>Ga0302229_10003564_pt1 | contig 10793 bp, 11 predicted proteins | sample II_Palsa_N1_3_FD_193518 | JGI IMG/M metagenome (GOLD analysis project Ga0302229, IMG submission 193518) | Peat permafrost microbial communities from Stordalen Mire near Abisko, Sweden - II_Palsa_N1_3 | ecosystem: Environmental > Terrestrial > Soil > Palsa > Peat permafrost | place: Sweden...
AGCCTGTTGAGCACGCCCACGAGTTCTTCGGTGTAGGGCCCGGGCCCGTCGTCGAACGTCAGCGCCAGCTCTTTGCCCTTCGATCCACCTTCGGTGATCGCGGGGGTGTAGGAGAGCACCCGGTCGATGGCCGCGTCCTCCCTGTGATTGACCAGGGCGGCTTCTTCGGTGGCGTCAAGGCGCGGGGCGACAGCGTGGCGGGCGCCCGGACGCACAACGGCCGAGTGGGGAGAGCTTCCTCCGCCGCCCGCAAGCGTCAGGAGCAGCACCGCGATGATCAGGACAAAGGTGGCGCCCAGGGCGAGCGCCGCGCGCCGGCGACGAAGCGCGGCGGGCGGGGCGGGCGCTGTCTCCGCGTCGGCGGCTGCGGGGGCGTCCGGATCGGGCTCCTGCTCGGAGAGCGTGGTGGAGCGAGGCTCCTCCCATGTCCAGTCCCAGCGCTTGATCCCTGTCTTGTATCGCAACGGCCACGGGAACCGCACCAGTGGTCGGTGGACCCATCTATGTTGAGCGGTGATGCTCCCGTTCTGGACGTCGATCGCCCTGCTCTCCATCGCCCAGGGGGTTCTGGTTGGGCTTCCGCGGGCGCTCGCCGCCCCGCGCCTTGCGCGATTGTCGGGCCGTCGCTGGGCGGCGATCCCGCCGGCGTCGGTGATCGCCTTCGTGTTCATCGCCCGTGCTGCGGAACAGACTAGCGCGGAAGGCCTCACCTATCTCGCGCTGTGTGCCGTGCCCGTGCTGGCGGCGCTCGCGCTGGGCTGGCTCACGCATCGCGCGCGTCCGTGGCAGGCGCTGCTCGTCCTGCCGTTGTTCGCGCTCGCGTGGGCGGACCGCGGCGGCCTGGCCGGCGAGGGCGCCGCGGTTGTGCTGTCGGGGCTCAGCTGCGTGACGCTCGGGGTACTGCTCGCTACCGTGACGCCTCCGCGGTGGCTGGCTGCGGGTATCGTCGCGATGGCCGCGGCGGATACGGCGCTCGTCGTGTCCGACCTGTTGCAGCGGCCCAACAATGCGCTCAACGCAGCCCGTCCTGCGGCCGGGTTGCCGCAGCTGCAGGCCGCCGTGTTCGGCTCGGCGGTGATGGGCTACGGGGACCTGTTTGTGGCCGCTGCACTGGGAGCGCTGCTCGCGAGCACGGCGAGTCGTTCGGTACAGCTGCGTGGCGGCGCGCTCACGGCGCTGTTGGCGGTGGGCTTTGACCTGCTGTTCTTCCTCGTGGATGAGCTGCCGGCGACCGTGCCCGTCGCGCTCGCCCTGCTGATCCTCCTGGCCACGGGACGGCTGCGACTGCCCCGCGGCTCGCGGCTCAGCGCAGCAGGCTCACCCGGCGCGGCTGACCGCGGTCCACCTCGACGGGTGGCTCCACCGGTTCCGGCGCGGCCCTCGGGCCTGCCTGGCCCGGCGGCGTCAACTGCTCGGGAGCTGAGTCCTCCGGCTCGGCGTCCAGCCGCGCCGTGATCGCCCGGGCGGCGGTCTCAACGGCATTCGGTGCCAGCACCTCGCGCTCCGAGGACGCGCCGGCCTGCTCGATCCGTCGCACCTGTGGGACGACGCGATGGTCGAATGAGCCGACCGCCTCGTTGTAGGCGCCGACGGCAGAGTCGAGCTGGCGGCCGACCTTGGCAAACGGCTCGAGGAAACGACCGAGCCGGCGGTGCAGCTCGCGCGCGGACTCGGCGATCTCGCGCGCGGACTCCGCGATGAGCTCCTGGCGCCAGCCGTAGTGGACAGCCCACAGCAGGCCGATCAACGTTGTCGGGGCGGCCATCAGGACCTGCTGCTGGACTCCATATTCGATCAGCGCAGGGTCCTCGGCGAGCGCGGCCTGGTAGATGCCGTCGGACGGCACGAACATGACGACGAACTCGGGCGTCGAGTCGAACTGGTGCTGGTAGCCCTTGGAGGCCAGCTTCGTGATGTGCTCGCGCGTCTGGGAGGCGTGTCGTGCAATGTGAACCTCGCGCTCGTCCTCGGTTGAGGCCTCGAGCGCCGACAGGTAGGCGTCGAGCGGGACCTTGGAGTCGACGACGATCAGCTTGGCACCGGGCAGGCGTACGAGCATGTCAGGCCGCAGCATCCCGTCCTCGGTGTGGATCGTGCTCTGCTCGAGGAAGTCGCAGTGGGAGACCATGCCGGCCATCTCGACGACGTTGCGCAGCTGGATCTCCCCCCAGGAGCCGCGGGTGGTGGGACGCTTGAGGGCGGAGACCAGGTTGCCGGTCTCCTGGCGCAGGGTGCCCACGCCATCGTTCAGCTGGCGGACCATCTGCGCGAGCTCGCCCTGGGCCTGGCGGCGCTCGCGCTCCAGGCGTGAGATCTCGCTCTCCATCCGCCCGAGCTTCTCCGTGACCGGCGTCACGAGACCCTTGAACTCCTCGGCGCGCCGTGCCATCTCGCCGGCCGCGCGGTCCTCCTCGGCGCGACGCTGGTCGGTGAGTCGCTGCGCCAGCGAGTCACCGGTCTGCGCGAGCACGTCCACCGTGATCGCCTTCAGGTCGTCGCGCATCTGCTCGTGGTTGGGCCTCACGCGCGCGAACGCGACGGCGCAGGCTGCGCCGAGCAGGACTCCGAGGATCAGCAAGAGGACGCCCATGGGAACCCACCACGGTGACATCCGCCTCGGACGGGAGGCTAGGTGACGGGCACCACGAGCATCTCGTGGCTCGCGGCGGCTCCTTCGAGGATGCCGAGCATGGCCGGCGCCGCCGGCACCAGATCCGCACCGCCGGGTGTTGCGGCGATCACCTGACGGACCGGCGGGCTCGGCGAGAGGGCGCGGATGGCGACGTCATCGCGCTCGACGGAGAGCGCGAGCTCAGGGATCAGGGCGACCCCGACTCCGGCTGCCACCAGGCCCTGCACCGTCTGGTAGTCGTCGCTCTCGAATGACACGTTCGGCTCGAACCCGGCCGCGTGGCAGCTGCGCACGACATGGCGCGCGCACGGGCTCGAGCGGGATGTCTGCACCCAGGCCTCGTCACGAAGATCTCCGAGGCGGAGTTTGGCTCTGCCCGCGAGCCGGTGGTCGCGGGGGAGAGCGAGATACATCGGATCCTCGAGCAGCTCGACCCTCGTCATGCCCTCCCGCAGGGGGGTCTCGCCGGCGAACTCGAACAGCAGCGCGAGGTCCAGCTCACCGGCCGCCAGACGGGGGACGATCTCCTCGGGCTCGCCCTCGGCGAGCGTCAGCTCGACGTCCGGGTAGCTCGCGCGGAACGTGGCGATCGCGAGCGGCATGAGCGTCGCGCCCGCGGTGGGAAACGAGGCCATACGCAGGCGCCCGCTGCGCAATCCGGCGATCAGCGACAGCGCCGACTCGGCTGCCTCGAGTCGCGCGAGGATGCCGTCGGCATGCCCGACGAGCGTCTGGCCCGCGGCGGTGAGGCTGACCCCCCGGGGATGGCGCTCGAGCAGGGTCATTCCCGCTTCTTGCTCGAGTGTCGCGATCTGCTGGGACACGGCCGACTGGGAGTAGGCCAGCGACTCCGCCGCCCCGGAGATGGAGCCCTCGTAGGCGACCTCCTTTAGAACCCGCAAGCGACCGACATTAAGCATAAGTACATCTTATATCACCAATCAGAAAGATCACTGGGACTGATGGCAGGAACGTGCCACCATGCAATGAAACACACGTTCAGTTACCGATCCCGGTCAATCCGGACCAAGAGGATCAGCGAGAACCAAAAAGGAGAAAGCCATGTCCGCCAAGATCATTGTTTCCTACGACGGAACCGCCAACGAGGACGACGCCGTCGCCCTCGGCCGCATCTTCCACCGCGCCGGTGCTGAGGTGTCGCTCGCATACGTGCGCCACAGTGTCGAGCCCGACTACAGCGGCGAGACACTCGCCCAGAACCAAGCGGAGGCGCTGCTCGAGCGCGCTGCCGGTGTGCTCGGCAACCCGGAGGCCGCGCGGCACGTCGTCACCGACCGCTCGACGCCCGAGGGCCTGCGCAAGCTCGCCGAGGCTCAGGGAGCCGACGCGATCGTGTTCTGCTCTGACTCGCACACCGCCAAGGGCCACATCGCGGTGGGCAACTCCGCGCAGCGGCTGCTCGAGGGCGGCTCCACAGCGGTCGCCATCGCACCGGCCGGTCTCGCTGACAGCGCCGCAGAGGCGAGTGTCCAGCAGATCGTCGCCGTCGGCGACGCCAACGGTGGCGCGCAGGCGACCGCCGAGGGTCTGGCTCAAGCGCTTGGAGCGACCGTCGCACCCGTCGCCAACCAGGACGCCGACCTGCTGGTCATCGACTCGCGTCCGGACGCACAGCAGGGTCGAGTGTCGATCAGCTCATCGGCCTCGCATCTGGTCGAGCTGGCCACCTGCCCGGTGCTGGTGGTGCCACGTGGCGTGACGCTTGCGTTCACCCGCGCGACCGCCGGAGCGGTCGCCTAGCACGAGCAAACTGCGCGTGGCGTCCCGGGCCGGGGCTCGCTGACCGGCCCGGGATGTCTCAGCGCGCGGCTCGCCCGCGTGCGCGCGAGCGCAGGTGGCGTGCGAGCGCCTGCAGGAAGTCAAGCGTGCCGCCCACCAGGTGACCCGCTGGACCCGTCCACAGCCGGCCCTCAGCGCGTCGCAACAGCGAGGACTGGGGACGGACGCTCACGGGGTGGCACGGTATCGTGGCGGGCGTGCCCGTCGCGGTCAAGACCACCGTCACCGAGCTTCCCGAGTCGCGCGTGCGCCTGGAGGTGCACGTGCCCCCGAGCGAGCTGGAGGGGCGGCTCGAGCGCAAGGCCAACCAGCTCGGGCGCGAGCTGAAGCTCCCGGGCTTTCGCAAGGGCAAGGTTCCCGCGCCGCTGGTGATTCAGCGGATCGGCCGTGAGACCGTGCTCGAGGAAGCCGTTCGCGAGACGCTCTCAAGCTGGTACTCCGACGCGATCGAGACCGCCGGCGTCGTCCCGGTGGGGGACCCGCAGGTGGCGCTCGGAGAGATGCCCCCGCAGGGAGAGGCGCTCGAGTTCTCGATCGAGATCGGCGTGCTGCCCAAAGCGGAGCTGGGTCAATACGAGGGCCTCGAGGTCGCACGCCGTGAGCCCACCGTCGATCCCACGCAGATCCAGCAGGAGATCGATGCGCTGCGTGAGCGCCTGGCGCGGCTGCAGACCGCCGAGCGCCCTGCTGCCCAGGGCGACTTCGTCGTCGTGGACTACGTCGGCTCGCTGCACCCAGACGCTTCCTCTGCTCAGGGCTCGAGCCCGCAGCCGCTGCCGGGCGGCGAGGGTCGCGACCAGCTGGTCGAGCTGGGTGCCGGCAACCTGATTCCCGGCTTCGAGGAGGGGCTGCTCGGTGCGAGCGCTCCCGAGACGCGCACCGTCGAGGTCACCTTCCCCGTGGATTACGGCAGCCAGGAGCTCGCCGGCAAGAGCGCGTCGTTTGAGGTGACCGTCAAGGAGGTCAAGCTCAAGGAGCTTCCCGACGTCGATGAGGACTTCGCGATCGACGCCGGCTTCGACAGCGTGGAGGAGCTCCGCGAGGACATCCGCCGGCGCCTGATGGAGGTCGAGGAAGCACGGGTGGAGGCAGAGTTTCGACAGGCCGCACTCGATGCGGCGGTGGCGAAGGCGCAGGTTCCCCTCACGCCCCAGCTCGTCGCCGCGCGCGCGCAGGAGATGTGGGAGCGGATGCTTCATTCCCTGTCCCATCGCGGGATTACACGTGAGGCGTACCTGCAGATCGCTGGCCGTGAGGAGCCGCAGATCCTCGCCGAGATGGAGCCGGAGGCCGACCTGGCGCTGCGCCGCGAGGCTGTGCTGACGGCGGTCGTCGCCGCGGAGGCGATCAGCCCCACCGAGCAGGAGGTTCTGGAGGCGATCTCCCCGACAGCCGAGCGCGAGGGAGTGGAGCCGCAGGTGCTGCTTTCCGACCTGCGCGACAGTGGGCGCCTTGAGGAGGTGCGCGAGGATCTCGCCGCGCGCAAGGCCGTCGAATTGATAGCTGCCAAGGCCAAGGCCATCCCGGTAGCGCAGGCGCAGGCGCGAGAAGAGCTGTGGACGCCGGAGAAGGACAAGGACGAGCAGGATGCAGCAGCACAGCCTGGCCGGCTGTGGACACCGACCGATTCGAGATCGGCCAGCTAGCCTCTAAGAGGAATCCGGCCGTCGAAGCGAAACCAAAGCGAGGACTATGAGCCCACTTGTTCCAATGGTCGTCGAGCAGACCTCGCGAGGCGAGCGCGCGTTCGACATCTACAGCCGGCTGCTCAATGAGCGGATCATCTTTCTGGGCACGCCCGTGGACGACCAGATCGCCAACCTGATCGTGGCTCAGCTGCTGCACCTGGAGTCAGAGGATCCCGAGAAGGACATCTCCCTGTACATCAACTCTCCCGGCGGGTCGGTCTACGCGGGCCTTGCGATCTACGACACGATCCAGTTCGTCAAGCCGGACGTGCAGACGATCTGCGTCGGCATCGCGATGTCGATGGGCGCGCTGCTGCTGGCGGGAGGAGCGGAGGGCAAGCGCATGGCGCTGCCCAACGCCAAGATCCTGATCCACCAGGTCTCCTCGAGCTTCGAAGGTCAGGCGACCGACATCGAGATCCACGCAAAAGAGATCATCGACGTGCGCCGGCGCCTGGATGAGATCATCGCCAAGCACACGCACAAGTCGGTCGAGGACGTTGGCAAAGACACCGATCGCGATTACTTCATGAGCTCCGAGGAGGCCAAGGAGTACGGCATCATCGACAGGGTGATCTCCGAGCACTAGCGGCGGGGCTCGCGCATACCGAGACTCGCTCAGGGAGGGAACGAATATGGCCAGACCGACAGACACCAACGAGCAGCTGCTGTGCAGCTTCTGCGGCAAGTCCCAGCGGCAGGTCAAGAAGCTGATCGCCGGCCCGGGCGTGTACATCTGCGACGAGTGCATCGACCTTTGCAACGAGATCATCGACGAGGAGCTCTCCGCTCCGCCGGCGTTCGATCTTGAGAACCTGCCGAAGCCGCGCGAAATCTACGACGTGCTCGACGACTATGTGGTCGGCCAGGATCCCTCCAAGCGGACGCTGTCGGTGGCCGTCTACAACCACTACAAGCGCGTGCAGATGATGATGTCCGGCGAGTCCGACATCGAGCTGCAGAAGTCGAACATCCTGCTGCTCGGCCCCACCGGCTGCGGCAAGACGCTGTTGGCTCAGACGCTCGCGCGGATCCTCAACGTGCCGTTCGCGATCGCCGACGCCACGGCGCTCACCGAGGCGGGATATGTGGGCGAGGACGTCGAGAACATCCTGTTGAAGCTGATTCAGGCCGCCGACTACGACGTGAAGAAGGCCGAGACGGGAATCATCTACATCGACGAGGTCGACAAGATCGCGCGCAAGGCCGACAACCCGTCGATCACGCGCGACGTGTCCGGCGAGGGGGTGCAGCAGGCGCTGTTGAAGATCCTCGAGGGTACGCAGGCCTCGGTGCCCCCGCAGGGCGGGCGCAAGCATCCCCATCAGGAGTTTCTGACGATCGACACCACGAACGTGCTGTTCATCTGCGGCGGTGCGTTCGCCAACCTCGACAAGGTGATCGAGCGGCGTATCGGACACAAAGGCGTGGGCTTCGCGGCGGCGATCGAAGCGAAGGCCGAGAAGGACACCGGCGAAGTGTTCGAGCACTGCCTGCCCGAGGATCTGATCGAGTACGGGCTGATCCCCGAGTTCATCGGCCGACTGCCGGTGATGTCGGCTGTGCACCAGCTCACGCGCGAGGATCTCGTGTCGATCCTCGTCGAGCCGCGCAATGCGCTCGTGAAGCAGTTCCAGCGCTTCTTCTCCTTCGACGGCATCGAGCTGGTTTTCTCAGAGGACTCGCTCACGGCCGTCGCCGAGAAGGGCTTGGCGCGCGAAACCGGAGCGCGCGGTCTGCGTTCGATCATCGAGGAGATCCTGCTCGAGGTGCAGTTCGAGCTGCCCTCGCGCAGGGACGTGAAGAAGTGCGTGGTGACCAAGGAGACCGTCGAAAAGGGGCTCACGCCCACACTCGTCACCGAAGCCGCACCCGAAGACGCCGAGGATGGGGCGCTGCGCGAGGAGTCCGCCTGAGTGGCGAAGTCAAAGCTCGACCGGGTGAGGGATCTGCCTTGGCTGATGATGCTGCAGGCGGGTGTGATCGTGGGCAGGCGCTGGAGCGCTCTCTCGGAGAAGGAGCGGGCGCAGCTGACTCGCATCCTGCGCGAGTCACGCGGGCGCAGGGGCAACCTGAGCGTGAAACAGCGCTATGAGTTGCGCAGGCTGGCTCGCAAACTCGATCTCAAGGGCGCGGGCCGCGAACTGATGCTCATTCGTGCCGCGCGCCGGCGGCTGAAGCTGCGCTGATGGCCGGCGGGCCGGGGGGTCCCCCGAAGGGCTGGAGCGAGAGCCAGGCCGAGCGTCACCTGCGCTCGCTTGAGCTGTTCGGAATGCGCTTCGGCCTCGACCGAATGCGGCGGATGATGACCGTGCTGGGCTCGCCGCAGCAGCGTTTTGAGACGATTCACGTGGTCGGTACGAACGGGAAGACCTCCACGACGCGGATGATCGCGGCGATCCTCGAGCGCCACGGGCTGCGCACCGGCGCCTACACCTCACCGCACCTGAGCTCATACACCGAGCGCGTGCAGGTGGGCGAGCGAGACGTGGAGAGCGACGAATTCGCCCAGGCGATCGCGCGGGCCGCATGGGCGGCCGAGCGGGTCAACCGCACGCTGGCCGAGGACGACCATGTCACGCAGTTCGAACTGCTGACCGCGGCGGCGCTGTGGGAGATGGCCGAGCGGGGGGTGGAGGTGGCGGTGATCGAGGCCGGCCTCGGGGGCCGCTATGACGCCACCAACGTGATCGAATCGCGGCTGACGGTGCTGACGAACGTGGGGCTCGAGCACACGCGCTGGCTGGGCCCGACGGTGAGAGACATCGCCGATGAGAAGCTTGCGGTGCTTGAGCAGGGAACGACGCTCGTGCTTGGAGCTGATCTGGCGCCCGAAGCGCTCGAGGTGGCCCTCAGGGTTGCCGGCGAGCGCGACGCACAGATCGTCCAGGTGCCCAGCGACGCGCCGGCGGTGGCGCTGCTGGCGCGAGGCACGTTCCAGCAGCGCAACTTCGCGCTCGCGCGGGCGGCCGGCGAGGCATACCTGCACGGTGAGATTCGCGAGCAGGCGGTGCTCGATGCCGCGGCGTCGACGGCCGTGGCCGGGCGTCTGCACGTGATCGAGGGCGATCCTCTGATCGTGCTCGACGGCGCCCACAACCCGGCCGCGATCAAGGCGCTCGTCGAGTCGCTCCCAGAGGTCCTCGGCGGGCGCCCGCTGGCGGTTGTGCTGGGAGTGCTCGAGGACAAGGACGCCGCCGGCATGCTTGGCGCACTGCTGGGCGTGTGCGAGCGGGCGTGGTTCACCGCTCCGGACAGCAGCCGCGCGCTGTCACCGGCAGTGCTGCAGTCGCTCGCGCGACAGCTCGGCTTCGATGCGGTCGCATGTGAGCCGGCCCCGTGGCAGGCGTTCCTTGAGGCTCGCAGCTGGGCCTCCGAGCACGGAGCGGCCGTGCTGGTCACGGGCTCGGTGTATCTGGTCGGCGATCTGCTGGCCAGGCTCGACTGCGACGGCGGCGCAGGCTCATCGGAGCTCATCAGCGGGGGTTCAGCCGGATGAACGAGATCGACGACGATGGGCCGTCCGTGCTCACGATGGTCGGCGCCGTGGCACTGATCGTGGCGCTCGTGATCCTGGTGTTCTTCGCCGCGGGTTACGGATTCGGCCGGTTGTTTCTCTAAACTCAGCCGGCCGATGCTACCTCTGGCCTATTTCGGAATCGAAAGCAGCGGTCTGAATCTGGCCATCGATCTGCTGATCCTGTTTGTCGTCGTTCTGTATCTGTCGCTGATCTACTGGACCTATGCCGACGCCCGCCGCAGGATCGTCGATCCAATGCTCATCGGCTGCGCCACCGCGGCCTCGCTGTTCCCGTTTGTGGGCACGATCGTCTACATGATCCTGCGCCCGCCGGAGTATCTGGAGGACGCACGCGAGCGGGAGCTTGAGATACAGGCCGCAGAGCTGCGCCTGCATGAACTCGACAGCACGCTGTGCCCGCACTGCGACTATCGCATCGAGCGCGACTTCATCCGCTGCCCGAGCTGCCTTCGCAAACTGAAGGACCGCTGCGTGAGCTGCTCGCGCCCGCTCGACCAGGCGTGGACGATGTGCCCGTACTGCGAGACCGAGGTGCCGGGCATGTCGGGCGCCCGCCGCGCACGGCGGCGTGAAGGCTCGCACGGAGAGTCTGAGCGCTCCGATGTCGGCGAGCCGACGATCGTCGAGGAGGGCAAGGGTTTCAGGGCCGGCCCGCTGGCGGCCCCCGAATCGGCCGCTGCGGCGCGTGCGGCCGAGCGTGCTGGGCGCCCTGAGGGTCGCTCGCGCCCGGCCTCCTGAACACCGCCGCTCAACCTAAAAAAAGGAACTCATGGAACGAACGCTGATCCTAGTCAAGCCCGATGCCTTCGCACGGGGCCTGACCGGCGAGATAGTTGCGCGCTTCGAGCGCAAGGGCTTGAAGATCGTGGCAATGCGCCACATGACCGTCGACAGGGAGCTGGCCGAGCAGCACTACGCCGAGCACGCCGAGCGGCCGTTCTTCGGCGAGCTGGTCGACTTCATCACCTCGGGGCCGCTCGTTGCGGCGGTGCTCGAGGGCGTGAACGCCGTGAGGGCCGCGCGGCAGGTGATCGGTGCGACCGATCCCCTGGAGGCCGCCACGGGCTCGATCCGCGGGGACTTCGCGGTGGAGGTGGGCAAGAACATGGTCCACGGCTCGGACTCGCCCGAG
>Ga0302229_10003578_pt1 | contig 10764 bp, 8 predicted proteins | sample II_Palsa_N1_3_FD_193518 | JGI IMG/M metagenome (GOLD analysis project Ga0302229, IMG submission 193518) | Peat permafrost microbial communities from Stordalen Mire near Abisko, Sweden - II_Palsa_N1_3 | ecosystem: Environmental > Terrestrial > Soil > Palsa > Peat permafrost | place: Sweden...
TGCCGCAGGGGTGGACCGACCGGGGTGAGCCGCCGCTGGGCCGCCGGCTGTCGGCCGAGGGCCTGGCCGGACTCGACACGCTTGCCCGGTCACTTCGCGGTCGTTGACTCGGAGCCCTGTTCACGGCACTCTCTTGTGTGATGAATACACACAAGAACGATCTTCAAGGCCTGTCTGTCCGCCAGCTGCTGTCCCGCCGCCGGGCGGCGGCAGCCCGGCTCGGCGACGTGGAGCAGGTACTCGCCGGCACGCTGACCGAGCAGGCGCGCCGGTGCGGTCGGCCCGGCTGCCGGTGCGCGGACGGCGAACCGCACGGCCCGTATGCCTACTTCACCCCGCGGCCGGCCGGCCGCGGGCGGTCCCGGTACGTGCCCGCCGCGCTGACCGGGGTGGTGCGCCGTTACCTGGGCCGCGGCGAGCAGGCCGAGGCGGTGCTGGCGGAGATCTCGGCGATCAACGCCGAGCTGCTGGCCCGCAGAGAACTGCAGTAGCCGGTGAGCGCCGCCGTCCTGACCGGGCCCGCGCGGGCCGAGGCGGTCGCGGCGCTGGCCAACATGACCATCTGCGTGCTGGGAGGCGCGGTTGAACGGCGAGCACAAAATCACGAGCAGTCACCGGGAACGGACGGCGCTGATCTACTTGCGCCAGTCGTCGATGGCCCAGGTCCGCGAGCACACCGAGTCGACCAGGAGCCAGTACGCCCTGGCCGGCAAGGCGGCCACGCTGGGCTGGGCCCGCAGCGACATCGAGGTGATCGACACCGACCTGGGGATCTCCGGCAAATGGGGAGTGGCCCGCAAAGGGTTCACCGAACTGGTCACCAGGGTCTGCGCCGGCGATGTCGGGGCGATCTTCGGGATCGAGATCACCCGGCTGGCCCGGTCCAACGCCGACGTGGCCCGGCTGGCGGAATTCGCCCGGATCACCGGCACGCTGCTGATCGACCCGGACGGCGTCTACGACCCCGCCGATGTCAACGACCGCGTCCTGCTGGGCTTCAAGGGCACCATGGGAGAGATGGAGCTCCACGTGATGGCCCAGCGGCTGCACGCCAACAAGCGCGCCGCCGCCGAGCGCGGCGAGCTGCGCACCCCGCTGCCGGTCGGGCTGGTCCACGACGACGCCGGCGATATCGTGATCGACCCGGACGCCGAGGTCCAGGCCGCCATCCGGGACCTGCTCGCCGCGTTCACCGCCTGCGGGTCCGCCTACGGGGTGGTCGCGGCGTTCGCCGGCCGCCGGTTCCCGCTGCGCGCCTACGGCGGAGCCTGGGCCGGGCAGCTGCGCTGGGGCAAGCTCACCCACGCCCGCGTCCTGGGCGTGCTGAAGAACCCGTGCTACGCGGGAGCCTACGTGCACGGCCGGTACTCCTCCCGGCGCGCCGTCGAGCCGGACGGCACGGTCCGCACCACGCTGGTGGAACAGCCCAGGGCCCAGTGGCCGGTACTGATCAAAGACCACCACGAGGGATATCTCACCTGGGCTGATTACCTGGCCAACGAGGCGAAGCTGGCGGCCAACCGCACCAACGCCGGCGCCCGCCCGCCCCGGGAAGGCTCCGCGCTATGCCAGGGCATCATCACCTGCGGGTCGTGCGGCAAGCCGATGCGCACCAACTACCACACCGATCAGCGGCCCGCCTATGAGTGCTCCTCCCGCGCGGACCGGCTGACCACGCCCACCTGCCGGTCGGTCGCCGCCGCCACCGTCGATGACGCGGTCGCCCGGGTGCTGCTGGACGCGCTGACCCCCGAGCAGGTCGCCCTGGCGCTGTCAGCCGCCGACGAGGTGACCGGCCGGCACCAGCGGATCAGCCGGGCCGCCGAACTCGCCGTCGAACGCGCCCGCTACGACGCCGACCGGGCCGAGCGCGCCTTCTGCGCCTGCGAGCCGGAGAACCGGCTGGTCGCCCGCAGCCTGGAAGCCCGCTGGGAAGCCCGGCTCGCCGCCCTCGCCGAGGCCGAGCAGGCCCTGGAGGCCGCCAGCGAATCGCTGCCGCCGCTGCCCGGCCGGGCTGACCTGGAGAAACTCGCCGCCGACCTGCCCGCGCTCTGGCACGCCCCGGCCACCAGCAGCAGGGACCGCAAGCGGCTGCTGCGTACCCTGATCGCCGACGTCACCATGCTGCCCGAACCCGACCAGGCCAAGGTCCGGATCGGGATCCGCTGGCACACCGGCGCCACCGACGAACTGGGCGTGGCCCGCGCCATCCACCCGGGCACGGCCAAGCGCAGCACGCCGGCGGCCGTGGAGATGGTCCGCCAGCTCGGCCCCGTCACGCCCACCGCCGAGCTAGCCGGGCGGCTGAACGCCGCCGGGCTGACCACCGGGAACGGCTGCCCGTTCGACGTCAAGGCCGTCCAGTGGATCCGCCACGCCTACCGCATCCCCGCCCCGGCCGCCTACGCCGACGGCGAGATCAGCACCGCCCAGGCCGCCCGCCAGCTGGGCTGCAGCACCGCCGTCATCTACCACTGGATCCACACCGGGCAGCTGACCGCCCGCCGCGGCGACGGCGGCCGGCTCTGCATCCCCTGGAACAGCCAGGTCAGCGCCAGCTGCCAGGAACTAATCACCCAGTCCGCCCGGCTAGGCCGTACCGCCCGCCCCCGCACGCTGCCCGCTCCGCCATCTCCCGCCGCTGACGGGGAGGTCAGCGTGACCCAAGCCGCCTACCAGCTCGGCTGCAGCATTCATGTCATCTACTACTGGATCGACACCGGAAAGCTCACCGCCCGCCGCGGCCCGGGCGGCCGGCTGCACATTCCCTGGAACGACCAGATTCAGGCCGAATGCCGCGCCCGGATCGGGCAATCCGGCGACCTCAACCCGGCGGCCCGCAAGACCAGGCCTCGTCAGCGGCACTGAGCATCCCGCCATGTCGGTGCCTGCTGGCAGACTGGCAACACCGGAACGGCCCCGTGGCCAGCGCCGATCGCAACAAAACCAAATCCAGCCCAGACGCGACTGCAGGAGAGGCAGTATGAACTCATCGTCCCTACCGTCGCGGACCGGGTAGCGCAGACAGCGGCCGCGCTGGTCCTCGGTGTCCGGGCGGAGTCCATCTTCCATGAGGATTCGTACGGATACCGGCCCGGGCGCGGCGCGCTGGACGCGGTGGCGCAGTGCCGTCGGCGGTGCTGGGACAAGGACTGGGTCATCGACCTTGATGTCCGCAAGTTCTTCGACTCGGTGCCATGGGACCTGATGGTCCGGGCGGTGCAGGCCAACACCACGCACGAGCAGCGGTGGATCGTGCTGTATGTGCGGCGGTGGCTGGCCGCGCCCATCATGATGTCCGATGGCAGGCTGGCAGAACGCGACAACGGAACCGCAGGGCTCCGCGATCAGTCCCGTGATCGCCAACCTGTTCATGCACTACGCGTTCGACACGTGGCTGGAACGCGAGTTCCCCGCCATCAGGTTCGAGCGCTACGCCGACGACGCAGTGGTGCACTGCGCGACCCGGCGGCAAGCCGAAGAAGTGCTTGCCGCTCTGGCCGCACGGATGGCCGAGGTCGGGCTGGAACTGCACCCGGACAAAACCAAGATCGTGTACTGCAAGGACCGCAAACGGCGCCAGCCATATGACGGACCGTGCTCGTTCACGTTCCTGGGATACACGTTCCGGGCCAGGAAAGCACCGACCGGGGAGGGGAACAGCATGTTCACCGCGTTCCTCCCGGCGGTCAGCAAGGACGCCCTCAAGAAGATGAGCGGCGAGGTCCGCCGATGGCGGATCAACCTGCGCACCACCTCGGATATCGCGGAACTCGCCGAGTGGATGAATCCCGTCATTCGCGGCTGGATGACTTACTACGGCAGGTTCTACCGGACCGAGCTCCACGGCCTGCTCAAGCGCGTCAACACCTACCTGGTGCGCTGGGCGCGGCGGAAGTTCAGGCGGCTGCGGGCATTCAAGCGGGCCAAGAGGTGGTGGCACGGGCTGCTGCAAAGGCAGCCAGCCCTGTTCGCCCACTGGGCCTGGATGACCGAATTCTGACGGATCAGATGAGACGAGCGGAGTGACGGGAGACTTTCACGCTCCGTTCTGTGGGAGCCCGGGGGTGAGATTCCCCCGGGCCACCCGGCCCCGCGCGGGCGCTACGCGCCCCTTTGACCCGCCCGCCAGGCTCGCAGAACCGCGGTCACCGGCGGATGCAGGTAAGGCGGGTCGGCGCGCGATGGAGTCTCTACGCTTAGTTGCGCTGTGTACGAGTTCTAACTGTTTCCGCACATTCGTGACCGCTGTGGGGGAGGAGCCTGCTCACCGATAACTGCCGAGCGGATAGAGACAATCAGGACGAACGTGGCCGATGATGGCGGCTGCGCAGCAGGCGCTGATATCGGAGATCTGACGCATGCGCTCTTGCTGGCAAAAAACTGATCGAGCTCGTCTGTTCTGCCGAGCTTGCACAAGCCGCCCCTACTACACGCGAGAGCTGGACGAGTATACTTGGAAGCTTAAGAAAAGCGGATGGAAAAGGGGCCTCCCCGGGCCTAACGAAGTGCGAGCATAAACTTCGCGTGCAGTTCATGGAAGCCGCCCGGCGGGAACTGGGGTATAAAGGCGAACCGCTACGAGGACGTATGCGAAACAACGCCCCGGATGGGCCCTCGCCGTGCATATGTTGGAGGCCGGATCTTGGCGCATTCAAATGGATATCCACGGCTGGCTCATAGAGCAATTTCCCCCGGATAGGGTGACAAATGGATCGGCACCGATGTGGAGCGTGCGAAGCTTATTGCCAGCGTTGCGGCCGCAGGAAGTAATGAACCAACTCCGGTTGCGCGCTACTTGCTTGGCCATTTTGGTGATGAAACTCAGGTGGCGGGACCTTTGGCGGGTGAGTTCCGGAGCGGCTCTTGGACCGGAAACTTGTCAAACCGCCTAGCTGGCCAGATTGCGAAGTTGCAGCTTTGGATCGAGTCGCCCACTGAGCCCGAAGGTGTAAAGCGCTGGGCCCGCAACATGATTGCGTCTCTTCGCGAACAACGTGACAGAGCACTCCGCCAGGAGGCCGAGGAGGACTTCTCGTAATCTGGCTCCCTCAGCTTCTGTATGCGGCCAATCGGCAAGTTTAAGTGTGGACCGGAAGGCGGCCGGAGGTGTCCATTCACGGGGGATAGTGACTGCACCTCGTAAGAGGTGGCTGCGATGCTGTGACATCGTGCCGATCTTGGATCGGCTGAATGAGTGATGCCGCGCCCAGCCGGGGTGTGATTGATTGGCCGCGACGCCGATGAAGCCAGCCTCAGTCGCGTTGGCTGATCCACACCGATATGTGGGCGGGTTCCAGGGCCTGGTGCACGACAGCAGCCAGGTCATCTCGGACCGAATCCTGGTCAATCGCGTCTTTCAGACGGGCCGCGAACGCCGCCACCGTCTGGTCCGCGTCATACCGGGCCCGGTTGAACCACCGGTCCACGGCTTTCTGCACCCGGCGGCGCACCGGGCTGAACAGTGCCGCCGCGGCCAGCGTGGAGGCGGCTACCGCGACCGGCGTGTGGACCCGGAACACCTGGGTGGCCAGTAGCACGAGCCCGGCGTAGATCCCGGCCAGCAGGCCGGTGATGATCGCGTAGGCCAGGGTCCGGCTGATGATCCGGTCGATCTCATACAGCCGGTACTTCAGCACCGCCACCGCGCAGGCCAGCGGGACGCCAGCCACCGGGGTGCACACCAGCAAACTCCACAGCAGCGTGCCGAGCGAGCCGTTGGAGGCACCGGACGGTGACGTTCGCGGAGCCGCCGGCTGGCGCGCATGCGGGGGCGGTGTCGTACGGACCGGTGCTGAACGCCGCCGCGGTGCTGCTGTCCTGCTACGGGAACGTGCCGCCGGAGCGGACCGCGCTGGTGATGGGCATGCTGCTGGGCGTGCCGGTCTCCGCCGGGTGGGTCGATAAGGCCGCGGCCCGGATATCGCCGCAGCTCGCCAAAGGCGGGTTCGACGACGCGATGATCGCGGCGCTGACGGGCGAGAAGGTGCTGGCCGCCGACGAGACCCCGGTGAACGTCCTGGACAAGGCCGTCCCGCCGGCCCCGGACGGGCAGCTGACGTTCCTGCAGGCCATCGGCTCCCAGCGCAAGGGCGACATCGCCGCGGGAATCCCCGGCCTGTTCACCGGGTCGCTGATCACCGACGGCTACACGGCTTACCAGCACCTCCTGACCCGGCTCGCGGGCATCCAGCAGTGCTGCCAGCACGTGATCCGCCGGTGCCGCGCGGTCATGAAGCTCGGCCCCGACGGCCTGCAGTCCTGGGCCGGCGACATCATCACGGTCCTCCGCGAGGCCCATCAGGCCGTCGAGGACGCCCGCGCCCGCGGCAGCACCGCCCTGGACGCGGACATGCTGGACAAGCTCCGCCAGCGCTACAACGAGGCCGCCGCCTTCGGGATCATCCACAACCGGCTGCGGGACTGGGACACCGGGAACCACCCCGGCTACGCGCTCGGCAGCTGTCTGCGCGGCTATAAGGAGCAGGTCTTCCTGTTCACCCGCGACTTCACAGTGGACTGGACGAACAACGTCTCCGAGCGCGGCGCGAAAGCCGCCAAACGGCACCAGGCCGTCTCCGGCTACTGGCACACCCTGGCAACCGTCGCCCGCTGGTGCCGCATCCGCAAGACGTGGCGGCGGCACAAGGTCTCCGGCCGTACCTGTGGGGCTCGATTACTGGATTGGGCCTGGCCGGGCTGGTGGGCCGGGATCATCGCTGAGTGATCATTTCGGCTGTCTACCTCCTCATCCGTTGCCTGCTGGGCTGCCTGACGGTGCTGACCCTGCGCCAGATGTCCAAGGATGCCGAGCTCTTGGTACTTCGGCACGAGAACGCGGTGCTGCGCCGCCAGGTCAGCCGGGTCCGTTACCAGCCGGCCGACCGCCTGTGGCATGCGGCACTGTCCCGGCTGATCCCTCGCCCTCGTTGGGGCGAGGTGTTCCCGGTAACACCCGCGACTCTCCTTGCCTGGCACCGTCGGCTTGTCGCGCGCAAGTGGGACTACGCGAGCCGGCGGGTCCCGGATGGCCGTCCACGGCGGTCGCGATCCGCAAGCTCGTGATCCGCGTGGCCACAGAGAACCCCACGTGGGGGCACCGGCGGGTGCAAGGCGAGCTGGCCCGGCTTGGCCACCCGATCGCGGCCTCTACGGTCTGGCAGATCCTGTACGACGCCGGGATCGATCCCGCGCCCTGCCGCACCGGCCCAACCTGGAAGCAGTTCCTGACCGCGCAGGCCCGCGGCATCATCGCAGTCGACTTCGTCCACGTGGACACCGTGCTGCTCCATCGCATCTACGCGCTGGTCGTGATCGAGCACACGGCACCCGCCGAGTTCACCTGGCCGGTATCACCGCCAATCCGGACGGCGCCTGGACAACCCAGGCCGCCCGCAACGTCCTGATGGACCTCGGCCACCGCGCGGCCTCACTCAAGTTCCTGATCAGGGACCGGGCCGGCCAGTTCACTACCTCCTTCGATGCCGTGTTCACCGCGGCGGGCATCAGGATCGCGGTCAGCCCAAGGCAAACGCGATCTGCGAAAGGTTCATCGGCAGCCTGCGCCGGGAACTCTGCGACCGGTTGCTGATCGTCAATGAGCACCACCTGCGACGGGTGCTGACCGAGTACCTGCGGCACTACAACACGGCGCGGCCGCATCGCTTTCTCGGCCAGCTCACGCCAGCTCAAGCCGACAGCCAGCCGCCGGAGCCGGTCAACCTCGCCGAGCACCTAACTGCCCACAGGACACCCCGAATCGCATTTCCGAGCCCCACAGCCTGAGAGTCAAGGTCGCCGCGTCAACCGTATGGGAGGTCCTCAAAACCAACGGCATCGATCCCGCGCCGCGACGGGCTGAGCCGACCTGGCAGCATTTCCTGCGCTCCCAGGCCGGCCGCGATCCTGGCCTGCGACTTCTTCAGCGTCGACCTGCTCGACGGCACCCAGGCCCATGTCCTCGCCGTGATCGAGCACGCGACCCGGCGGATCCGCATCCTCGGCGTCACCCTGCATCCAACCGGGGACTGGACCGCTCAGCAGGCCCGCAACCTGATCATGGACCTCGGCGGACAGGCAGAGCGGATGAAGTTCATGATCCGCGACCGGGGATCGAACTACACGGCCGCGTTCGACGCGGTCCCGAACCGGTCGATCTTGAGCAGTACCGCGTCCGAAGACACGCTCGCGTCGGTGGCCTGATCAACGAATATCGCCTGGTCGCATGACTCGGAGGAGGTTTTCGGCACACACAAGGCGGCCGGGCAATCGGGAACTGGAGTCGTCCGGCAACCTCGCGGTGGACGAGGGCAACGACAGACGACTGCAAACGACAAACGACAGACGACCGCAACAGCGCGGGCCAGCGGCACCAGCGGATGCGTACCGCTGGCCTACATCATTCTGGCACCATCGGACCCTCGCCGGACGGGTCGACGAACCCCTCCTCCAGCCAGGTGTGACGGCCGCTGAGCACGTCTTGCGCCAGGGCATACGTGCCACTGTCGGTGTTGTGCCACAGGCTGTGGAACAGCCTCTCCACGCGCTGCTCGCTCTGCTCGCAGAACGCGTCCGCCAGCTCCTGGGTAGCCGCCGCCTGCTCCGGCTGCTCGGCTGCCCTGGTACGGGCGTAGACCACCGCCGCGCAGATGGCGAACAGTTCCGAGCCGATGTCCACGATCCGCCCGAGGAACGCCCCGTGCTCCTCCGTCTTCCCTCGCCATCTGGCCATGCAGTAGAAGGTGGAGCGGGCCAGCTTGCGGCTGGCGCGCTCGGCGTAGCGTAGGTGCTTGGCAAGCGGCCCGAACTCCTGGTAAGAGGTCGGGTTTTGTCCCGCGCCCACGGCCAGTTTCGGGTACCACTGCCCGTAGAACTGTGCCGCCCGCCCCAGTACCTTCGCCTTGTCCGCCAGTGGTACGTCCTCGATGAGATCGCCGGCCACGCTTAGGTGCTGGTCCACCGCTTCTCGGGCGATCGCCAGGTGCATGATTTCGGAGGAGCCCTCGATGATGCGGTTGGCACGGCAGTCGCGCAGGGTCTGCTCAACCGGAACGCCGCGGACCCCGCGCGCTTTCAGCGATGCGGCCGTCTCATAGCCCCGCCCGCCACACACCTGCATCAGGTCGTCGGCCACCAGCCAGGCCATCTCGGTACCGTACAGCTTCGCCAGCCCTGCCTCGATGCGCACGTCGTTGCGCTTCTCGTCGGCCAGCCGGCTGGTCACGTCAAGCATGGCTTCCAGCCCGAACGCGGTGGCGGCGATGAACCCGATCCGTTGCGCCACCTCGTCGTGCTGGCCGATCGGCTTTCCCCACTGGACGCGCGCGCTAGCGAACTCCCTGGCCACCTTGGTGGCCCACTTTGCCACCCCGGTACTCTGCGCCGCCATGGCCATCCGCCCGGTGTTGAGCGTGCTCAGCGCTACCCTCAGCCCGAGCCCTTCGCGGCCGATGACGTTTTCTTTGGGTACGAACACATCTGTGAAGCGGGTGAGCGAGTTCTCAATGCCGTGCACGCCCATGAACTCGTTGCGCGCCTCGGTGACGACCCCCCCGGATTCCCGTGGCACGATGAACGCGGTGATCCCGCCCTTGTGGCCCTCGCCGCGTGGCACCTTCGCCACCACGACCATGACGTCGGCCACGGTGCCGTTGGTCGTCCACAGCTTGCGGCCGTTGATGCGGTACCCGGAGCCGTCCTCGGCTGGCACGGCGGTACTCGCCACCTTCGCCGGGTCAGACCCGACGCCGGGCTCGGTGAGCGCGAACGCAGACAGGTGTGTGCACACCCTGGGCAGCCAGTATTCCTTCTGCTCATCGGAACCGTGGTTCAGCAGCGGCTGCGCCAAGCCGATCGACTGGTGCGCGGACATCATGATGGCCAGACTTGCGTGCCAGATACCCAAGATAATCATCGCCCGGTCGTAGTACACCTGCGACAGGCCCAGACCGCCGTAGCGCTCCGGTATTTTCATGCCCAGAGCGCCGATCTTCTTGAGGCCGTCGATCACCTCGTCCGGTATCCGGCTGTTCCGCTCGATGACCTGCGGATCGACGTTTTCCTGCAGGAAGTCACGCAAGGTGGCGAGAAACTTCTCGCCCTTGGCGATCGCGTCGTCGGGCAGCCTGGGCTGGGGGTAGATGAGGTCGAGGCGTATGTCGCCGAGGAACAGGCCCTTGCCGAAGCTGGGCAGTGTCCAGTCCTTCTCACGCGCGGCCTCGGCTACAGCACGAGCCTCCTGGGCGCCAGTGTTGTTTGCCATGTGCGTTTCTCCTCACGGGACGGGCCTGGGCGGCGATTGCGGCGTGCAACTTGCCAGTCTGTGGTTACGCCATCTACTCTCGCATGCTCGCATAGGCTCGATGAGATCCGAGGCCGCCGGATTGACCCGGCTGACCAGCGAAACGCCCGCGTGCCGCTATTTCAGCAGATGGCGGGCCACGATCACGCGCTGGATCTGGCTGGTGCCTCGCCGATCTGGGTGATCTTGGCGTCCCGCATCATCCGCTCTACCATTCGATATTGAAGATGATCTTTGACCTCTTGCATGCAGGCAAGCGTATGTCCTCCTGACGCCCAGGTTCCTGGCACGGAAGTCCTCGCAGCTCAGACGCGCGCCGCAGGTCGTGGCCGCAAGAAGCCACGCTGGGATGCCGCTCCTCGGGGAGCAAGACGGGGAGCAAGCCGGAAGCAACCAAACGATCTGTCCGTCCTCCGCGACCGGTTTGCGTGAGCCCGAGTTGCCCGGCGTAATACAACCCTCGG
>Ga0302229_10003582_pt1 | contig 10761 bp, 6 predicted proteins | sample II_Palsa_N1_3_FD_193518 | JGI IMG/M metagenome (GOLD analysis project Ga0302229, IMG submission 193518) | Peat permafrost microbial communities from Stordalen Mire near Abisko, Sweden - II_Palsa_N1_3 | ecosystem: Environmental > Terrestrial > Soil > Palsa > Peat permafrost | place: Sweden...
CGCAGGAAGCTGGTCAGCAAGCCACCGGACATCCTCATCACCACGCCGGAGTCGCTCTTCCTGCTGCTCACCTCCCAGGCCAGGGAGACCCTGCGCGGGGTCGAGACGGTCATCGTGGACGAAGTGCACGCGGTCGCCGGGAACAAGCGCGGCGCGCACCTGGCGCTGTCGCTGGAGCGGCTGGACGCGCTGCGCGGATCATCGGAGGGCGGGCCGCGGCCAGCGCAGCGGATCGGGCTGTCGGCGACGGTGCGGCCTGCGGCCGAGGTGGCCACGTTCCTGGGCGGAGCGCGGCCGGTGACGGTGGTGCAGCCGCCCAGCCCCAAGCGCATCGAGCTGACCGTGGTGGTCCCGGTCGAGGACATGACCGAGCTCGATATCGTGCCGGGCCGTTCGGGCTCGGACGAGGACGGGCCGGCGCCGACGCGTTCCATCTGGCCGCACGTCGAGGAGCGGGTACTCGACCTGATCGAGCAGCACAAGTCCACGATCGTATTCGCGAACTCGCGGCGGCTGGCGGAGCGCCTGTGCGGGCGGCTGAACGAACTGGCCGCGGAGCGGGCCGAGGCCGCCTTCGAGGCCCTCGCCCTCAGCGGCTCCGGCGGGGGCGGCCGGATGCCGGCCGAGATCATGGGCCAGGCGGGCACGGCGGCGGGCGCCCCGGTGGAGGTGGCACGGGCGCACCACGGCTCGGTGTCGCGGCAGGAACGAGCCGAGATCGAGGAAGCGCTCAAGTCCGGGCGGCTGCCCGCGGTGGTGGCGACATCCAGCCTGGAGCTCGGCATCGACATGGGCGCGGTGGACCTGGTGGTGCAGGTGGAGGCCCCGCCCTCGGTGGCCAGCGGCCTGCAGCGGGTCGGCCGGGCCGGGCATAACGTGGGCGACGTCTCCCGCGGCATCATCTTCCCCAAGTACCAGGGTGATCTGGTCCAGTCGGCCGTGGTCGCCGAGCGCATGCGGGACGGCCAGATCGAGGAGCTGAAGATCCCGCACAACCCGCTGGACGTGCTGGCCCAGCAGGTGGTGGCGATGACCGCGGTGGACGACTGGCCGGTGGACGAGCTGGAGTTCTTGGTGCGCAGGGCGGCGCCGTTCAGCGGGCTGACCCGGCCGATCCTGGAGGCGGTGCTCGACATGCTGGCCGGGCGCTACCCGAGCGAGGACTTCGCCGGGCTGCGGCCGCGCATCGTCTGGGACCGGGTGGCCGGGATCATCCGGGGCCGGCCGGGCGCGCAGCGGCTCGCGGTGACCAATGGCGGCACCATCCCGGACCGCGGGCTGTTCGGCGTGTTCCTGGCCTCCGACACCAGCCGGCAGCCGCGACGGGTCGGGGAACTCGACGAGGAGATGGTGTACGAGTCGCGGGTCGGCGACGTGTTCGTGCTGGGCGCCAGCTCGTGGCGGATCGAGGACATCACCCCGGACCGGGTCCTGGTCACGCCCGCGCCCGGGCAGCCGGGGCGACTGCCGTTCTGGCACGGCGACACTCCGGGACGGCCCGCCGAGCTGGGCCGGGCCATCGGGGCGGCCTGCCGTTCGCTGGCGTCGGCGTCCGAGGCGGAGGCTTTGGCTTCGCTGGAGCGGGCCGGGCTGGACGACCTGGCGGCCCGGAACCTGATCAGGTACCTGACCGACCAGCGCGCGGCCACCGGGTACGTGCCCGACGACCGGACCCTGGTCGTGGAACGGTTCCGCGACGAGCTCGGCGACTGGCGGGTGGTGCTGCACAGCCCGTACGGCGACCGGGTGCACGCGCCGTGGGCACTGGCCATCGCGGCCCGGCTGCGCGAGCGGTACGGCGGGATGGACGTGCAGGCACTGGCCACCGACGACGGGATCTTGATCCGGGTGCCGGATGCCGACGAGCCGCCGCCGAGCGGGATCGTGCTGCTCGATCCGGACGAGATCGGCGACCTGGTCACGGCCGAGGTGGGGGCGAGCGCGCTGTTCGCGTCGCGGTTCCGGGAGTGCGCCAGCCGGGCGCTGCTCCTGCCGCGCCGCCAGCCGGGTCGCCGCACCCCGCTGTGGCAGCAACGGCAGCGCTCCGCGCAGCTGCTGGAGATCGCCAGCCGGTACCCGGCGTTCCCGATCGTGCTGGAGACGGTCCGGGAGGTCCTGCGGGACGTGTTCGACGTCCCGGCCCTGACCGAGCTGCTGCGGGACATCGCCGCCCGCCGGATCCGGATCGTCGAGGTGGAGACGGCGACACCGAGCCCGTTCGGGAAGTCGCTGCTGTTCCGGTACGTCGGGGCGTTCATGTACGAGGGCGACGCGCCGCTGGCCGAGCGGCGCGCGCAGGCCCTGTCGCTGGACTCGGCCCTGCTGGCCGAACTGCTCGGCCAGGACGGGCTGCGGGAGCTGCTGGATCCTTCGGTCGTCGCGGAGACAGAGCGGGACCTGCAGCACCTGTCGGAAGGCCGGCGCTGCCGCGACCTGGAGGGCGTTGCTGACCTGCTGCGGACGGCGGGGCCGCTGACCGCGGCGGAGGTTCGTTCGCGGTGCGTGGATGGCGCGGGCTCGGATTCGTGGCTAACTGATCTGGCCACGGCGCGCCGGGCCATCCAGGTGCGGATCGCCGGGCAGCCCATGTGGGCCGCGATCGAGGACGCGGGCCGGCTGCGGGACGCCCTCGGGGTGCCGCTGCCGATGGGCGTGCCCGAGGCGTTCACCGAGCCGGTCGCCGATCCGCTGGGCGACCTGGTGGCCCGGTTCGCGCGGACGCACGGGCCGTTCGCCACGGCCGCGTTGGCCGGGCGGTACGGGCTGGGTGCCGCCGTGGTGACGATGGCGCTGCGGCGGCTCGCGGCCGACGGACGCGTGGTCGAGGGCGAGTTCCTGCCGACCGGTTCGGCGGCGGGCGGGACCGAATGGTGCGACGCGGAGGTGCTGCGCCTGCTGCGCCGCCGCTGCCTGGCCCGGCTGCGCAAGGAGGCGGAGCCGGTCCCGCCGGAGGTCCTGGCCAGGTTCCTGCCCGCCTGGCACGGGATAGGCGGGCTCGCGACCGGGACTGACCGCGGGCCGGGCACCGGTCCCGGCGGCGGCGCGAGGCGGCGGCGGGCCGACGCCGGGGCGGTCCTGGAGGTGGTGGAGCGGCTGGCCGGGGCGCCGGTGCCGGCGTCCGCACTGGAGACGCTGGTCCTGCCCGGGCGGATACCCGGCTACTCCCCCGCCCTGCTCGACGAGCTCACCTCGGCCGGCGAGGTCGTCTGGTCCGGCGCGGGCGCGCTGCCCGGCGGCGACGGCTGGCTGGTGCTGGCGCCCGCCGACGGCGCCCCGCTGATGCTGCCCGAACCGGGCGAGGTCAGCATGACCCCGCTGCACGAGGCCGTGCTCGAGGTGCTCAGCGGCGGCGGTGCGATGTTCTTCCGGATGCTCAGCGACCGTGCCGCGGCCCTGCTCAGTGGTTCCGGGCTCAGTGGTTCCGGGCTCAGTGGTTCCGGGCTCAGTGGTTCCGGGCTCGGCGGTTCCGGGACCCAGGCTGGGTCGCTGCCCGATGACGGCGAGGTGGCGGCCGCGCTCTGGGACCTGGTGTGGGCCGGGCTGCTCACCAACGACACCCTCGCCCCGCTACGGGTCACGCTCGCTGGCCAGCAGCGCCGGACGCCCGCGCCGGCCCGGGTGGCGGTGCCGCGGCCTCGGCCGGGCGGTCCCGGCCGACGGTACGGCTTCGGCCGCCCCGCGATGCCGACGCGTACCGGTCCGCCGACGGTCAGCGGCCGGTGGTCGCTGCTGCCGGGCCGCCTGACCAGCGAGGCCCACGGGACTGGCCGCGACAGCGCCCAGACCGTCCGGGCGCACACGCTGGCCCTGACGCTGCTGGAGCGGCACGGCGTGCTGACCCGCGGCGCGGTCGCCTCTGAGCGGATCCCCGGTGGGTTCGCCGCGGTGTACCCGGTGCTACGGGCCATGGAGGAGGCCGGCCAGTGCCGGCGCGGGTACTTCGTGGAGGGCCTCGGCGCGGCCCAGTTCGCCCTGCCCGGCGCCGTGGACCGGATGCGGGCGCTGGCTGACCGGTCGCGCGTCGCTGAGCCGGGCGCCCGGGCGTCCATTTCTGCCGAACGGGCCGTGGTGCTCGCGGCCGCCGATCCGGCGCAGCCGTACGGGGCGGCGCTGCCGTGGCCGGACCGCCCCGTCGAGACACCGTCCTCGCACCGGCCGGGCCGCAAGGCGGGCGCGCTGGTCGTGCTGGTCGACGGGTCGCTCGTGCTCTACGTGGAGCGAGGCGGGCGGACCCTGCTGTCCTGGACCGATGACCCGGAGCTGCTGGGCCCCACGGCGACGGCGCTGGCCGCGTCCGTCCGCGGCGGCGCGCTGGGCCGGCTGAGCGTGGAACGCGCCGACGGCCTGACCGTCGGGTCCGGCATCCATGACTCCCCGCTCGCGCGGGCGCTGGAGGCGGCCGGCTTTCGTCCCACTCCGCGCGGCCTGCGCCTTCGGGCGGGCTGAGCCGGCGCCCGGCAGTGCTAAATAGCCACCCATAAGCCGCAAAACGCTATTAGCATAATCCATTACCATTGTGTGTCGTCTTATGGAAAGTGCGGATTTCGCGGCTTCCGGGAAAGTAATCTGGCCCCGAGGCTAGGGCGGTCGCCCGCGGGTGACGCGCCAGGATGAGCTCGTTTCCTGGGAGAGGTCGATGCCGGATCGGTCGTCATATCAGGGCCTGCCGGAGGACTGGAATCACGGCAGCCACGCCGGGCGCGGGCCATTCTCCGCGCCCGAGACAGTCAACGGTTACGGCGCGGAGCCGACGGGCTCGCACCGAGCCAGACCCGCCGACGCGTACATGACCAGGCCCGCCGATGTCCATAGCGCGGCGACCGCCGACGCGCTCGGGGCCAGGGAGGATTCGTACGGGGCGGCCGATCCTTTCGGGCACGCCGATCCGTTCGGGGCCAGGGCCGCCGCCGACCCGTTCGGGCCGGCGGTGACCGCGGGCTTCGGCACGGTGACGGGCGAGGGCGGGACGGCGCGTCCGGACACCGAGCGCCCGGCGACCATGATCGGCGAGCCGGCGACGGGCAGGGCCGCGGATTCCCGGGGCTTCGTGGGCGCCCTGTTCGATTTCGGATTCACCTCGTTCGTGACGCCCAAGGTCATAAAGGTGCTCTACATACTGATCGTCATAGGCACCGTAGTAAGCGCGCTGGTTTTTACGCTCCTCGCATTCAAGGCCAGCACGGCATTCGGGATCTTGACGCTGGTGTTCGGAGATCCGCTGTTCATCCTCATCGTGCTGGCGATTTACCGCGTAGTCCTGGAGTTCTTCATGGTCACCTTCCGGGTCGCCGAGGACATCCGGGCCCTGCGCGAGCGCGGCGACCTGCGCTGATCGCTGGGCCCCCGGGGTCTGCTCGGGCGGCGGTATGTTCGCACGGTGAAGGCAGATAGTTATGCCTGACCCAGGGGGCGGTAGCGCCCGGCCCGGCGCGGCGGCCAGTGGCGTTGCTCTGGCCGTGCTCTCGGCCGGGACCTTCGGGACGTCGGGGATATTCGCTTCGGTGCTGATCAGTGCCGGATGGAGCCCGGCCGCGGTGGCGATAGCCCGGCTGGGCGGAGCAGCGGTGCTGCTCACCGTCCCTGCTGTGGTGCAGTTGCGTGGCCGCTGGGCGCTGCTGCGCCGGGCGGCGGGCCGGGTCGTGATCTATGGCCTCGCGATCGCCTGCGGCCAGCTGTTCTACTTCAACGCTATTGAGTCGATCCCGATCGGGCTTGCGGTGCTGCTGGAGTACCTCGGCGTGGTGCTGGTGGTGGGGTGGCTGTGGGTGGTCCGCGGTCAGCGGCCTGGCGGGCTCACGGTGGCAGGCGTGGTGGCGGCGATCGCCGGGCTCGCGTTCGTGGCGGATCTGGCCGGGACGTCCCAGCTGAGCCCGACCGGGATCATGTGGGGCTTGGGGGAGGCTATCTGCCTTGCCGCTTACTTCCTGCTCTCGGCTGCAGCCGGTGAAGCGGTCCTGCCGCCGCTGGTCATGGCGTGGGGCGGGTTGTCCATCAGCGCAGTCTTCCTGGCGGCGGCCAGCGGGACCGGAATGCTGCAGGTCACGGCGAATGCCGGCGACGCCGAACTCCTGCACCGTGATGTCAGCTGGATCGTGCCGGTACTGGAACTGTCGTTTGTGGCGGCGGTGATCGCCTATGTCGCCGGCATCGCCGCCGCCCGGCGGCTGGGAGCCAAGCTCGCCTCGTTCACCGGAATCGCCGAGGTGTTCTTCGCGGTGCTCTACGCATGGCTGCTGCTGGGCCAGTTGCCGTCGCATATGGAGTTCGCTGGCGGCGCGTTCATGCTCGCCGGCGTCCTCCTCGTGCGCGTTGATGAGACCAAGCGGTGTGCAATGACTTGAGAAAAAGTCGGGTCAGTACGGTGGCCAGATAAAAGGAAGAGGCGTACCGGGGTTCACCCGGCGCGGGCGGTCGGGGGGCTGTGGCTGTGCAGGAGTTTGGTGCCGTCGGGGCTGCGGGCGGTGGTGGTGCCGTCGGGGTTGAGGGTGACCTTCCAGCCCCATTGATGGATCGCCACGTGATGGTGATAGAAGCAGTACAGGGCGCAGCCGTCCACGCTGGTGGTGCCGCCGTCGGCCAGGTGGGTCACGTGGTGGACCTCGCATGCACTGGCGGGCTGGTCGCAGCCGCCAGCCCAGCGGCAGTGCTGATCGCGCAGGATCACCGCCCGGCGGATCGCGGCCGGGATGTCGGCGCTGCGCCCGACGTCCAGGGGCAGGCTGGGGCCGGCGAGGCGGGCGCCTAGCAGGCGGGTCCGCAGGAAACTGGCCAGCCCGCCCGGGCCGGAGACCAGGTCGACCGCCCTGCCGATGATCGCATTGCGGAGCATCTCCTGCGCCTGCGCCGTGGGCGGCCGCGGACCGGGCGGGCGGGCGTCACAGCCGCCGGACGGGTTCTGGGCCCGATCCGGGTCACCGGGCATGTTCCCGGCTGGATCCGGGTCACCGGGCGGGTTCTGGGCCGGATCCGACTCGGCCTCGGCGGGGCCGCAGTGGCGGCCGTGACCGGCGAACTGCAGGCACAAGTTCACCAGGTCATCGAGGGCGGCGGGGTCGATCTGGCCGGTCACGACCGGGATGATGGTGGCGTCACACGCTGCCGCGGCGGCGGCCTTGCCGTCCAGCCAGGCCGCGCCGTCACTGCCAGACTGGGAGGCGGCCGCGCGGTGCACGGCCCACCGGATGGCCATCTCACCGATCCACTCCTGCGCCAGCACCGACCCGTCATCCAGGGCCCGCAGCTCAGCCAGCGACACGTGCCCCCACAGCTTGACCGGCTGCCCGGCCCGCTCCGGCAGCAGGCCGGCCGCGACCAGGCGGCGCATCGCGTCCTCCAGCGCATCGTGATAGCGCTGCTCCCGGGTGCGGGTGTGTCCTCCGCGCCCCGCGGGGCCGACAAGGCGTCCAGGACCGCCTGGACCACCGCCGCGCAGCCCGGGGTCAGGTCTCCGGACAGGACCCCCGCCCCGTGGAAGGTGGTTTCCACCCGGACCTTGCGGTCCTCGAAGGCCGGCTCCGGGTCATCCTCGTCCTCCGGGAGCGACCGGGCGTAGATCTCGGCGGCCAGGCCGGCCAGGTCCTCCTTGCGGGCGCCGGCCCGGGCGGCGGCGATCAGGATGTCATCGGCGGTCTGGCGGCACCCGGCGGGGAGTTTGTCGGTCCAGGCGCAGATGGTCAGGGCCATCGACTCGGACAGCACGATCCCCTCGGCCAGCGCTCCGAGCACCTGCGGGTGGGTCAGGGTGCGGCGGGACCAGCGGACGTGGCCGCGGGCCGTGCCTTTGGTGATGCCGGTGTGGTGGATCAGCCAGGAGGCGGGGCTGTAGCCGGCGTCGTCGCAGTAGCCCCGCCCGGCGGTGAACGCGGCGAGGATCCGGGCCCGGGCCGCGGTGGTCATCGCGCCGCCCTGCTCGAGGGCCTGCAGGCATCTGGCCTGGGTGCCGGCGGTCAGGGCGGTGGGGTCCAGGGCGGCCAGCTGGCGCAGCCCGTCCAGGAACATCTCTACTGCATCGCCGGCACCGGCGGGAGCGGCCATCTCGATCCTCACCTCCCTCCGGGACTAGGAGAGGCGTGCCCGGGGGTGATACCCCGGGCCGTTCGCCCGGAATTGATCTTCCGATCTTTGTTCGAGTTTAACAGTCCCCACTGACATTTCCGGGAAACGACACGGTGGCGAGGGTGTGCGACGCGGCAGTCAGCGATCGCGTCGCATTCTGAGCCGGAACCGGCGGATGCGCCCGGCGGCCAGGACGGTGACGGCACCGCGGGAGCCCATGTGGGCGTTCGGCTCGGCGCCAGGCACTGACGCCAGCACCGCCCCCCGCCGCCAGGTAGTACAGCTTGACGTGAGACTTGGTGGTAGAGGGAAGTTTGTACTGGAGGCAGCGTCGGGCTGGCCCGATCTGACCCGCGCGTCGCCGCGCGGATGCGAGACCGCGAATGGGAGCACATCATGACAGAGGACTGGCCAGCGGTTTCCTACGACCGGTGGGGTGCGACATGTGACACGCTGCATGCCCACACTCAGGTGCTCGGCAAGCTGGCCGTGGAGCTCGCGCCGCCCGAGCCGGAGTTGCTGCACGCGGCGCTGCGATTGACCGCGCGCGGCTGGGAGACTGGGGCGCTGCGGGCGCCGGATGGCTCCGGGTCGCTGGTGGTGGCGCTGGACCTGCACGCGCACGAGGCGGTGGTGGAGCACAGCCGCGGATCGGTGCAGCGGGTGCCGCTGGTCCCGGACCGGGCGGTGGCGGAGGTAACCAGGGATGTTCTGGGGGCGGTGGCCCGGGCGGGCGGGGCGGTGCGCATCAACCCGGTGCCGCAGGAAGTTCCGTGGAGCGTGCCGCTGGACGAGGACTACGACCACGCCCGCTACGACCCGGGCCAGGTTGAGGACTACTTCGCCGCGGCCACCCAGGCGGCGCTGGCGCTCGCGGCGTTCCGGGCGCCGTACCGGGGCCGGTCGACGGCGGTCAACGCTTGGTGGGGTTCGTTCGACCTGTGCGTGGTGATGTTCTCCGGTGCTCCGGCCGAGCCGCCCTCTAACGGCTTCATCACGCGCAACGCATCCGACGCCCAGCAGGTCGTGGTCGGCTGGTGGCCTGGGGACGCCCATCACCGGGCGGCCTTCTACGCCTACGCCTATCCGGCGCCGCCCGGCTTCGCCGGCGCTACCTTGTCCCCGGCGGCCGCTCGCTGGGACGAGGCCCTGGGGGAGTACATCCTGGACTGGGATGACGTCCGCGCGGCCCCCGACCCGCATGCCGCAGCTGTGAAGTTTCTCCGCTCGGCCTTTCACCCTGCTTACCAGAAGTCCGGATGGAGCGCCGACCTCGGTGCCACCGCGGAAGGCAGGCCGCCTCCCGTGCGGTGACCGGACCACCGGCCCCTGATCACCGCGAGCTCCAGTCTGGCTGGCGGCGGGCCAGGTAGTCGAACTTGGCTGGTTTTCGGCAAGTCTCCGCGACGGGGTTAAGGATGCTTCGCCGGCGGACGGGCGGATGTGATACATCGGATGTATGGCGGAGCAGTCGACGGAATTCGCCGGGCTGGCGGCACTGGTTACCGGGGGCGCCTCGGGGATCGGGCTGGCTACTGCCCGGCTGCTGGCCTCTCGCGGGGCACGGGTGGCGGTGCTGGACCGGGTTAAGCCCCCGGAGGCCGCGGAGGATGCCGGAGCCGCGGAGGATCCCGGGGCCGCGGAGGATCCCGGGGCCGCGGGGGACGGCATCTACCCGGTCATCGCGGACGTGACCGACGATGCCGGGGTCCGGGCGGCCGTGGCGCAGGCCGGTCAGGCCCTCGGCGGGCTGGACATCCTGGTGAATAACGCGGGCATCGGGGCGGCGGGCACGGTCGAGGATAACGACGACGACGAGTGGCGGCGGGTGCTCGACGTGAACGTGCTCGGCATCGTCCGCACCACCAGGGCCGCCTTGCCCCTGCTGCGCGAGGCGGTGCGCGAGCACGGCCGGGCGGCCATCGTCAACACCTGCTCGATCGCGGGCACGGCGGGGCTGCCGCAGCGGGCCCTGTACTGCGCCAGCAAGGGCGCCGTCTACGCGCTGACGCTGGCCATGGCGGCCGACCACGTGGCGGAGGGGATCAGGGTCAACTGCGTGAACCCGGGGACGGTCGACACCCCGTGGGTGGGCCGGCTGCTCGACGCCGCGGCCGACCCGCAGGCCGAGCGGGCCGCGCTCAGTGCCCGCCAGCCCATGGGCCGCCTGGTCACCGCGGAGGAGGTCGCCGCGGCCATCGCGTACCTGGCCAGCCCGCTCGCCGGGGCCACCACCGGCACCGCGCTCGCGGTCGACGGCGGCATGAGCGGGTTGCGCACCAGGCCCCGAACGGCCTGAACCGCGTGGTACCCGGCCCCGGATGTCACCGCGGGGCGCGGGGGTCCTGCTGCTCTGGCGGTGAGGCCGGCGGATCGGCTGATGCCGTCCTGGGCCCCTCCACGGCCGGCGGGGCGGCGGATGCAGGCAGCTGCGCCTTCATCCGGGTCAGCTCGTCATCCACGTCATGGCCTGCGGTCAGGGCATCCAGCTGAGACTGCACGTCGTCGCGTCCGCCGGGCACGGTAGCGTCCTGCAGGGCGCCGGAGGCCATCAGCTCGTCCAGCGCGGCCGCCCGGGCTTGCAGTTGCTCGGTCTTATCCTGAGCGCGCTGCATGGCCAGGCCGATGTCGCCCACCTCCTCGGAGATCCCGCTGACCGCCTCCCCGACGTAGGTCTGCGCCTCGGCGGCGGTGTAGGCGGCCTTG
>Ga0302229_10003585_pt1 | contig 10755 bp, 10 predicted proteins | sample II_Palsa_N1_3_FD_193518 | JGI IMG/M metagenome (GOLD analysis project Ga0302229, IMG submission 193518) | Peat permafrost microbial communities from Stordalen Mire near Abisko, Sweden - II_Palsa_N1_3 | ecosystem: Environmental > Terrestrial > Soil > Palsa > Peat permafrost | place: Sweden...
CGGGGGGTGGGTTGGGGGTGGGGGTCGGGGGCGGGGTCGCGGCCAGCCTGGAGGAGATCGAGGACCTGCTGACCACGCTGACCGGCTACGTCGTGGAGGTCACCCAGACCCGGCTGACCAACGTGTACGACTCGGTGGAGGCCTACAACGCGGCCACGACGGGGGCAACGATTCCGTATCATGTCCTGGTCCTGGCCGGCTTGCCGGCCGGCCTCAGCGACCGGGCCGCGGAGCTGCTCGGTCGGCTCGCCCGTAACGGGCCGCGGGCCGGCCTGTACCTGCTCGCCACGGTCGATCCGGCGCTCCCGCCGCCCCGGGGCTTCGACCTGGCGGCCCTGGCCGCGCTGGGCACGACCGTGGGCCTGGACTCGCGCGGCGATCTGAGCTGGGATGACCCGGAGTTCGGGCCGTGCGTGATCGAGCCGGACCAGATGCCGTCGGCCGCCCGGGCTAATCCCTGGCTCGACGCGGTGGGCGCCGCCGCCAGTTCGGCGTCACGGGATCTTCCCTTCGCCCGGATCGCGATCCCGCCGCCGCGGCGCTGGGCCGGTGTCAGCACCGACGGCCTGGACGTGCAGATCGGGGTGGACAGCAAGGGCGAGCCGCAGCACTTCGTGATGGGCGTCCGCGGGGTGCACCACGGCATGGTCGGCGGCGACGTCCGGATGGGGAAGACCAACCTGCTGCACGTGCTGATCAGCCAGCTGGCCCTGACGTACCCGCCCGAGGAACTCGAGCTCTACCTGCTCGACTTCAAGGAAGTCGAGTTCGATGCCTACCTGACCGAACGGCTACCGCACGCCCGTGCGATCACCTCGCGGACCGACCGCGAGTTCGGCCTGAGCATGCTGCGCCGCTTCCACGACGAGATCGACCGGCGAGCCCGGCTGTGCCGCGAGGCGAAGGTCACCGACCTGCCCGACTACCGCGGCGAAACCGGGCAGGTGCTGTCCCGGGCCCTGGTGATCATGGACGAGTTCCAGGTGCTGTTCAGCGAGGAGGACCGGCTCGCCCGGGAAGCGGGGCGGCTGCTGGCCGACATCGCCAAGCGCGGCGCGGCGTTCGGCCTGCACCTGCTGCTCGCCACCCAGTCCCCGGGCGGGCCCCTCACCGCGTACCTGCGGCCGGTCTACGAGCAGATGGCGCTGCGGATAGCCCTGGGCTGTACCCAGCCGAGCGTGTCCCAGGCCATCCTGGGCGAGGCCAACGACGCCGCCACCAGGCTGGTCCGCGCCGGGGACGCGATCTACAACGACCGCCGCGGCGAGGGCGCCAATCCGGTGATGCGGATCGCGATGCTCCCCACCTCCGAACGGCTGAAGCTGATCGCGGCGATCCGGTCGCTCGCGCCCGGCCGGGACTACCCCCCGCCCGCGAGCTTCGACCCCGACGCCCCCGCGGTCTTCGCCCCGGTAGACCCTATGGCCCTGCCCGCCGCTCCGGGCAGCACCGTGCAGGCCTGGCTGGGCGAGGCGATCGAGATCAAGCCGGCCACCGCCGCGACGTTCGAACGCTACGTCCGGTCCAACCTGCTCGTCGTCGGCGGCGAGGAACACGGCCACGGGCTGCTGCTCGCCACCTTGCTCAGCGCCGCGATCCAGCGCTCCCCGGCCGATGCCCGGTTCACGATCGCCGAGTTCACCCGGCCGTCGTCGTCGTTCCACGGCTTCTTCACCTCGGCGCGGCAGCTGCCCCACGAGGTGCGGATCGCCGACCGCAAGACCGCCGGGGCCGCGCTTGACGACCTGCTGGCGGAGCTGGACGCCCGGCTGGCCGAACCCGACGGACCCGGCGGATCACCGCAGCCGACGGTGTTCTTCCTCATCGCCGGGATGCACCGCTGGCATGAGCTCGTGACCGAGGGCGACTACGGCCGGCCCAGCGATACCTCCGCCCGCCTGGTCCGCCTGGCCGAGGCCGGACCGGACGTCGGCATCCACGTGGTGGCCTGGGCCGACAGCTACACCACCGCCGAGCGCGCGCTGCGCCGCGCGGGCCTGGCCCACTTCGGCCTGCGCGCGGCCGCGCGGATGCTGTCGCCCGCGGAAAGCGACGCGCTGCTCGGCGTCTCGGCGGCGGCCAGCCTGGACGACAACCGTGCTCTGTACCGGGACACCGAGTGGCCGGCCGAGCAGGTCGAGAAGTTCAAGCCGTACTCGATTGTTTCCCTGCTCGCTTTCGCCCAGGCCTTCCGGAGCCCAGCTTGACCAAGCCCGCCACGTCGCCGTACCGGAGCCCAGCTTGACCAAACCCGCCACGTCGCCGTACCTGTCCCTGCGCCAGGCGGTCCGGCCCGCCATCTTCGCCCACCAGCTGCTGGCCGGGGAAGCCGAACGGGCGGGAAAGCTGGCCGCCGAGTGCGAAGAGCTGCTCCTGCTCACCCGCGAACTGCTGAAGGCCACCGGGCAGGCGCGCATCCTCGGGCCTGAGCCGGGGGCTCTTGGGGGCCTTGGGGGCCTTGGGGGCCTTGGGGGCCTTGGGGGCCTTGGGGGCCTTGGGGGCCTTGGGGGCGCGGCCGGTGAGCACGGCGCTGACCGTCGCGCGCGGCTTGTCGACGCCTACGCCGACGCGGGGCTGGCGTGGGCCAAGGTAGTCGGCAGCTCCATGGCGCTGGGCCGGGCGCTGATAGAGGCGGGGGACACCGAAGACGCGCGCCGGCTGGCCGGATTCCTGGCCGGCGCCGGGGAAGAAAGCGCGGCCGCCGACCTGCAAGCCGAGCTCGGAAAGGCGGTCTGGGAAGCGCATCAAGAACAGCTCAAGGGCATCAGCAACGAAATGCCGCCAGAGGAAATCGAGAAATCCATCAAGGCTCTGCAGGCGGTTCTGCTCGAAGTCCCGAAAGACCTGAACCAGGAGGTCAATCGCCTGCTTGTTCCCCTGGCCGCCTCGATACACGCCATTATGCGGCAGCGGGATATCGAAATACCTTATACCAGCCGGGTCGAGCATATCGCGGCCGGCGGGGTAGCGAAGTACCCGGATATCGTAACGATCAGCCTCGATGAAATCGCGGCCGAATTCGAAGGACTATGCTAGGAGAGAACGGGCATGGCTGGGGTAGTCAACGATATTGAGGCGCTGGCTGAATTCAGGGCTCATCTGAAGCAATTCAATCATGAACTGGCGGAAAACTTCGCGACCATCCGCGGTCATTGGCGTGAGCTCGGCGAGGTCTGGCGGGACGACATGTACGGGCGTTTCGGCGAGGCGCTCGAGGAGGTGACGCCGGGTATCACCCATTACCTGTCTTCGACGGAAGCTCACGAGGCGCACCTGGCCGCCCTGATCGAGCAGCTTCGCGGCTACCTGGAGACCGGCCTGGGCGGCTCCGGGGCGGGCGCAGGCCGCGAGGTGAGCCGGCGTGACCGCGATCCACGCTGACATCGACGCGCTGACGGAGTTGCGCGCGGCGCTGACCCGGTTCCGGTACACCCAGCGGGAGGTGGCCGACCGCGGCGGCGACGCGATCGAGGCGACCCGCGCCGGTTTGGAGGCCAAGGCCAGCCGCTGGCGAGCCCGGCTGGAGCAGGGCCAGGCCGAACTCGCGGCCTGCCGGAACCGGGCCGCCGCGGACGACGACCCGGCGGACTGCTCAGGCTACGCCCGGGCCGTCAGCGAGGCCGACGAACGGCTCGAGCACATCCGGCACTGGCAGCAGCGGGTCGATGAGCAGGCCATCGAGTTCCACGGTGCCACCCTCCGGTTCAAGAACCTGCTGGAGACCGACCTGCCCCGCGCCGAAGAGCAGCTGGCCGGCATCCTCGCGAGCCTGCAGGCCGCCCGCCGCGTCCAGCCAGGCTCCTGATCCACCTCTGGAGGTTATCGGTTGCCCGCCCGGCCGGATCGCGACGGAGATCAGCAGCTCTGGCTGCTCGATGACGCCTGGGAAAAGGCCGAGCCGCACTGGCAAGATGACGTCGCGCGGCAGTTCGGTACCCACCACTGGATGCCGCTACGCGACGAATCCCGCCTCTACCTGGAGGTCCTCGGCGCGATGATGGACCTGCTCGACGCCGCCGAACGCGACACCGAGTACTAGCACCGCGGGCCGGGTAATAGGCGCAGTATCGGCGGCCGCCACCAGCGTTGCTGCCCGGGGTCAGACCGTGAAGGTGATGCCGGTGAGCTGCTCGCTTTCCTGCCACAGGTAAGCGCCTTCCGCGGGGTCGTCGGCCCCTTTGGGGAGCCGTACCGGCTTAGGCGTGCCTGAGGTCTGGTCGCGGCCGGCCGGGCCGATGAACTGGCCGCTGTGCACGTCCGGGCTGGTCGCGGCGTAGAGCGAGGGCCAGGCGGCAGCTGCGGGCGATCCCATGGCCAGGCGGGCGACAAGCGGGGTAAGCAGTCGTACCAGGCCGGTGCTGTGCTGCTGCAGGCCGGTCAGCGCGGCGCCCGGGTGGATCACGACAGCCTCGACCGGGATTCCCGCGGTGCGGCGGGCCAGTTCCAGCGTGTAGACGACGTTGGCCCGCTTGGACTTGGCGTATGCTCCCATCGGCCGGTACCGCCGCTCGCTCATCAGGTCCTCCAGCTTCCCCGAGGGCCACCTCGCGGCGATGGCGCTGACCGTCACGACCCGGGCCGCCACCGACCGCCGGACCGCCGGCCACACCTGGGCGTCGAATACGAAGTGACCGAGGTGATTGGTGCCAAAGGTCGTCTCGAACCCGTCCCGGGTGGTCCGCCGCTGCGGCAGGTGCATCACCCCGGCGTTGTTGATGAGCAGGTCCACCGTCTCAGACCCGGCGATCTCCTTGGCCGCGGCGTGAACCGACGCCAGGTCGGCGAGGTCGAGCACCAGCGTCCGCAACTCGGCCCGCGGTGAGGCGGCGCGGATCGCGCGGGCAGCCTCATCCAGCCGCGCCTGGTCCCGGCCGGCCATGATGACGCGTGCTCCCCGGGCGGCAAGTACCCGGGCTGTTTCCAGGCCGATCCCGCTATTCGCGCCGGTGATCAGGGCGGTGCGGCCGGCCTGATCGGCGATGTCGTCAGGCGTCCAGTGACCGGTCATGACACGTGATCCTGAGGCAAAAAGGCAGCAGCTCTTCGAGGGCGCGCTGGCCGAGTTCGCCACCTACGGCGTGGCCGGTGCCCGGGTCGAGCGGCTGGCCGGGCGCGCCGGCATCAGCCCGGGCCTGGTCTACTCGTTCTACGAAAGCAAATCCGAGCTCTTCGACGCCGTCTTCGCCCACATCGTCGAGCGGGCCACATCCACGGTCCCGATCGATGCTGACCACCTGCCGGAGTACGCGGCCGGCCTGTACGACGCCGGGCTCGCGAACCCCGAGGTTGCCCGCTTCATGACCTGGTACCAGCTTGAACGCGGCGAGTCCGCACGGCCCGCCTCCGTCCAGGTGGCGATGGACGAGAAGATCGCCGCCATCGCCGGAGCCCAGCGGCGCGGCACGGTCACCGACGCCCTGCCGCCCGAGGAGATCCTCGCCCTGGTGCTCTCCATCGCCAGCATGTGGAACCGGTCAGGAGAGGACCTGCTCGCCCTCGTGCCCGCAACGAGCCGCCGCAAAGTGATCACCGACGCCGTGGCCCGCCTAGTCGAGCCGTGATCACTCGCCGCCTGAGGTTCCCGAGCTAGCCAGGCACCCCACTAGCCTTCCTCCATACAGCGGTAATAGCTCCAGGTATCAACGGGCCGCCACCGCCGCGTTCAGGCGGGCCAGGCAGGCGACCGGATCGACCGAGGCCAGGACCAGGTCGTCGAACACGCCTCGCCCGGCCGACACGCTGACCAGGTGAGCACGGGACGGTTTGCCGGTCGCCGGGTCGGTGGTGGTGACACGCCCGCGGAAGGTCGCCGCCGCCACTACCTCGGGTGGGGTGACGGTGAAGATCTCGTGCAGCGTGCGGAGCGCGACACAGGCTATGAGCCGGTCGTAGCGCTGGCTGATCTCGTTTTCCTGACGCGGCACCGGCTCGATGACGTCGCGCGCCCGGACGTAGCGATACGCGCGGACGGCAGGCACCACGCTGGCCGGCGGGAGCTCGGCATCCACTGTGAGGCTCCGGTTCTCCGGCTGGTAGGCGACCTGGTGTTCGCGGGGAAAGCCGTCCGGGTACCGGGACGCCTTGAGCACGCAACCCGCGAACCACTCCACGGCGGCGGGGTCGCCGGCCGCGAACGCCGATTCGCGATCCGCGACGTAGGCGTTCCGCCGTGCCGTTCGCGCGCGCTCCTGCGTGACCTTCCTGTCGTATGTGGCCTTCGCGACGGCCAGCGCTTGCCGCCGTTGCGATACTCGCTGTCGATGTTCGGCCTCGGCCGCCTGGAACCGGCCTTGCGCCTGCGCCAGCTGGCGGTCATAACGCGCGCGCAGGAAGCGGTTGAGCCCCTGCGGCGGGACCGGCGCGAACTCGCTCCAGTCGGGCGCGGCCATCACCTGGCCGAGTTCGCCCGGATCGAAGGGCGCCACCTTCGGCGCGGCCATCAGCCGCTCGAAGGTCAGCGCAGGCCGCGGCAGCACACTCGTCAGCACCTCCGCCAGGATCTTGACCTGCTCCTGCACGGCGGCGGTCATGGTGTCCGCTTCGCGCTGCCGGGACTCCAGTTGCGCCCGCTGGCGAGCCTTTTCGTGCTCCCTGTCCTGCTTGCGCTGTTCCCGGTCCCGCCGATCGTCTTCCCGCCGCTGCGCGGCCAGGCGGAGCTCGAACTCGGACAGACTCGTGCTGCGGGCCATCGTTCTCCCGGTCTTCGTCGTGACGCCTTCGGAAACGACGATAACCGCGGCCGCCGATCAAGAGAAGCCACCACCGCAGGCGTCTCCCTGACGGGGATCAACAGAACCCACCACCGCAGGCGTCTCCCTCGCTTGACAGGCTCGGTAGCACATGCTTATATCATATTGATATCTATTTTTCTTGGTGAGGGCCGCGCCCCGGCGCCCATTGGCAGGCACCGGAGGCCGACGCAGCAGGAGATGAGCAATGAGTCAGATGAGGCGTTTCCTCAAGCCGCCCGCAGTGGCCGGCGTAATCCTGGTGGCCGCGGCGACCCTGGCCGGTTGCGGAAGCAGCAGCACCAGCTCGAGCGCTGCGGCCGCCTGCTCCGCCAAGCCCGCGGCTGCCCCGTCCGTCCCGGCCGCCACGGCAGGCTGGACGCTGCCAGGCGCCAACCTGGCCAACACCCGGGACGTCGCCAGCCCGATCACCAGCTCGAATGTCTCGACGCTGGGCGTGGCGTGGTGCGTGCCGGTCGAGTCCACGGGCGTCACCAAAACCGCTGGCCTGGCCGACGGCTACGCGACGACTCCGGTCGTGGTCAACGGCGTGGTGTACACCCAGGATCAAGAGTCGAACGTGATGGCGATCCAGCTCGCCACCGGGAAGGTCCTGTGGACGCACGACTACAACTCTCTGAACGGCGGCCCGGACGGCGTTAATGTCGTCGGCGGGACCGTCTACGCGGCGACGGACAGCGCCGCGGTCGCCCTGTCGGCGGCCACGGGCCGGCAGCTGTGGAGCCGGACCCTGATCGGCAACGACCTTGAGGGTATCGATATGGCCCCCGGCTACAACGACGGCACCGTGTACGTCTCGACCGTGCCCGTCAACCCCAACAAGGGCCAGTACCTGGGCGGCGCCAGGGCGACCCTGTGGGCGCTGAACGCCGCCACCGGCGCGCCGAAATGGTCCTGGGACGAGGTGCAGAACCTGTGGGGGAACCCGGGCCTCAACTCCGGCGGCGGCCTGTGGGATCCGCCGTCGTTCGATGCCCAGGGAAACCTATACATCGGAATCGCGAACCCCGGCCCGATCGGCCAGAGCGGATGGCCCAAGGGCTATCCGTGGGGGACAAGCCGACCGGGCCCGGACCTGTACACCGACTCGGTCGTCAAGCTGAGCCCGCAGGGCAAGCTGCTGTGGTACTACCAGCTCACCCCGCACGACCTGTTCGACTGGGACCTGCAGAACTCCCCGGTCCTCACGACCGCGAACGGACAGCCGGTGGTGATCGACGGCGGCAAGGCCGGCATCTTGATCGAGCTCAACGCGCAGACCGGCAAGCTGCTGTGGAAGCTCCCGGTCGGCGTGCACAGCGGACCCAGCAACGCCGGGCTCATTACCGAGAACGCCACCCCGGCCTCGGACGTCCCGCTGCCCGCCGAGTTCGAGCTGGAGCCCGGCGTGTTCGGCGGCGTCGAGTCCCAACTGGCCACCAACGGCTCGACTACGTTCGCCGCCGTCAACAACCTCGCGGTGCCGCTCTCGGTGAAGGGCGTGACGGAGAGCTCCAAGGCGTTCGAAGCCGCTATCCCCACGGCGACCGGTGAGATGATCGCGGTCAACCAGGACACCGGAAAGATCGAGTGGGACGACAAGCTCCCCTCCTCGCCCTACGGCGCCGCTGCGGTCACCAGCAACGTCGTGTTCACCACGACTTACAGCGGTGACCTGTACGCGTTCAACGCGACGACCGGCGCGATCCTGCTGAAGACGCCGCTGTCCGCCCAGACCAACGCTCCCGTCACCATCGCCGGTGACTACGTCCTCACCGGTGCGGCCGTTCCGTCATTGACCGCGCACAACCAAGCTCTGATCATCGCCTACAGGCTCGGAGCCAAGGGCAAGCTCCCCGACACCGTGGGTTAGGCCCGCCATCCCGCCCCGGCTGAGGGAGCGCCGGGCGGGCGCAGGCCGGCGTTGGCCGGGCGGCCCGGAACCGCCGGAGCTGCAGGTCACCGATAGCCTCGAAGCCGAACCCCACCGCCCACACCGCGACGCCAGGCCAGTCCACTGCGGAGACCGGCGCACGGATCTACATAGCCACCTGCAGCGGGAGCGACACGAACCACATGGCCCGCCCCTGCGCCCAGTAGATGTGGCGCAGCACGAAGGCCGCCAGGCTGCCGCGATTGCGCCGCAGCAGCGAGGCGTACCGCTTGTCCTCGCCATGCCCGAAGTTACGGGCGAAGATGTGCACGCCCAGCCGCAGCCCCCAGATCGCGGTCAGCGCCAGCACCAGCACCCGCCGACCCGAGGCCCCGTGCCCCGCCGAGAGGCCGAACGATACCGCCGCTCACCGGGGCCGGCCGCCGGCCCGCGGACTCATATCGGCGTCGGCCATCAGGTCGGCGAACGCGTCGACCGAGACCCTGAACTCCCGCGGTTCGCCCCGGCCGCTCCGTTCCAGAAGGCCGGCCAGTTCCTCCGGGCTCAGGTCCGGGTCGCTGGGCAGTTCGACGGTGCCCCACTCCACCACCGATGCCCGCCGCAGCCGCCCGCCGCCGGTGACGATGTACTCTCCGTTGAGCCGGCAGCCCTCGCTGGCCAGCGCGGTCAGCACCGGCGCCACCGCGGCCGGGTCCATCTGCGCCTTGACCTGCGCCGGCATGCCGTCGTCGGTCATCTGGGTCAGCGCGTACGGCAGCAGCATGTTGGTCAGCACCCCGCGGCCAGCGCCCTCGGCGGCCAGCGACCGGCCGAAGGCCAGCAGGCCGCCCTTGCTGGCGGCGTAGGCGGACAAGCCGATGTCGCCGTGCAGCCCGCCGGTGGAGGACACCAGGATGATCCGGCCGTAGTTCGCCGGGCGCATCACCGTCATCGCGGCGCGGGCCAGCCGGACGCTGCCGTGCAGGTTGATCTCGAGGACCTCGCCGAACTGCTCCGCGGACTGCCGGTGGAACATCCCGTCCACGCCGATCGCCGCGTTGGCCACGCAGATGTCGAGCCGCCCCCAGCGCCCGAGAGCCGCCGTCACCATCGCCTCGCCGCTGTCGGCAGCCGCCGCGTCGGAGTAGTCAGCCACCGCTTCCCCGCCCGCCGCGATGATTTCCGCCGCGACATGATCCGCCGGGCCCAGCCCATCGCCGTCGACCATCCGGTTGCGGTTGTTCACCACGACCCGCGCTCCCTGCCGCGCCAGCGCCAGGCAGAACGCCCGTCCCAGCCCCCGCCCCCCACCGGAGACGACCGCCACCCGCCCCGCCAGCGGCCCGTCCCGCATCGCCTCGGTCATGACCCGAGGCGCTCGGCCAGCGCCGGCGGATCCTGCCCGTCAGCACCCCGCCGAACGAACGCCGGCTCGAGCCCGGCCAGCGACTCCAGCATGGCGCCCGGGCGCAGTCGCTCGTCCCGGTCGACCACACCGGCACCTAGCTTTCTTAGTTGTAGCAACTCTTAGCCCTGCCCATCCGCCCGGTCAAGCTCCGCTGACTGTAATACCCGCACGCTGTCCCGACACTGGCGCTGTGTACCTGTTGCCGGCCAAGGACGTCGGCCCGCTCACTTCGGTGCAGGTGCTAAGCTATCGCTCTGCGGCGCTGGTCCGGTTTCTCCCCCAGAGACTCCTCCAGCGGCGTGCATGAGGGGCTATGGCGCAGCTGGTAGCGCGTCTGCATGGCATGCAGAAGGTCAGGGGTTCGAATCCCCTTAGCTCCACCAGGTCAGAGGCCCGTTGGAACCGGATCAAGATCATCCGGGAGCAAAACGGGGAGCAAGAGGCTCGCTATCCTTTAATCATGGGTGGTCATGTTGCCGGCGCCCGCCGTCGCGGGCACAACGAAGGCTCAATTTACAAGGACGAGGCCAAGGGCCTCTGGTACGGCGCGGTGTCTTTCGGCTACGGCCCTGATGGCAAGACGTGGCGGCGGCACAAGGTCTCCGGCCGCACCAGGGCCGAGGTCGTCAGGAAGCTCAAGGAGCTCCAGGCCGAGAAGGACTCCGGCGTCCAGCCCGAGCATGCCTACACCGTCGAGCGGGCCGCCGACGACTGGCTCGCCGAAGGTCTGGACGGCCGATCGGCCA
>Ga0302229_10003586_pt1 | contig 10754 bp, 10 predicted proteins | sample II_Palsa_N1_3_FD_193518 | JGI IMG/M metagenome (GOLD analysis project Ga0302229, IMG submission 193518) | Peat permafrost microbial communities from Stordalen Mire near Abisko, Sweden - II_Palsa_N1_3 | ecosystem: Environmental > Terrestrial > Soil > Palsa > Peat permafrost | place: Sweden...
GCGCTGAAAGCCCCACATGGCGTCTCCGGTGCGGGCGAAGCCGGGCTGGACCTCGTCGGCGATGTAGAGGCCGCCGGCGTCGTGCACGACGTCGACCACGGGCCGCAGGAATCCGGCCGGGTCGGGAAGGATCCCGTCGCTGGAGAACAGGCTGTCGGCGATGAAGGCCGCGAGCTTGACTCCGTGCCGGCGCAGGTCGGCGATCGCGTCGCTGACCCGGGTAGCGAACGCCTGGCCCGCCTGTTCCGCGGCCGCCGTGGCAGCCGGTTCCGATGGCGGGGGCGCGACGGTGCGGACCGAACGGCCCAGGGGGACGGCCGGTCCGAGGCTCGGGGATATCTCGGCGGCCGCGGTGGTGACGCCGTGATAGGCGTTGGCAGTGATGATCGTGCCTTCGCCGCCGGTCCGGAAGCGCGCGATGCGCAGCGCCAGGTCGACCGCCTCGCTGCCGGTGCAGGTGAACATGACGTGGCCGATCTCGGCCGGGAACGTCGCGAGCAGCCGCTCGGCGTAGTCCAGGAGCAGGCCGTTCGCGTAGCGGGTGTGGGTGTTGAGGGTAGCCGCCTGGCGCGCGATCGCCTCGACGACCCGCGGGTGGCAGTGCCCGACCGACGGCACGTTGTTGTACGCGTCGAGGTAGGCCCGCCCGTCCGCGTCGAACAGGTGCACGCCCTCGCCCCGCACGATCTGGATCGGGTTGCGGTAGAAGAGCTTGTAGGCCGGTCCGAGGAGCTTCGCCCGCCGCTCGATGATCCGGCGCAGCTCGGCATCAAGCGGGCCGGCGGTCTCGATGTCGAAGGCGTTGACCATGGGCGCGGTGTCAGGCATGTTCCGCCTCCGGCAGGCACGCGCGGTGGATGCGCTCGGTTATCTCGTCGGCCCGGATGCCCTGCAGACGGCCTAGGTGCTCCCACGCCCTGGGGGTGTTGCGCAGGATGTACGTCTGGTTCTCGGGGAACCGGGCCGCGCGCCACTCGCTGATCACGATCCGGGCCAGGATGCGGGCTCCGATCAGCTCCGGCAGCAGGTTGAGCTCTTCTTCGGTCAGCGGGGTGGTGGCGTGGTAGCCGACGATCAGATCCAGCGCCGGTCCGATCAGGTCATCGCCGGAGAGCTGGTAGGCGGCGGCGATGGCGACGTCGTTGACCAGCGCGGTCACGGTGACGTCGCCGAAGTCGATGATCCCGGCCACCCGGCTGGCGTCGGCAGAGATCAGCACGTTGTCCGGACTGAAGTCGTTGTGCACGAGCTGGCTGCGCTGGGCCGCCAGCCGCGGCGCCACCTCGGCGGTGAAGCGGCTGAGCCGCTCGTCGAGCCGGGCGGTTCCGGCGGTTGACGGCAGCTCGGCGAGGAGCGGCCGCAACTGGGGAAGCTGTCCGATGTCCCAGAGCAGCGGACGGTGAAGCAGCGGACGGCGGACGAGCGGGTCGTCGAAGGTCCGCAGCGCCTGTCCGAGCGAGGCCAGGGCCTCCCCCAGCCCGCGCCGCAGGGCAGGAGAGGTCGTGACCGAGCGGAGCAACTGGCCGTCGAGGTAGGACAGGACGTGCACGACGCGTCCCCCCAGCGGGCCAGCCGGGACCACGGCCCAGGACTGGCCGCAGCTGGTGGGGACGACCCGCGGCACGGGCAGGCCGGCGGCCACGGACTCGATGTGTTTCAGGACCCGGACCTGAACGCTGACCACCTCGGGGTCGGCGCGCAGGTGAGCGAACTTGACCACGTAGCGCCGGCCGTCGCCGGTCCGGAGCGCGAAGTTGTCGTCGGCCTCACCGGGCAGCCGGTCGAGCTGGCCGCTCAGCCCGAAACAGGTCCGGAGGGCTTGCGCCGCCTGCGCCGCCGTCACGGCGGCCGAGGGGGTCAGCCTGGCCACGTCCATGGAGGGATCAGGGAAGGACATCAGGGGACTCACGATACGCATCCGCCGGGGAGGCTTACCGGGTGGCCGGGCGGGAGCACCGCCGCCCGTTCCGAAGAATTGATCTTTCAGGGCTACGCGGTCTGCCAGTAGACGGTGTAGTACTCGTGGGTGGCGCGGGCCACCGGGATCAGCCGGACGGGCTTGCCCTGGCCCGGCCGGGCGGCCTCGAAGGCCATCGGCTGCGCGGCCGTGCGGTGGACCGAGGCGGTATTGAGCGCCGGAGTCAGCTCACCGGGCTCCGTGGCGTAGATGCCGCTCAGCACGATCGGGCCGTAGATCGCCGCCTGCACGGACGGAAAGTCGGGGGTTGGCTCGAACGCCAGCTGCATCGGCAGCGTGACTTCTAGCCGGTCACCCCGCTGCCACCAGCGGTGGAGCGCGATCCACCGGTCTGGTTGCGGGCCGACGATGCCGGTTAGCGCGGCGGGGATGCCGGCCTGCGCGGCGGGGATGACGGTGCCGTTTAGCAGGACCACGGGCGGGCCGGCGACCCAGTTGGGCACCCGCACCCGGAGCGTCATCGGGGCCGCGCCCGAGACCACGGACAGGCTTGTCGCCGGGTCGTCGGGAAAGCCGGTTTCCTGCCGCAGCACCAGCCCGTGGGCCCGCACCTGGGAGGAAATGAACAAGTTGACGTAGATACCGTCCGCGTCGCGGGTGTAGATGGTGTCGGCGAACTTGGCCTGGGTTTCCAGCCCGCTGGCGGTGTCGCAGGTAAACGTATCCCAGTCGGTGGCGTAGATGTCCGGGTTGCCGCCGGGGAAGTAGTTGAGCGGCTCGCGCTTGAACGCGCCCGCCGACAGGCCGGTGTAGTAGCAGTTGAAGCCGTGCGGCGAGGTCGGGTCCTGCTCCCCCAGCATCTGGTTGAACAGCGTGCGCTCGTAGTAATCGATCATGTCCACCCGTTGTGGCTGGTGGAAGTGGAGCAGCCTGGTCAGCTTGAGCATGTTGTAGCTGACGCAGTTCTCGCAGGTGAAGTTGGACAGCTGGGCGGCGACCACGTCGGGCTGCTGGAAATGCTCGTAGTTGCCCACGCCGCCGATGACGTACACATGATGTCCGGTGACGATGTCCCAGAAGTTCTGCGCGATGTCGTGATACTTGGCGCTGCCCGTCTCCTCCCACATCCGGACGCAGGCGACGATCTTCGGGGTGGTCACGTTCGCCTGCAGTCCAGGCAGCACGTCCTCCCCGTCGGCCAGCGGATCGAGGATCTGCGCGTGGTAGAAACGCTGCGCTGTGGCCAGGTACCTTTCGGCGCCGGTGATCGTATAGAGGTTGGCCAGGGCTTCCGGCATCCCGCCGAATTCGGTACCGAGGACCATCTGCATGTGCGCGTAGGTCAGCCGCGACGTACGCCACTGCACCCAGTCGCCTAGCTTCATGGCCACGTCGAGCGCCTGGTCATCGCCCGCCAGCTGGTACTGGTCGATCAGGCCGGCCAGGTACTTGTGGATCATGTAGTACGGCGACCACACCGGCTTGCCCTGCTCCAGCCAGTCGAAGTAGACCTCGGGGAACGCCGACAGGTAGCCGGGGTGGAAGCCCGCAGCGGTGGCCCGGGCCTGCAGCGCCGCGAGCTGGCTGACCAGGTACCGGCCGCGGGCTCGCGCGGCGCCGTCGCCGGTGTTGGCGTAGGTCAGCGCGAGGCCGGACATCAGGTGCCCGGTGGTATGGCCGCGGATCTGCGAGGCGGGCCGCTCCCAGCCGCCGATGGGCTGAGCCGCCGACGGCTGCCCGTAGTTCAGCCGGAAGGAACGCAGCATGCGTTCAGGATCAAGGAAGAGCAGGTAGCTGGTGTTCCTGGCCTGGTTGTCCTGGAACGGGCTGTCCAGGAGTTCCACCTGGTCGAGCGGCAGCGCGGCGCGGCGGCCCGCCGTGCCATCGGGCGCGTAGCCGCCGGGCACCACGGTGGCGCGGAGGCTGCCTGGCGGGGTGCTGGCCTGCGCAGTCACTCCCGGGGGCATCCCGTCGGCGACCAGGGCCTGCTCGGCGGCCAGGGCGCCCACGCCGACGCCGAGCACGGTCAGTGCCTGCCGCCTGCTCAGACCGCCGCCCGCCTCATTCACCTCTGTGATCCTTTGCCGGTTCTCATCCCGGGGCAGATCGTACCCAGCGGTGGAGCGATCGCACGGCCAGGCATAAGCGTTTCCTTCAGGCAGGTCTTACGAACTCATTACGCGGGCGCCGGCCGTCGAGCCGGAGCCGACGGCGGCTCGTAGTCCTAGGTAGTGGTCAGTGCATCCGGCGGCCAGGTCATGAGCATCGTTCCCGAACGCTCCCCCCAGGCTCATGGTCAACCGTCTCCCCTATCCGTGTGGCGGTCGGGTGCACTGGCCACTACCGCTGTCGGCGGCCCGGCTAGCTCGGCCTGGTTCAGCTGCGCAGGACCAGGGCGCTGAGGGCAGCCAGAACCAAGGTCAGCGTCGCGCCCGCGCCATGCAGCGCGACGAGGCGGCCACGGAAAGACGGCGCGGGGTCCACGGGGTCCTGCGGGTGCGCGGGGTCACGGTCGCGCTCGCGCTCGCGGTCGCGGTCGCGGCGATTGGCGGCGCGGACGTTGACCGTGAACCAGGTCAGCCCCGCGCTGGCCGTGGCGGCCGCGAGGCCGAACCCGATCCAGCCGAGCACCCGGTTGTGCACCAGCGAGAACCCCAGCCAGAACGCCAGGCCGATGATGCCGAGCGTGGGGTGAGCGAACTCGAGCAGCGCTCGCGCCCCCGGCACCACGGGCGCGTTCCTGGCCGCGACGAGGGAAGGCGGAGCGAACCGATCCTTCACTGGTGCGGCGGGCACGGGCGCGGCGGGCACTGGTGCGGCGGGCACGGGCGCGGCGGGCACGGTCCGGGCCTCGGCGGGGATTAGCGGTGGGGCGGAGACGGCGCGGTCGCGCTTGAGGTTGCTGGTAATCAGCACGGAGAATCCGGCTCCCGCGGTAAACAACCACAACACCAGCACCACGATGGCCATCGTCGCTCCTCTCCGCGGCCCCGAATCCGCAGCTTCGAATCCGCAGCCCCCGAATTTACCCGAGCAACCTGAAGGCGCCGCGCGGAGCGAAGACTACGGCCCCGTCTTCGGAGCGGTTATGGCTTCGCGGTGGTGCGGAACTGGGGGACAGGGGTCATCGCCTCTTCGGCCGCTGCGAGCTGGCCGAGGCTGGCCTGACGCTGGGCATGCTGCAGCTGGTCTTTGAGCTGGGCTAGCCGCACCCGTCGCTCGGCCTCGGCCAGCGCGCGCAGGATGACGGCGGGCAGCCGCGCGGGCCGGTCCTTCAGGACGTAATCGGTGGCCCCCTGCTTGATGAGCTCGACCGCTGCTTCGTCGCCGATCACACCGGACCAGAAGATGAACGGTATGTCTGGGTAATCTTTCTGAGCGATCTTGAAAGCCTCCCCGCCGGAGAAGCCGGGCAGGCAGTAGTCGGCCAGGATGACCTCGGGCCGGAAGGCGGCCAGCTGCTCGACGAACGACGCCCTGGTCTGAACGACAACGGAGGTGAACCTAACGCCCGCCCGGACCAGGAGGCGCTGGGCCAGGTCGGCACCCAGGGCTTCGTCCTCCAGGATCAGGATGCGTATGACGCGTCCCGCTGAGTCCGTCGCGCTACGGTCACCGCTCATTGATGTCCTACCTCAATCCGATTCCACCGGAGTGCGCGCCAGATGTATCACAATCTGTATTGTAGCAGTCACTTTTAGTTATAAACGAGGGTCGGCCGCGGAGGTGGCGGGGCATCAGGGGGCCTGTGCCGGGTTCAGGGTGAAGTAGAAAGTTGCGCCGCGGTCGACGGCGCCTTCGGCCCAGACGCGGCCGCCGTGGCGTTCGACGATCCGCTGGACGCTGGCCAGGCCGATGCCGGTACCGGGGAAGTCGCTCACCGCGTGGAGCCGCTGGAACGGCTGGAACAGCTTGGCGATGAAGGCGGGATCGAAGCCGGCCCCGTTGTCGCGGACGTAGCAGCAGACCCGGGCGTCGGCCGCGGTGGCGCCGAACTCGATGGTGGCGTCCTCGGATTTCGCGGTGAACTTCCAGGCGTTCTCGACCAGGTTCGCCACCACGGTGCGGATCAGCGAGCGGTCCGCGGTGACCCGGACGCCGTCCTGGATGGCGAAGCGGACGACGCGGCCGGGCTCGCGGGCGTGCAGTTCCGCGCTGAGGGCGGTGACCTCGGCGGACAGGTCGACCGGTTCGATGTTCATGTCGGTGCGCGAGACCTGGGCCAGCAGCAGCAGGTCATCGATGAGCGTGCCCATCCGCTCGGTGGCGGCCTGGATCCGGTCCGCGTACCAGCGGCCGGTGTCATCCAGGAGGTCGCCGTAGTCCTCGGTCAGCGCTTCGCTGTAGCCGCTCAGCGCCCGCAGCGGGGACCGCAGGTCGTGGGCGACGGAGTAGGCGAACGCCTCCAGGTTCTTGTTGGCCACCATCAGCTCCGCCGTGCGCTGGTCGACCCGGACCTCGAGCTCGGCGTTGAGCGCCCCGATCTCGGCCTGGGCCACGCTGAGCTCCTCCAGGATGCTGATGCTGGCCTTGACCGCGGCCTCGGCCCTGAGCCGGTCCGCGGTCGCGTCCTCCAAGATGTTCAGGACAGCGAGCTGGGTGTCCTTGAGCTGCTGCCTTTCCTCGACGAAGTCCTCCAGCAGGCTGAGGGTCGCCCGGGCGTGATCCGCCCGATCCGGTGGATAACCCGGGGCCGTTCCGGCTGGCCTGACCACGCCCATCCTCATGTGCCGCCTGCCACAGCCCGCAATGTGCTTCCTGCCGCGGCCCGCAGGTCCTCGATCTCCTTCTTGAGCTCGATCATGCGCAACTCCCGCCCGACGGTGAGCTTCTGGAAGCGCTCGAGCTCGGCGAGCCTGTCGAGTTCCCGGGCTCGCTGTTTCGTTACTTCGCTCTCAGCCCGCTTCCGATCGGTGACGTCGCGGGCGGCGGCGAACACGCCGAGCACCCGGCCGCCCGCGTCCCGGTACACCGAGGCGTTGTAGAGCACCTCGGTCAGCTCGCCGCCGGTGTGCCGGATGGTCAGCGGGTAGTCCGTGACGAAGCCCTGCGCGAAAACCCGGAGGTAGCCCTGGCGGGCCAGCTCCGGCTCGGTGAAATAGTCCGAGAAGTCGGTGCCGACCAGATCTCCCCGCGCCACCCCGGTCACCCGGCTCGTCGCCTCGTTCACGTCGGTGATCTTGCCCTCCGCGCTGATCGTCACCAGCGGGTCCCGGCTGGCCTCGATCAGGCTGCGGGCGTACTCCGACGCCGACCGGAGCTGGTCCTCGACTAGCTTCTTCTCGGATATGTCCTCGCCCATCAACAGGAAGCCGATCGGATGGCCCAAGGTGTCGTCCCGCCGGGTCACGACCAAGCTGGCGGTGAACCGGGAGCCGTCCTTGCGGATTCGCTCGAACTCACCCTCGGCCGAACCATCGGCATACGCGGCGGCCAGCAGCCGGTCGACGGCACCAGACTGAACGTCGTGCGGCGCGTGCAGGATGCTTACGTCCCGGCCGATGACCTCCGCCGCCGTATAGCCGTAGTCGCGGCGCGCTCCCTCGTTCCAGGAAACGATACGGTGCTTGAGGTCCTTCCCGACGATCGAGTACTTGGTGGTGCTCTCGAGGATGCTGGTCAGCATCGACTTGGTTTCGGAGAGCTCCCGCACCAGTCGCCGGGAATCGGTGACGTCACGGACGGCGGCGAATACGCCGAGCGCCTGGCCGCCCGCGTCCCGGTACACCGAGGCGTTGTAGAGCACCTCGGTCAGCTCGCCGCCGGTGTGCCGGATGGTCAGCGGGTAGTCGATGACGAAGCCCTGCCCGAGAACCTGGAGGTAACCCTCGCGGGCCAGCTCCGGCTCGGTGAAGCAGTCCGAGAAGTCGGTCCCGGCCAGATCTCCCCGTGCCACCCCGGTCATCTGGATCGTCGCCTCGTTCACCTCGGTGATCTTGCCCTCCAGGCCGATCGTCACCAGCGGATCCCGGCTGGCCTCGATCAGGCTGCGCGCGTACTGCGCGGCGAGGCGGGCCTGATCCTGAACGCGCTGGCGATCCGTGATGTCGCGGGCAATAGCCGACGCGCCGACGACTTTACCGCTCGCATCATGAATGGGCGAAACGGTGAGCGAGACCGCGATGATGGCGCCGTCTTTCCTGCGTCGCCTGGTCTCGTAGTGATCGACCCGCTCACCGATGCGGATCCGGTTCAGGATCTCCTCCATCTCGTCGGGAAGGCCGGACGGTATCAGAAGCGAGACGGAATGCCCGATTATCTCCTCGGCCCGGTAGCCGTAGATCCGCTCCGCCGAGGAGTTCCAGGTCGTGATGACGCCATCCAGCGTCTTACCGATAATGGCGTCGTACGAGGAGTCGACGATAGAGGCCAGGAGCTTCGAGGAGATGGTTGCGCGGTTGCGCGGGCGCGGTGGCCGCGCGGCCAGGAGTCTTTCTGGTGAATCGCCTGCGTGAACCGTCATGAGAACCCTCCCACCGCGAACCAGTAAAGAGCGAGCCGGTCGGCACCGTGTTGTTCACGTGCCCGCCCCCCGAGGCGGTAGTCACGGATCTGTTTCGGACAGTTACACTATATAGGCTACGGCACATGAACTCGATCCCGGAAGTGCTAGAAGAGTCCAATATCAATTGGATGATCATCCGCTACGGTAATTATGCCGGAACCAAACCGGGATACCAGAGAATAATTTGCACAAATGGTTTTAAAGCCGCCAATCGCGGTATCAGCACAAACCCGGAAACCCCGGAACACGTTAAAGCCCTGTTATCGTGATAAATCTGACGACTCTGCCCGCAGGCATTTTGCGAATTTTGCGGGCCTTGTCAACGGACCGGAGACGTTACCTCGAAGAGGACAATGATCACGACTACGAGAAGGACGACGGTGACCACCACGTACTGCCTGACCTGGCGCAGGCTGATCCTTACCTGCCGCTCGGCCTCGGTGGCCACGCCTGCCGAGGCCATGGCCGACTGCGCCGCGTGTACCGCGGCCTCGGCTGCGGCCCCGGCCCCGGCCTGCAGGTCAGCGTAGGCCCGCAGAGCGACGGCGATGTCCGCGTCCACCTTGGCCGCCGCGGCCTCGATCCGGTCCAGCGTGGCGGCGCCGATGGCCGCCGCGCCCCAGCCCATCGACCCCGTGGCCTGGGGCGCGGCGACGTTCTTGGCGGCGGAGACCGCATCCCGGGGCACCGTTTCCAGTGCCGGCCCCGCGGTAACGGCGGCCCCGCCGTCGGTCGTGGCCACGCCCGCTCGTACGGCTTCCCTGTCCGCCGTGGCCTTGGACGCGTCGTTCAGGAAGCTGATGACCGCCTCCCTCGCCAGCACCGCCGCATCGGGACGGCCGCGCGGAGCAGCACCGGACCGCCGCCGCCGGCCATGGCCGAGCTGGCGATGGCCACCGTCCGGTGACCCGGCGGTATTAGGCACGCCGCTCCTAATGGTCCGGGCGTTCGGCGGCGGGGGCATCGGATCTCCTTGAGACGAGTCCTTCTATGTAACTCTATTATTACTATGCGTAACTATATCACGATGGAACGCAGTGAAATGACCCCTTGTTATCAGAGCAAACGGCCAGGTGGCCGGCCTGCGATGACCCCTGTGCGACAGACGGGGGAGGGCCGTTAGGTCGCAGCGGCGGGACAGCGCTTCGCCGCGTGGCGAATAGCGCACGATCAGCGCCTTTGGCGGCTAATCGTGGGTCAGTCGTCGTGATCATCGGCGTGGCGTACGGAGAAGGCGGCAGCCTGCGTGCGGCGCTGCATGCCGAGCTTGGTCAGCAGTGAAGACACATAGTTCTTCACCGTCTTTTCCGCCAGGAACATGCGCTCCGCGATCTGCCGGTTGGTCAGCCCCTCGCCGATCAACTCAAGTACCCGCTTCTCCTGCTCGGTCAACACCGCCACCGGGTCGACGCTGATGGAGCGCTGACGCAGTCGCGTCATGACCTGATGTGACGCTTGCGAGTCGAGTATCGACAGGCCGGAAGCGACCGTACGCAGGGCACTGACCAGGTCGGTGCCGCACGTCCGCTTCGACACGTAGCCCGCCGCACCGGCCATGATCGCGCCGAGAAGCGCCTGATCGTCGTTGTAACCGGTGAGCATCAGGCAAGCGGTCTCTGGCAGCGTGGAGCAGATTTCCCGGCAGACCGAGATGCCGTCCCCGTCGGGCAACCGCACATCGAGCACCGCCACGTCCGGACGCAGCGCGGGAATCCGGGCCATGGCCGCCGCCGCGGTTTCCGCCTCGCCGACCACGTCGATGTCGGGTTCGTGAGCGAGCAGGTCCCGTACTCCGCGGCGGAAGATCTCGTGATCATCGACGAGGAAAACGCTGATCCTGTCCTGATTCCCGGTGTGCTCGCTCATTCCGGCCATCTCCGTTCCGCGCCCCGTCCGGCACATGGCGCGGCGGGAAGAGGACCGTCGCGGCACCTAGTCGGCCACCGCCATAGATAGCTAGCAGACCACCCTCCATGTTACTATATGTAACTGGGCGGCTATTTAGCGTAACTAACGCTCGGCTGGGGCCAGCCATCGCGGCAGGAGACGATCATGACCGACGACCCGACCCGATTCCCTGCCCCTCGCGCCGCGGCCGAGGACGGCACCGACACGGGAACTCCCGCGCCGCACCTGCTGCTTGACATCGTGCGCCGGCTTCGCGCCCGGGAACGCGGTTACCTGGCCGACTTGCTGCATGACGGGCCGATCCAGGAGCTTGCGGCCGTGCCTCTCGAACTGGCCGAGGCGCGCTGCGTGATGGGGACATCGCCGGGCGATGAGCTCGGGGTGGTGGCGCAGCAAGTGGATGCGGCCGGCCGGTCGCTGCGC
>Ga0302229_10003590_pt1 | contig 10745 bp, 9 predicted proteins | sample II_Palsa_N1_3_FD_193518 | JGI IMG/M metagenome (GOLD analysis project Ga0302229, IMG submission 193518) | Peat permafrost microbial communities from Stordalen Mire near Abisko, Sweden - II_Palsa_N1_3 | ecosystem: Environmental > Terrestrial > Soil > Palsa > Peat permafrost | place: Sweden...
CCAACCCAATACGTCATAAATGCACCAGTAATGTATTAATTCCGCAATGGTTCCGGCCGGCCGGGGGCGCCTGCGCAGATGACAGCCCGAGACGGGCGGCCGGCAGCGCGTACCTCTTGACTTGGCCTCCCGGCTGGCAATGGAATAGCACTCTGGCCCGCAAGACCGGCGTGCGGACCATATGCCCGGGTCCCCGGCGGACCGGCTTGATGATGCACTGGAAGGGGCGGCCCGGCTTGCCATGAACGATGTCCACCGTCCTGCGTGCGAACATGAACTGGGGCTTGTCCCTTCGTTCACCGAAGTGGGCCGGGCACGGCGGTTCGCCCGCCGCGTGCTCCAAGAACGGCAGATCGCTCCCGATCGGATCGCAGCGGCCGAACTCCTGGTGTCTGAGCTGGTGACGAATGCAATCAAGACGACCAGCGTCATGAAGCTGCGTTCGTCCTGCAGCGAAGTCCACGATCATAGAAGATCTATTATCCTGCGATTACGCCTGGTTCCGCGCAGCGTGGCTATCGAAGTACGGGATTGCTCGGAAGATCCGCCGGTACTCCGGGAGCAGAGCCCTGATTCCGAAGAGGGCCGCGGCTTGTTCCTCGTAGCATCAATGAGTGCGCGCTGGGATTACTTCCGCCTCAGCAGCGGCGACAAAGTCGTGTGGTGCGAATTAGACATTGCACGCAAGGTATCTGCCAACGACGTGAAGGTTATGCTCAGTTCGCTGCCGCAGCGCAGCCGTGGCAGCCGTCAAGTGCGGCCATTAGAGATTATGACTGATCCGGAACTGCTGCGGCGCGTTCGCGATGGCTTGCTCGCGCTCGGCTCTGACGAGGGACTTGCGTAGCAGCGGCGTGCTCGCCTGCGCCCAGCGCTTTCCTCAGCATCCGCGCCATGGTCGGATAGAGGGATGAAGATCCGGATCGGGATAGGACTGGGCGCGGCCGCCAGCCCGGACAGTTTCGCTGCCGAGGTCAGTCACCTGGAGGAACTCGGCATCGACTCGCTGTGGCTCTCGGAGATGGTGTACGGGCCGCTGGTGGAGCCGTTCACCGGCATGACGTATGCCCTCGCCAGGACAGCCAGGCTGAAGGTCGGCACCGGAGTGGCGGTGCTGCCAGGACGCCATCCTGTGCTGGTCGCCAAGCAGCTCGCGTCGCTCGCCGCGCTGGCGCCGGGACGGGCACTGCCGGTTTTCGGCCTGCAGCCCGCGCGCAGGGACGAGCGGGCGCTGTTTCCTGTCCCGCCGGGGCAGCGCGGCGCGGTGTTCGACGAGTCCCTTGAGCTGCTCAGGATGATGCTGCGGCAGGAGACGGTGTCGTTCGACGGCAGGTTCTTCACCGTCGACGCGGCGAGCATCGGCCCGCTGCCCCGCAAGCCGCTCGACATCTGGCTGGGCGGCAGCGCTCCCGGCGGGCTGCGGCGGGTCGGCCGGCTCGGCGACGGGTGGCTGGCCAGCCTCGTCACGCCCGCCGAGGCCCGCACGGGACGGCGGGCCATCCAGGCAGCGGCGGCGGCGGCCGGCCGTGAGGTCGACCCGGAGCATTTCGGCATCAGCCTGCCAGTGGCGACCGACGGGATCCCGGCCGGGCTTGCCGCGGCCATCCGGCAGCGGAGGCCGGATACCGACCCGGCCAGCCTGGTCGCGGTGAGCTGGCCGGATGCCCGCCGCATGGTCGAGGAGTACATCGCCGCGGGGATCAGCAAATTCGTCATCCGCCCGGCCGCGGCAACCCGGGCCATGCCGGACGCATCATCCCGGGGAATGCCGGGCGCAGCAGCCCTGCCCGCAGGCAGCTTCGCCGACGACGTCGCCCGCGAGCTGATGCCCCTGCAGACCTGACCAGGCCGTCAGCCCGCCACGTCCACGTACAGGCGATCGGGCAGCTGCCCGACCCGGAAGGCCGTGGCCTTCGCCAGGCCGACCGCGACGCTGATGACGCCGTCGAAGTCGCCGGTGACCGCGTAGCCCCTGAGCATCGGATAGCCGGTGGCCGCCGCCAGCCGCGCGATCGTGCTCGCGCCGGAACCGGAGTGGCCCTGCGCGGGGTGAATCGTGATCAGCAGATACCACCTCCCCGGAACCGCGCTGCCGGTGCCTGCCGCGCCTGCGGCCGCTTTCGAGACGTACCTGATGTCATAACCCGGCACCGGCCCGCGGATGTTGAACACGATGCGGTCGTAGCCGCAGCCGGGATGGGTCCCGGTCCTGATCGCCGTGATGACAGGCACCGGCGGTACGGCGAAATGACGGCTGCGGTAGACCGGCGTGGTCCGCCACGGCTGGTCGTCGCAGCCGGCCGGAGGATCTGGCGGGAGCGAGAGCGACGGGCCCGGCGAGGATTTCGCGGCCGGGGGAACGGTGATGCCCGGTGAAGCAGACGCGGCTGGTGAAGTGGCCGTGGCTGATGACGCGGGCGTGCCCGGCGATGCGGGCGCGCCCGGTGACTTCGCCGGCACGGGCGCAGACGGCAACGAGGGCGACGTGGGCGACGATCGCTGACTTGACGGAGCTGAGCCTGCTGCCGTGCTGCCAGCGCCGCACGAGGCAGTCGCCAGCGCGGTCGCAAGGATCGCCGCCCTTACTGCCATCGAAGATATGCCTGGGCGCTGCATATCATTTCTCCTTTGGGCCGCTGATCACCGGGCCGCTGATCACCGGGCCGCTGATCACCGGGGCTACTGATCACCGCATCGTCGCACGAGAAGCTTCCCGAATCACCCGTTCCGTATGCAGATGCCGGACATCACCCCCGGCCGCGCAGTAATTCCGGCGGGAATACCATCGGCGCGCCCGGACTTGGCCGGCGGGCGGTAAAGGGAGGTCACGGATGGCCGCAGGGCAGGAGGCCGCGGCCGGCGCCAGTCCCGCGCCGGGCAGGAACACCGGGCACGTCCGGCTGGTCCTGATCCTCGGCTCGCTGAGCTCGTTCGGGCCGCTGTCGATCGACATGTACCTGCCCGCGCTGCCCGCCATGGCCCGCGACCTGCACACGTCAGCGGCGGTGGCGCAGCTCAGCCTGACCGCCTGCCTGATCGGGCTCGCCACCGGCCAGTTGCTGGCCGGCCCGCTCAGCGACGCCCGGGGCCGGCGGCGGCCGCTGCTGACCGGCGTCGCCAGTTACGCGGTGGCGTCCGCGCTGTGCATCGCCGCGCCCAGCATCTGGGCATTGCTCGCGCTCCGCCTGGTCCAGGGCTTCGCCGGCGCGGCCGGCATCGTCATCGCCCGCGCCATCGTCCGCGACCTGTACGACGGGGACGAGCTGGCGCGATTCTTCGCTCTGCTGCTCATGGTCAACGGCGCCGCGCCGATCGTCGCCCCGATCGCGGGCGCCCAGCTACTGCATTTCACGACCTGGCGCGGGGTGTTCGCGGTGCTCGCGGTCATCGGCGTCGCGATGCTCGTCGCGACCGCGATAGGGCTGCCGGAGACCCTGCCGCCAGGCCGGCGCCGATCGGGCGGCGCCAGGGCGATCGCCCGCGACGGACGCCGGCTGCTCGCCGACCGGGAGTTCTGCGGGTACGCACTGGCCAGCGGCCTCGCGTTCGGCGCGATGTTCGCCTACATCTCCGGATCGCCGTTCGTGCTGCAGGCCATGTTCGGCGTCTCGCCGCAGCTGTTCAGCGTGATTTTCGCGATCAATGGCCTCGGCATCATCGCGGCCGGCCAGATTTCCCGCCGCCTCATCGGCCGGGTGCCGCCGCGGGCACTGCTCGCCGCCGGGCTTACCGGGTCAGCGGCGGGCGGCGCGGCGCTGCTGATCGCTGCCGCGGCCGGGATCGGCCTGCCGATGATTCTCCCCGCGCTGTTCATCGTCGTCTCCAGCGTCGGCCTCATCCTGCCGAACGCCACGGCACTCGCCCTCGCCGGCCATGCACGCGACGCGGGGAGCGCGTCCGCCGTGCTGGGCCTCGCCCAGTTCGCCATCGGCGCAGCCGCCGCGCCGCTGGTCGGCGTGGCCGGCCCGCACACCGACCTGCCGATGGCCATCGTCATCTGCGTACTCGGGATCGGCGCATGGCTCAGCCGCCCGAAGAGCCGCCACCCGGGCGAGCCGCCACCGGGGCCGGATCCCCGCCGGGACGGGTCTATACGCTGACAGCGGTGACGATTTCGCCGGTTCCAGCCGGCCAATTCGTCACCGCTGAGAACAACCGAGGATTAACGACGCCAGCATGCCGGTCCCGATGCTGGCCTGACCCGCTGGGGAGCCGATGACCTCGCACCGGCGGCAGCCCGCCCGCTGGCTGGCGGCATGCTGCGCCGTCCTTGCCGGGACGGTACTGGCTTCCTGCGACGGCAACGGCGCCACGGGCAATGGCGCTGGCGCCAGCAGCCCCCGGAGTTCTAGCCAAAGCACCACCGGAAACAGCAGCCACACCAAGACGACTGGCATCGTGCGGTTCGCGCTGCCCCCGGCGGGCCAGGGCTGCACTGGCGCGAAACTGCTCGCGGGCGGCGCCGCGAGATTCCCGGTCACCGTCAGTACCCGGCACTCGCAGGTCGCTGCACTGGCCAACGTGTGCATCGACGGGAAAGGCCCGTTCCCGTTTGTTATCGACACCGGCGCGCAGGGATCAGTGCTGGCGTCCTCACTCGCCGTGAAGCTCGGCCTTACGAAGATCGGGCCGCCGGTGCCCATCGGCGGCGCCGGATGCACGGCCACGGCCCAGGAATCCAGGATCACCAGCTGGGACGTGGCCGGGCTGGCGCTGCAGCCGCAGGCCGTGATCTACCTCAAGATCCCGCTCTTCGGCGGGCGCGGCCAGCCGGACGGCCTGCTCGGATCAGATGTCTGGAGCCGGTTCGGCGCGATGCGGCTGGATTTCGCCCGCCAGAGCGTCACGGTCCCTGGTCCCGAGCAGCCCGGGCCTGCCCGCAAGACCACGATCTCCGGGCCGTCGGCGACGCCGGTTCCCGCCGCCCTGCTGCGCGGCAAGCCGGCGATCGTCGCGCCGATGACGGTCACCAGCGAGCCCGGCTTCACCGGGATAACGGTCAAAGTCCGGCTGGGAACGAGCAATCCGGTGAACTTCACGCCTGACACCGGCGCATCGCAGTCGGCGGTGGACCCGGGCATCGCCCGGCGGGCCGGCCTGGCCAGCGCGAATGCCCGGGTGCGGCAGGGCACTGTCTGCACGGTTGCGGTGTTCCCCGAGGACAGGACGGGCCCGTGGTCGGTGGCCGGCCATCCGCTGCCGCCCCAGGCCGTCGGGCTCACCAGGCTGGTCAGCACGACCGGCGTGGCAGGCCTGCTCGGCGCTGATCAGATGAGCAGGTTCGGCTCGGTGATCTTCGACTACGCCGGCGGACGGCTCGTGCTCGGGGCCGGCTGACGGCGCTGGCCGGCAGTGCTCGCTGACGGGGACTGGCCGGGCACCTGCGACACTAGGCGCCATGAGCGACGTCGCCTCCGGCGCCAGGTGGGGCATCACGGTTCCGTTCGACGCTCCGCTGCATGATCACCGCCGGTGGTTCGAGCTACTAGAGGAGCTCGGCTACACCGATGTCTGGTCCGGCGAGGCGGACGGCCTTGACGGCTTCTCACCGCTGCTGCTGGCCGCTGGATGGACCTCCTCGCTCCGCCTCGGCAGCGCCGTCATCCCGGTCTACACCCGGGGTCCGGCGGTCATCGCGCAGAGCGCCGCGGCGCTCGCCGAGGCGGCGCCGGGCCGGTTCGCCCTCGGCATCGGCACCTCCTCCGACGTCATCGTCGGCAAGTGGAACGACATCGGCTTCACCGAGCCGTACCGTCGTGCCCGCGACACGCTGCGGTTCCTCAGGGACGCCCTGGCCGGCCAGCGGGTCGACCGCGACTACGGCAGCTTCGCCGTGCGCGGCTTCCGGCTGTCCCGGCCGGTCCCCGATCCTCCGCCGCTCTACCTGGCCGCGCTCCGCCCGGGCATGCTGCGGCTGGCCGGGCGCGAGGCGGACGGAGTGATCCTGAACTGGCTCGCCGCCGACGACGTCCCGACCGTGGTCAGCGAGATGACGGCCGCCGCTGGCGCGCAGGCCGGCCAGAAGACCGTGGTCGCCCGGATCTTCGTCTGCCCGAGCGAGGACGCCGCGGCGGTCCGCGCCATCGGCCGCAGGGCGATCGCCGCCTACCTGAACGTGACCGTCTACGCGGAGTTTCACCGCTGGCTCGGGCGGGGGCCGGTGCTGGTCGGCATGTGGGACGCGTGGCAGGCCGGGGACCGCAGGGCTGCCCTGGACGCGATTCCCGATGCCCTCGTCGACCAGCTGATCGTGCACGGCTCGCCGGCCGCCTGCCGCGACCACATCAGGCGGTACGCCCGCGGCGGCGTCACGGTCCCGGTCATCGCCCTGATCGGCCCGTACGGGGACTTGTCAGCCGCCCTCCGCGGGCTCGCCCCCGGCGGATAACCGGCTGGCTTACCCGCCGAAGGCGACGTGACTGCCAGTCACCCGGATGCTGATGCCGGCCGACGTGACGGTCAGGCTCTGAATCTTCATCCCGAGCGGCAGCTGAGGCACCGGCACCTTAATGTTGCGCACCGAGCCGAGCAGCTGGGACGGGAGACCCTGGCTCGACACCAGGTGAACCCTGATCTTGGTGCCGCTGACCCTGGTGACTCGCCAGATCGCCGAGCCGCTGGTGACCACCAGGTTGATGGATGCCTTCACCTCATCACTGCTCACCGGCTTGAGGGTCAGGCCAGCCGAGCCGACGAGCGAGCTCAGCGGCCCGCCCACCAGCGATCCGAGCGCGTTCGACATGCTGGCGAAGGTGATCACTCCTGCGCCGGAGAGGTGGCCGACCGTGCCGCCGCTGAAGCCGGAGTTCAGGCGGACGTCGCTGAGATCGGCGTTGATGCCCTGGATCACGACCGGGCCCTCTTTCACCGGCTTTGAGCTGATCTGGACGTCCTGGAAATGGCGGCTGATCACCTGGGTCAGGAACGGGAAGCCCTTGATCGACACGTCGGGCTTGCTGGGGAAGCCCTGATCCTGGATCTCCGAGGCGATCCTGCCCTGCACGTAGAACGCCGCAAGGCGGTCGACGCCGACGAGGACGACGAGCAGCGCGATCACGATGATGATCGTGTTCCTGAGCCCGTGGCCGGAGCGCCGCCGCTGCCCGGCGGGAGGCTGGTAGCCGGAGGTCTGGGAGCCGCCCGGCCCGCTGGGGGACTGGTAGCCGGTCATGGCAGGTCGGCAAGGTTAATGGCCTGCAGCTGGCCTGAGCCGTAGTCGGTCACGAGCAGGGCCTTTCCTTCTGTGGTGAGCTGGCGCGGCAGTACGCCGGACTTGATCAGCCCGAGTAGCGCCGGCTTGCCCGCCAGGGCACTGGAGGTGCTGACCACGCTGAGACTCGGCACCGCGCCCGGGATGCTTTTCAGGTCGGAATTTGCTACCACGATCCGCTTTCCGTCCGCGGCAAAGGCCAGCCCGATCGGCCCTACGCCCACGTCGACCCTGGCGATCAGCGCATGCCCCTGGCCGCTGCGCAGCTTTGCCGCCGAGAAGCCGAGCAGGGCGTCGCTCTCCCTGGCCGTGACCCACACCACGCTGCCGTCGCTGGACGTGATCACGCGGACCGGGCTGCATCCAGCGATGACCTGGGCGACGACCGCCTTGGCTGGCCTGGCCTCGGCCTTTGCCACGCTGACGACGCTCAGCAGCCCCTCACTGGGAACGGAGGTCTTGACCTTCTCGATGCTGGTCATGTAGAGCCAGTTGCCGCTGGGCGACTCGGTGACACCGACCGGCTCAACCCCGGTCGGGACGATCCCGATGAAACCGGACTGGGCGAAGTTGCTGGCGAGGGCCTGCTTCAGGTTGAAGACCGCCATGCCGCCGCTGCTTTGCAGCGTCACGAAGGCGAACTTGCCCTTCGGCGTCAAGGCGACCTGGACAGCACCTCGGCCATGCGGGCTGGCGAGCGTGCCGACCACAACGGCGCTGCCCTGCTCGGCGTCCGCGACGCTGATCACCTTGGCGCCGCTGCCGGACGCCAGCAGCAGGTACTTTCCGTCCGGGGTGATCGCCGCGCCCTTGTCCGCGCCGGGCAGGGCGATCGTGTGGACCAAGGCGGGGGCCAGTGAGCGGCCGTTGCTGAGCACCGCGAGTGAGTTGCCGAGCGTGACGAACGTAAATCTGCCGTCGGGCGTCACGGTAGCGGAGAAGGGGTTCCCGCCGAGCTTGTCCGCGGAACTCGTGACCTTGCTGAGCTGCTTGGCTGGCGCTGCCGTCGAGCTGCACCCGGGGATCTTCGGCACGACGGCTACGGTGGTTCCGCCGCCGCCGCCCCCGCCGCCCCCGCCGCCGCCGCTGCCGCGACCGCCGAGCAAGGCATAGCCGCCGCCGATGAGGACCAGGACCACGGCCGCTGCGACAGCAGCCGCGGCGCCGCGGGACCGCCACCACGGCCGAGATGGCGGCCCGCCCGCGGGCGGACCGTAACCCGGCTGGCCGTAGTCCGGCTGGCCGTAGTCCGGTGCCGGGCCGTAGGCCGCCTGGCCTGGCTGCTGACCGTAGCCGCCCGCCGCCGACGGCGGCTCCGTCAGCCCCGGCGTGGTCGGCCCCGGGGTTCCGGGGATACGTGCCGCCTCCGTCGGCGGCCCGCCGGAGCGGGGCGGGCCGGCTGGCATGTCCTGCGCGGATGCCGCCGCAAGGCTGGACGGCATAGCTACTTCCGTCGGCTGCCGGGGCGGTGCGGCAGGCCCAGCGGGCGCGGGCTGCCCCGGCGCGGCAGGCGGCCCGGCAGCGCCGGGCACGAGCCGCGGCAGCCCGCCCGGGTCCGACGCGTCATCGGGCCGCAGGTTGCAGGCCTCCCGCAGCGCGGCGGTGAAATCCAGGCAGTTGGCGTAGCGGTCGTCCGGGGCCTTGGCCAGCGCCCTCGTCATCACCTGGTCAACGGCGGGGGGAAGGTCAGGACGGCGCGCAGTCAGGGGTGGCGGGGGCTCGGAGATCTGCGCCCAGAGAACGGCCAGGCCCTGATCGCGCTTAAACGGCGGAGCCCCGCTGAGCATCTCGAACGCGGCGCCGGCCAGCGCGTAGAGGTCGGCCCGGCCGTCCACCGGCCGGCCTTCTATCTGCTCCGGTGCGACATAATCCAGCGTGCCGAGGAACTGGCCGGTGCCGGTGAGGCCAGACGAAGACAGGGACTGCTTGCTCAGCCCGAAGTCGGACAGGTAGACATGGTCGGCACGGCTGCTGCCCGCGGTGCTGTCGAGCAGCATGTTGGCCGGCTTCACGTCCCGGTGAACCAGGCCGTGGGAGTGCGCCGCGTCCAGCGCCGAGGCCACCTGGGTGATGATGCTGACCACCCTGGCCGGGGGGAGGGTGCCCTGGGCGTCCAGCAGCGTCCGCACGTCCCCGCCCTGCACGTAACGCATCGCGATGAACAGGACACCGGCGGCCTCACCGGCCTCGAAGACCGGGATGATGTGCGGGTGGTCGACGGCCGCGGCCGCTCTCGACTCACGGATGAACCGCTGCCGGAACGCATCGTCGCGGGCCAGCTCGGGCGCCAGGATCTTCAGCGCCACCCGCCGTTCCAGCCGGGGGTCGTGGGCGCGGAAGACAACAGCCATCCCGCCGCGGCCAATCTGCTCCTCGAGCCGGTAGCCGGCTATCCGCGAGCCCGCAGTGAACCCGCCAGGTGCCGAGGGGGTCTCGTCACTCACCGCGCCTCCAGCGGTTGCCTGCCCGTCCCGTTCCCGCACGCGGGCCTGCGCCGCAGCGACGGCCGGCGCCAGGACCGCCCTGGTTCAATCGCAGGATTGCCGGGTGCTCACAGTATCCGCGTCGTCGGCGGCCGGCTGTCAACCCGCGCGATTGGCGCAGTTTGGCAGCCGATGCCTAGTTTGATCTTGGGATGACAACCCCGACCGTATCTGAAACCAGCGCCCGCAACGGCAAGAAGGCCAGGGAATATCAGCCACTGCCGCGGGAATGCGGCCGCAGCCGCCCGGATGGTGCCTCGCGATCCAGACATAAGGGACAAGGCACCCGCCGAGGTCATGGCGAGTCGCGGCCGGGTCATGTTAAGGTCACGATCTGGTCAAGATGAGGTCATAGCAAGGTCATAACCAGGTCATGGCCAGACGGATTCTTTTTCCGCTGAATCGCTCTACAGTTAGCAGATGACGGCCGACCGAGTTCTCTCGTCGCACACGACTCCGGCCCTTGTGGTGCGAACGCAGGGGTCAGACCGAAGCCTGCAGGCGGGCCCCTCGTACCAGATCGGGCGGGATCCGGAGTCCGACATCGTGGTCGACGACTCACGGGTCTCCTGGCAGCACGCGGTGCTCCGGTTTGATCAGCGTGAGCAGAATGCCTGGATCTTGCAGGACGAGGGCAGCACCAACGGGACCTTCCTGGGGCCGCAGCGCGTCTCCAGGAGCACGATCAGCGATGACTGCGAGTTCCGGCTCGGCCATCCCGACGACGGGCCGGCCGTGAGATGCTCGCTGGCTGCCCCCGCCCGGCCCGTCTCCCCGCCGCCCGTCTCGCCCCCTGGCGCCCCGCCGCCCGCCGGACCCCGGCCCGTCTCGCCGCCGCCCGCCGAGCCCCTGGCCGCCTCGCCGCCCGCTGCGCCCGGGGCCGCTCAGCTGCCCGCCGCGCCGCCCCCCGCGCAGGGATATCAGGCCGCAGGCGCCCGGCCGGGATACCGCGACGCCGGGCTGCCTGCCGACGCGGGCCTGAGCTATGCGGGCTCGCTGTCCAGCCGCCGCCCGAGCGCGGTCATGCAGCTGCCCGCCAAGGTGCTGCGGAT
>Ga0302229_10003592_pt1 | contig 10743 bp, 7 predicted proteins | sample II_Palsa_N1_3_FD_193518 | JGI IMG/M metagenome (GOLD analysis project Ga0302229, IMG submission 193518) | Peat permafrost microbial communities from Stordalen Mire near Abisko, Sweden - II_Palsa_N1_3 | ecosystem: Environmental > Terrestrial > Soil > Palsa > Peat permafrost | place: Sweden...
CGGCCTGGATGATCGTCTCCAGGGTGTAGGTGAACTTCGAGACCACGAGCAGCTGGATCGCCGCCTCGCGGTTGTAGGCGCGAAAGCCGGAGGTGGTGTCCGGCACCGACGTCGAGGAGGCCTGGCGCACGACCCACGAGCCGAGGCGCTGGAGTGACTTCTTCAGCGGTGAGAAGTGCTCGATGCCTGTGACCTCGCGGTCGCCGACGACCATGTCGGCTCGCCCGGCGAGGATCGGCACGACGAGCTTTGCGATGTCCGGGCCGTAGTACTGGTTGTCGGCGTCGGTGTTGACGATCACGTCGGCGCCGAGCTTCAAGCAGGCATCCAGGCCCGCCTGGAATCCTGCTGCGAGGCCCTTGTTGTTCGTCAAGCGCACGATGTGGTTGACGCCGTGCGACCGAGCAACCGCGATCGTCTCGTCGGTCGAACCGTCGTCGATCACAAGCCGCTCGACGACGTCGAAGCCCTCGACCTCGCTGGGTAGGTCCGCGAGCGTCTGCGGGAGCTGATCTGCCTCGTTGAAGCAGGGGATTTGAATGATGAGCTTCATTGCCTGCAAGCCTACCCCGTGGATCCCTGTGGAGCCGCGCGTGGAACGTCAGGTCCCGTGTGGAGTGGTGCGCCGCCGCCCGGATAGGCTCTACGCCCCATGGCCGGCGCCACCCTCAGCAAGCCGCGGCAGGACTCCACCCCGCTGCAGCGGTTGCGCGCGGTGGGTGCCTCGACGTGGGCGAAGGTCGCGTTCGCGCTGCTCTGCGTGCTGGCTCTGATCGGGTACTTCGCGTTCCCTACGTACCCGACGTACGACTCTTTCTACGCCCTGCTCTGGGGTCGCGACCTGCTGCATCTGCACCTGCCCGATTTCGAGGTCTACCGCGGTCCCACCGAGCATCCTTTGGCGATCGCCTTCGGCGTGCTGTGCTCGCTGTTTGGCCAAGGCGGCGCGCGGCTGATGGTGTTGGGGTCGATCGCCTCGTTCGTTGCGCTCGTGGCGGGCGTGTACCGACTGGGGCGGCTGTGCTTCGGGCCGATCGTCGGCATGTTCGCCGGTTTGCTGATGCTGAGCCGCTTCTTTGACGAGAACCTCGCCGCCCAGGGCTATCTGGACATCTCCTACATCGCCTTGATCGTGTGGGCGGTGGCGCTGGAGGTCGAAAGACCGCGCCGCGGTGTCCTGGTCTTCGTGATCCTGGCGGCCGCTGGGCTGCTGCGCCCCGACGCGTGGGTTTTGAGTGGCGTCTACTGGCTGTGGTGCGCCTGGCCGGCGGGGCCTGCAACTGATCGGATTTCGAATGGCAGACGCCTTCAGTACCTGGGCTTGGCCGCGATCGCGCCGCTGATCTGGGTCGGCGCCGACGCGATCGTCACTGGGAACCCGCTGTACTCCCTGCACTCGACCGCCGGTCTCGCTCAGGAACTCGGACGCACGCAGGGGTTCTCCAGCGTCGTGACCTCGGTGTGGACATACTCGGTGCGGATCGACAAGCTGCCGGTCGTGCTCGGTGGCCTGATCGGGGTGCCGATCGCGGTGTGGCTTGCACCGCGGCGCGTGCTCGTGCCGCTCGCGGCGCTCGTGTTGCTCGTGTTTGTATTCGTCGCGGAGGGCGCCGCCGGCGCCTCCGTGATCGACCGCTACCTGATGGGCGCCGCGACAGTGCTGCTCCTCTTCTGTGCGGTTGCGATTGGCGGCTGGGCGATGCTCGAGCGCGGATCGAGGCTTCGCCGCGTGTGGATGGTCGCGGCCGCGGCGCTGGTGCTCTTCGGAGCGGTTCTCGCTGCCACCACGCTGAGCCTCTCCAGCCTGCGCACGACGCTTGCCTACCACGAGGACTTCCACAAGGGGCTGGCGGTGGCGCTCGCGGACCCGGCGGTGAAGGCCGAGCTGCGACGCTGTCCACTGGTCTCGCTGCCGGACAACAAGCTGATCCCGGACGCCCGCTGGATCCTCGACAGCTCCGGACAGCACAACATCGTCGCCCGCAGCCAGGCGCGTGCCGACGCAGACAGAGGATCGCCCGCGCTCGAGAACCGCATTCGCGCCGGCAGCGTCGCGGTCTACCCGCTCGGCAGCGCGGTGTTCTTCGAGGCGATCGTCGACGTCGGGGATGACCCACGCGACCAGATTCCGCTCGCCGGCTTCAAACAGATCTACACGAGTCGCTACTACGCGGTCTATGGCAACTGCTGAGCCTTCGATGGCCGCGCGCGACGAGCCGGCGATCGGAGATGCGGGGCTGGATCTGTCACACCGCTGGGCCTGGTCTGGCCTGGCGACGGTACTGCTCGCCGGCTTGGGGCTGCGCCTGTGGGGCGTGCGGCAGGGGCTGCCCTATCCGTACAACACCGACGAGGCCCAGCACTTCGTTCCGCACGCGGTCGAAATGTTCCAGAAGAGCACGCTCAACCCGCACTACTTCGCGAACCCGCCCGCGTTCACATATCTGCTGCACTTCCTCTTCCGGCTTTGGTACGGGAGCGCTGACGGGGCGGTGAGGGCGCTAGAGCTGCACCCGGAAGGCGTCTACACGCTTGCCCGCGTGGCCGTCGCGCTGCTCGGCACGGGGTCACTGTGGCTGCTGTATGCGACGGGCGCGCGCCTCTTCGGCCGTGCCGTCGGGCTGCTCGCGGCGGCGATCGAGGCGGTCGCGTTCCTGCCGGTCTTCTATGCGCACCTGGCGCTCAACGACGTACCGACGCTGTTCCCGCTGACGCTGTCGCTACTGGGCAGCGCCGGGGTTTTGCGAAAAGGCCGCCGCCGCGACTATCTTCTCGCCGGTGTCGGACTGGGTCTGGCCTGCGCGAGCAAGTACACCGCCGGGATCGTCCTGTTGCCGCTGCTGGCGGCCGCGGCGGCGCGCTACCTGAACGTCGAGGCAGACGCGCGCGCGTACGTGGTCGGCCGTCGCGCGGCGATCGGCCTCCTGCTCGCCGGTCTCGCCGCGCTACTCACCTTTCTGGTTGCGAACCCGTACGCGGTGCTCGACTACCAGGACTTCCACTCCGAACTGGTGCACCAGTCGACGCTCTCCGCCGAAGCCCAAGGCAAGCTCGGCGCGCCGAAAGAGGGCGGCTTGCTCTACTACCTCTGGACGCTCACCTGGGGTCTCGGTTGGGTGCCGGCGCTGACGGCGCTTGGCGGGATGCTCGCGGTTTGGCGCAAGGAGCGGTGGCTTGGCCTGATGCTTGTGCCCGCGCCGCTCTTGTTCCTCCTCCTGATGGGCTTGGAGGGCCGCTACTTCGGGCGCTGGCTGCTGCCGGTCTTCCCGATCCTCTGCCTGCTCGCGGCGTTCTTCGCGTTGTGGGTGGCGGAGGCGCTCGGCACCTCGCTCAGGCTCAGGCTCGGCGTCGCCGCGCTGCTCGTCGTGGCGCTGCTGGCCCAAGGCATCGTCTATAGCGTCCATTCCGGCCTGGTGCTCTCGCGTCCCGATACGCGCAACCTGACGCGCGCGTGGCTGGTCGCGCACGTGCCGAAGGGCACACCGATCGTGACCGAGCCCGTCTCCCCGGACGAATGGGCGCGCGAAGTGATCCCCGGGACGGCAACCGCAGGCGATCCCTATCGCTGGCCGAAGTACGCCTCGCTGTTCTCGCGGATCTCCGCCGGCGGTGCGCTCAAACCGGCTTCCAGTCCTCTGCGCGAAGTTGGGATCGAGGACTACGTGCGCACACTCAGCCCCGCGTTGATCGGCTACTACGAGCGCAACGGATACTGCTGGGTGATCAGTGGGACCACGCAGTCCGGGCGCGCGTTCGCCGACCCGAAGGCGGTGCCGCAGGCGATTGCCTATTACGCGGCGCTGGCCAAGCAGGGTGAAGTCGTCTATCGCGCTTCGCCTTACGCGCACGGTCGCGACCGCGTGGGGTTCGACTTCGACTGGAGCTTTGACTACTACCCCCTCGCGTATTACCGTCCAGGCCCCGAAATGACGGTGTATCGGCTACACGGTGGCCGGTGCGGGAATCGCCCGGGGATATCCTGAAAGGCTATGACCACCTGCACGGACACCGACCGGGTGCACTTGGAGCGCGCGATCGAGCTCGCCGGCAACGGATTGGGCGCGGTCAAGCCCAACCCGGTGGTGGGTGCCGTGGTCGCCCGCGACGGAGAGGTGCTGGGCGAGGGCTGGCACGAACAGTTTGGCGGCGTGCACGCTGAGGTCAACGCGATCGAGGCGTGCGGCGTAGCCGACCTGAGTGGAGCGACGCTGTACGTGTCGCTGGAGCCGTGCTGCCACGAGGGCAAGACGCCGCCGTGCACCGATGCGATCCTGCAGGCGGGGATCAAGCGGGTGGTCGTAGCCTCCGACGATCCCACGGAGAAGGCGTCAGGACGGGGCTTGGGGATCCTCCGCGACGAGGGCGTGGAGGTACTGCTCGCCGACAACGAGCTCGCGGCGCGTGCTCGTTTGCTGAACCAGGCCTTTCGCAAGCACGCTCGCGTCGGGCGGCCATGGGTGCTGTTTAAGTCCGCGATGACGCTCGACGGGAAGGTTGCGACCCGCACCGGCGACTCGCAGTGGATCAGCGGGGAGGACAGCCGCGAGCTGGCCCACCGCTGGCGTGCGTCTGTCGATGCGGTGGTCGTGGGCATCGGCACGGCGCTGGCGGACGACCCGCGGCTGACAGCACGGCCGGAGGGCCTGGCCGTGGACCTGCCACCACAGCCGCGACGTGTGGTGTTCGATTCGCTCGCACGTCTGCCGCCCACCTCCCGACTGGTGGCTGCAGCAGCGGAGATACCGCTCACGGTCGTTGTCTCACGGGCGGCGGCGCGGGCGGACACCGATGCGCTTGAGGCGGCCGGAGTACAGGTAATCGTGGCGACCGGCGAGAATGAGCCTGCACGGGTCCGCTCGGGGCTCGAGCAACTGGGGGCGCTCGGCGTCACCGCGGTCCTGCTGGAGGGCGGTCCACATCTCGCCGGCGCGTTCCTGGACGCGGGCGAGATCGACGAGATCCGTCTGTTCCTGGCGCCGCTGCTGCTCGGCGGAAGCTCGGCGCGCGACCCCCTGGAGGGGAAGGGGGTCGAGCAGATCTCCGAGGCGCTGCGCGCACTCACCTTCGACTGCGAGCGCGTTGGCGAGGACCTGTTGATCTCCGCGCGTCTGCGCGAGTGGTGAGCAAGGCATGTTCACCGGCCTGATCGCCGACCTGGGAGAGGTCACCGCGCTGCGCGAAGATGGGGATGGCGCCACGCTGGAGATCGCGACGCGGCTGGTGAGCGAGCTCGGCGAGGGCGACTCGATCGCGGTGAATGGCGTGTGCCTGACCGCGACGGAGGTAGGGGACGAGAGCTTCGCGGCGCAGGCGATGCGTGAGACGCTCGATCGTTCCGCGCTGGGATCACTGGCGCTCGGCGCGCGGGTGAACCTCGAGATGTCCTTGCGCGCCGCCGATCGCTTGGGCGGGCACGTGGTCCAGGGCCACGTCGATGGCACGGGCACGGTCGGCGCGATCGACGAGCAGGGCTTTGCGCGGGTGCTGAGAATCGACGAGGGCGAGGCGGGCTTAGGGCGTTACCTGGTCGAGAAGGGGTCGATCGCGGTGAACGGGGTGAGCCTCACCGTCAGCGCGCTGCACGACGATGGTTTCGAGGTCTCGCTGATTCCGGAGACGCTGCAACGAACCAACCTGGGAACGGTGGTTGTCGGAGATAAGGTCAACCTGGAGGCGGATGTGCTGGCAAAGCACTTGGAGCGTCTTTTGGAGGCCAGATCATGAGCGACACCCGCACGACTACACCGTTCGCAACGATCGAGGAGGCGCTCGAGGAGATCCGCGAGGGGCGGATGATCGTCGTGTGCGACGACGAGAATCGCGAGAACGAGGGCGATCTGACGCTGGCAGCGCAGTTCGCGACGCCGGAGGCGATCAACTTCATGGCGAAGGAGGGCCGCGGGCTGATCTGTCTGTCATTGACCCCCGAGCGCTGCGAGGAGCTGGGCCTGGAGCTGATGGCGGCCAAGAACGAATCGTCGTTTGAGACGCCATTCACGGTGTCTATCGAGGCACGCGAAGGGGTGACCACGGGAATCTCCGCGCACGATCGCGCGCGGACGATCCAGGTCGCGATCGACCCAGCGACCAACCCTCGTGACCTTGTTCAGCCGGGACACATCTTTCCGCTGAAGTCGCGTATCGGGGGCGTGCTCGAGCGCACCGGACAGACCGAGGCGGCGGTCGATCTGGCGCGCCTGGCCGGGTTGAACCCCGCCGGGGTGATCTGCGAGGTGATGAACGACGACGGGACGATGGCGCGTGTGGACGATCTTGCCGGCTACTGCGCGCGGCACGAGCTGAAGATGATCACGATTGCCGACCTGATCGCGTACCGTCGGCGTCACGACAAGCTCGTCGAACGCGTCGCCGAGGCGAAACTGCCGACGGCATTCGGGGAGTTCGAGGTCGTCGGCTATCGCGCGCTGCTCGACGAGAAGCACCATGTTGCGCTCGTCAAGGGCGATGTGGCAGGGCGCAGCGACGTGCTTGTGCGTGTGCATTCGGAGTGCCTCACCGGCGACGTGTTCCACTCGCTGCGCTGCGACTGCGGGGAGCAGCTGGAGTCGGCGCTGGCGATGATCGAGGCCGAGGGCGAGGGGGTGCTGCTGTATCTCGCCCAGGAGGGCAGGGGCATCGGCCTGCTGAACAAGCTGAAGGCCTACCGTCTGCAGGAGGAGGGGATGGACACGGTCGAAGCGAACCTCGAGCTCGGACTGCCCGCGGACCTGCGCGACTACGGGATCGGCGCACAGATCCTCGCCGACCTCGGGCTGTCCTCGATCAGGATCCTCACGAACAACCCGAAGAAGATCCGTGGCTTGGAGGGCTACGGGCTGTCGGTGAGCGCCCAGATCCCAATCGAGCACGCCCCGAACGAGCACAACGCGCAGTACATGCGCACGAAGGCACGGCGCATGGGACACACCCTGCACCACCAGGGCCTGAACCTCGACGAGGAGCTGCTGCACTCAGAGCGGGAGCAAGACCGCGCTCAAGATCGTCGCGGTGCTGAGCGTCGCACCGTGGATCGGCGAGAGTCGTGAGCGAGCGTTATGCGATCGTTATCGGGCGCTTCTATGAGCAACTGGCTGAGCGCCTGCTCGACGGGGCAAGGAAGGCATTCGCGGAGGCGGGTCATGAGGAGGTAGGGGTGTTCGACGTGCCTGGCGCGTTCGAGCTGCCGATCGCCGCGAGCTACGCGGCGAAGTCCGGACAGTTTGCGGGGGTGGCGTGTTTGGGCGCAGTGATCAGGGGCGAGACCGACCATTACGACTTCGTCTGCGCCGAGACCGCGCGCGGGATCATGCGGGTGCAACTGGACACAGGGATGCCATGCGCGTTCGGTGTGTTGACCTGCTCGACGATGGAGCAGGCACTGGCGCGCGCCGGCGGCGGCAAGCGCGACCAGGGCGCTCACGCCGCCGAGGCGGTGCTGCAGATGGCAGCGCTGCGCCGCGAACTTTCAAGCGGTTGAGGGTCTTTTCGGAAAAGGCTCTAGACTGCCGCGCATGGCAAAGGTATGTCATAGCTGCGGGAAGGGCCCAGCGTTCGGCCAGAGCCGCAGTCACTCGATGGTCGCGACGAAGAGGCGCTTCGACCCGAACCTGCAAAAGGTGCGAATCCTCGTAGGCAAGGCGCCAAAGCGCGTCTATGTGTGCACCCGCTGTCTGAAAGCCGGCAAAGTAACAAAGGCCCTGTAGCGAGCCGCGGGACGGATTTTGGGCGGGGCTGGCCGGGAGTGCCCGCTGGAAATGATAGACCTGTCGCCGTGACCGATACGAACCTGGTCCGCTTCCGCGCCGCCGTGGCGGGGGCGCTGGCGCACTTGGAATCGCGCCGCGAGGAGGTGAACGACCTCAATGTCTTCCCGGTCGCCGATGGTGATACGGGCGACAACATGGCGCTCACGCTGCGCGCGGTGCTGACCGAGCTCGACCGCTTGCAGGGGAGTAACGAGGCGCGCACGATTGATGAGATCGGACGTGAGGAGATCGTGCAGTCGGTAGCCCGCGCGGCGCTGCTGGGCGCGCGTGGCAACTCCGGTGTGATCCTCTCCCAGCTGATTCGCGGCGCCGCCGAGGAGCTGGTCAGCCGTCCTGGAGAGCTGATCGACGCCACGCTGATTGGCGCGGCGCTGGCCAACGCGGCCGACCGTGCTTATTCCTCGGTGCGCGAGCCGGCGGAGGGCACGATCCTGACCGTGGCGCGCGAGATGGCCCACCAGATCGTGACCGACCTTGCGCACAGTCCGGAGAGTCCCCGCCTGGACCCCGACGCGGAGCCGCGGTTGCAGGATGCGGCGATCGCCGCCGCACTGGAGCGCGCGGTGACGACAGGGCAAGAGTCGGTCAAGCGTGGGCCCGAGCTGCTGGCGGCGCTGCGCGATGCCGGCGTGGTCGATGCGGGCGGTTACGGGCTGACGATCATCTTTGCGGGCGTCGTGGCGGCGCTGCGCGGCGACGACCCGCCGGAGCTGGATCACTACGCGCCCGCGCGCATCAGCCATCCCGAGCATCATTCGAGCACGTACCGGTTCTGCACGAACTTCGCCGTCACTGGCACCGAGCTGAGCTCGGGGCGCTTCATCGCGCCGCTGGAGCAGCTCGGGGACTCAGTGCTGGTCGTCGGCGACACGACGACGCTGAAGGTGCACGTGCACACGGACGAGCCCGAGCGGGCGACCGCGGTGTTCGCGCAGGCGGGGGAGGTATCGCGTCTGGACGTCGCGGACATGCGTCTGCAGGTGAGCGAGCGCGAGCAGCGGCTGAGAGACGATGGTGCCGATGCCGAGGGTAGAGGAGTTGATGGGAGCCCGCCCGCCCAGGCCGGCCGGGCCTCTGTCGATGGTCCGCGCGTGCGCTGCGGGGCGGTCGCGGTCGTCAGCGGCGACGGTCTGGCGGCGATGTTTGAGCAGCTGGATGTGCACACGATCGATGGTGGCCCGACGCTCAACCCCTCCACCTACGATCTGCTGGCGGCGATCCACGAGGTGCAGGCCGAGGAGGTGGTGGTGCTGCCGAACTCGGCGAACGTGATCATGGCCGCCGAGCACGCGGCCGAGCTGTCGGACAAGCAGGTGCTCGTGGCGCTCACAACCAGCCAGCAGGCCGGTCTCACCGCTGCGGTCGCACTGGAGTCCGATCGCACTGTGGAGGAGAACGCACGGGCACTGGACCAGGCGCTCGCTCACCTGCGCACGGGGGCGGTCGCGCAGGCCGCGCGCGACGACGCACAGGGACGCTTCGGTCGGGGCGAGGCGGTGGGGTTCGTGGCGGACGAGGTGGTCGCATGGGGGGATCCTCGCGAGACCCTGCGGGCGGTCCTTACGACGCTCGCCGATGGCGCGGAGCTGATCAGCGTGCTCGCGGGTCAGGACGCTCCACTGGAGCCAGGGGACGTCGCCGAACTGATCAACGGCGGGGTCGAGCTAGAACTGCACGACGGCGGTCAGCCCGCCTACTGGTGGTTGCTGGCCGCGGAGTGACGACCGCCGAACGAGGCATGATGGATCAGGAAGATGTCCACAGCCGCGACAGTCACGAAGAACCCCGATGACCTGATCGCGGATGCCCGGCGTTCCGTCTCAGGTGGCCCGCTGGCGTTTGGATCGACGAGATGTCTGGATTGGCGCGAGATGTTGGAGGCGCCGCTGTGCTGGCCGCGGCCGTCGCGGCTGCAAGCCCCGCTGGACGTGCCGCAAGCAGGCAAGCTGGCCGAAGGTTTGCAAGCACTGGGATTGACGAGCGTTGGCGCACTGCTGGAGCACCTGCCCAGGAACAGCCGCGAGGCGCGTACGGTGGCTGCGTTGAAGGCCGGCGAGCAGGCGACCGTCGCGGTACAGGTGCGAAGGATCGGCGCGCGTGCGGTGCGAAGACGCGGGATGAAGCCGCTGGTCGAAGCGACCGTGTTCGACGGGACGGGGAGCATGCGCGCGACGTTCTTCAACCAACCGTGGTTGGCGCAACGCTACGAGCCGGGAACGCGGCTGGTGCTGCACGGCAAGACAACTGAGCGGGGAACGTTCAACGTCGCACACCACGCACCGGGAGGGGATTTCAATGCCAACCTGACGAATGCCCACCCGACCCCGGATGCACCTGGCGAGATCGCCCACTATCCGGCGAGCGAGGGCGTGAGCTCGACGCAGATCCTGGCGCTCGTGCAGGGCGTGAGGGGCGTCCTGCAGGATGTGCCCGAGACGCTGGGAGCGGCGACGAGGGTGAGCGAGAGGCTCTCAGATCGCGGGGGCGCGCTCGCGGCAATGCACTTCCCGCGCGATGCGGAGGATCGCGAGAAGGGCCGTGAGCGACTGGCATTCGAAGAGCTGTTGTTGGCGCAGTTGGTGTTCCTGAGAAGACGTGAGCGGCGGCGGGAGAGCGCGATGGCACACCGGTTGGACGAGCGGCCGGGGCTGAGCGAGCGCTGGTTGAAGGAGGGTTTGCCGTTCACGCTGACTGGAGATCAGCAGAGGGCGGTGGAGACGATCCGCAAAGAGCTGGCGAGCATCCGCCCGATGCAGCGGCTGCTGATGGGGGAGGTGGGCAGCGGCAAGACGGTCGTGGCGCTGTACGCGATGCTGCGTGCGGTCGAGCACGGGATGCAGGCCGCGCTGATGGCGCCGACGGAGACGCTGGCCGAGCAGCACTTCGCGACCCTGCAACGGTTGATCGGCGGCGAGTCGGTGCCCGCTGCGCTCTTGACCGGCTCGACACCTGCGCGCCGCCGGGCGGACATCCTGGG
>Ga0302229_10003597_pt1 | contig 10739 bp, 7 predicted proteins | sample II_Palsa_N1_3_FD_193518 | JGI IMG/M metagenome (GOLD analysis project Ga0302229, IMG submission 193518) | Peat permafrost microbial communities from Stordalen Mire near Abisko, Sweden - II_Palsa_N1_3 | ecosystem: Environmental > Terrestrial > Soil > Palsa > Peat permafrost | place: Sweden...
TCGCGGGCTTCACCGCGAGCCAGTACGCGGCGGCGGCCTCAAGCGTGGTCACCACCCGCGAGCCGCTGAGCCTCGATGCACAGCAGATCTACTCGCGTCTTTCCGACGCGAACGACGCCGCGGCGACGGCGTTCCTGACCGGCGGGCTTGAGCCGCCCGCCGTGCGGCAGCGGTACCTGGCCGACATCGGCGCGGCCGCGAGCGGGATCGAGGCGGCGACCGCCAACGGTGGCGCCGCCTCAGGCGCCGCGGCGCAGGATCTCAACACGCTCGCCGAGGATCTTCCCGTGTATGCAGGGGAGGTCGAAACGGCCCGGGCCGACAACCGGCTCGGCCTGCCGCTCGGTGCCGCCTACCTGCGGGAGGCCTCGGGGCTTATGCGCAGCACGCTGCTGCCGGCCGCGAGCGGAATGGACGCCGCGGAGAACGTGAGCCTGGACGCCACCAGCGCCCAGGCGACCGGACTCCCGCTCATCAGCGTGACCCTCGCCGTCGGCCTCGTCATCGGCTACCTGCTGTACCGGGCAGCACGCTGGCTCCGCAGGCGCACCAACCGAGTGCTCAACCTTGGTCTCGTTGCCGCTGGACTTGCCCTCATCGTCTCGCTCGCGTGGCTGGCCGCCGCGTACACGGCGGGCCGCGGTGACATGCTGGCGGCGCAGGCCCGTGGCTCGACGCCGGTCGAGGCGCTCGCCAAGGCCGGCATCGCGGCCCAGCAGGCGCACGCCGACGAGAGCCTCACCCTGATCGACAACAGCGGCGACGACGTCTACCAGCAGGATTACGTCAGCGAGGAGCGGGCGCTCGGACCGGGACCTGGAACGCTGCTCACCGCCGCGCAGGCGGCGGCCGCGGGCAGCCCGGCGGCGTCGGCGGCGGACGCCGCGGTCCTCGACGCGCGAGCCTGGTACGCGGCCCACGCGGCTGTCCGCGCGCTTGACGACAAGGGGAGCCACGCCGAGGCCGTGGCATCGGTCCTTGGCACCGGGCCAGCAGACGCCGGTGTCCCGTTCGCGAAGCTGACGGCCGACCTGTCGGCCGGGACGACGGCCGATCAGGCCACGTTCGATAAAAGCGCACAGGCAGCCGCGGGCGACTTCACCGCGCTCGCGCCCGGCGTCGCCGTGGCGGCGCTTGTCATGGCGGCCAGCTGCGCCTGGGGGCTGAGCCGCAGGCTCGTGGAGTATCGATGAACGCACGGCCACGGCTCGTGAAAGCAGGCGCGGTCGCCCTCGCGGCCGTGATCGCCATGGCCGTCTCCGCTGGATGCGCCGCCCGGCCGGGTGCGCGTCCGGCCGTGACGGCGACCGCCCGCGTCGCGGTCCATTCCGGCGTCGCGGCGCCGGCCATCGCCGCCCGCTCGGTCAGCCGGGCGGGGGCGGGTGCCGCGGCCGCCACCTGTAATCCCGACGCCGCGAGCCTGGCGCCGCTCGGGCCGCCGCAGGTGACGGCCGGCTCGTTCATGGCGAAGATCCGCGCCCGGGGCTTTCTCATCGCCGGGGTCGATCAGAGTACCTACCACTTCGGCTACCTCAACCCCCTCGACGGGCAGATCGAGGGCTTCGACATCGACATGATCAAGGCCGTGGCGGAGGCGATCTTCGGGAGCCCCGGCCATGTCGTGTACAAGGCCATCTCCGATGCCCAGCGGATACCGGACATCCTGAACGGCACCGTGGACATCGTCGCGCACACCATGACGATCACCTGTGCCCGGCTGCAGCAGGTCGACTTCTCCAGCGTCTACTTCCAGGCACATCAGCGGGTGCTCGTCCTGAAGGACTCCACTGTGAATGGCCTGGCCGACCTGAGCGGCCAGAAGGTGTGCGCGACCTCGGGATCGGACTCCGCGACCCTCATCACCCACTACCACGCGATTCCCGTCACCGTCCCCTACTGGACGGACTGCCTGGTCCTGTTGCAGCAGGACCAGGTAGCGGCGATCTCCACCGACGACTCGATCCTTGACGGGCTCGAGGCGCAGGATCCGTTCACCAAGCTGGTCGGCCCGGAGTTGACCCAGGAGCCGTACGGCCTGGCGATCTCGAAGCAGCACCAGGACTTCGTCCGGTTCGTGAACGCCGTCCTGGCCAAGGAGCGCACCGACGGCGCGTGGGCGGCCAGCTACGCCCGGTGGGTCGGCACCCCGGTTCCCGCGCCGCCAGCCGTTGGCTACGCGAGCTGAGCTGTTTTCCCTGCTCCCCATCGGGCCCCCGGCCTACCGGTCGTTGTTCCCGGTGCCTTGCCGCGTCGGCCCCGGCCCCGGCGCCGGCGCGCCCGGTGGCTCGCGGGCGCGGCGGCTATCGCCCGCCCGCGCGCATGACCGTCGTTAGGGATCATGATGCCGGAGCGAGCACCCGGAAATAGCGGCAGAATGGTGGATAGGGGAGCAGCTGGTTCTGTGACTGGAGCGGGCATTGGTGATGGCCGAATCGGCCGCCGGGCAGGCGGCTGCCGCAGTGCTCGCGGAGCGGGACGCCATCCAGGCAAACCTGCTCGAACTCGACGGCGGCTTCACCAGGCGGCTGCTCGACGGAGCGACGCTGTCCGGGCAGACGCGCGAGCGCTGGGACGCCGCCTCGGCGACCCTGGCGAGCCTCTGGGAGACCTACCTGGCCTACTCGGCCGTGGTGGACCGGGTTGCCGAGCTCGGCACCGGCCCGCATCGCCCGGCGAAGAAAGACCTTCCCGAGCTCGACTCGCTCCTCACCGGCGCCTGCCTCGAGCTGGCCCGCGCGGCCGTGCCGCTCGCGCACAGGAACCTGTCCGACACGGGAGTCCGCGCGGTCACGCTGACGGGTGCGGTCACTGCCATGCGCCGGTCGTTCAGCGAGGTCGCGGAGGTGACCTCGACCGTAGAGACGGTCTGGGCCGAGGTGAACGAGCGGCTCGACGCGGCCGAGGCGGAGCTCAGCGCCGGCCTGCCGCGGGCGGCCGGCCTCGGCGCCGAGGTCGCGGCGGCGCTGCGCGAAGCGCAGGCCAGCCTGCGGGCCAGCCGGGAAGCGGCCAACGCCGATCCGCTTGGGCTGTGGGGCGGCGGCCGCGTCGACACCGCGGCCGCGGACCTGGTCCGGGAGCAGGTGGCGGCGCTCACCGCCCGGATCGCCGAGCTTGACCGGGTGCGGTCACAGGCGCGGCACCGCATCGACGGGCTCACCGCCGCCGTCGCCGCGGCCCGGGCCGCCCGCGCGGACGCGGTCACGGCGTGGCAGCGCGCCGCGCAGCGGATCGGGGGGCTGCCGCCGCTGCCGCCCGGCGTCGCCGAACCGCCGCTGGACAGCCTGGCCGCGCTCGCGGCGGCGGGCCGGTGGCCCGCGCTGGCGGCTGAGCTTGACCGCTGCGACGGTGCGCTGGCAGCCGACGTTAAGCGGACCGAGGAGTGCGAGCGGTCGGCCGCGACGGGCCTCGCCAACCGCGATGAACTACGCGGGCTGCTCGGCGCGTACAAGGCCAAGGCCGCCCGGCTTGGGGCGGCTGAGGACCCGGACCTGGTGACGCGCTACGGCCAGGCGCGTGACCTGCTGTGGACCGCGCCGTGCGATCTGCCGGCGGCCACGGCGGCTGTGGACGGCTATCAGCGGGCAATCAACGCCACGACGAGAGAAGGGGGCCGTCAATGACGGCTGCCACCTGCGCACAGCCTGGGTGCGGCGGAACGATCGAGGACGGGTACTGCACGGTCTGCGGTATCGCGCCGGCGCCCGTGACCACTCCCAGCGCGGCGAGTGCTCCCAGCGCGGCGAGTGCTTCCAGCGCGGCGAGTGCGCGCAGCGGCGCGAGCGGCAGTCAGGGGTCGGCGCCCTGGTCCGCGGGTTCGGGCACGGCCACCGGCTCGGGCAGCAGGCGCGGCACTCGCGGCTCGCGGGCCGGCAGCGGCCGGTCCTCGCGCGGCGCGCTCGGGGCCGGGCTGGTGGAGGTGCCGCCCGTCCCGGCGCGCGACCCCACCACGGCGATCCTGGCCGACCCGCGGGTGCCGGAGAGCCGGCGGTTCTGCGGGAACTGCGGCGAGCGGGTCGGCCAGTCGGTGAACGGCCGCGCGGGGCTGACCGAAGGGTTCTGCCGGCAGTGCGGCACCCGCTTCTCCTTCAGCCCCAAGCTCGAGCCTGGGGAGCTGGTCGCCGGGCAGTACGAGGTTCTCGGCTGCCTTGCGCACGGCGGGCTCGGCTGGGTGTACCTCGCGCGTGACCGCAACGTGAGCGATCGCTGGGTCGTGCTCAAGGGACTGCTCAACACCGGTGACGCGGACGCGATGGCCGCGGCGGTCGCCGAGCGTCAGTTCCTGGCTCAGGTCGAGCACCCGAACATCGTGCGGATCTACAACTTCGTCGAGCACGCGAGCGCGAGCGACGGCGAGAGCGCCGGGTACATCGTGATGGAGTACGTCGGCGGCAAGTCGCTCAAAGAGATCAGGCTCGACGCGCGGCAGGGGGGCGGGGCGGTGCCGCTTGCGCACGCCCTCGCCTACGCGATCGAGATCCTGCCCGCGCTCGGCTACCTGCACGACCGCGGGCTTGTCTACTGCGACTTTAAGCCCGACAACGTGATCCAGACCGAGGAGCAGCTCAAGCTCATCGACATGGGCGGCGTCCGGCCGATCGACGGTGACGAGCCCATCTACGGGACGGTCGGCTACCAGGCGCCTGAGATCGAGGCCGACGGCCCGTCGCCCAGCTCCGACCTCTACACCGTGGGCCGCGCGCTGGCCGTGCTCACCTTCGAGTTCGCCGGCTACCAGGGCGAGTACAAGTACCGGCTGCCCGATGCGGTGCCGCTGCTGTCCGAGCAGGAGTCGTTCGCACGCCTGCTGCGCCGGGCCACCAACCCCGACCCGGACCGCCGTTTCCAGTCGGCGGCCGAGATGGCCGAGCAGACCACCGGAGTGCTCAGGGAGGTGCTGTCGGCCACCGACGGGCAGCCCCGCCCGGCGTTCTCCCGCCTGTTCAGCCCCGAGCTGCGCGCAATCGGCGCCGAACTGACCCCGATCACCGGCGACCGCCTCCGGGTGAGCCCGCCGTCGGCCGCCGAGGCGATCGACGGCCTGCCCGCTCCGCTCGCGGACGGCACCGACCCGGCGGCGGGCTACCTGGCCACGCTCGGCACCGTGCCGCCCGAGCAGCAGGCGGCCGCGCTGCTCGCCGCCGTCGCCGGGGGCAGCGTCGCGGGCGGCAGCGTTCCGCCGGCGGTGGCCACGTCGCCGGAGACCAAGCTGGCGCTGGCCCGTGCGCTCATCACGGCGGGCGACCCGGATGGCGCCGGGGCCTATCTGGCCGAGCTGGCCGCGGCCGATCCCGCCGACTGGCGGATCGCCTGGCACAACGGGCTGCGCGAACTCGCGAACGGCCGGCCGGACGCGGCCAGGGCGGCGTTCTCCGCCGTCTACGACGAACTGCCGGGCGAGCCCGCGCCGAAGCTCGCCCTCGCCTTCGCCGCCGAGGCGCTAGCGGACGAGGTCGCGGCGCGTCGCTACTATCAGCTCGTCTGGGCGATCGACCGGTCCTACGTCAGCGCCGCATTCGGCGCGGCCAGGACCTGCCTCGCGCTCGGTGACAGGCCGGCTGCCATCGCCGCGGTGGCCGCGGTGCCTGACACCTCCAGCTATCACGCGCCCGCCCAGATCGCCGCGGTCCGGCTGCTGATCGCCGGCGGGGCCGGGGTGTCCGCGTCCGACGTGCGCCAGGCCGACGGCAGGCTTGTCCGGCTGTCCCTCGACGACCTGCGACGGCAGCAGCTGACGGTGGAGATCTTGCACGCCGCCCTCGACTGGGTGGCGGACGCGCGGCCAGCGGGCGCGCGGGTCGGCGGGGCCAGTGACGGCGGCGGGGCCATACTCGGCTGCGAACCGAACGAGCGCGCGCTGCGCTTCGGCCTTGAGCGCGGTTACCGGGCGCTCGCGGGCCTCACCCAGGATCCCTCCCGCCGGGTTGAACTCGTGGACATGGCGAACAGCGTCCGGCCGCGGACCCTGACGTGACCAACCCGTGCCCGGCCTGCGGCGAGCCGATCGGCCCCGACGACGGCTTCTGCGAGGCGTGCGGCGCGGAGCTCGCACCCGCGGCGGTCAGCTCGGGCGCTGCTGACGGCGCGCTTGAGTGCCCGCTCTGCGCGGCGGCCGGCCGGCCGCCGGCCGGGGTCAGCCCGGAGGGCTACTGCGAGTTCTGCGGACGCAAGGTGCCGTCGGGCCGCGACCGTGAGGAACTCAACGTGGGGCCGGCGGCCGGGGTGACCGACCGCGGGCTCCGGCACGCTCGCAACGAGGACGCGATGGCGCTCGCGGCCACCCGCGTATCGGGCCAGCCGGTGGCGCTCGCGGTGGTGTGCGACGGCGTCTCGTCGTCGCCGCGCCCTGACGAAGCGTCGCTTTCCGCGGTGCGGGCGGCGGCCGGGTCGCTGCTCTCCGCGGTCCGCGCGGGCGACGATCCCGCCGCCGCCTCCGCCGCGGCCGTGCAAGCGGCCGCGACGGCGGTCGGCGCCCTGGCCAGCCCGGCGGGCGCGCCCGCCGCGACCTACGCGTCGGCGGTAGTCGACGGCACCGGCGTGACGGTGTGCTGGCTCGGTGACAGCCGCGTCTACTGGCTGTCGGCCGACCTCTCGAGTTCGCGCCGTCTCACTACGGACGATTCGCTCGTCGAGGAGCTCGTGGCGGCCGGCCGCGCCACCGTCGAAGAGGCGATGGCGTCACCGCAGGCGCACGTCATCACCCGGTGGCTTGGCGCGGACCTGCCGGAACCCGAGCCGCACGTGGCGCGGTTCGAGCCGCCGGATCAAGGGGTGGTCCTGCTCTGCTCGGACGGGCTGTGGAATTACCAGCCGGCGGCGACGGAACTGGCGGCCATGGCGCTGCCCGCCGCGCTGACCGATCCGCTCGCCGCGGCCGCCGCACTGGTCAAGTTCGCGGTGGACGCGGGCGGGGCCGACAACATCACGACCGTACTCATGCCGTTTCCGCTGGCGTGGCCGGAGACTTCACCGAGGAGTGAGCGATGACGAGCCTGTCCGGATTCACCGTGCAGATCGACCAGAACCCGTACCTGCCCGTGGGCGGGCGTGACGTCAGCGCGGTCGTCACGGTGACCGCGGACGCGGAGGCAACCGGCGGCGCACCGCCGGCGCAGGACAGCGCCGACGGCAGCGCGGAGATCATCATCGTCGACTGCTCCGGGTCGATGGACTTTCCGCCGGAGAAGATCCTGGCGGCGCGCGCGGCGACGTCGGCCGCGGTGGACGTCATCAGGGACGGCGCGCGGTTCGCGATCGTCGCGGGCACGAGCACGGCGTGGCCCGTCTACCCGACGGACGGGTCAATGGCGGTCGCGGACGCGCGCACGCGCACGGAGGCCAAGCGGGCCGTGGCCGGGCTGCGGTCCAACGGCGGGACCGCGATCGGCCAGTGGCTGCGCCTCGCGCACCGGATATTCCAGTCCCATCCGGCCACGCTCCGGCACGCGATCCTGCTCACTGACGGCAAGAACCAGCACGAGACGCCCGAGGAGCTCGCCGCGGCGATAGGCCTGTGCGAGGGCTCGTTCCGCTGCGACTGCCGTGGGATCGGAACCGACTGGGTGGTCGACGAGCTGCGCAAGATCTCCACCGCGCTGCTCGGCACGGTCGACATCGTGCCCGACCCGGCCGGGCTCGCGGCCGACTTCGAGGAGATGATGCGCGGCGCCATGAGCAAGCAGCTGCCCGACGTGATGCTGCGCGTATGGACCCCGCAGCAGGCGATCGTGAAGTTCGTGAAGCAGGTCGCCCCGGCCATCGACGACCTGACGGGCCGCCGCTCGCAGACCGGCCCGCTCGCCGGGGGCCCGCAAGTGGGTGAGTATCCCACCGGCGCCTGGGCGCCGGGGGAGAGCCGCGACTACCACGTGGGCGTCCAGGTGAACGTCGGAGCAGTGGGCCAGGAGATGCTCGCCGCTCGGGTCAGCCTGGTGGCCAGCTCGCCGTCGGGCCAGCAGATCCTCGGCCAGGGCCTGATCCGGGCGACCTGGACCGAGGACGAGGCGCTGTCCACGCGGATCAACCCGGGGGTCGCGCACTACACCGGGCAGGCCGAACTGGCCGCCGCGATCCAGGATGGGCTCGAAGCAAGCAAGCAGGGTGACGAGGAGACCGCCACCGCCCAGCTCGGCCGGGCGGTCGCGCTCGCGCACGCGGCCGGCAACGAGGACACCGCGAAGCTGCTCGCCAAGGTGGTGGACGTGGTGGACGAGGCGACAGGCACGGTCCGGCTGAAGAGGAAGGTGAGCACCGCGGACGAGATGGCGCTCGATACGAGGTCGGCCAAGACGGTTCGGGTCAAGAAGGAATAGCGATGGCGACCTGCCCGTCCGGCCACCAGTCGGCCAGTGATGACTACTGCGACGTCTGCGGCACGCTGATCGGCGCCGCGGTGCTCGCCCCGTTCGCCCAGGCGCCCGGGTCGGTGCCCGCTCAGGCACCCGGTGGCGTCAGTCCCGCCGAAGGCGCCTGCCCGCGTTGCGGCATCCCGCGGGTCGGCCAGTTCTGCGAGTCGTGCGGCTTCGACTTCAATGCCGAACTGCCCCCGCAAGCCGAACTGCCCCCGCCGATCGCACCGTCCCCGCCGATCGCACCGTCCCTGCCAATCCCATCGTCAGCGACGGCCGACGGCGCCACCTGGACCATCGTCGTGACGGCCGACCGCGCCTACTACGACAGCGTCCAGGATGCAGGCGGCCCGGACGCCGCCACGATCGGATTCCCCGCCTACTGCCCGGAACGGCGGTTCCGCCTCGCCGGGGCCGAGGTTCGCGTCGGGCGGCGCAGCGAGTCCCGAGGCATCCACCCGGAGATCGACCTGACCGGTCCTCCCGCCGACCCCGGCGTGTCGCGCCTGCACGTGGTGCTCGTCAGCGCTCCCGACGGCACCTGGTCCGTCGTCGATCCCGGGTCAGCCAACGGCACGCTGGTCAACGGCGACGAGGTACCGGCGGGCGAAGCCGTCCGGCTGCGCGACGGTGATGTGATCCACCTGGGCGCCTGGACCGCGCTCAGGGTCACCAGCGGCTAGAGACGGGCACCACGGTCCGTTCGGTGTGATGGATGTGGACTTAGTGATATTCGGCCAGCCGGGGCCGGACGCCGGCCAGCACCAGCGCGGCGAGCAGCGCCGCGCCTGCCACCGGGAACGCGAGGTTCCAGGGAGCGGTGTCGCCCTGGCCCGCCTGGATCGCGTCGGTAAAGGCGGCGGAGTTGATGGCGATGACCGACGACAGGTCCGCGTCGTACTGGTTGAACGCCGAGTCGGACTGCCCGGATGCGGTCCCGATGTCGTACGCGACGGCGGCCGCCAGGTCCGTCTTCGCCATCGCGCGCAGTTTCCTGTCGTCCCGTTCGTAGACCTGGTAGGCCAGCAGCGTGCGGACCGCCGCCGCCCGCTCGCCAGGGAACGTGATGTTGCGGAACTCCGCGCCCAGGTAGCCGCCGAACCGCACGTCGTTGTTGTCGGCGTCGTAGGCGCGGATGTCGCCGCCGAGCGCTGCGTCGTAGCCGAAGATGCCGACGTTCCCGACGTCGGCGAGCTGCTGCGACTTGGCCAGGAACGCCTGCTGGTACTGCGCCGCGCGGACCGGGTCGACCAGGTACCTGCTCTCGTCCGCGTTGGCGTCGTAGCTCACCGCGCGGGCCTGAGTGAGGGCGAGGATGGAGTCGAAGGCGTCCTGCTTGGCGACCTTCAGGTGACCCGCCTCGGTCGAGAGCCGCGTCGCCGCCGTGATCACGAGGGCGGCCGCGACCAGCGTCGCGGCGGCGAGCGCGGGGGTCACCAGCCGCCGGAAGCGGGCTGACAGGTAGAGCTGGAGCCCCACCAGGATGGCGATGAGCGCCACGCCCGCGGCTATGACCACGCCGGCCGCGGTCCACGCCGTCGAGGTGCCGTCGGAGTAGCTGGCGTCTAGCCTGGCCGCGCTCACGCTGGTGAGCGAGGAGACCGAGGGCAGGATGGTGGTCCGCATGAGGTCGGTCGCCTGCTGGTAGTAGGCGAGGGAGGGGGCGGGGGCCCGGCCAACGGAGCTGCGCCCTTGCTGGTCGGTGAGCAGCGCGTCGGCCGCCAGGGCCTCGTACTGGCCGACTCCGTCGAGGACCGACCTGAGCTCGCGTTGCGCCGCGGCGTTGCCGCCGGAGGTGGCCAGCGCCTGCGTCAGGTCCGCGTCGGCGGTCGCGCGGTCGCGGCCGTAGATCGCCAGGTCCTGCGACCGGTCGGTGGCGAGGGCGGCATCGCCCCCGACCAGCAGGACGTTCGCGACCTGCGCGTCCATGTCGTTGAGGGAGAAGTACAGGCCGGTCGTCGAGTCGACCGTCGGCGCGTCGCGGTTCCCGATCGCCTGAAACTGGCCGCCGAGCGCGCCGGACGCGACGGCGATCACAGCGGCAAGGCAGCAGGCGAGCGCCACCGCTGCCGCCGCGCCGTTCCTGATCTTGGCTGGCGTGGACATCGGTTAGAAACTACGCCGACGGGCGGTTTTGGCGGAGGCGCGCGCCGTTAGGGTCCCGTTAGGGGCATACGCGCTGTCTCCGGGCGGCGGTTGCGCGACCGAAGCGTGAACCTTCTGTGACCCCGATCACGCACGGCCTCTGATCGGTTAGGGTGGTATAGACCACTGGAAGGGGATCAGCGATGAGCCGCCGGGCAAAGATTGTCTGCACACTCGGGCCTGCCACATCGAGCCAGGAGCAGATCACCGCGCTGATCAGCGCTGGCATGGACGTCGCCAGGCTCAACA
>Ga0302229_10003600_pt1 | contig 10737 bp, 9 predicted proteins | sample II_Palsa_N1_3_FD_193518 | JGI IMG/M metagenome (GOLD analysis project Ga0302229, IMG submission 193518) | Peat permafrost microbial communities from Stordalen Mire near Abisko, Sweden - II_Palsa_N1_3 | ecosystem: Environmental > Terrestrial > Soil > Palsa > Peat permafrost | place: Sweden...
GTTGCTGGAGTTAATCGGCGGTGTAGCCGTCCGCCTTGAATGAGTAGTTAAGTTGTAGCCTACTTTAGGATCGTGACCTTGTCCCCAATTTGAACATGCTTGAATAGAAACTCCACATCAGCATTGCTTAATGCGATGCAGCCCCAAGTCCAATCCGATTGTGTGCCGCCGCCGTGAATGAAAATATCACCACCCAAGGGAGTGCCCTGAGGCGGAAGAACATGCTTATTGATCGCTTTCTCAATTGCCGCGAAATCGGTCTGCGAAATCCTGCGGGAGTTTAGACCGATCTGAGCGTCTTGCAGGTTGGGATAGCTTAGGCCTAGCGAGAGATAAAACTGACTCTTGGCATTCTTGTGCGTTACGAAATAGATGCCTTCAGGCGTCTTTCTGTCGCCCTGTGCAGACTTTGCTCCAGTTGGTGACGAACCGAGCGCGATCCTGAAGGTCCGCGAAGCCCCTTGGTCCTGATACAAAAGAGTACGCTTTGCCTTCGAAATAGTTATATCCGCAGCTAAAGCGCTGCCTATAGAATGCATCAGAAAAATAATAGTAAGTGCGTAAACGGGCTTGATCATATTCGGCCTAACGCACAATCAGCCGACCGCGCGCTTTCTGCATGGCTCGGCTGGGGCGGCTTGGTTGGGGTGCTTATAGCCATCGGCGCGTTCGCTTCGCGTAGTTTACAAATGCCTCGCCGAACTCTTGCTCTAGCTGTACTTCCTCACGCCTGATGAAGCGGTCTATCAAGGGAAGATGCAGAGCGGTGATGGCTAAGGCTGTTACGGAGCCGAGGAGCAGTGCTGCCCCAAAGAACATAAATACATTCCCGCCCAAATAAAGAGGGTTTCGCGAAAACTGATAGGGGCCGGAGGTGATGAGCACCGCTTGAGGTCGCAGCGAAACAACACGCAATCCGTGCTGATAAAAATGGACTGCAGCCCATGTGCGTACGAAGAATCCCAAGGCCAGCAGAGAACACCCTGCGATGCGCGCAACTACCGAAGCGAAAGAAGCTATCCCCAGGAGCGAATCCGCATACGCACCGAGATAGGCAACGAGTAGCGATACCAGCAGGACGCCGATGTTGTGCAGAATGCTTTTGGCAATGACGGCGATCACGGCACCTCTCTTTGGCACACCCAACGCTGGAGTTAGGCGCCACCCGAACTGCTCGGGTTGTGAGAGCCACCTGTTTCAAGCTTACTACTGCAATGCAGGCACTGATTGAAGTAAGGCCAGGCAATGCCAAAAAATGAATCGCCGCCAGATAACTTGACGCTATAGAAGCCACGGCACCGCGGACAACGCCATAGCAACAAGTAGAACATGAGCAAGGCTTCGATTGCGGCAAGGGAATTCAGAAGAGACGGGCGGATTGATGTGCTGAGTAGAAGCATTATTAAGGCAAATAGAAACGGCCACGCAATACGAGCTATGCGGAAATTTCTTGATTCTGCTCGCGTGATTGCTTGGGTCATTGCCTTTGACGCCTAACGCTAAGTAGACCCCTAAAGTGGGTTGTTGCGCCAAGTATGCAGTCCCCTTTCTGACCGTTCAAGCGGCGAACTCCTACGTCAGATCATGCACTTGCGCTGCAGCGCCATCGTGGTCACCACTCAAATCTACACCCACGTACTCAATCGAGGCGGCCAGGGCGTGCTGAGTCCGTTGGATCGTTGAGGATCACGCGTTGTGTCACCGGCACGTACGAGTTACCTACCATGTCATGCAGTGGCGCACTCTGTGCGTAAGTGCCCCGATGTGATCGTGCAAAAAGCGTCGCGCACAGGGCGCGCTCCTGCACATGTTGTCAGCCCGGCCGTCGTGCACCCAGCACTACTAGCACTTCCTGCGCGCTGCGGATGCGTTCGGTGGCACCGGGCAGATCCAGCGTGATCTTCAGTTTGTCTTGGCCGTCGAGTTTGTAGACGCGTGGCAGGCGCTGGATCAGTTTGATGATGGTCATCGGATCGATTTCCGGATTTTCGCGGAACACGATGCGGCCGCCGTTGGCACCGAAGTCGAGTTTGCGGATGCCGAGCGGGGTGGCCATCAGTTTCAGGGCGGCAACGGCGAATAGTTGCTTGGTCGGATCGGGCAGCAGGCCGAACCTGTCGATCATCTCCACCTGAAGATCGCGCAGCTCGTCTTCACTACGCGCGCTGGCGATGCGCTTGTACAAGGTCAGGCGTGCGTGCACATCGCCGAGATAATCGTCGGGGATTAGCGCAGGCAGATGCAACTCGACTTCGGTTTCGTGCTCGCTGCTAAGGTCGAAGTCCGGGATCTTGCCAGACTTCAGCGCACGCACGGCACGGTCCAATAGTTCGGTGTAGAGGCCGAAGCCGATTTCCTGGATCTGGCCGGACTGCTCGTCGCCAAGCAACTCGCCTGCACCGCGGATTTCCAGATCGTGCGTGGCCAGCGTGAAGCCGGCACCGAGTTCTTCCAGCGAGGCCAGCGCTTCGAGGCGCTTCTGCGCATCGGCGGTGATCGACTTGCGGTCGGGCACCACCAGATACGCATACGCGCGATGATGCGAGCGGCCGACGCGACCGCGCAGTTGATGCAGTTGCGCCAAGCCGAAGCGATCCGCGCGATTGATAATGATGGTGTTGGCGGTCGGGATGTCGATGCCGGTTTCGATGATGGTGGTACACACCAGCACGTTGAAACGCTGGCGGTGAAAATCCGCCATCACGCCTTCTAGCTCGCGCTCGGGCATCTGGCCGTGAGCGATGCGAATGCGCGCTTCGGGCACAAGTTCTTCGAGTTCACGCACGGTGCGCTCGATGCTCTCGACTTCGTTGTGCAGAAAATACACCTGGCCGCCGCGCGACAGCTCGCGCTGCAGCGCCTCGCGGATGGTGGCGGGATCCCACGCAGCAATGAAGGTGCGCACGGCTGTGCGGTGCGCTGGCGGTGTGGCGATCAGCGAGAGATCGCGCAGGCCAGCCATCGCCATGTTGAGCGTGCGCGGTATCGGCGTGGCGGTCATGGTGAGTAGGTCGACTTCGGCACGCAGCTTTTTCAGCTGCTCTTTCTGGCGCACGCCAAAACGCTGCTCTTCGTCGACGATCACCAGTCCGAGATTCTTGAACTTGATGTCTGGCTGCAGCAGCTTGTGCGTGCCGACAATCACGTCGATCTGGCCATCGGCGAGACGCTTCAGCGCCTCGTTGACTTCCTTGGTCGAGCGGAAGCGCGACAACACATCCACGCGCACCGGCCAGTCGGCGAAGCGGTCGGCAAAGTTGCGGTAATGCTGTTGCGCCAGCAAGGTGGTTGGCACCAGCACGGCGACCTGTTTGCCGGCCGTGGCTGTCGCAAACGCGGCGCGCAACGCGACCTCGGTCTTGCCGAAGCCGACGTCGCCGCAGATCACCCGATCCATCGCACGTGGCGCCGCCAGATCGTTGAGCACGGCCTCGATCGCGGTTTCCTGATCGGGCGTTTCCTCGAACGGGAAGGTGCTACCGAATTCTTCGACCATCTGCCGGTCGATCGGTAACGACTCGCCACCGCGGGCCTGCCGCTGCGCGTAGATCGCCAGCAGCTCGGCGGCGACGTCGCGTACTTTCTCGGCTGCCTTACGGCGTGCGCGTTCCCAGGCATCGCCGCCCAGCGAATGCAGTGGTGCCAGTTCTGGCGCGGTGCCAGAGTAGCGGCTGACCAGGCCGAGCTGCGCCACCGGCACGTAGAGCTTGTCGCCCTTGGCGTATTCGATGGTGAGGAACTCGCCATCCATGCCGCCGACATCCATCGACACCAGGCCCTGGTAGCGACCGACGCCGTGATCGACATGCACGATCGGCGCGCCGAGCGTGAGCTCGGTGAGATCGCGGATGATACTTTCCGGATCGCGCGCGGTGCCGCGTCGGCGTTTGCGATCGCGCTCGCTGCGCACGCGCTCGCCGTAAAGCTCGCGCTCGGTGAGCACGGTGATAGCCGGCTTGGTCAGCGCAAAGCCCTGTTCCATGCCAGCGATGACGATGCCGAAACGTGTTTCGGACGCGTCATTCAAGAAAGCCGACCAGCTGTCGGTGTTCGCGGGCTTCATGCCGGCCGTCGCCAGCGTCTCGATCAGCGCCTCGCGACGGCCAGCCGAATCGGCCGCGATCAGCACGCGGCCCTTGTAGCTCTGCATGAAGTGCTGCAGCGACGTACCGGGCTCCTCACCCTTGCGGTTGAGTGGCACGTCTGGCGCCGGCTGCGTGCCGGTGTTGATGGCATGCTCGTGATCGCCGGCGACCACTTCCACGCGCAAGCGCTTGTTGAGCTGTTCGCGCAGGGCTTCCGGTGGCAGATAGATTTCCGCCGGCGGCAGTACCGGGCGCTCGATGTCATGCGCGCGCTGGTCGTAGCGTTCGGAGGTCTGTGTCCAGAATTGTTCGGAGGCTTCGGCCACGCCTTCGCCCAGCACGAACAGCGCATCGTCGGCGAGGTAGTCGAACAACGTAGCGGTCTGCTTAAAGAACAGCGGCAGGTAGTACTCGATGCCGCCGGGCGTCACGCCTTCCTTCATGTCCTGGTAGAGCGGGCAGCGGCGGACGTCGATTGGAAAACGCTCGCGCAGGTTGCCGCGGAAATCCTTGGCGGCTGCCTCGGTCAACGGAAACTCGCGTGCGGGCAGCAGTTCGATTTTTTCGACCTGCTGCTGCGAGCGTTGGGTCTCCGGGTCGAAGCTGCGGATCGACTCCACTTCATCGTCGAACAGCTCGATGCGGTACGGCTCGCTGGTGCCCATCGGAAAGATGTCGATCAGCGCGCCGCGCACGGCAAAGTCGCCGGGCTCGGCCACCTGTGGCACGTTGCGGTAGCCCGACGCTTCCAGCCGGCGTTGCTCGGCGATGATGTCGAGTTTCTGCCCTTTGCTCAGTACCAGCCCGGAGCCGGTGATATGCGCGCGCGGCGCGATGCGCTGCATCAGCGTGGCCACCGGTACCACCAGCACGCCGCGCTTTACGCTGGGCAGCTGGTAGAGCGTGGCGATGCGCTGCGAGACCACTTCGGGGTGCGGGCTGAAGACGTCGTAAGGCAGCGTTTCCCAATCGGGAAAATGCAGCACGGGCAGGCCGCCCGCAAAGAGTTTCAATTCGGCTTCCAGCGCATGCGCGCGCTGGGTATCGCGTGTGACGGCGACCAGCAGGCCTTGATGCGAACGTGCCGATTCGGCGATCAGCAGCGCGCGCGCCGAGCCGTGCGGCGGCGTCCAGTAACGGCGCTGCTTGGGCGTGGTGGGCAGGGGAGGATGCGGGATCAAGGCTGACATAGAGAACGCTTATTTCGGGACGCGACCGGCAGGTCGCGTCTGGGTAAGCGGACAAGTGTAGCTTGCCGATGGCAATCGGCTGACCATGCAGGGAGATCGCGCGGGCAAAAGCCGCAGCTCAGCAGCGCGAAGTGGGCTACGAGGCCAGGATGGCCGGAAGAGCAGGTTCTCTAGACGAGGCGCAGCGTGATCTGCGCGACACCCGGTTCGTTGTCCATGCGGCGACGGACAAAACCCAGCGTCTTGCACAGATCCAGCATTGGCCGGTTTTCCAGCAGCACGTAGCCCCAGATTTCCGCCAAGCCGCGGCGGCGGCAGTCGTCGACCAGGCGCTGCATCAGCAAGGCGCCGAGGCCGAGGCGGGTCCAGTTCTTTTCCACCAGTACCGAAAACTCGGCGCTGTCGGCGGCCTCGTCCACATAGATACGGCCGACGCCGCGGATCTCGCCCGGAACCACCGTTTCGTCCACCAGCACCAGCGCGGTCTCGATGGTTGAGTCGATCTGGCATAACCGCTGCGCCATTGGCGTGGGCAGTTCGGACATGGCATGCAGAAAGCGGCGACGGACGTCCTCCGGCGAAAGCCGCAGAAAACAGCGCTGCAAGGATTCAATGTCGTTTGGCGCGATGCTGCGCAGGTGCAGCTTGCGACCGTCCTGGATGGAGACGAGCTCGCCCGAGATGGCTCGAACCAGGCGCGGCGCAAAACGCTCACGCGCCGGCGGGCGCAGCGAGGCCTCATCCGGCGGCGTGGAGAAATCGATGGCGGGTAAGGAAAGCATTTCCATACTCTAGCGTATTTGGTGCGACGCAACATGAATGAAAGCCTTTCAAACAAGGGGGTTAGCCGCTAAGGCGCGCCGTGTGCAGGCTGCTTGCCGGGTAGTTGAATCGGTCTCAAACCGCTGGGCGGCCACGGCTTTGCCAGCCACAATGGGCTCTTCGACGAATCTTTGCGCGGGAGCAAGCATGGGCAAGACCATGGGCATGACGGCGCAGCAGCTGGAAGCGTTTTGTGGCCATTGGCCCGGCGTGACGCGCGATATCAAATGGGAGACGAATCTGGTGCTAAGCGTGGGTGGCAAGATGTTTGCGATGACGCCATCTGACGGTAGCGATGGCGGCCGGCTATGGTGCAAGGTGGAAGACGCGCGGTTTTTGGAACTGACGGATCAGCCGGGTATCATGCCCGCCCCGTATCTGGCGCGTGCCCACTGGATATCGATAACCGAGCCACGGCGCTTCGCCAGTGCCGAGCTTGAGGGCTTTATCCGCGACGCGTATGCGTTGGTGCGGGCCAAGCTGACCAAAAAATTGCAGGCGGAGCTCGGTCCGCTGCCGACCATCAAGGTAAACAAGAAATGACGCAACATCTTGGCGCACTCGCGCTACTGGTCGCCGACTATGACGAGGCGATCGCTTGGTACACCCGTGCACTGGGTTTCGAGCTGATCGAAGACACCGACATGGGCCAAGGCAAACGCTGGGTCCTGCTCGCCCCGCCGGGCTCGAAGGAAACCCGCCTGTTGCTGGCCAAGGCCAAGGGTGACGAACAAGCCTCTCGCGTCGGCAATCAGACTGGTGGCCGCGTATTCCTGCTGCTGAACACCGACGACTTCGAACGTGACTGGCAGCGCATGCGCGCCGAAGGCGTGCACTTTCGCGAAGAACCGCGCCATGAGGCGTACGGCACCGTCGCGGTATTCGATGATCTATACGGCAATGGCTGGGATTTGCTGGAGCTGAAGAAGTAGGGCGATCGGTTCGCTGCTCTGTGGTCTAGGCGAAAATCGTGCTTTGCGCTTGCCACATCCAGCGATCTTGCACGGTTGCGTCATCGCCGGGTTTGTCGATGGCGAACACTACGGCGCTGCGCGGTGCGACGCGCAGATCGACTCCGGTTTGCAGACCGAGCCTGGCAACGTCTTCGCCGGCGATGTCGGCTTCCAGGGTCTGGTCGATTGCTGGAACGTAGAGTTCCAGATGCACCACGCTGCCGGCCAGGTAGATGTGGCGCAGGTGGGCGATCCAGGCGGGCTGGTTTGCGGGTACGCCTAGCGCAAGATGTTCGGGACGCACGTAGGCGGTGGCGTGTGCGTGTCGGCCGTGCCACGGGTCGCTATCGAGCACCCATTCACCCGCAGCGAGTTTGCCATCAGTGCAGGTTACGGGCAGCTTGTTGACCTTGCCGATGAATTCGCAGACGAATGGCGTGGCTGGCTGCTGATAGATCGCCTCGGGCGTGCCGACTTGTTCGATGCGGCCACGATTCATCACGGCAATACGGTCGGCGAGTTCCAGTGCTTCTTCCTGATCATGGGTGACGAAGATGGTGGTGAGTTTCAGGTCTTCGTGCAGTTCGCGTAGCCAGCGGCGCAGGGTCAGGCGGACCTGGGCATCGAGTGCGCCAAAGGGCTCGTCGAGTAGCAGCAGGTCGGGCTCGACTGCCAGCGCGCGCGCCAGGGCTACGCGTTGGCGCTGGCCGCCGGACAGCTGGGTGGGGTAGCGATGGCCATAGCCATCCAGCTGCACGCGCTTGAGCAGCTGATTTACGCGTTCGGTAATGGCGGCTTTGGACGGCCGAAGCTTGCGCTTGCGCACGCGCAGGCCAAAGGCGACGTTCTCGGCCACGGTGAGGTGGCGGAACAGCGCGTAGTGCTGAAACACCAGCCCGATCTTGCGCTCGCGTGCCTGCGCGACCAGAAAGTTATGGCCGTCCAGATGCACACTGCCGGCGTCGGGATAATCCAGCCCGGCAAGTATGCGCAGCAGGGTGGTCTTGCCCGAGCCGGAGGGGCCGAGCAGGGCTAGGAATTCGCCTGGAGCAATCGACAGGCTGACATCGTCCAGGGCGGCGAAGTCGGTGAAGCGGCGGCTCAGATGGGAAAGTTCGAGGGTCATCGATGGTCTCAGTGGCCGCCGGGTGCATGTGCAGCGATCTCATCGCCGTAGTGCCATTCCAGCAGCGTCTTGATCGCGAGCGTCAGCAGTGCGAGCAGCGCCAGCAACGAGGCAATAGCGAAAGCGCCGACGTAGTCGTACTCGTTGTAGCGCATCTCCACCTCCAGCGGCATGGTGGTGGTGAGTCCGCGGATATGCCCGGAGACGACCGATACCGCGCCGAACTCGCCCATCGCACGGGCGTTGCTCAACAGCACACCATAGAGGAGTGCCCAGCGGATGTTGGGTAGGGTGACCCGGAAAAACATCTGCCAGCCGCCGGCGCCGAGCACGCGCGCAGCTTCTTCCTCGTCGCTGCCCTGTGCCTGCATCAGCGGAATCAGCTCTCGCGCGACAAAGGGCAGGGTGATGAAGATGGTCGCCAATACCAGACCCGGTACCGCAAAAATGATTTTGACGTTGTGCGCATCCAACCACGGTCCGAACCAGCCCTGCGCGCCGAACAGCAGCACGTAGACCAGGCCGGAAATGACCGGTGATATCGAAAACGGCAGATCGATGAAGGCGCCCAGCAGCGCCTTGCCGCGAAACTCGAAACGCGCCATAGCCCAGGCTGCCGCGACGCCGAAAACGACATTCAACGGCACCGCGATCACCGCCACCAGCAAGGTCAGGCGAATCGCGGAGAGCGCTTCCGGCTGCTTGATGCTCGAAAGATAGGCATGCATACCCTGACGAAACGCTTCGACGAAAACCACGCTCAGAGGCAGCACCAGAAACACGGCGAGAAAGCTCACGGCGACGAGGATCAGTAGCGCCCGTCCGATCTTTCTCGGCCAGTGCGGCTGGCGCTTTTGCAGGCTGGTTGCCGCTGCAGTTGTCGAAGCTGCAGTTGTCAAAGATGCAGTCATCGCGTCTGCTCCGCCCAGCGCCGGCTCCATCGCTGCAGCAGTGAAATGACGATCAGCAGCACGAACGAGGCAATCAGCATCACCATACCCAGGGCCGCAGCACCGGCGTAATTGAATTCCTCCAGCTTCTCCACGATCAGCAATGGCGCAATTTCCGAGCGCATCGGGATATTGCCGGCGATAAAGATCACCGAGCCGTATTCGCCCACGGCCCTGGCCAGCGCCAGCGCAAAGCCGGTCAGCAGGGTCGGGAACAGCATCGGCAGGATCACCCGAAAGAAGGTTTGCAGATGCGATGCACCCAGACTCTCGGCCGCTTCTTCCACATCACGATCCAGTGATTCCAGTACCGGCTGCAGCGTGCGCACCACGAACGGGAAACCGACGAAGACCATCGCCAGGATCACGCCCGGTGGCGCGTAGGCAATCTGGATGCCGTGCGGCACCAGCCATTGCCCGAGCCAGCCGTTGGGCGCATACAACGCCGTCAGCGCGATACCGGCAACCGCTGTTGGCAACGCGAAAGGCAGGTCGACCAACGCATCAAGAAAGCGCCGTCCGGGGAAGCGGTAGCGCACCAACACCCAGGCGACCAGCAGGCCGACGACAGCGTTGACGACCGCCGCAAAGGTGGCGCCGACAAAGCTCAGCTTGAGCGCTGCAAACGTGCGTGGCGAACTCAACAGGTGGATCAAGCCGTGCAAACCAATGCCCGATGCTTTCCACGCCAACGCTGCCAGCGGCAGCAGCACGATCAGGCCCAGATACGCCAGCGCATAGCCCAGACTGAGCCCGAAGCCGGGCAGGATGCGCCGACGCATGCGTCTCAGTGCCCGGGGCCGATCTGGTCGAAGATGGCACCATCGGCAAAGAACTTCGTCTGGGCCTGACGCCAGCCACCGAACTCGTCGTCGATAGTGAAAGTATTGACCTTCGGGAACTGCGCGGCGAACTGTGCGGACACCGCCGGCAGGCGCGGACGGTAGAAGCTCTTGGCCTCGATCGTCTGGCCTTCGGACGAATAGAGAAACTTCACGTACGCCTCGGCGACGGCGCGCGTGCCGTGCTTGTCGACATTGCTATCAACCACTGCTACCGGCGGTTCGGCCAGGATGCTGATGGACGGCACCACGATATCGAAGGTGCCTTTGCCCATCTCCTGTTGTGCCAGCAACGCCTCGCTTTCCCATGCGACCAGCACATCGCCCACACCGCGCTGCGCGAACGTATTGGTGGAACCGCGCGCACCGGTGTCGAGTACTGGCACGTGTTGGTACAGCGCCTGCACATAGGCCTTGGCCTTGGCCTCGTTGCCGCCAGGCTGCTTCAGCGCATAGCCCCATGCGGCGAGAAAATTCCAGCGCGCGCCGCCGGAGGTTTTCGGATTCGGCGTAATCACCTGGACGCCGGGCTTGATCAGATCTGCCCAATCCTTGATGCCCTTCGGATTGCCCTTGCGCACCAGGAATACGATGGTCGAGGTGTACGGCGAGGAGTTGTCGGGCAAACGCTTCTGCCAATCCTTGGCGAGCAGCCCGCGATCGGATATCGCGTCGATGTCATAGGCCAGCGCCAGTGTCACGATATCGGCCGACAGGCCTTCAACTACCGAACGCGCCTGTTTGCCGGAGCCACCATGCGACATCTGGA
>Ga0302229_10003608_pt1 | contig 10723 bp, 11 predicted proteins | sample II_Palsa_N1_3_FD_193518 | JGI IMG/M metagenome (GOLD analysis project Ga0302229, IMG submission 193518) | Peat permafrost microbial communities from Stordalen Mire near Abisko, Sweden - II_Palsa_N1_3 | ecosystem: Environmental > Terrestrial > Soil > Palsa > Peat permafrost | place: Sweden...
GATGCCCCCGGGGCGAATGGTAAAAGTCCGGAATGTATGGTTGTGGCACTCTAAACACTCTTTTGTGTAGGTTGTCACAACCATACGCAGGGCTCCGGGCTACGCGCAGGGGCTGCGGGCTACGCGGGCGAGCGGACCCGCTCCCCCTGACCCGGGGCGCGGTGAAGGGGCTGGTCGGGCCAGCGCGGCGCGGCTCCGCCAAGCCCGGCGGCTCCGGCAGGCCCGGCGGCCCCGGCAGGCCCGGTGGCCCCGGCAGGCCCGGTGGCTCCGGCAGGCCCGGTGGCTCCGGCAGGCCCGGTGGCTCCGGCAGGCCCGGTGGCTCTGGTAAGCCCGGCGGGCCGGATGGACGGTACGGGCAGCAGCACGGGTCCCGGGCGGCCGGATGGCGGCGTGCGGGCGGGATGGGCCGGGCCAGGTTCCTGGCGGTGGGCGGTGGTCACCAGCCAGAGCCGTCGCCCCGGCCCGGCCATGGCGTGCTGGCACCGGAACTGGCAGCTCACGCAGCCGCCGGCCGCGGCCCGCCGGTGCCGGGTCGAGGCGAAGGCGGCGAAGACCAGCGCCGCGGCGGTGGCCGCGCCGCCGGCTGCTGCCAGGGTCGCGACGAGGATGGCCGCGGTGCCGAGGAAATGACCGACCGGCCGGCCGAACACGAGCAGGGCGACGACCAGGAGGGCCGCGAACCTGCTCGCGGGCCGGGCATAACAGACCATGGTCAGCCTCGCTTAGCTGGATTCTTCCGCCGAGGATGGGCCGTGCGCCTTTGCCGTCCTATACCTGGATCGCTCAATTGAGCCGAAAAGTCAAGACCCTGCGTCAACTACTTGTGAACGCAGCGTGATCGCAGCGAGCAGCCCGGCCGCCAGCATCAGCCCGGCCGACAGGTAGAGCGCAGCGTGCAGCCCGTTGTGGAAGGCGGTGTAAGCCGCGCCGATGACCTTGGCGACGAGCGGGCCGTAGGCCGCGTAGCCGGCGGTGTTCCTCGGGATCTGGCCGGTCTCGAGGGCGTTGGTGACAAGCGTCTGGAAGCCGGCCGGGATGCCCAGATGAGCCATCTGTGCGGCCAGGCTGGACCGGAGCTGGGAGTAGACGAGCGAGCCGAGGACCGCCACGCCGGTGACGGCGCCGATTTCCCGGCTCGTGTTGGTCGCGGACGCGGCCATACCCGACCGCTGCGCCGGCACCGCGGAGAGCACCGAGGAGGTGATCGGTACCACGGTGGTGCCGATGCCGATCCCGGCCAGCCCCAGGGCTACCGCCAGCGGCCCGTAATCAGGGTGCGGGGAGAGGTAGCCGTCCGCGAGGAACAGGCCGGCCGCGAACAGCAGGCAGCCGATCGAGATCGACCAGCGCGGCCCCACCCGGGCCGTCCAGCGTCCCGCGACCACCGAGGCCGCGATCATCAGGATGGTCATCGGCAAGAACACGACCGCCAGCCGGTAGCCGGACGCGCCGACCACCTCGACCAGGTACAGCGCGGTGAAGAAGAAGATGGCGAAGGTGGCGAAGTAGGTGGCGAAGGCGGTGACGATGGCGGTGGTGAACTCGGGTTTGCGCAGGAAGCGCAGGTCTAGCAGCGGATACGGGGCGCGGCGCTCCCACCAGCCGAACGCCGCGAACATGACCGCGCTCGCGCACAGCAAGCTAATCACGGTGGCCGCGCCGAACCCCGCCGACTCCGCATCGATGATCGCGAAGACTCCGGTGGCGAGCGCGCCCGCGCCGAGCAGGGTACCCGGGATATCGACCCGGGCCGCCTCGGCGTTCGAGCTCTCCGGCAAGATGATCGCCGCGACGATCAGGGCCGCTAGCCCGAACACCAGGTTGAACCAGAAGATGCCACGCCAGTTCCAGGCGCCCACGATCACGCCGCCGATGACCGGGCCGGCGGCGAGCGCGAACCCGGACGTCCCGGCCCATATTCCGACCGCCCGGCTCCTGGCCCTGGCGTTCGGGTACAGCTGGCGCAGCATCGACAGGGTGCCCGGCTCGCTGGCGGCCGCGCCCAGGCCCATCACCGCGCGCCCGGCGATGAGCACGGAGACGTTCGGGGCCAGCGCGCACAGGACCGAGCCGGCGCAGAACACCCCGACCCCGGCCAGCATGACCTTCTTGCGGCCGAGTTCGTCCCCGATCATCCCGCAGGCCAGCATGATGCTGGCGAAGGTGAGCGCGTAAGCGCCGACCACCCACTGCAGGTCGGTGACGTTCGCCTTCAGGCTAATCTGCAGGTCGCCGAGGGCGACGCTGACCACGGTGTTGTCCAGGAACGTCAGGAACAGCAGCGTGCACAGCGTCGCGAGCGCGAGCCCCTGGCCGCCTCGCGGCACCACGCCGGGCCGGTCACCGGAGAGCGCCTCCGCCTGGCTAGCCAATCCGGGCGACCCGACTCAGCCGGACGAACCGCACGCGGATGGCACCGAACCACCCGGTATCAGCTTGAACAGGCCGCAGAGGCTGCCGTCGCCGACCTTCCAGGTGCCGTCCTGGTACACCGACGTGCCGGTCTGGCCTTTCAGCAGGCTCGTTCCGCCTGCCACGATGTTGTAGGTCACCGTGGCCGTGGTCGAGGAGTTCACCACCACCTTGGTGACCTTGGCCCCGATCCCGCTGGCCAGGGGCAGTTGGGCGAAGGCGCTGATGGCCGAGGTGAACTTGCTCCCGTTCTGCAATAGGGCAGCCTTCTGCGAGGCCGTGGTGCTCGAGCTGAAGAACTTCTCCCAGTTCGCGGTGATATCCGCCACGGCGTCGGAACTGCCTGGGCTGGCCGGGGCGGACGAGGTGCCGGCGGGCACGGGAGCTGAGGCAGGCGATGACGCCGCAGATGGCGACGTCGCCGCGGACGTGCTGGAACTGCTGCTGCAGGCCGCCACCGCGACGGCGAGCGCCGGGCCAAGCGCCAGGGCCATGACCCGGCGAGCCACGAGATTGAACCGCATGACACGCCTCCTTTGTCTCGGTCGGATGGGTAGCTGAAGGCAGTCATTATCGCGGGGTCCGGCTGTTCTTTTCAGAGTCTGCACCGAATGTTTCCCAAGGTGGGGCGGTAACCCGCCGCAGGCCGACGCGCGCGTCAGGGAAAGCGGGCGCCTAGGAGCGGCCGGACCGCGGCGCCGTCCGGTGGCGTCGCCTCTACCAGCGGAAATGTATGAACACGCGGCCGAAGTTCTTCGAGTCCTTCTCCACCCGGTGATACTTCGCCTTGATCTCTTTTTGCTCAAGGAACCTCAGTACGTGCTTCTTGAGCTGGCCGGAACCCTTCCCCGGAATAATCTCGACCAGCGGGGCCTTCTTCGCCACGGCCTCGTCGATGATCGCCTGCAGCGCCCGGTCGATGTCCTGTCCCCGGTTGTAGATGTCGTGCAGGTCAAGCTTGAGCTTCATGATCACCGCCAGCCGCGTCGGAGGCGCTTGGTGGGGTCGGGGTGCCCGCCTCGCCCGGCCCCGTCTCCCCAGCAAACAGTACCGCGATGATCGATGTGACGGTGTCGCCTGGATCGTCAGCTGGGACGATGGTGACCACGCGCTCACCGGGCCGGGGCGGCTCCAGGTCGGCGAACTGGGTGCCGAGGAGCTGCTGGGGGAAGAAGTGACCGTGCCTGGCGGCGAGCCGCCGGGCCAGCACCTGGCGGTCCGCGGCCAGGAAGACCATCCGGACCTGCGGGCGGCCGCCCAGCAGCATGTCCCGGTAGGAGCGCTTGAGGGCCGAGCAGGTGATGACGGCCGACTCGCCCCGGGCGATGCGCTCGTCCATCCAGGCCCCGATGGCCCGGAGCCATGGCCAGCGATCGTCGTCGGTCAGCGGGGTGCCGGCCCGCATCTTCTCGATGTTCGCGGCGGGATGGAATTCATCCGCGTCGGCGAACCGCCAGCCCAGCCGGCCGGCGAGCATGGCTCCCACCGTCGTCTTGCCGCTGCCGGACACACCGGCCACGATGAGGATCATTGGGCCGCAGTGTAGTCAGGCCGCCGTGTCATCACGGAGTCCGGGTCGCCGATCCTGCGCGCGGCTCCGCGGATTCTGAGGCTGCTGAGAGCATACTGAGAGCATCCGGCGGGATACTCGGCAGGCGGCCTTAATCCAGGGCCCCGCTTTCACAAAGCAACGCCCTTCAGAAAGCTAACGCTATGCCACTTACGAGGCCGCGTCACTGGCTGAGATGGCTCATCGGGGCCGTCGTCGTGCTCGTCGTCCTGGGGGTCGGCGGGCCGTTCGCCTACATCCACTTCTTCAACGGCAGCACGCCTGCCGCGTTGTCGCTGCCGACGGCCGGCACCTCCGCGTCCTCCTCGCCCAGCGGCACGGGGACCAGCGGCACGGGGACCAGCGGCACGGGGACCAGCGGCACCGCGTCGGCGAGCACCGCGGCCAGCGGCTCACTGGCCGGCACCTACAGTGTTGGTTCCGGTTCCGTCGTCGGCTACCGCGTCAACGAGGTGCTTGTCGGCCAGAGCACCACCGCCGTCGGCCGGACCACTTCGGTGACCGGGCACCTCACGATCGCGGGCACCACCGCCACGGCCGCTGCCTTCAGCGTCCCGATGGACACCGTGCTCAGTGACAAGAGCCAGCGGAACGCGCAGTTCGACGGCCGGATCATGGACGTGTCGCGCTACCCCACCGGGACCTTCACGCTGACCAGCCCGATCGACCTGGCGCCGCTGCCCGCTACCGGCGTGGTCAAGAGCTACACCGCGGACGGGAAGCTGGCGCTGCACGGCGTCACCCGCACGGTGACGTTCACCCTGACCGCTGAGCGCAAGGGCGCGCAGATAGACGTGGCCGGTGACATCCCGGTCCTGTTCTCCGACTTCAACATCCAGAACCCGAGCATCGGCGGCTTCGTGACCACGCAGGATCACGGCCTGCTCGAGTTCCTCCTGGTCTTCAGCAAGGCCTGAGGCTCAGGAGGGCTCAGGAGACCTCGTATCCCACCATGACCTGGCCGGCGTCCTGCCGCACCACCGAGATCACCCCGGTCTTCTTCGCGTCGGGGAACTGCAGGACGGTCTGGCCCTTGGTGGAGTCCACCGTGACCTTGGCTGTGACGTGCCAGTACGTGTCGTAGATGGCGACCCGCAGCAGGGCGGGCGCGAGTCCCTGGACTCCGTTATCGCAGCCGAACGCGACGCTGGTGGCGCTGCCGGGCGGCACCGTGATGATCGTGACGGCACTGGCACCGGTGTTGAGCTGGCCTGACTGCACTTCTTCCTCCAGGTTCGGCTGGAATGAGCTGATCCACGCGGTCAGCTCGGCGGCGGTGCCGTTGAACACATCGTCGTCATGGTTGCCGGCCCCGCCGGACTGCCAGAACTTCCAGGAGCTCCACGGCGCCGGCGCGCTCGGCGTGGCCGACTGGTAGATGGCCAGCCACAGCGGGTAGGACTCCAGCCCCGCGCAGTTGCCCGAGCCGATGAAGTCGTAGTACGAGTACACGCCGCGGGGGTTGTGCGGCCGCAAGGACACCAGCTTGGCCATGAAGTCGCGGGCGCAGGCCGCCACGTCGGCCGCGGACGCTCCGGCGGTCTCGTTGTCCAGCCAGAGCATGTCGGTCGTCTCCAGCCCGACCTTGCTGACCACCTCGACGAAGTAGCTCGCCTGATCCGCCCCGCTCAGGGCCGGGTTGAGAAAGTGGTAGGCGCCCCGGGCTAGCCCTTTGGCCTTGATCCTGGGCCAGTTCCAGGCCAGGTAGGGATCCGGTGAGTTCGTGCCGCTGCCGCCGAGACCCTGGCTGGCCCGGCAGATACCGAACGACAGGCCCGATGTGCCGGACCAATCGAAATCTCCGCCGAAGCTGGAGACGTCGATTCCCTTGGCGTCCGCCATCGGCTGCCCCTCCTCCTAGCGTCCGGACAGATCGTAGCGTAGCGGATACCGAACCCGAAGGCTGGTCATAGTGACGCCGGAGGTGACGCAGCCGCTACGGGCGCCCCGACACCGATAGGGTCCTGGCCGGCGCGATCCTCCAGCGCCGCCGTCGCGCCAGTAAGCCGCGGCCGTTATCTAGCCTCGCGGGAATGAATTAGCGTCCAGCACGGTTATGCGGTACAGTCTTATTAATGCGGATCTCGCGCTCGCGGGATCCAGACTTTAGCTCCGTCAGCTGGACCTGACGTCGAGCGAGCGGCGAAGTTTCCGGACTCTTTTCCCGGCGATGACAGCTCATCCTAGATGGCTCATCCGCCCAGGCAGGAACCTCTTTTATCCCTAACGAGCCGGGATCGTGCGCTCCGCACAAGCTTTTTCCCCGCCGTCGCGCCAGCGCTTATTTCAGCGCGCCCACATTCAGCGCGGATGGCCCATATTCGTTTTCCCGAAAGGAAGTTTTTTATGACAGCAACCCTGCAAAAACCAGCTCCCGCGGCCCAAGCACGCCAAGAAGCTCCGGCCGGCATTGCGGTGTCCGGCATCCTCGATATAGACGGCGAAGGCGCCTTTGTGCGGACCTCCGGCTACCGGCGCGGCCCGGCCGATGTGCACGTCTCCGCCGGGCAGGTCCAGCAGTACGGGCTCAGGAAGAGCGACCAGGTCGAAGGGACCGCGCGGCCCGATAAGCGAGGCGGCAAGTTCAGCTCGCTGATCCGGGTGGACACCATCAACGGAATGCCGCCCGACCAAGCGCGGGCCCGGCCGCACTTTGCCGACCTGACCCCCCTGTACCCGCAGGAGCGCCTGCGCCTGGAGGACGGCAACTCCTCGGCGACGGCGCGCATCATCGATCTGGTGGCGCCGATCGGCAAGGGCTCGCGCGGCCTCATCGTCTCCCCGCCCAAGGCCGGCAAGACGATGATCCTGCAGGTCATAGCCGCTGCGATCGCGAACAGCCACCCCGAGGTCGAGCTGATGATGGTGCTGGTCGGAGAGCGGCCTGAAGAGGTCACCGACCTGCGCCGGACGGTCCGCGGCCAGGTCATCTACTCCACCTTCGACCAGCCGGCCACCGATCACATCAGGGTCGCCGAAATGGCCATCGAGCGTGCCAAGCGCCTGGTAGAACTGGGCCGCGACGTGGTGGTGCTGCTCGATTCCATCACCCGGCTCGGCCGGGCCTACAACGTGGTGGCCCCGGCCAACAGCCGGACGCTGGCCGGCGGCGTCGCCGCCTCGGCGCTGACGCCGCCCCGCCAGTTCCTCGGCGCCGCGCGCAACGTAGAGTTCGGCGGGTCGCTCACCATCTTGTCCACGGCGCTCATCGAGACCGGCTCCCGGATGGACGACGTGCTGTTCGAGGAGTTCAAGGGCACCGGCAACATGGAGGTGCGGCTGCGCCGTGAGCTCGCCGAGAGGCGCCTGTACCCGGCGATCGACGCGATGCCTTCCGGCACCCGTCATGACGAACTGCTGATGCCGCCCGAGGAGTACGCGGCTATCGGCCAGCTCCGCCGCGCGCTTGGCGGCCTGGATTACCAGGCGGGCCTGGAACTCCTCATCGAAAAGACCAGGACCACGGCCTCTAACTCCGTATTCCTCAGCCAGATCCAGCGGACCCGCTAGCCGCCCCCCATCTCGTCACGGCGCCTCGTCACGGCGCCTCGTCACGGCGCCTCGCCACCTGAAGCGCCGCGCCCCAGTGCCGCCGCACCGAGTGGCCCGGGCGCATGGCCAGCCGCCGCCTGATCTCGGTGTACAAGCGCTGGCGCTTCCAGTCCGCCATGGACAGGTGCCCGGAGAACGTGCTGAGCAGCTCGATGTACTCCTCGACGTCGTAGACGCGCTCCCAGTCGTACCGGCGGATGGCGGTGACCTCGAAGAGCCCGGTCGCCTCGATCTCGGCCCGGTCGTCGGGTTGTTCCCCCGCCCGCGGCGATGGCCACGGGATGCCGGGCGGCACGCCCTCGCCGATCTCGTCATAGACGTCCTGGATCTCGAGGAAGAACGGGTCGCCGCCCTCGGGAAACACGTGTCCCGCCCCCCAGATGGCCAGGTGCCCGCCGGGGCGCAGCGCCCGCCAGGCCCGCTGGTAGCGGACGGCGGGATCGATCCAGTGCCAGGCCGTAGCGGCGTACACCAGGCTGGCCGGCTCGGTGGGCTGCCACTGCTCGAACGCGCCCTGGATCACCTCGACCGGGAATCCGGCCAGGTTCAGCCGAGCGATCGCGGCGAGTCCGGCGCCGAGCTCTACGCAGGTGATCCGGAAGCCGCGCCGGGCCAGCGGGCGAGTCGCCTTACCCGTGGCGCAGCCCACCTCGAGCAGATGGTCGCCCGGCGTCAGCCCGGTCAGCGCGACGAGGTCGTCGAACAGCTCGTCGGGATAATCCGGCCGTACCCGGTCATAACTGTCAGCGGCCTGGTCAAACGTCTGCCGCAGCCGCTCGCGCTCAGCATCTGGACGCACCGGGCCAGTATGCCACCGATGATCTGGGCTAGCCGGCCGCCGAACCGGTCCCCGGCTCCGATCCCAGACCGCTACCGTCGGTCTGACGAAGATCCGCGGCCTCCGGGTTCACCTGCCGCCCCACCTGGCCCCCTAGTCCCGAGTGCCTCAGACCAGATTGTGGTGGCTGTAACATCCTGCACAATCTTTTGAGTAGGCTGCCACAGCCACCACATAGCGGATGGAGCATGAGAACCTGGCGGACCGGGGTTATCCGGCGTTTCGCGCATCCTGGGCGGGGGTTCACCCAGGGGCTGATCGCGGACGGCGGGACGGTGTGGGAATCCACCGGGGGATACGGCGACTCGGCCCTGTGCCGGTACCAGCTCGGCGGCCAGGTCGGGCGGCGCGCGGTCCTGCCCGCCGAGCTCTTCGCCGAGGGCATCTGCCGGGTCGGCCAGCACATCTGGCAGCTGACCTGGCGGGAGCGGGTCGCGCTGCGCTGGGACGCGCGCACCCTGGAGCTGACCGACCGGGTGCCCTTCAACCGCGAAGGCTGGGGCATCTGCGCCGCCGAACGGTACGTGGTGACCAGCGACGGAAGCAGCGAGCTAGTCCGCCGTGACGCGCAGACCCTGCAGCCGCAGGCCGTTGTCCACGTCCGCTGCGGGGGTCACCGCGTGCCCGGGCTCAACGATCTCGCCTGGGCCGCGGGTACCATCTGGGCCAACGTGGCGGGCACCCACTACCTGGCCGGGATTGACCCGGACAGCGGCGAGGTCACCGACATCGTCAACGCCCGTCCGGCCGCCGAACGGCATCTCGGTGACTTGCAGGCGATCATGAACGGGATCGCGGCGCTGCCCGCGGCCGGGGAGTTCCTGCTCACCGGGAAGGGCTGGCGGTCGATCCGGCACGTGCGGCTGAGGCCGGCCCGCGAGGGCGCCGCCCGGGACCGGCTGCTCGCCGGCCTGAGCCGCTGACCCGGCCAAGGCCCAGCGGTATCCGCTTGAGACCAGGCCGCAGCGGCTTGCCGGTGTAACCGCCGTCGGCCAGCCCGGCGAGCCGCTCGAAGATGTTACCGGCGCCGAAGTCGCCGGTGAGCGCCCAGCTCGCGCCCGCCGCCATCAGGTAGAGCGGAACCATCGTCATCCCGCCGGACCAGGCGTACTGGGTGGCGTGCCGCGCCTCGTGGCGGAACAGCGCTGAGCCAGGATCGATGTCATCGCCCCTGGTCAGGATCACGTTGCCGAGGCAGAACGCGGGGGCGGGCGGCACCGGCAGCCGGTATCCGGTCGCGGTGACCAGCCCGTCCACGCTGCGGGCGATCCGGGCGCGGCCCGCGACGGCCGCGCCCAGCCCGGCCAGCGTCGACAAATTGGCCAGGTTGACCGCCTGCCGCACGCGCAGGCCGGGTCGCATCACCGCGGCCAGCGTCAGGACGGGTCGGAGCCGTTGTGCCCGCTGAGCCCTAGCGGATCGGCGGCCACTCCCGCCGCCCACGGCGGGGCGGGCGCGGCGGGCATCGGCAGGGCCAGCTGCTCTGAGCTGTGGTCGCGGTGGGCCCGGGCCGCGGACAGGTGATAGTCGCTGAGCTCCGCCAGGAAGCTCTCGTCCGCGTACGGCGTACCGTCCACCAGCGGGCCGCGCCCGTGCTCGAGTACGGCGACGATATCCTCGCCGCTCAGCGTCTTGTGCATCTCCAGGGCGTGCGCGAGGGCCAGGACGTCGTTCCTGTTCTCCCTGAGGATCTCCTCGGTCCGCTTGAGCAGTGTGGTCAGGCTGTCCTCGATCCGGTCCGCGAGCGCGTGCCGGACCTGAGCCTCCGGGTCCTGGCCCTTCTTCAGCGTGCCGCCGCGGCCGCCGCCGGGGGAGCCGACCTCCAGCCGCTTGGCCGTGGAGTACGAGGACACCGTGTTGCCCATGCCCCAGAAGCCCTCCATGAACGACGCGACCGTGGTCGCGGACTCAAGGTCCCCCGACACCCCGGAGGAGCTGTCCTCGTTGAAGAACATCCGCTCCCCGGCGAGCGAGGCCAGGGACACCAGGATGTCGGTCTCGTACTCGCTGCGCCACCGGGTGAACTGGTCTTCGGGCGGAATGCTCGCCACCATCCCGAGGTAATCGCTGCCCTTCTCGATCGTCGCGATGTCGATCTCCATGTGCTGGCGGGTACGGAAGGCGACCAGCGCATGGCAGGCCTCGTGCACCGCGACGGCGTGCCGTTCGCGCTCGATGTACTCCACGTCCTCCGGCGGGCCGAGTTCCTTGAGCTGCTTGGCCTTGATCACGTCCGGCCAGGTGATGACGTCACGCCCGTTCCTGATCGCGGTGATGAGCGACTCGTTGACCAGGTCCTTGATGGTGGCGCCGGTGGCGTAGGGCGTGATGGTGGCGAGCTTGTCCATGTT
>Ga0302229_10003614_pt1 | contig 10717 bp, 15 predicted proteins | sample II_Palsa_N1_3_FD_193518 | JGI IMG/M metagenome (GOLD analysis project Ga0302229, IMG submission 193518) | Peat permafrost microbial communities from Stordalen Mire near Abisko, Sweden - II_Palsa_N1_3 | ecosystem: Environmental > Terrestrial > Soil > Palsa > Peat permafrost | place: Sweden...
CACCCGGATCGCAGCAGGCAGCGGCAGCGGCGAGCCGAGGTCGGCGAGCAGGGCCCGCCAGGCCAGCATCATGCAGAAGAGTCCGGCGATCGCGCACAGCGCGGCGCCGGCCACGTCGTAGCCGGCCAGCTTGGCCAGGTCCGCGCGCACCTGTGTCCACTGGGAGGCGAACTCGTACACGGCGAGCCCGATCACGAGCGCGAGCAGCCCACCTCGCAGCCACGGGCTTTCTCGCAGGCGGGTCACGCGGCTACCGGGCACGTCGCTAGCGTATCCAGCCCGGCGGCCGCCCGCAGCCGTCATCGCATCCCCGCTATCACCCTGCCCGCCCGCCGGCCGAGTTTCGCTTAACCATGGCGACGCTGCCACTCGTCGGCCGAAACTCCGGCCGGCAGGCCGAGCATTACGGGCCAGCGGAACGTTCCTGCCGGCCCGCCCCGGGCGGGCAGGAAGGGAGCGGACCGGAAGCAGGCGGGACCGTTCTGGATTAGGAAGAGGTTGATCGGTCGGGACCGAGCTGAACCGAGCCGGCCTACAGCAGACCCGTCAGACCCGGCCAAAGTCGGGTTATGGCGTGACTTTATCCGCCGCGCCGGTCATTGACCGCCGCCCGGAAGCGGGCGAACAATGCAGGGATGCCCTTCGGATTTTTTGTCCGCGAATGGGGAGCGCACCTGCGCCGAGTGCGGCTACACCTGGCGGGTGCCGCGGTCGACCCGGTCACCCGCCGCGATTGAGGGACGCCATGTCACTGGAGATCAAGCGGCTGCACCTGGCCAGCCTGCAGGGCATCGACGGCGGGCGGTGGCCGGTGCACGGGTTCGTCGTCACCCATCCCGGCGGCGCGGTGCTGATCGACACCGGGGTCGGCGGCCCCCAGCAGGTCCTTGACGACTGGCGGGTGGTCAACCGTTCGGTCGCGGACGCGCTGGCCGACTACGACATGAGCCCGGCCGACATCGGGCTGGTGATCAACACCCACCTGCACTTCGACCACTGCGGGCAGAACGCGGTGTTCGAGCACGCGCCGGCCTACGTGCAGCGCGCCGAGCTGAGCCGCGCCCAGCGCGAGGAAACCGGGCTGTACGAGTGGCTCGGCTTCATGAACGCGCGGTTCGAGTTGCTCGACGGGGACGCGGAGGTGCTGCCCGGCCTGGAGGTCATCGCCACTCCCGGGCACACCGAAGGCCACCAGTGCGTGATCGTGCGCAGCGGCGAGGACGGCTTCGACCTGCTGATCGGCGACGCGGCCTACACACCGCGGCAGTACGCAGAGCCGGACCGCGGTAAGCTCCCGGCCGGCCAGGCCAGCGACATCCCGGTGTGGCGTGAGTCCGTGCGGCGGATAAGATCCCTTTGCCCGGAAAGGGTGCATTTTTGCCATCACACGGACATCATTCACAGCTGACGGAGACCGCCATGCGCGTCATCGCCGGGGCCGGGACCTACACGCCGCCTGACGGCGGGGATCCCAGCGACCTTAACCACTGGGTCGTCCACCTGGAGAGCGAAGACCTGAGCCTGGGCACCTACTCGATTCCGCGGGCGGCCTCGATGACCAGAGCCCGCACACCGAGGACGAGATCTACCTGGTGCAGTCGGGTCGCGCGACGCTGGTGACGAGTTCAGGGGCGGTCGAGGTGGGTCCGGGCGCGGTGGTGTTCGTTCCGGCCGGGAGACGCACATGTTCACCGAGATCCTCGAGGACCTGACGCTGATCGTGGTCTTCGCGCCGCCCTACGGCTCACGCGGGAAAGGCTGACGGAGCCTATACCGGGTGGGCTGCTACACCGGGTGGGCGGCGCGGGTCGCTTCCTCGATGCCGAGCCGGGCCAGCTCGTCGGCGCGTTCGTTGCCCGGATCGCCCGCGTGACCTTTCACCCAGTGCCAGGTGACCTCGTGGCGACTGATCGCCTCGGTCAGCCTGCGCCACAGGTCCGCGTTCTTGACCGGCTTCTTGGCCGAGGTCATCCAGCCATTGCGCTGCCAGCCCTTGACCCACTTGGTGCTGCCGTCGAGCAGGTACTTGCTGTCCGTGTGCAGCTGGACCTGCTCGGGCCGCTGCAGCGCCTCGAGCGCCTGGATGGCGGCCATCAGCTCCATCCGGTTGTTCGTGGTCTGCGGGTCGCCGCCGTACAGGTCCTTTTCTGTGTCGTTCCAGCGCAGCACGGCCCCCCAGCCGCCCGGTCCGGGGTTGCCGCGGCACGCGCCGTCTGTGTAGATCACGACCTCGGTCATCCCGGAAGGTTACGCCCTGACCAGACCTGCCGACGCACCACGGCGGTGACGGCCTGGCGGCCCCGCAGGTCAGCCGGGCGGGCCGGCGATGATTTGCTTTGGACGCCGGGAGTTCATAAAGTAAAGGCACACCGACGCGGGGTGGAGCAGTTCGGTAGCTCGCTGGGCTCATAACCCAGAGGTCGCGGGTTCAAATCCCGCCCCCGCTACCAGGTCAGAGGCCCCTTCCGATCAAGGAAGGGGCCTTCTGCGTGTGCCGTGTGCACGAAAGCCTCTGAGGAAGGCCGCCGTAGCGGCTGGGGGTGAGGCGGACCCCGGAAGTCGTTCGCGACGCAGGCGGCGTACGACTTCCACCGAGGCGCTGCGCCCACTTCATCTGCGATAAATTGCAGATGAAGTGCAACCCACCTACTATTGACCCATGAGCGCGCAGACCCTGGGTTTCGCAGTCCAGCCGGAGGACCGTCCGGTACTGGATGAGCTTGTCGCCTACTTCGGCGACGGCAACAGGTCCGCTTACCTGCGGGCCACCCTCAAGGTCATGAAGTCGATCATGATCGCCGACCAGCTCAGGGAGGCGCAGGCCTACGGCCAGCAGCGCACCGCAGAGCTCGGCATCGACCCGTCAGATATCCCTGCGCGGGTCCAGGATTTCCTCAAGGCGGACTCCTGACGGCGCGCGAAGGTGAGCAGCCTGGCGCCTGTCCCGGCAGCTGTCGTCTACGACATCAACGTCCTGGTGACAGCGGCGGCCAGCGGAAACAGCCCCTTCCGGTCCTGGCCCTCACCGCCGCCCGTATCCGGCAACGCGTCAGCCGACTGCCTGGGCATAATCGTTGACGCCGCCGAATTCGCGCTCTGGCTATCCCCCCACATCATCACCAACATCGACCGGATCCTGGCCCTCCTGTTCAAATGGGCACAGCCCCAGATCGACGCTTATCTGCGCGCCATCATGATGGCAGCCGAGCACAGCGGCGGCGGCATCGTGGCTGACGTGCCCCGGACAGTTCACGACTGCCCCGACCACGAGGACAACCTGATCCTCGACCTTGCCGCTGAGGTGGGGGCGCTGCTCATCGTCTCCAACGACACTGATCTGCTGTCAATGTCGCCGTGGCGCGGAACGCCAATCATCGAGCCGACCGCGTTTGCCGCGAAGGTGGACGCAATGCGCAGGCACGCACGCCGACGACGCAGATAGACCGTGACTTGCCGAGTTCCCCAGACCAGCTCAGGAGACCACAAGGCACGGCTGGTCATCGGCGCCGACGGGCGCCATTCCGCGGTCGCCCGGGCGGTCGGTGCCGACTACACCTGGCTGCGGCCGCCCGCGACCTACGCGTACTACAGCTACTGGGCCGGCGCGGAGGTCGACGGCATTCACGCCTGGGTCGAACCAGGCCTGTTCATGGGCCTGTTTCCCACCAACGACCACCAGGTGCTCATGTTTTACCAGGCCCCGCAGAGCCGGGTTCGCCGACGCGCGGCACGCCCCCAGCGAGCGTTACCGGCGCGTCCTGCACGACCATCCGCCGCTGCGTCGGCTCCTGCGGAGTGGGGAGATCACTGAGCGCATCCGTGGCACCGGCGACCTGCCGAACTTCTTCCGGCGTTCGGCCGGCCCCGGGTGGGCCCTCGCGGGCGATGCCGGGCACCACAAGGACCCGGCGATCGCGCGAGGGATCGCCGACGCGTTCCGCGACGCCGCCGTCCAGGCCGAGGCCGTCACCCGCCACTGGGACGACGAGCTTGATGCGGCCCTCACCGCATACGAGCGGCTCCGTGACCGCGACGCCCGGCCGCTGGCCGAGATCAACCTCACGATCGCGGGCCTCGACCAGCCCGGACCTGTCCTGGCGGAGCACTGGCGGACCGCCGCCGCCCTGGAACAGCAGCTCGCCTCCTGACCGCATTTTCAAGACGTGTCCTGCTAGGATCTCCCCCTTGCCCGTCGGCGCCGACAGCGCGCGCCGGATTCCAGTTCCGGGTTCAAATCCCGCCCGCTACCAAAGTGAAAGCCGGTTCTCGAACAGAGAACCGGCTTTCTGCTTATAATTTGTGCGCGCGGTTTTGTGTCCAGCAGCGGATGATCTCCCTTTGACGCAGTACCAATTTTTGGTCATACTTTTGACTATGACCGTGCTTCCGTTGGGCGACGTCAAGTCCCACCTGTCCGAGATCGTCGGCCGTGTTCACGACCATCACGAGCGGGTGACCGTGACCGTGCACGGCAAGCCCTCAGCCATCCTTATTGCGCCGGAGGACCTGGAAGCGCTGGAAGAAACCCTCGAGATCATGCGCGACGCTGCGACGATAAACCGCCTGGCCGAGTCCGACGCAGAGCTGGCCCGCGGCGAGTACGTTTCCGCGGATGAGCTTGCCGAGGCGATGAGGCGGCGCCAGGCGCAGTGAGCGACGCGCCTACCGAAGATCCCTACGAGCTGCGAACTACATCGACCGTCCGCCGTGCGTTGAGCGAAACTTTGCCGGAGGCCGTTGCGGCCGCGGCCTACGAATTCATCACTGGCCCGCTGCTTGCCGATCCCTACCGGATCGGCAAGCGACTGCTCCCGCCGATGGACGATAGGCGCAGTGCCCGCCGCGGTATTTATCGCGTGATTTACCGGATCGATGACAAGGACCGCGTAGTGACAGTCGTGGACGTGGCCTACCGTCGAGATGCCTACCGCACCTAAGAAATCGTGGAATCCGCACACTGCTGAATATCCCTTAATACTTCTATCAAGGCGGCGCCGCACGCGGCGCCGCTGGTGGCGGTGCGGCCGTGCGTCGCGGCAACGCTTATCGTGCAGCTGCGGCCTCGGCTCGGTCTGCGCGGACGGCCCGCCGTCTGGCGGTCGACAGCGAGCGAGCGGTGGCTAGGGCGTGATCGCCGAGGCCGATCGACATCCTCATGAGGATCTCGCTGTACGAGCGCACTGGGTCGCGGCCGACCGAACCGAAGAACCCGGTGAGCTCGAGCGAGGTGTGGCCGTGCACACCGGACCAGACAGCTTCGCCGGCGGTGGTGACGTCGTCGACCTCCCATCGGGCCGTGTTGACGCAGGCGTGGATGCGACGGAGGAGCGAGACGAAGGTGGATCTAGCCGCCTCGAGGTCGGCGGGATCACCGAGCCTGAACGCAGCCAGTCCAGGACCGAACATCACCCCGTACAGGTGGGGTTCGCGCAGAGCGAAGCGGCGGTAGCTCCAGAGGTAGGTCATCCAGTCGGCGACGGCATCGCCGGTGACCGCGCCGCGGTCCAGCTCGGTTCCGAAATCGGCGAACCCGCGGCGCATCACCTGTCGGGTCAGTTCGTCCATCCCGCCGAAGTGGGTATAGACGACCATCGTCGACGTGCCCAGCTCGCGGGCTAGGCGCCGAGCCGACACGGCGCCCTCAGTGGCCAGCAGTTGTGCGGCGGTGTTGATGATCCTTTCGCGCAGATGAGGGTCGGCAGACTGGGGCGGCACGCATGGCCGACGACATCCAGTGGACCGAGGCCGACGGATTTCCACTCGCTGGCACGTACGTCGGTCCTCAGGCGGTGCTCGAAGGGGTGTTCATGCGACTCGGGGAAATCGGCGATGACTTCGCCGTGGTGCCCGAGCAGTTCGTCGCCGACGGCGAGACAGTCGTGGCGCTCGGGAGTTACCAGTGGAAGCACAAGAGTTCCGGAGAACCGGCCGTTGTGAAGATCGTCCACGTGTGGACCATGAACGGTGGCAAAGCTGTCGCCTTCCAGCAGCACGTCGACACCGTCAAGGTTCGCGAGCTCAGCTGACCCTTCGCCGCCCTGGACGCCACCTGATCGGCCGACCCTCGGCCTGCACCGCAGTACCGTGCCCAGGGCGAGCCAACACAGAGGCCGCTGGCGTGAGGGTGCGCTTGGAGGGGGCACCGTGGGACGAGTACCGTGTACCTTGCTCACATGACGAGGAGCCCTTTCCAGGTCGTATGTGAGATAGAGCCGCCGACCCGGCCTGACCTCATGCATGTGCGCCACCAGATCGGGACTCTCAGCAAGACTGCGGATGCTTTCCTGATTCCGGACAATCATCTAGGTCGGGCGACCGTGTCGAGTGTGGCCGTCGCGCACGAGGTCGAGGCCATGGGCGGTCGCAGCATCGCCTGTCTGAACTCGCGGGATCGCAATCTGCTGGGATTCCGCCGCGACCTGCTCACGGCGGCGTCCTATGGCGTGGATCAGTTCTTGTTCGTCTATGGGGACAAGCCAAGTTCCGGCGGCCGGACTAGCGAGCTGTCAGTGCGGACGATGATCGAGGAGGTCCGCGCGCTCCCCGCAGACCAGGCCTTCGCCGGGGTGGCAGAGTTCCGGGTAGGGGCCGCTGCGGCCCTGCGTCCCCTGCCTGCCTGGAAGCAGACCGCAGACTTCCTGTTCGCACAGGTCAGCTTCTCTGTTGACGCACTGATGCGGTGGCGGGACGCCAACCCGGTCGAGATCCCGGTCTTCGCCGGCGTGATGGTCTTGGCCAGCGAGGCGCACGCCCAGCGGATGGCATCTGTAATCCCCGACATCGACATTCCCGCCGACCTTTGCGAACGGGTGCGGGCAGATCGCCTCGCGGGCGTCGAGGCAGCCTGCGATCAGGTCATCCAGCTCCGTGACTCGGGCGCATTCGACGGGGTGCATCTGATCCCGGTCGGCCGGTACCGAGAGGTAGCCGGCCGGTTGGAGCAGCTGCTCCGCTAAGTCCGACGAGCGGTCGCGGCCGTTAGCGTCGGCGCGCATGATCGTGTCCCTAGGACTGCCCTGCATTTGCCCTAGGACAAGCGGGTCGACGGGGGTCAGCACGGGGAATGGCGCAGATCCCCAAGCTGACAGTGCGCATTCGATTCCGGGACCTGGCCAGGTCCACCACCCCACAACGAAAGCGCCAGAGTGGCTAGCCGATGTGGTCTGGTCGCCGTCGGCGGTCAGCGTGGCCTCAAGGCCCTCATCGTACGGCGGCACCCCCTTCCCGCGCTGGTAGGACTGGTCGGTCTCCCTACCAAGCGAGGGTGAGCGCCCTCGAGCCTGTCCCGGCCGCTGTCGTCTACGACATCAACGTCCTGGTGACGGCGCCGGCAGGCGGAAACAGCCCGTTCCGGCCCTGGCCTTCACCGCCGCCTGTATCTGGCAACGCCTCGGCTGACTGCCTTGCAAGGCGCAAACCTGAAGCTAGTGATGGGGGTAAGCGGCCGAGTCGAACGATCTGGACCGCGACATTGATGCCGGCATGGATGGCGTCGCCGGCAGCGGGCGTGTGCCGTTCGGCGGCTAGGCTGTCCTCGGCGGCGGCGAGGTATGCCTGCGCCTTCTTGAGGATGTTTCTTGCGTGGTTCATGTGCTCGGAGACCATCACGCGGCTCCGCTCTTTACCCGTGGCATCGTGCCGATGAGGGGTATGCCGTCGACGAGTATCTCGTCAACGACGGGTTGGTGGGCAGCCGCGAGTCGCGCGAAATCCTCGGCGGTAAATACGAGAGAACCGCAGTCATTGCCGAGCCGTCTCTTTACGGCATCTTCCAGGTCAACGCGACCATCCCAGCCAGAGTGCGCAATCACGGCCAGGTCAACATCACTTCCCTCGCGAGCTTCGCCGCGGGCGACGGAGCCAAAGAGGATGATTGCCTCGACGCTGTCTCCGACGATCTGGGCCGCGGTGTCGGTGCGGGCTGTCATCGGGTCGAGGAGTGAACGCAATGGTGCCACGGTGCAGTGGTCTTCGTTGATGGCGTGGGCAACGGCTCGGCCGACGATCTGGGTTCGGACTACGCCTAGCTGCACCCAAGCCTTCAGTGCTTCTTGGACCGACCAGAGGCTGTGCCGGTCGCTGACTAGGGCGTGAACCTGTCTGCCGGTCAGCCCGGCATCGGTGCGCAGGAGGACAGACAGCACGGCGCCGCGTGCGCCTGGAATCACGCCGCCAAACGGCTCAGTCTGCAACATACTTCAAACCTGCCAGTCATATGACTGGTATTCAAATCATACGACTGGCCTAGCTCAGGCTCTCGCGGGGCATAGCCCAGCTGCCGGACCCATCACGCCCTCAGCGGCTCTGCTATACCGTTGGCTGAGCGCCTTCCAGTCGCCCGATCCGCCGACAAGCGTACGGGCCGTCGTCCCTTGTCAAATCCCGCCGCTCCGTCGCCAAATTAGCGTTGCCCATGCCCTCTGGCCCTCGAACCCCGTCTGCGCTGATACTAGATCCCAGCCCTCGGCGGCTCGTCTGTTTAGATGTGCATTGAAATGTTCAGTAAATTCCGCGTATGGTCGGCTGAAGGGTTCATAGAGGTATTCCCACTTTGCTGACATGGTTGGAACCCTAGTGCAAACGTAGCCGCTTCTACACCCGTGCCTATGAGTGATACCAGGTGCTGCGAGCCACCGCACCAGATAGGTCATACCGTTCGGTCAGCAGATGGGTGGCGTGACCGGACTGTCAACTATTTATTGACAGTAAAACGGCTAGGTTGTCACGAACGCAACCCACCTAAGATGCCACTTCCGAGGACCCTGGGAGTGGCTTGACATTTAAACGTCAAGCCAGGCCAGTCGGCTCGTGCTGATGGCGGCTCCGGTGTAGTAGCGGATGTAGCAGAGACGCCCTGGACAGGCAGCGCGACCCAAGCGCGACCCGAGACGCGGGGAGGCATCGCGGCGCGGCCAGCAGCGCACACGCTGGACTGCATGGACGCGGAGGAGCCGGCGTTGCCATAGAGTGAGTATGCCGGGTATTATGTTGGGCATGATGTCAGGCATGGTGAAGTCATGAGCGTCCCGCACGTGCTGCTGGCGCTGCTGTCTGAGGGGCCGAAGTACGGGCTGCAGCTGCGCGAGGAGTTCGAGGCCGGGACGGGCGAGGTGTGGCCGCTGAACGTCGGCCAGGTGTACAAGACGCTGGGCCGGCTGGAGCGCGACGGGCTGGCCGAATCCGACGGCGCCGGCCAGGACGGGCCGCAGAAGCGGTTCCGGATCACGCCCGAGGGCCGGCAGGCGCTGGCCGCCTGGCTGCGCACGCCGCCGGACCTGACCTCCCCGCCCCGCGACGAGCTGGTGATGAAGGTGCTGGTGGCGGCGCGGGTGCCGGGTACCGACGCGCATGAGGTGATCCAGGCGCACCGCGTGTACCTGCTGGAGCTGATGCAGCAGTGGACGCGGCTGAAGGAGGGCGAGGCCCGCGATGACCTCAGCTTGGCGCTGGTGGTGGACGCCGAGCTGTTCCGGCTGGACGCGGTGATCCGGTGGCTGGACGCCGCGGAAGTGCGCCTGGCCCGGGCCGCCGCCGAGCCGCCCCGGCCTGCTTCCGCCCCGGCTCCGGCTCCGCAGCTTCGCCGGCTGGGGGCCAGGCGATGAGCGGGCGGGGCGGGGACAGCGCGGACGCGGTGAGCGTGCTGGAGCTGCGCGGCGTGTCGAAGACCTACGGGCAGGAGCCGGCCGCGGTGCACGCGCTGGCCGGAGTCGACCTGTCGGTGCGGGCCGGGGAGATGGTGGCGGTGATGGGGCCGTCCGGGTCGGGCAAGTCCACGCTGCTGACCATCGCCGGGAGCCTGGAGGACCCCACCAGCGGGGAGGTGCTGGTCTGCGGCATGGCGCTGGCGGGGATGCCGCGGGGCCGCAGGGCCCGGCTGCGGCGCCGGGTGATCGGGTACGTGTTCCAGGATTTCAACCTGCTACCCGGGCTGACCGCCGCCGAGAACGCTGCCCTGCCGCTGGAACTGGACGGCGTCCCGGTGCCGAAGGCCCGCGCGGCCGCCCGGGCCGCGCTGGCCGCGCTCGGGGTGGCCGACCGGGCGGGCTGGTTCCCCGACCAGCTGTCCGGCGGCGAGCGGCAGCGGGTAGCGATCGCCCGTGCCGTGGTGGGGGACCGCCGGCTGCTCTTGGCCGACGAGCCGTCCGGAGCGCTGGACTCGGTGAACGCCGGTGAGGTGATGCGGCTGCTGCACGAGGCATGCCAGCGGGGCGTGGCCGCGGTGGTCGTGACCCACGACGCGCAGCTGGCCGCCTGGGCCGACCGGATAGTGCTCCTGCGCGACGGGCGGATGACCGGCCATACCACCCGGCCGCCCGGCCCCGAATCTCTCCTTGTCCCCAGGGAAACCCGGTGAGCACCGCCGTGGCGGGCCTCCCCGACCTGGACGCGGACGCGGGCCGCGGCATCGTCGCCCGCCGGGCGGTGATCCGCTGGGGCTGGCGGCTGTGCCGCCGCGAGTGGCGCCAGCAGCTGCTCGTGCTCGGCCTGCTCACCGTGGCGGTCGCGGCGACCATCTGGGGTGCCAGCGTCGTCACGAACTCGCAGATCCCGCCCGGCTACCCCACGTTCGGCAGCGGCGCCGCGCGGGTCACGCTGCCCGGCACCGATCCGCAGCTCGCCGCCGACATCGCCGCCATCGCCGGCCGCTGGGGGCCAGCTGATCTCATCGAGCAGGCGAACATCACGACTGGCACCAGGCAGTCTGTGCAGGTGCGCG
>Ga0302229_10003619_pt1 | contig 10706 bp, 9 predicted proteins | sample II_Palsa_N1_3_FD_193518 | JGI IMG/M metagenome (GOLD analysis project Ga0302229, IMG submission 193518) | Peat permafrost microbial communities from Stordalen Mire near Abisko, Sweden - II_Palsa_N1_3 | ecosystem: Environmental > Terrestrial > Soil > Palsa > Peat permafrost | place: Sweden...
CCCCCCGAATGTCGGCACCGTGACCTACGGTGGCGCTGTGGATGAAATACCCGTACGTCCCTGGGCGCTGTCGCCTTCTCGTGCGGCCGACTTCATGACCTGCCCGCTGCTGTACAGGTTCCGGGTTATCGACCGGCTGCCGGAGCCGCCCACGACGGCGACCGCGCGCGGGACGCTGGTGCACGCCGCGCTTGAGCGGCTGTTCGACTTGCCCGCGCCGGCCCGGACCCGGGAGGCGGCGCGGGCGCTGGTGATCCCCGAGTGGGAGCGTCTGGCGGCGGCCGAACCCGATCTGGCCGCGCTCTTTCCCGACGAGACCGAGCTGGCCAGCTGGCTCAAGACCGCGACGGCGATCCTGGACGCGTACTTCACACTGGAGGACCCGCGGCGGCTTGAGCCCGCCGAGCGCGAGTGCTACGTGGAGACCACGCTGGAGAGCGGACTGCGGCTGCGTGGCTACATCGACCGGCTTGACGTGGCGCCCAGCGGCGACATCAGGATCGTGGACTACAAGACCGGCCGTGCGCCCCGAGAGGCGTACGAGGCCAGCGCGCTGTTCCAGATGAAGTTCTACGCGCTGGTGATCTGGCGGCTGCGCGGCCAGGTGCCGAGGTTGCTACAGCTCATGTACCTGGCCGAGGGCGAGGTACTGCGCTACTCCCCCGACGAGTCCGACCTGCTCGCCACCGAGCGCAAGGTGGCGGCGCTATGGAAGGCCATCGAGCGAGCTCGGGACGCGCGCGACTGGCGGCCGAGGCCGAGCAAGCTGTGCGACTGGTGCAACCACAAGGCGCTCTGTCCCGAGTTCGGCGGCACCCCGCCGCCGCTCCCCGAGCCGGTTCTTCCCGATGTCGCGGCCGTGGGAACCACCGCCAGTTCCGACACCGAATAACGAGATATTACTTGACCTGAGCCGACGTGGCTGTGACACTGGTCATGGACGGAGGCGGGAGCATGGGCATCATCGAGGCGCGCGGGCTGGCGCGCACCTTCAAGAGCCGCAAGCGCGCGGTGGAGGCGGTCCGGGGCGTCGACCTTAGCGTGGGCGACGGGGAGATCGTCGGCTTTCTCGGACCCAACGGGGCGGGCAAGACCACCACGCTGCGGATGCTGACCACGTTGCTGACGCCGACCTCGGGGACCGCGACGGTGGCGGGCGCCGATCTGCTCGGGGACCCGCTGGGGGTCCGCAAGAGGATTGGCTACGTGCCGCAGGCCATCGGCCAGACGATGGGCGGCACCGACCCCAACTGCCTGGTGATCGAGGAACTCCTCGATCAGGCCGGTCTGTATCATCTCCGCACGGACCAGGCGCGCCAGCGAGCAGAACTGCTGATCGGCCAGCTCGACCTGAGCGGCCTTGAGCGGCGGCTGGTCAAGACCCTGTCCGGCGGCCAGCGGCGGCGGCTGGAGATCGCGCTCGGGCTCGTGCACCAGCCACCGCTGGTCTTCCTCGACGAGCCGACCACCGGCCTGGACCCGCAGAGCCGGAGCAACCTGTGGGAACACATCGGCAGGCTGAGGTCCGATCTCGGCACCACCGTCTTCCTTACCACGCATTACCTGGAGGAGGCGGACGTCCTGTGTGACCGGGTGTTCATCATCGACCACGGCGTGATCGTGGCCGACGGCACGCCCGATGAGCTCAAACGGCGGATTTCCGGCGACGTGGTGACGCTGCGGGTGACCGGGGAGGACGCCGCCGCCGGCAAACTGCTCGCCGATCAGGCTGTAGTCCGCGAGATCACCGTGGCCGACGGCACGCTCAAGCTGACCGTGGAGCGCGGCGAGCAGGCGCTCCCGGCCCTGCTCCGGGTGCTGGACGGGGCCGGCATCACGCTGGAGTCGATCAACTTGTCCCGGCCGACGCTCGACGACGTTTTCCTGACCCTGACCGGCCGCTCGCTGCGCGACGACTCCCCGGGGCAAGCCAGCCGCGAGTCAGCCGGCGAACTAGAACCCGCCGCGGCGACCAAGGAGTAGCCGACATGTCCTTCATCCGCGACACGCTGATGGTCTTCCGCCGTCAGGAGCGGCTGGCGCTGCGCAATCCGGCCTGGGTCATCATCGGCCTGATGCAGCCGATCCTGTACCTGGCGCTGTTCGGCCCGCTGCTGACCAGGCTGCCGGCCGCCACGCTGGGCAACACGGGCAACGCCTACAAGTTCTTCGTGCCCGGCCTGCTCATCCAGCTGGGGCTGTTCGGTTCGACGTTCGTTGGCTTTGCCATCATCTCGGACTGGCGGGCCGGCGTGATCGAGCGGTTCCGGGTGACCCCGGTGAGCAGGCTCGCCATCATGGCGGGCCGGGTCCTGCGGGACGTGGTCACGCTGGTCGTGCAGGCGGCCGTGCTGGTGCTGGCGGGAGTGGCGTTCGGGCTGCGGGCCCCGGTCGCGGCCGTCTTCATCGGCTTCGGGTTCATCGCCTTGGTCGCCATCGGCCTGGCCTCGGTGTCCTACGCCACCGGCCTGCTGGTCAAGAGCGAGGATACGTTCGCTCCGCTGGTCAACACGGTGGTGCTGCCGCTGCTGCTGCTGTCCGGGATCTTCCTCCCGATGACGCTGGGTCCCGGCTGGCTGCAGGGCATCGCCCGGATCAGCCCGTTCCGCTACATCATCGACGCCATGCGCGAGGCCTACCAGGGCCAGTACTTCAACACGATCATGGTGGAGGGCATCGCGGTGGCCGTCGGCGTGGCGGTGGTTTTTCTCTGGCTCGGTTCCCGGGTGTTCCTTAGGGAGAACGCCTAGGAGAACCGGTTAGATAAGCGCCGGTCAGGTAGTCGGGCCGACGATCAGCCGCTCACAACCGCCTTGTGCCCTCTTTGTCCGGTCTAACGTATTTCACTCGCGCGTTTCGGTGGTGGATCCGGGTCTGGCGGTTGATCGGGTGCATCGGGATGCACCGGATCGACCATGAAGCCCGGATCCACCACGATAACCGGAGGGGTTTTTACGATTTTGCTGCTGGCGTGGTCCCTGTGACCACTGTGGTGCTTCGTGCTACTTGACCGGTGTTCGAAGGTGCCATAGTCGACGACGTCACAAGACGACGGCGACGATCACTAGGACGAGGGCAGGCACCGCCACCGCGGCGGTCGACGGCCAGGCCCACCGGACGGTCACCGTACCACCCGCATCTGCCGCCACACCGGCCGCCGCACCGGCGGGCCCGGCCCGGGCTCGTTCGCGGGCCGCGCGCGCGTCTAGGCGGACGGCGATGGCCTTGGCGGCGGGCACGGAGGCCAGGTACCTCGCCTCCTCGGGCAGCCGGGAGCCGGACTGGGCGGCTCGGGTCGCGCGGCGCTTGGTCCGGGCGGAGACGCGGCGCTTGGTCCGGGCGGAGATGTAGAGGGCCCAGCACGAAATGGCGTTGCTCGCCGGGCCGCTGCCCGAACCGGACCCGTGAGCGGCTTCCCGGCCGGGAGCGTAGTGGACCCGGACCCATTCCCCGGTGTCCACCGCCTGGATGGCCGCCCATGGCAAGTGATGGTCGCGGAAGGGGTTCACGATGGTCAGGCCATCCTGTCCGACGATCACGCGTGGCCGCAGCGCCAGGGCGTAGGCCAGACCGGTGACCGTCGCCAGGATCGCGGACACCACGACCGCGAACCTGACCGACGCGCCCTGGATGGCGAAATCGGCGATGTTCGCCACCGCGAAAACGGTCCAGACCCACCACAGGATCAGGGGCGGAGCGAGCCGGAAGACCTCGCGGTTCACCTCAGGCGATCCGGACCCGGGGGTCGAGCAGCGCGTAGACCAAGTCGACGATGATGTTGGCCACCACCACGAATACGGCGGCGATGATGACGAAGCCGATGATCACCGGCAGGTTGTCGGTATCGATGGCCTGTACCGACGCTTCGCCGACGCCGCCGAGGCCGAATACCTCCTCCACCACGATGACCCCGCCGAGCAGCTGGCCCACGTCCACGCCTAGCTGGGAGACGACCGGCGTCAGGGCGGCCCGGACACCGTGCCGGAAGATGACCCGCCGCTCGGATAGCCCCTTGGCCCGGGCGGTGCGGATGTAGTCCTCGCCGAGTGTGTCGAGCAGCTGGCCGCGGGACAGCCGGGTGTAGACGGCCGCCTGCACGGCCGCGAGGGTGATCCAGGGCAGGATCAGGTGCCCCGACCAGGTACCGAGCCCCTGAGACGGCCCGGAGTACCCGGTCTGGATCCAGTGGAACCCGTGCTGGTTGAGCGGGACGAACACGACCAGGACGAGCAGTTCCCCGATCACGAAAACCGGCATCGACAGGCCGACCAGCACCGCGACCGAGGAAAACCTGTCGAACAGACTGCGGGCCCGGGTCGCGCTGATGATGCCGACCGACAGCCCGACGACTAGCCAGAGGATCAGGCCGCCGACCACCAGCGAAATCGTGGGCGGCAGGTCCTGTTTCAGTATCGTGTCGACCGGCTCCTGGCTGTAGTAAGAGAAACCGAGGTCCCCGTGCAGCAGTCCGTCGATGAAGTGCCAGTACTGCACCATGATCGGCTGGTTCAGGCCGAGGTTCCTGATCACCTCGCTGATCACCTGGGGGGTGGCGGCGCGGCCGGCCAGCTGGCGTGCCACCGTGTCCACCGGACGGGCGAAGAACAGGAAGAACGCGCCGGTGGAGACCAGCCAGACCACTACGATGCCGGTCAGGATGCGCCGGATAAGGAAACCGAGGAGTGCCATGTCAGCGGCGCTCCCTGCGCCTGCGCCGGGCGGCCAGGACTCGTTCGGTGCGCGGGTCCATCGCGTCCCTGATGCCGTCGCCGAGCAGGTTGAAGGCGAGCGTGGTGATGAGCAGCGCGACCGCCGGGAACACCACGTACCACCAGGCCACCTGGTAAAAGTTCTGCGCGTCGGCCAGGATGTCGCCCCAGCTGGCGGTGGGCGGCTGGATGCCCAGGCCCAGATAGGAGAGCGTCGCCTCGAAGACGACCGCGGTCGGGATGTACAAGGTGGCGAGCACCAGCACCGGCGCCAGCAGGTTGGGCAGGATGTCGATGAACATGATCCGGAACGGGCCGGCGCCCAGCGACCTGGCCGCCTCGATGTATTCCTTCTCCTTGATCGACAGGGTCTGGCCGCGGACGATCCGGGCGATGGCGGCCCAGGAGAAGAACGAGATGACCCCGATGATCACGGGCAGGCTCGGGCCGAGCACCACCGCGAGCGCGAGGGCCAGCACGACGTAGGGGAACGCGAGGGCGGCGTCGGTGAACCGGCCGAGCACCTGGTCGACGATCCCGCCGAAGTACCCGGCGATCAGGCCGACGGCCACCCCGGCGAGCGTGCCGATGGCGGTGGTGACGAACCCGACGAACAGCGAGATCCGGGCGCCGTAAAGGATCCGGATGAACAGGTCACGGCCGGTGCCGTCGGTGCCCAGCCAGAACCCGGCGGTGCCCGGGGGGACCGGGTTGCCCGCCGCGGTCTCGCCGGTGTTCGGGTAGGCGGTGTTCGGCGGATGGTGGGTGATCGCGACGAACAGGGGCGCGGCGATCGCGAGCACGATGATGACTCCGATGACGATCAGCGAGGCCATCGCCACCTTGTCGTGCCGCAGCCGGCGCCAGGTCAGCTGCCACTGGCTGCGGCCCTCCACTACCGGGGCATCGGAGGCAACCTCGTCTGCGACGACTTCCAGCCCGGTCAGGCTCATGACACTTCGCTCCTGCCTGGGGCGGGCGTAGCCGCGGTCGCCGTGGCGAGGCTCTCGCCCGCCTCGACCGGGAAGTGGCAGGCGGTCAGGTGGGTGGGCACATCGCCCGCCTTGACCTCAAGCGGAGGCTCTTGCTCGGCGCAGAGCGGCTGGGCCTTCGGGCAGCGCGGGTGGAACCGGCATCCGGAGGGCGGATCGATGGGCGACGGCACGTCCCCGGTCAGGATGATCCGCTGCCTGCTCGCGGCCGCGTCCGGGTCGGCGGCCGGGGCGGCGGACAGCAGCGCGACGGTGTAGGGATGCCGCGGCGAGCCGTAGACCGCTCCTTCCGGCCCCGACTCGCCGATGCGGCCCAGGTACATGACCGCCACCGAATCGCTGACGTGCCGCACGACCTCCAGGTCGTGCGCGATGAACAGGTAGCTCAGGCTGTAGTCCCGCTGCAGGTCGGTGAGCAGGTTCAGCACCTGCGCCTGGATCGAGACGTCGAGCGCCGACACCGGCTCGTCGCAGATGATCAGCTGCGGGCGCAGCGCGAGCGCGCGGGCGACCCCGATGCGCTGCCGCTGCCCGCCGGAGAACTCGGCGGGGAACCGGTTGTAGTGCTCCGGGTTGAGCCCGACCCGCTCCATGAGTTCCTGCACCTGACGCTTGCGCTCGGCGCCGGTCGCGGTCTTGTGAATGGTGAACGGATCGCCGATGATCGCGCCGACCCGGCGCCGGGGGTTCAGCGAGCTGTACGGGTCCTGGAAGATCATCTGGATCTCGCGGCGCACCGGGCGCATGGCGCGGCGGGACAGGTTGGTGATGTCGCGGCCGTTGAAGGTCACCCTCCCCGAGGTGACCGGGATCAGGCCCGCCACGCAGCGGGCGAGCGTGGACTTGCCGCTGCCGGTCTCGCCGACCAGGCCCAGGGTCTTGCCGCGCGGGATGATCAGGGACACGTCGTCGACGGCCTGGACCTGGCCGACCGTCCGCCGGATCAGGCCGGCCGAACGCACCGGGAAGTACTTGACCAGGTTGTCCACCCTGACGAGCACGTCGTCGGGATCGGGGTCGAGGTCCGCGGTGCTCAACCGGCCACGCTCCCCTCGGCCCCGGCGGTCTCGGCGTCGAAAACCTCGGCGGCCGCCTCGCCCCGGCCCTCGCGGACCGTCTCGGCCCGAAGTTCCTCGGCCTGCTCGCTCAGGCCCGCCGCCTGCAGCGGCAGCCAGCAGGCCGAGCTGTGATAGCCGTCCTGGCTGACCGGCCGCAACCCCGGCTCCTCGGTCAGGCACCGGTCCAGCACGTAGCCGCACCGCGGGTGGAACTTGCAGCCCGACGGCAGGTTGATCAGGCTGGGCGGCGCGCCGGGAATCGGCCGCAGCCGGCCCCCGGCGGCGGAACTGCTCGGTATCGACTCGAGCAGTCCCTTGGTGTACGGGTGGTGCGGGGAGTAGAAGATGTCCCGCTTGGGCGCCTTTTCCGCGGCTCGCCCGGCGTACATGACCATGACGTCGTCGGCGATGTCCGCGACCACGCCGAGGTCGTGCGTGATCATGATCAGGGCGGTGCCCATATCCTGCTGCAGGTGCAGCAGCAGGTCGATGATCTGCGCCTGCACGGTGGCGTCGAGCGCCGTGGTGGGCTCGTCGGCGATGATCAGCTGCGGGGAGAGCGACAGCGCCATCGCGATCATCGCCCGCTGCCGCATGCCGCCGGAGAACTGGTGCGGGTAGTCGTTCACGCGCTGCTCGGGACGCGGGATACCGACGCGGCGCAGAAGATCCACCGCCCGTTCCGTGGCTTCCTTTTTTGATACCGACTTATCGTGAGCCTGGATCATCTCGGTGATCTGCCACCCCACCCGGTACAGCGGGTGCAGGCTGGTCAGCGGATCCTGGAAGATGACCGAGATGCGCGCGCCGCGGACGGCCCGCATCTGGTTGTCGTCGAGCGCCAGCAGGTCGGTCCCTTCGAACATGGCCTGGCCCGACACGTCAGCACCGGGGGTCAGCCCGAGCAGGGTCTGGGTCAGCACCGTCTTGCCGCTGCCCGACTCGCCGACGATGCCGAGGGTCCGGCCCCCCTCCACACCGAACGACACGCCGCGGACCGCCCGCACCACGCCGTCGCCGGTGTGGAAGCTGACGTTCAGGTCCGTTACCTCGAGCAGGGTCAAGTTATGCCTCCGGACGGCCGCTTCAGCAGCGACGGAACGGCGCGCGGCTGACAGGGCAAGCGTTGCATATTGTCACCGAGACCGCCATCCGGGCCCGGCCCTGACGGGCCGGGCCCGAACGGCTCAGCTGCCTGCTATCCAGAGGGCGGTGATGTCGGGAGCGCCGATGTTCGGCGCGAAGATCGCCGTCGGGTACGTCTGCCCGTTGGAGGCGATACCCCTGATCCGCGCGCTCGAGTACACGGCGACCTGCTGGCTCATGATCGGCACGATGACCGCGTCCGACATGACCTGCTGGTCGGCTTGGTGCCAGTAGGTCCCGGCCGCCGACACCGAGGGAGCGTTCTCGGCCTTGGTGATCAGCGAGTTCACAGTCGCGTTGTCGTAGCAGCCGTAGTTGACCGTGTTGATCACGCAGTTCGGTCCCTCGAACAGGGCCTGGATCACGGTGCGGCCGTTGTTACCGAACCAGTCGGGGAACCAGATGGCCTGGCCCAGGTCCCACTGGCCCGCCTTGTTGTTCTCCGGTGCATTGCCCAGGTCGACGAAGATCGACGAGCCCGGCTCGGGCTTGCCGGTCAGCGTGATCCCGCACGGCGCCAGGGACGCCTGGATCGCGGTGAAGATCCGGGTGTCGGAGGAGTCGTTCTCGTACATGTAGGTCAGGGTGACGCCGTGCGGGTAGCCGGCCTTGGTCAGGTCGGTCTTGCACATGCCGATGTTGCCCTGCCCGGCGGTGCTGGGGTACAGGTCGTAGTTGACGTACCCGACGTTGCCCGGCGGGATCGCCGTGTTGGTGATCTGGGCGACGTCGGGGCCGCCGATGGCCTTCACCGCGGCCGACTTGTTCAGGCCGTACTCGATGGCCTGGCGCACCAGGAGCTTGCCCGCGGCGCCGCTGGCGTCCGGGCTGCGCAGGTTGAACACGACGTACGGGAACAGGTTGGAATCCGGCCAGATCACGAAGTTGGAGGCCTTGGACGCCACCAGCGACGGGATCGATGACGGGTTGATCGGCGTGTCGCTGTCGATCACGTCCTGGGTGCCGGCCTGCAAGTCGGACAGCTGGGTCTCGGCGGAGGTCACGCCCAGCGTGTCCACGACCTCGTTCTCGTAGTCATGCCGGAGCGCGTCGGTGGACTGCTTCCACGCCGGGTTCCTGACCAGCGTGATCGACTTGCCGGGAATGTAGGAGCTGATCTGGTACGGTCCGTCGGACAGCGTGTGCTGCTCCAGCTGCAGGCTGTTCGGCACGTAGCTGTCGTACTCCACCGGCCGGGCCGAGTCGAACGGCATCGCCATCATGTACAGGAAGTCGCTGATGGCCGACGTCAGGGTGAACTGGATCGTCGACGAGTTCGGCGTGCTGATCCCGCTGATGGTGTTCGTGTTCTGGAAGTTCGCGATGTTCGCCGCGGTCGGCGGGTGCGCCTTGGCGTTCGCGAAGTAAGCGGTCTCCGCGTTGCAGTACGAGGTCATGCCGACGATCGCCGCGTCGAAATAGCTGGGGTTCCCGACCGGGCTGACCGGGTTGCAGAAGGCCTTGAACTCGCGCAGGAAATCCTGCGACGTGACCTGCCGCACCGGGGTCGAATTCCAGTCCACGCCCGGCTTGATGTGGAACGTGTAGGTCTTCCCGCCGTTGGTGACGCCGGCGTTGGACACGGTCGGCACCACGGTGGCCACGTCGGCGACCGGCGTGGTGGACGCTATCCAGCCGGCGCTGGAGGTGCTGCTGGCGGGCTCGGTCGGGTACGACACGAGCTGCCTGGTGTAGGCCCGCTCGAGCTGGTAGTCCACGGTGTAATACGCGGGCACGGTGTCGATGTGGTCCGGGCCGGAGGCGGAGACGATGTGCAGCGTCCCGCCGGATACGGGCTTCGACGAGCTGGACGTTGACGACGAGGATGTCGACGACGAACTGCACGCAGCGAGCGCCGAGGTGGCCAGAGCCGCCGCGGCGAGCCCGGCGAAACACTTGGGCGCACTGATCATGGGCATGTCCTCTTGGGTCAGGAAGCTAACGCGAGCAAGGACGCCAACCGGTGGCCTTGCGCTGTTGATCACTACCTACCAGGAGAGACTGTTCGTTCCCGGCGCTGAAATCCAGACTATTGTCTCGGTCGTGGCTCGATTGTGACGAAAATGCCGTCAGTTGATGCCGTGCCGCCGCAGAATGTCCGCGACGTCCCCGAGGTCGTCGTCATCGTCGGCGGCCTTGCCCTTGCGCGCCTTGACGGGCGCCTTCGCAGGCACCGTGGTGGTCCGGGTCGTCAGCTGGCTTCCGGTGCTCGCGGCGGGCAGCGTTCCCGCCCGGCCGGCCGCGGGCTCGGTGGCCTGCTTTTCCTCGCCCCGGTTCACCCGGCGCCGCCGCAGCGGACCTGACGCGATGAACAGCACCGCAGACACCGCGGCCAGTATGATCCCCGACCACACCTTGGGCGAGAATACGAAGCCGGTCGCGAAGTCCCCGATCGCGACCCCCATCTTCCAGAACATCTCGATCGCGCCGGTGAGATAGGCGGCCAGCGGCAGCAGCGACCAGGCCGCCCAGCGCAGGCCCGAACCGATACCGCGACGCCGCATCGCGAGGTAGCTCAGTACCAGGCCCACCCCGGTCAGGCCCCCGCACAGTGGGAGCCAGGCGATCTTGTCGTACGTGGACATGCGCGCCTCCCTGCGTTCCTGCCTCAAGTCTAAGGCGTGCTGGGGGCAGGGACGCTGGGGCTAACCCCCCATTACCGCCAGCCCGTCGGGCCCGGCGACGAGATCGAGCAGCGAGCGCACCACGATCAGGCCCGGAGCCGCTTCGATCGGGACCAGGGACGGCACCGCGATCACCCGGCATCCGGCGGCCTGCGCCGAGGCCACGCCGTTCGGCGA
>Ga0302229_10003624_pt1 | contig 10701 bp, 11 predicted proteins | sample II_Palsa_N1_3_FD_193518 | JGI IMG/M metagenome (GOLD analysis project Ga0302229, IMG submission 193518) | Peat permafrost microbial communities from Stordalen Mire near Abisko, Sweden - II_Palsa_N1_3 | ecosystem: Environmental > Terrestrial > Soil > Palsa > Peat permafrost | place: Sweden...
CGCAGCCCGGACAGGGCCGCGTTGAGAGCGCTCGCCCTGGCCCCGGCCCGGGCCAGCGCCGCCGCCCGGGAGGCGACCAGGTGCCGCGCGGCCGACAGCTGCCCGGCGCCGGGCGGGGCGTCCGCCTTCGCCCCCGTCGCCGTCAGCGAGGCGAGCAGGACAACACCGGCCAGCCCGAGCGCGGCGAGCCTGAGGCCGCCCGCAATGGCCAGATGACGACAGCCAGAACCCATCCCGCCCCCCAAGCGCAATCGCATCGCTACGTAGCGTAGTCGCAGGTTGCGGGAATGCTGGGGAGATCCGTGCACTTTGTCAACGTAGGCGGGAATACTTTGGGTGCCGGGCGCAGAGCACCGCACGGCATGACTCACACTTGGTAATGGCCAGGTTGGAAGCGAGGAGGACCGGTGGACAACACCGAAAGCGTGCTGAGACGGGCACCGCTATTTGACGGACTTGACGATGACGGCGCCCGCGCGCTCCGTCGGCAGATGGCGGAGGTGAAACTTTCCCGCGGCGAGCACCTTTTTCTCGAGGGCGACGACGGCGACGCCCTCTACGTGGTGATCGAGGGCAAGATGAAGCTCACCCGGGCCGCCGCCGACGGCCGCGAGAACCTGTTGAGCGTGATCGGGCCGAGCGAGATGTTCGGCGAGTTGTCCCTGTTCGACCCGCGGCCGCGGACCTCCTCCGCCAGCGCCGTGACCGACGCGGTGCTGGCCGCGATGAAGCACGAGGCGCTGACGCCGTGGCTGCGCGAGCGGCCCGATGTGTCGCTGCACATGCTCCGCGCGCTCGCCCAGCGGCTGCGCCGGGCCAACGACGTGACCGCCGACCTTGTGTTCACCGACGTCCCCGGCCGGGTCGCCAAGAACCTGCTCGACCTCGCTGACCGCTTTGGCACCCAGGAGCCCGACGGCCTGCACGTGCACCACGACCTCACCCAGGAGGAGCTGGCGCAGCTCGTCGGCGCGTCCCGCGAGACGGTGAACAAGGCGCTGGCCGACTTCGCCGCCCGCGGCTGGCTGCAGATCTCGGCCCGCTCGGTGCTGATCCTCGACGCCGAGCGCCTCCGCAAGCGCGCCCGCTAGCGGCCCGCCCGCGGGGTTACCCGCGGGGTTAGCTGCCCGCCAGGTAGTCGAGCTGGGCCCGGACCGACTGCTCGGCGGCGGGCCAGAGCGCCCGGTCCACCTCGGCGTAGACCAGCGCGACGATCTCGGCGGGGGTGCGCGCCCCGGTCGCCAGCGCCGCCCGGACCTGGTCGAGTCGCTCCCGGCGGTGCGCGATGTAGTAGTCGATGACGCCCGCCGGGTCGGACAGCAGCGGCCCGTGGCCGGGCAGCAGCACCCGCAGCCCGGCCTCGTCCGACAGCGCCCTGAGCTCGTCGAGCGTCCGCAGATAGTCGCCCAGCGAGCCGTCGCCCGCGATCACCGTCGTGCCCCGGCCGAGTACGGTGTCGCCCGTCAGCAGTCCCCCGTCGGCCGTCAGCAGCAGGCTCAGCGAGTCCGCGGTGTGCCCCGGGGTGGCGACCACCCGCAGCTCGCAGCCGCCGCTGGTCAGCACCGTGCCCGGCCCGAATCCCTCGCTGCCGAGCCGGAAGGCGGGGTCGAGGGCCCCGACCGGCGCCCCGCTGAGCTCGGCGAAGGCGGCCGCGCCGGCCGAGTGGTCCGGGTGCCCGTGGGTCAGCACGATCTGCGCCACCCGCCGCTCCCCGGCGGTGGCGAGCTCGAGCACCCGCCGCAGGTGCCCCTCGTCGTCCGGCCCCGGGTCCACCACCACCGCGGTCGGCGAGCCCGGCTCGGCGATGATCCACGTGTTGGTGCCGTCGAGCGTCATCGGCGACGGGTTGGGCGCGAGCGCGCACCACGCGCGGGCGGTGCCCATGCCGTCGGCCGCCCGGCTGCCGTCGGCCGGGCGGAGGCCTGATTCCGCGTTCACAGCGGGTACCCAACCTCGTCCGGGACGTGCAGCCACGCCTGGCCGTCCTCGAGCACCAGTCGCGGCATAACCGGCTCGATCACCGGCCGGCGGCCGAGGATCGCGGCCACCGCGTCCTCGCCCGCGGCCGAGGAGGCGACGGCGAAGTCGTTCAGCGTGGCCGCCGTCGGCGGGAGCATGGAGATCTGCCCGCCCCGGGCGGACTCGATCGCGTCGGCCGGCCGCAGCCACGCGATACGGTCGGACTCAGCCGCGTGCCCGGTCGCCACCTGGCCGGCCGGCAGCGCGGCGGCGAAGAACCGCGCGTCGAACCGGCGCGGCTCGCCCTCGGGGGTGATCCAGCGCGCCCACGGGACGAGCAGGTCGGCCCGCAGGACCAGGCCGCGCCGCGACAGCAGCTCGGCCAGGGTCACGTCACCGGCCGTCAGGGCCGCCCGGTCCGCCGCCCACGACGGCCCGGCCGGGTCGGCCAATGGGCCGCCGCCGGGCGCGCTCGCCAGCAGCACCCCGGCCTCTTCGAACGTCTCCCGGACGGCCGCGCAGACCAGCGCGCGGGCCATCTCGGCGGTCGCGCCGAGCCGGGCGCCGAACTCGGCCGGATCCGGCCCGTGCCAGCCCACCTCGGCGCCGTAGTCGGCCGGATCGACCGACCCGCCGGGGAACACGTAGGCGCCGGGGGCGAACTTCATCGCCGCCACCCGGCGCAGCATCAGCACCTCGACGCCGCCGGCGGCCGGACGCAGCAGCATCACGGTCGCGGCGTCGCGAGGGGCGGCCGGGACGATCCGCCCGGCCTCGAGGTCGGCTAGCCGCTGCGCGAGCTTCTCGCCGAACCAGTCAAGCCGTATCCGCACGCCGCCCGGCGCCCTTACGCGACTTCGACGATCAGCTCGACCTCGACCGGGGTGTCGAGCGGCAGCACCGCCATCCCGACCGCGCTCCGCGCGTGCCGTCCGGCCTCGCCGAACACCTCGATGAAGAACTCGCTGGCGCCGTTGATCACCACCGGCTGGCCGGTGAACGACGGCACGCTGGCGACGAAGCCGGTGACCTTGACGATCCGCTTGATCGCGTCAAGCCCGCCCGCCACCGAGGCGGCGGCGGCGAGGCCGTTGAGCGCGCACAGCCGGGCGAGCGCGGCGCCCTCCTCGGCGGTCACCGTCTCGCCGACCTTCCCGGTCGCCTGCAGCTTCCCGTCCACTATCGGAAGCTGGCCCGACACGTAGACGTAGTTGCCGGTCCGCACCGCGGGCACGTACGCCGCCTGCGGCGGGGCCACCGGCGGGAGCGTGAGCCCGAGCTCGGCCAGCCGCTCCGACGGGGTGCTCATGGCTTCGGCCGCTTCATGTAGGCGACCAGCTGCTCGGCGGTCGGGCCCGGCACCACGGAGACGAGTTCGTATCCCTCGTCCCCCCAGTTGTCCAGGATCTGCTTGGTCGCGTGCGACAGCAGCGGCACGGTGACGTACTCCCACTTGGTCATGGCGCTCACATTATCGGTCTGCGGCCGGAACTTCCTCGCCGGGCGCGAGCTCGGGCACCCCGGCCGGGCCGGATACCGGCGGCACGGACGGCACCGGCGGCACCTCCGCGATCTCGGGCACCGCGGCGGGCACGTGCGCGATCGCGGCCTCGGCCGCGGCCACCTCGGCGTCGCCGAGGTCGGCGTTGGCGGCGTCCTCGGCCTCGGCGTCCGCCAGCGCGGTCGACCCGGTGGCGGTGGCGGGGCCGGGCGCCATCTTCTCGAAGAAGCGCAGCAGCTCGACCGGGACCGGCATGACCAGCGTGCTGTTCTTCTCGCCCGCCACCTCGACCACGGTCTGCAGCAGCCGCAGCTGCAGCGCGGCCGGGTCCTTGGCCATCACCGACGCGGCCGCCGCCAGCCGCTTGGACGCCTGGTACTCGCCGTCGGCGGTGATGATCCGGGCCCGCCGCTCGCGCTCGGCCTCGGCCTGCCGCGACATCGAGCGCTTCATGCCCTCGGGCAGCGAGACGTCCTTGATCTCAACCCGCTCGACCCGGATGCCCCACGGCTCCTCGGTCGGCTCGTCGATGGTCTGCCGCAGCTTCTTGTTGACGGTCTCGCGCTCGGCCAGCAGCTGGTCCATCTCGGACTGGCCGATGATCGACCGCAGCGACGTCTGCGCCTGCTGGGAGACGGCGTTGATGTAGTTCTGCACGTTGATCGTCGCCTTGATCGGGTCAACCACCCGGAAGTACACGACGGCGTCGACCCGGACCGACACGTTGTCGCGGGTGATGCCCTCCTGGGCGGGCACCGTCATCGCGACGATCTGCATGTTGACCTTCTCCACCCGGTCGCCGATCGGGCGGACGAAGACCAGGCCCGGCTCAAGCAGCTGCGACTCAACCCGGCCGAACCGGTAGAGGACACCCTTCTCGTACTGCTGGATCACCTTCATCGACCGTCCGAGGGCGATCACGCCTGCGATCACCAGAAGCACGATGATCACGATCAGAGCTTCCATAGCCCCGCCTCCTCGTTAGCAGCTGCCACCGCATGAGAAACGACCCGCGCTGGCCTGGTTTCAGACTAGTCCGCGCCGGCCAATCAACACAGCGATCAGTTGAGCCGTAAGAGCCGGCTGGGACCGTTCGATACTCATGCTTCTCGCCTCTACGCATCGGACCTGCGGGGACTGGCACGTACCGGTCGGCGGGCGGCGATAGCCTCACTAGAGCGCACTACCAGGCGCCGTCGTCGAAGATCAGGGATTGAGCATGACCGCGAGGGACACGGACTGGGACGGTGTGCGGCTGCACGTCGTCACCGGCAAGGGTGGCACCGGCAAGACCACCGTCGCCGCCGCGCTCGCGCTCGCCCTCGCCCACGCCGGCCGCAAGGTGCTGCTGATCGAGGCCGAGGGCAGGCAGGGCATCGCCCGGCTGTTCGACCGCCCGCCGCTCCCCTACGCCGAGCGCAAGATCGCGATCGGCCCGGGCGAGGCCGACGACGGGCGCGACGCCGGGGGCGACGTGTACGCGCTCGCCATCGACCCCGAGGGCGCGCTCCTCGACTACCTGCAGATGTTCTACAACCTCCGGGGCGTCGGGAACGCGCTGAACAAGCTGGGCATGGTCGACTTCGCGACGACGATCGCGCCCGGCCTGTCCGACGTGCTCGTCACCGGCAAGGCGACCGAGGCGACGCGGCGCAGGCAGCCGGGCTCGCCGTCCGGCTTCGCCTACGACGCGGTGGTGCTCGACGCGCCGCCGACCGGGCGGATCGGCCGCTTCCTGAACGTCACGGCCGAGGTGTCCGGGCTGGCGAAGGTCGGCCCGGTCCGCGCCCACGCCGACTCGGTCGCCAATGTGATCAAGTCACCCCAGACCGCGGTCCATTTCGTCTCCACCCTGGAGGAAATGCCGGTCCAGGAGACCCTTGACGGCATCGCCGAGATCCGCGCCATCCCGGGCATGCAGGTCGGCGGCATCGTGATCAACATGGCGCAGCCGGCCATGCTCAGCCGCGAGGAGCTGAAGGCGCCGCCGGACCTGGCCGCGATGGCGGCGGCGCTGACCGCGGTCGGGCTGCACAGCACCGACGCGCTGGCGGCGGAGCTGGCCGACGAGCTCGTCGGGCACGCCCGTCACATCGAGCTCGCCGACCGCGAGCGGACCGACATCGAGGCGGCCGGCCAGCCGGTCTACGAGCTGACGCTGATCCCCGAGGGGATCGACCTGGCCGCCCTGCACCGCCTCGCGGCCGAACTCCGCGATCAGGGGGCAGCATGACCATGACCGTGACCAACCCGCAGCTTGACATCGACCGGATCATCGACGACCGGCGGATCAGGATCGTCGTCTGCTGCGGCTCCGGCGGCGTCGGCAAGACGACGACGGCGGCCGCGATCGGGCTGCGGGCGGCCGAGCGCGGGCGCCAGGTCTGCGTGCTCACCGTCGACCCGGCCCGCAGGCTGGCCCAGTCGATGGGCCTGAGCTCCCTCGACAACACCCCGCGGCTGGTCGAGGGCGTCGACGACGAGTCGGGCGGCAGCCTGCACGCGATGATGCTCGACATGAAGCGCACGTTCGACGAGATCGTCGAGGCGCACTCCGACCCGACCCGGGCGGCGCAGATCCTGGCCAACCCGTTCTACCAGTCGCTCTCCTCCAGCTTCGCCGGCACCCAGGAGTACATGGCGATGGAGAAGCTCGGGCAGCTGCGGCGGTCGGACGAGTGGGACCTGATCGTCGTCGACACCCCGCCGAGCCGGTCCGCGCTCGACTTCCTGGACGCGCCCGAGCGGCTCGGCCGGTTCCTCGACGGACGGCTGATCCGACTGCTGACCAGCCCGGTGAAGGCCGGACGGCCGTTCGGGCGGGTGCTCAACGCCGGGTTCTCGATGATGACGGGCGCGATGACCAAGGTGCTCGGCGGCCAGTTGCTGCGCGACGCGCAGACGTTCGTCACCGCCTTCGACACGATGTTCGGCGGGTTCCGCGAGCGCGCCGACGCCACCTACCGGCTGCTGCAGGCGCCGGGAACCGCGTTCCTGGTGGTGGCCACGCCCGAGCCCGACGCGCTGCGCGAGGCGTCCTACTTCGTCGAGCGGCTGGCCGAGGAGCGGATGCCGCTGGCCGGGCTGCTGCTCAACCGGGTGCACAGCGCGGGCAGCTGCCGGCTGAGCGCCGCCCGCTCGGTCGGGGCCGCGGAGACCCTGGAAACCATGATCTCGAACGGTCCCTTGGCGACTGATCCCGCCGCCCATGACACCATCGCCGCGCAGACCGTGTCGGCCGCGGCGCTGCGCCTGCACGCGACGAGGATGAACCTGGGCGAGCGAGAGCGGCGGGTGGCCGGATCGTTCATGTCGGCCCACCCCGCCGTTCCGGTGGTCGAGGTGCCCGCGCTGCCAGACGACGTGCACGATCTGGCCGGGCTGCGCCGCGTGGGCGAGTCGTTCGCGGTTCAGCGCTAACTGGCTGGTTCGGCCGGCGTCATTGCCGGCCCCGGCGCCAGTTCCGTCCGGAGGCGACGATGCCTAGCCGACGGCGACGAGCTCGTCGATGCCCTGACGCTCGTAGTTGTCGCGGGCCTTCTCCAGCAGCTCGCGCCATGACGTGACGTCGGGCCTGCGGCGAAGCAGCGCGCGCCGCTCACGTTCGGTCATTCCGCCCCAGACGCCAAACTCGATGCCGTTGTCGAGCGCGTCCGCAAGGCACTCGGTACGCACCGGGCAGCCCCGGCAGATGAGCTTGGCGCGATTCTGGGCCGCGCCCTGGACGAACAGCTCGTCCGGATCGGTCCCCTTACAGGCGGCGCGTGTGGTCCAGTCGGTGATCCACATGTGCCCAACTCCTCTTGATCGCCGGGTACACGTGTGCCCGGACGGTCTGCGATGGCGGATTGCACGGGCCGTGAGGGTGTGCGGCCACCCCGGTCACGGTTACCGGTTCGTGATAAAGGAACTTACGGAAGTCGGGGCATCCCTGCCAAGACCCGGTATGGCCATTTCAGAGATAGTCCTAATGGGCTATATACAGCCTGCCGGGTAGTCACCGACTGGTTGCGGGTACACCCCCAGCGTGACGAAACTGGCTGCGTGCCGGCCTAGGCGCCGGCATGACTGCAGTAGTACCGTGCTCGCCCGCGTACGCTGTGACGCGTGCAGATCGTGAACTGGTTCTTGGGGAAGACGAGCGCGGTCGGACGCCTGATTATCTTCTCGGCGCTCGGCGGCGTACTGGTGGCGGCGATGGTGGTGCCCATCGTGGCGGCCACCGGCATAGTCGTGCGGAACACGGCCGACAAATTCAGCACGATCGCGGTCGACTCAAACAGCCTGGCCCAGCGCTCGGCCATCTACGACCGCGAGGGCCACCTCATCACGTATGTCTGGGGCGTGAACCTCGGCGCCGATATGACCTACGGCAACGGCATCGACCGACAGCCGGTCAACTACGACCAGATCTCGCCCAACATGCTCACGGCGATCGTCGCGATCGAGGACGACCGGTTCTGGCAGCACGGCGCGCTCGACGTCAAGGGCACCCTCCGGGCGCTGGTCAACGACCTCGAGCACAAGCCCGTCCAGGGCGGCTCCACCCTTGAGCAGCAGTACGTGAAGAACGTGCTCATCCTCCAGGATCTCGACAGCCAGGCCGCGCAGCAGGCAGACGCCGCCGACAACCTCTCCCGCAAGCTCGACCAGCTGCGGATGGCGGTCGCGGTCGCGCATTCGATGTCCAAGCAGCAGATCCTGGCCGGGTACCTGAACGACTCTTACTACGGCGAGGGCGCCTGGGGCATCGAGGCCGCCGCCGAGACCTACTTCAACACCAGCGCCGCCAAGCTCACCCTGCTCCAGGCGGCCACGCTGGCCGGCATGGTGGAGAACCCGACCCGGTACGACGCGATCGCCGACCCGACCCAGGCCCTGCTGCGGCGCAACACCGTGCTCGCCCGGATCGCGGCGACCAACCCGGCCGCGCTGTCACTCGCGGACGCCCAGGTCCTTTATGCGGCCAAGCTCGGCGTGCACCCCGGCGCCAAGCAGAGCGGCTGCACCGCCAACACGGCCGGCCAGGACGCCTTCTTCTGCGACTACGTGGTCCACACGGTCCTCAACGATCCCCAGCTCGGCGCGACGACCATGGACCGCGCCAAGCTGCTGTCGACCGGCGGCCTGAAGATCTACACCACGCTCGCCCCGCAGGACGAGTCGGCCGCGACCAACGCGGTCAACTACGTCGTCCCGTACGGCGACAGCTACTACAACCCGAACCAGGACGTCGACACCACCGCGCTGATTCAGCCTGGCACCGGAAACATCCTCGCGATCGCCGAGGACCGGAAGTACGGGGCCAACACCCGCAAGGGCCAGACCGAGGTCGACTACGCGGTCAACACGCAGTACGGCGGCCAGGATGGCGTCCAGACCGGATCGTCGTCCAAGCTCTTCACCCTTGTCACCGCGCTCGAGCAGGGTGTTCCCTTCGGTTACCAGGAGAACGTCCAGAACTCCCAGACGGTCGGGGGCTTCACCAGCTGCGCAGGCGGCCCGGCTGGTCAAGGCGGGAACTTCCCGGTCGTGAACTCCAGCGCCAGCGACAAGGGCACGTACACGCTGTACACGGGAACGGCTGACTCGATCAACACCTTCTACGCCGAGCTCGAGCAGAAGGTGGGGCTCTGCAACGTCGTCCACACCGCCGTGTCGATGGGCATGACCTGGGCGAACGGCACATCGCTGCTCAAGCCTGACACGACCCCGCTCGGCACCGTGCAGTCCGCCGACAATGACCCCTCGTTCACGCTCGGGTCGGTCAACGTGTCGCCGCTGTCGATGGCCGCGGCCTACGCGACGGTGGCGTCGGGCGGCATCTACTGCGCGCCGACCGCGATCAGCAAGATCACCGACGATGCGGGCCAGACGCTGCCGACGCCGTCGGCCGGCTGCCACCGGGTGCTGTCGAGCGACGTCGCCAACGCGGCCGACTACATCCTGCAGGGCGTGTTCACCTGGCAGGGGGCGACCGGAGCCGGGCTCGGCCCGCTGCCCAGCGGCTACCCGATCGCGGGCAAGACCGGGACGTCCAACGTGGCGAGCGGCGACGGGACCCCGTACGCCGCCTTCGCGGGCTACACCACCAACCTGGTCAGCTACACCTCGGTGTTCAACCCGGTCTCGCCCACGGTGCTGCACACGATGGGCGGCGAGGATTCCTGCTTCCGCCCCTTCTACGGCGGCCTGCAGTGCCCGGGCGAGATGTTCGGCGCCGACGCGCCCGGCTCGACCTGGCGCCTGACGTTCGACTCGGCCAACCTCGACGGGTCGCACGCCTTCGGGACGGTCTCCCCGGGCAGCGAACTGTGGAGCAAGGGCAACGGCCAGTACGTGCCGCCGCCGCCGAAGGCGGCGAAGACGCCGAGCCCGGGCAAGAGCGGCGGGACCGGCGGCGGTAACGGCGGAGGCGGTGGTGGCGGCGGCGGGACGCCCCCGATCGTCCCCAACCCGAAGACCAACTAACGGGTACCGCCAGTAGCGGAGAACGCAGCGACCGCCGGACATCTCAGATGTCCGGCGGTCGCTTGCTTTCGCGGCGAGCCCGCTGGCTAGTCCTCGGTCTCGTCCTCGATCGTGTCGGTCGCGGCGTTGCTCTGCACCGACTTGATGCCCTGCCTGGCCGACTCTTTCCGCTCGTAGTGCTGGCTGGTGGCGATGATCTCGCCGTTGCCCGCCACCAGGTTGAAGTGGAACTTGCCACTGTCGCCCTTTTTCAGCACGTACTTACCGCTCATCGTGCCCCCCGATCAGGCTGCCCCCCTATTGACAGCCGTTGCGTAACCGACTGTACTCAGGCGGCGCCGAGTTGGCGGCGAACCTCGGCGGCGACACGGCCGCCCTCGGCCCGTCCCGCCACCTGCGGGGTCACCGCCTTCATGACCTTCCCCATCGCGGGCAGGCCGACCGCGCCGGTCTCGGCGATGGCCGCCGCGACCAGGGCCGTCAGCTCTTCGTCGGGGAGCTGGGCGGGGAGGTAGGCGGCCAGCACCTCGCCCTCCGCCCGCTCCGCCTCGGCCTGGTCGGCCCGGCCCGCCGCCGCGAACGCGTCGGCCGCCTCGCGGCGCTTCTTCGCCTCCCGGGTGAGCACCTTGAGGACCTGCTCGTCGGAGAGCTCGTGGACGGAGTCGCCCGACACCTCCTCGTTGGTGATCGAGGTGAGCGCCATCCGCAGCGTGCGCAGCCGCACCTGGTCCCGCGCCCGCATCGCCTCGGTGAGGTCGGTGCGGAGCTGT
>Ga0302229_10003625_pt1 | contig 10699 bp, 9 predicted proteins | sample II_Palsa_N1_3_FD_193518 | JGI IMG/M metagenome (GOLD analysis project Ga0302229, IMG submission 193518) | Peat permafrost microbial communities from Stordalen Mire near Abisko, Sweden - II_Palsa_N1_3 | ecosystem: Environmental > Terrestrial > Soil > Palsa > Peat permafrost | place: Sweden...
GCGCCCTAGCGGGAGAGAGCGGTCAGTGCAACAGCTTCAGCGTGATGGCCGCGAGCGAGTGGCGAGACCCGGACTCGAACCGGGGACACCACGATTTTCAGTCGTGTGCTCTACCAGCTGAGCTATCTCGCCGTGGTGGTCGAGCGATGCTAGCGAGTCGGCTCGAGGGGAGCCGTCCGCGGGGTCGGCAGAATATGGGTATGGCGAGCTTCAGAGAGCTGTACGTGCTGCGGCACGCGAAGTCGAGCTGGGATGACCCGACGCAGCGGGATCACGAGCGTCCGCTGGCGCCGCGCGGGAAGCGGGCGGTGAAGGTGCTCGCCGAGTACATCGAGCGCAGCGCGATCCGGCCGGAGCTGGTGCTCGTCTCGAGCTCGCGCCGGACCCGGGAGACGCTCGAGGGCATCAGGCCCAGCGGCGAGACGCAGATCGAGCCGGCGCTGTACACGGCGACGGTCGGCGAGCTGATCGAGCGGCTGCGTCAGCTTCCGCCGGATGTCGGCTCGGCGATGGTGATCGGCCACAACCCGGCGATGCAGATGCTCGTGCTGCGGCTTGTCCGGCCCGAGCCCGATCCGGGCGAACGGCTCGCCGACGTGCGGCGCAAGTTCCCGACCGGCGCGCTGGCGACGCTGTCCTTCACAGCGGAGTGGAGCGAGCTGGCGCCGGGAATCGCGACGCTCAGCGACTACGTCCGCCCGAAGGCGCTTCAGTATCTCGAGAGCGGCGGGCGGCCGGCCTAGCTGGCCGGCCACAATCGCATCCGTCCGATCAGCTCCCCGCGCGCACGAGGCGTCGGAGCAGCTCGAGCGCGCCCGCCTTCGACAGCGGCTCGTTGAGGTTGCCGCACTTGGGCGACTGGATGCAAGAGGGGCAGCCCGAGCGGCACGCGCACTCGCCGATCAGTCGCCGCGCGTCGCCGACGAGGCGGTCAAAAGCCTCGTAGCCGCGGCGCGTGATCCCGACCCCTCCGGGGTGGCCGTCGTAGATGAAGATCGTCGGGCCGCCGGTCTGCGGGTGGGCGTTGGTCGACAGGCCGCCGATGTCCCAGCGGTCGCACATCGCGATCAGCGGCAGCACGGCGATCTGGGCGTGCTCGAGCGCGTGCAGCGCCCCCAGCAGGTGCTCCATCGGGAAGGCCTCGGCCGCGATCAGCTCGTCCAGCTCGTACCACAGCGCCCGGGTCGAGAACTCGGTCCTCGGCAACTCGAGCGACTCGAAGTCGATCACGCTGTGATCCTGCAGGTGCTTGCGCTGGTAGCCGAGCACCGTCTCCGAGTAGACAACGGTGCCGTACGACAGGGTCACGCCGTGCGAGGCACGCCGCTCCAGCAGGCGCTCGATGTACGTCATGCTCTCGCGCTTGGCCTGCGTGAAGTAGTCGCCGGTGAACGGCTCGAGCAGCGCGCGGCGCGACTGCAGGTCCAGCTCGCGCACCAGGTAGGACCGGCCGAGATGCAGATACACAGCGCCGTCGTGCACGGTCGAGTAGGCGCGACCCGCCTCGATCGTGCCGAGCAGTTCGCCCTCATCGGCGTCGATCAGCGCGAACGAGTCGGCGCTCGCCGAGCGCAGCGCGACGCGCGCCGCCGGGTAATCGTCGGCGCGCCGCAGCACGAACCCGCTCGCCCGCTCGCGCAACAGGCCCAGCTGCGCCAGCTCACCCGCGCGGTCGAGCACGTCATCGCCAAACAGCGAAGCGTCCTCCTCGGTCAGCGGCGCCTCGTGGGCGGCACACAGCAGGTGCTCGTCACGGATCTCGGCGCTGCGCGGGTCGATGATCGCCGCCTCCACCGGGCGGCGCAGGAACTCGTCGGGGTGGCGGGCGAAGAACTGGTCGAGCGCGTCCTCGCCGGCCACGTACACGGCGAGCCCGCGTCCGCGGCGGCCGGCGCGGCCCCACATCTGGCGCAGGCTCGCGACCGTGCCGGGGAAGGTGACGCAGATCGCCGCGTCGAGCCGGCCGATGTCGATCCCGAGCTCCAGCGCGTTGGTCGCGACCACGCCGAGCAGCTCGCCCGCCACCAGCCGACGCTCGATCTCGTGGCGCTGCCCCGGCGTGTAGCCCGCGCGATACGGAGCGATCCGCTCGGCCGTTTCCGGCGCCAAGCGGTCGGCCGCCATCCGCAGGATCAGCTCGACCCCCTTGCGCGACTTCATGAAGCAGATCGTCCGGGCGCCACCGGCGACCAGTTCGGAGAACAGCTCGGCGGCCTCGGCGAGCGTCGAGGCGCGGATCCCGAGGTTCTCGTCGAGCAGCGGCGGGTTCCAGATCGCGATCCGCCGGGCCGCCCTCGGCCCGGCGTCGTTGTCGATCAGATTGATCCCCTCCAGCCCGGTCAGCTCGCGCGCGAGCTCCAGCGGGTTGGCGATCGTCGCGCTCGCCAGGAGGAAGCGCGGCGCCGTTCCATACAGCGCGGCGGCGCGCCGGAGCCGGCGCAGGACGTTGGCGACGTGGGATCCGAACACGCCCCGGTAGACGTGGGCCTCGTCGATCACGACGATCGCGAGGTTGGCGAGCAGGTCGGCCCAGGCGGTGTGATGGGGGAGGATCCCGACGTGCAGCATGTCGGGGTTGGTGATCACGAGGTTCGAGCGCCGGCGGATCTGCGGGCGCTCCTGTGGCGAGGTGTCGCCGTCGTAGATCGCCGGTCGGACGCGACTGCCGAGGCCGAAGGCGTGCAGCGCGCGCGCCTGGTCCTGGGCGAGCGCCTTGGTCGGATACAGGTACAGCGCGCGGGCGCTGCGGTCGCCGACGAGCGTCTGCAGCGTCGGCAGCTGGAAGGTGAGCGACTTGCCCGAGGCGGTGCCGGTCGTGACGATCGTCGGCGCCTCGAACGCGCTCTGCAGCGCGTCGCGCTGGTGGGCGTACAGCGCATCGATCCCGTTCGCGAGCAGTGCCTCGGTGACGAGCGGGTGCAGCTCGTCGGGGAGCGGGACGAGCAGCGGCGGCTGCTCGGGGATCAGCCGCTCGAACACGAGCCGCTCGTCGCTGCGGCCGGTCTCGAGCAGCGGCTCCCACGGCTCGGTCTGGGCTGCGGTCCTCACGCTCGCTCCAGTATGGCGTCGCGCGCCCGGGCGCCGGACGGCTGCTACGGTCGCGCCCGGCATGCGAGCGCTGTACGTTGATCTCGACGGGACGCTGCTCGGCCCCGGCGCGTCGCTTCTCACCGGGCCCGATGGCGGCTTCTCGCTCGACGGGGTGCGTGCCCTGCAGGCCTGCCACCGTGCCGGCGCCGAGGTCGTGATCTACTCGGGCCGCCGGCAGGGGAGCGTGTACGAGCACGCGCGCGTGATCGGACAGGCCTCATACATCTTCGAGATCGGGTGCGGGCTGGTGCTCGACGGCGAGCTCGAGTGGTTGACCGACGGCGTCGAGCCGTCACCTGCGAACGGGACGATCTTCGAGCAGATGGAGGCGTCGGGTGCGCCGCAGCTGCTGCTGACGGCGTTCGCAGGGCGGCTCGAATACCACACCCCATGGTCGATCGGGCGCGAGGTGTCACACCTGTTCCGCGGACAGGTCGACCTCGACGAGGCGGCCGCGGTCCTGGCGCAGGCGGGGTTCGACTGGCTGCGGCTGGTCGACAACGGCGTCCTGGCGGCGCACGCGGTCGCGCTCGACGGCGACGTGTTCGGGATCGAGGCCGACCGGGTGCACGCCTACCACCTGATTCCAGCGGGGGCATCGAAGGCGCGCGCTGTCGCGCGGCACATGCAGAACCGCGGGTACGCGCCCGATCAGGTGATCGCGGTCGGGGACTCGCGCGAGGACCTGGGTGCAGCCGAGGTGGTCGGGAGCTTCTGGATGGTGGCGAACGGCCTCGCGCGCGACCCCTCGCTCGCGTCCGAGCTGGCCGGGCGGTCGGGTGTGCACGTCGCCGAGGGCGGCTATGGCACGGGCGTCTACGAAGCGGTTCTGACCACGCTCGCCGAACGCTGACACTAAGGTAGCCCCGCGTCATGCGCACCCGTGAGATCCGCTCGTATCTGATGGACATGGACGGCGTGCTCGTGCGCGAGGAGCATGCGATCCCCGGCGCGCACGAGTTCATCAAGCGCCTGCGCGAGCGCGAGATCCCGTTCCTCGTGCTGACGAACAACTCGATCTACACGGCGCGCGACCTGTCGGCGCGCCTGCACAACAGCGGGATCGAGATCGGCGAGGACAGCATCTGGACCTCGGCGCTCGCGACCGCCCGTTTCCTCGAGGACCAGCGCCCCGGCGGCTCGGCGTTCGTGATCGGCGAGGCGGGCCTGACGACGGCGCTGCACGCCGCCGGCTACACGCTGACCGAGAGCAGCCCGGACTACGTCGTGCTCGGTGAGACCCGCACGTACAGCTTCGAGCGGATCACGCACGCGATCAGGCTGATCGAGGGCGGCGCGCGGTTCATCGCGACCAATCCGGACCCGACCGGCCCGACCGTCAACGGACCGGTGCCGGCGACCGGCTCGGTCGCCGCCCTGATCACCCACGCGACCGGCGTCGACCCGTACTTCGTCGGCAAGCCCAACCCGCTGATGATGCGCTCGGCGCTGAACGCGATCGACGCCCACTCCGAGACCTCGGCGATGATCGGCGACCGGATGGACACCGACATCATCTCCGGTCTCGAGGCGGGGATGGAGACGATCCTCGTCCTGACCGGCGTCACCACCCGGGATCAGGCCGAGCGCCACCCGTACCGCGCCTCGCGGGTGATCGACTCGGTCGCCGATCTGATCGAGGGGCTCCCCTGACGGCGGCCTGACCGGGCCACCGTCAGGGCCCTACGGGATCCGCCGGCGATTCACGAGCCGGCCGGCTCGCCGCTCGGGAGCGCGTGGCGCCGTCCGAACAGCGCGCGCACCCGCTCGCGCAGCCGGCGCCAGAAGCCTCGCCTGACCGGCGCGCGCCAGCGAGCCGGCGGCGGCACGGTCGTGCGGACGATCGCGACCCACTCGTCGAGCGGCAGCGTGCCCTCGATCAGGGCCGCCAGCGCCGTGTTGACCGGCGCCTCGAGCCCGGCGGCCGTCATTGCCTTGGCGAGCAGCGGCGCCGACTCGAGTGCCTCGACCGCGTGCCCGATCGTCGCAGGGATGTCGGTGGCGAGCACGCCGCGGGCGAGCAGTTCGCCGGCGCGCCGGTTGCGCGACTCGCGCGCGAGCGCGGTCGCGACCAGGTCGCCGGTCCCGGCCAGCCCGATCATCGACTCCGGTCGCGCGCCCTGCGCCTCGGCCCAGCGCCAGACCTCGGCGAAGATGTGGCCGGCCGCGGCACCCGCGGCGTTCAGTCCCTGGGCCTCGGTCGCGCCGCTGGCGAGCGCCGCGGCGTTCTTGGCGGCACCGGCGAGCTCGACCCCGACCGGGTCGTTCGACTGCTCGCAGACGACACCGGCGCGGATGAACACCTGCGAGAGCGTGGTCGCGAGCTGCTCGTCCGACGACGCAGCGACCAGGCCGGCGCCATCGCGGACCATCTCCGCGGCGTGCGCGGGCCCGCCGAGGACGGCCACACGCGCCGGCCCGAACCGCTCGCGCAGCAGCTGTATCGGAGGCGTTCCATCCGGCGGCACGAGACCCTTGGCAAGTGACACGACGGCGGCCTTCGAGGACAGGCCACTCTGCTGCAGGGCGCCGATCACGGTCCGCATGCGCGAGGACGGGACGGCAAGAAACACATAGTCGGCGCGCGCGACCCCGTCTGAGACGTGCTCGATCCGCAGCTCCCGCGGCAGCTCGACGCCGGCGAGGTACTCGTGATTCATCCTGTCCTCGGAGAGCCGCTGCGCCTGCTCGGGCGTACGCGTCTGCAGCGTCGTGCGCAGGCCGCCGCGAGCCAGTAGCACCGCGACGGCGGTTCCGAACGAGCCCGCGCCGATCACGACGGCGCGTCTGCCAAGTGCTGCGGACAGGTTGATCGGCGAGCGCGGGGGGCGCGGGAGTGGCGGCATCTCGATCGGCCTCGGGAGCTTCAGGCTGCCCCGCGGCTGCGCGCGCGGTCCTGCGCCTCCCGCGCGACCGCGTCCTCCAGCTCCACCGCGTCGGCCAGCTCCCCGGCGGCCGCGGCCATCACTCCAAACGCCGCGGCGACCTCGGCCGCGCCCGAGCCGCCGATCGCCCGATTGAGCGTCGCGACCGCCTCGTCGAATCTCGTCCACAGCTCCTCCGGCCCGCGCCGGCCGGTCCCGGGCCGCAGCTCGTACGGCGGCTCGGAGCGCTCGGCACCGGGCACCGGGCGCCACAGCAGCCCGACGTGATGCGCGTGCTCCCATGCGACCTGCTCGGTCGCGGCCGCCGCTGACAGGTTGCGCAGCCGCAGGGCGAACCCGCTGTCGGGCGGCGCCAGCTTGTGCGCCAGCATCGCCTCCGCCCACCCGTCACTGGCGTGGCGGACGAGGCGCATCACGTGCGCGCGCTCCTTGTCGAGATCGTTCGTGAAGGTCATCAGGTGGGCGATGCGAACGCAGCTGCTGCCGGCCGCCCGAGGCCGGCTACCGGCTGATGCGGATCAGTCGGCTCGCTCGCCTGTCTCCTCGCTGCGCACGTCCGCAGTTCCGTTGCTGCCCGCGGCGCGACCCGCCGATCCGTCGGCGAGCTCCGAGCCGTTGACCGGATCGACCTCGGCCATCCCGACCGGCTGACCGCCCCAGAAGTCATCGGCGCTCGGCCCGGGCTCGCGCGGTTCCTGTCCACCGCCCCGATAGCCCTGGTCGAGGATCCGGTCGAGGTCGGAGCGCTTGATCCGCACGCGGCGCCCGACTCGGACCGCGGGCAGCGAACCCTGATCGATCCAGTTGCGGACCGTCTGCTGGTTCAACTTCAGCCACTCTGCGACTTCGGCGACCGTCAGGAAAGAGTCCCCGCGATCGTCCTCAACCATTGGCATCTTCTCCAATTGAGACTAACTAATTCCAAATCAGCCCCGTTATAGTAGCGTTCCTGGCGGACGGAACTGTTCGGCGAACGGGAGGCACGGCAGGCGGTGGCGACTGAGCAGGGAGACGACGGGCGGCGCAACGGCGACCCACCCGCCAACGTCTTGCCGTTCCGCGGAGACTGGTTCGGGCCGACCGCTGAGCTCGTGCCTTTCGGTCCTCGCGCCGAGCGCGCCGCCCGGCTCGAGGCAGACGGCACGCGAGTTGACGGGGGCGCTCCGGTCGCCACGCTGCGACCGCCCGCCACGCTGCGACCGCCCGCCACGCCGCGACCGGCCGCCACGCCGCGACCGGCCGCCACGCTGCGACCGGCCGCCACGCTGCGACCGCCCGCGGGCGCCGACGCCCTCGACGCCGAGCACGCGCTGGACGCCCAGGACTTCTGGGGCGGCAGTTCGCTTCAGGAGCCGATCAGTGTGCCCGAACCCGTTCCGCCGATCCGCGAACGAGCCGGTGCTCCGAAGCGTCTGCTCGTGGTCGGCTTCTCGCTTGCCGTGCTGCTCGCGCTGGCCGCGGTGCTCGTCCGACCCGGCGACCGCCCCCGACCGGTTCTGATCGGGGACCGCGGCCCAGCCGTCGCGCCGGGAGGCTTTGTGTGGCACCGCCAGATCGCCCCGCGAGTGGCGCTCGCTTGGCTTACCGCCGAGCCAGCTGGGAGTGGCGTGGAACCTGGCCGGCGCCCGCACCGTCGCAGTGACAAGGAAGGGCACAAGCCGAACGTCCGGCCGACGCCTCATCGGGCTGCGCGCACGCGGGGGAGTCGCACGGCCGTGGCACAGGCGGGCGCGTCACGCGCAGCGGTAGAACAGACGGACACGCCTGCGGTCTCTCCGGCGCGATCCGGCTCGAGCAGCACCGATGGCGACACACGATCGTCCGGGGTCTCGTCCCGCGCGTCGGCAGCCGGTCTGTCCCACCGATCGTCCGGGTCGGGTGCGACTCCCGACTCGTCGACGTCTGACGGCTCATCGAAAGCCGATGTCTCGCCTGGCTCCTCGACAGCCGGTGTCTCGCATGCCTCGTCACCCGCTTCCAAATCGTCATCCGCGGGCACCTCTGCGAGCGGCTCGCACGCGGCAAGCGGAGGATCGTCCGCCAACCAGCTACCGGCCCCTGGCGGGCCGCCGCCCCCGTGACGGTGAGCGGCCGGCGCACAGAGTCCTGGCGGTATCAGAAGATGCCAACGCCAGCGAGGGTTGATCGCAGCTTCGTCACTCTGTCGACGTTTGCGTCGTTCAGCGACCGAAACGTCGACAGAGTCGAGGCCGTGACGCGCCCAGGCGGCTCGTGAGAAAGGAATCGCCGTGAGCCCCGCAACGTCTCGGATCGCGCAGCTCGTCGCAGCTGCCGTCGTCGGCGGGCTGGTCACGGGGGGTGGATTTGCGCTCGCAACCGACTCTGGAAAGTCGATACACGCATGCGTCGACACCAAGACCCACGTCCTGACCGTCCAGGCGAAATGCCCGCGCGGAACCAAGCGGCTGATCTGGAACGTGCAGGGACCGCCCGGCGTGCAGGGACTCCGCGGCCTTGCCGGAGCAACCGGCGCGACCGGGCCCGCGGGCGAGGTGCCGTGGACGATCGACTGGGGCGAGGTCCAGGGTTCGCCTGCATCCAGCAGTGGGCCAGCCGGGTGCAGCGTCGCCGGGATGGGTCTTACGGGCTGCAGGTATCTCGCGGCAGGGCAGTATCAGGTGACGGCGAGCGGGTGCAAGCTGCCGGTGGGCTCTTCGGATCTGCTGTATCAAGCGACGCCGGAGACCGGCGCGCTGTTTCAGAGCGATCCGGATCTGTTCATGCATGCGGAGATCTCTCAGCTCGGATCGGTCACATCGCAGGGGACGGTGACGTTCACGGTTGCGCTGCTCGGCGACGACGGCGAGGGCGCCGCGACGAACCCTGCGCCGGTAGACGGTGGCGTGCAGGTGAGCGTGTACTGCTGATCCTGATGAGAGGTTGACGGTGGCAGCGGGGATGCTTGCGGGAGGGCGTTCGTGATCTCGGGCCGGTCGGCGCCAGTGCGAGCGCTCGCCCTCCTCGCGGCTGCGGCTCTCACGTCCTGTCTGCTTGCGGCGAGCGCCGCACCGGCGGTAGCGGCCAGCGACTACTGGGTTGCCGTGTGCGGGGGCGGCAACATGGCGCCCCAGCTCGGGTTCTGGAGCGCAGATCAGAACAACCTGTTCGCGTTGCCCTCGCCCCCTGGCTCGAGCTGCGGCATCCGCTATCCCGGGCTGGGAATCGCGGACAGTGACTACGGAATCTCGGAGCCGGCGGGGACCTCGGCGAACTGGTCAGTGTCGGCGCCGCCGGGCGAGCAGGTTGTGGGGATGGCGGTAGATGACGCGTCGTTCTCGACCGGGGGCGGCGGCTGGCAGATCGGCTGGTCGGGGAGTAACGGGGCGGGGCTGACACCGGCGCTTGACCCCTGGTTGGGACAGCCCCTCGACTGCAACAACGGCGACCCCGGCCCGCCGTGCAGTGTCGGTCCCTACAACTGGATCTGGGCGGCCCAGACGCCGGTCGACGAGGTCGCGATGAACCTGTACTGCGCGTGGTCGAGTTGCGCGGCGGGCGGTGAGAGCGGGTACGTCAACCAGTGGTCTGTCCTGATCCAGGATCCGTATGACGGGGCTGACCTGACGCTCGACCCGGCCGCGGATCCAACCGGCGATGCGCTCGCCAACGATGCCAACGGCGGCTGGTACTACGGTCCGGCGGTCACCAACAACAGCCTTACGGTCAACGCGGTCGATCCGGGAGGGGTCTGTTCCGTCGACGTGTACATGGTCTCGGCGTGGAACACGGGCCAGCTCAGCGCCGGCCAGATCTTCAACAATTTTGAGCCCGTCGGCCCGGGTCCGGTAGGCGACGCGGGGAATGCGGGCATCGGCGGGCCGCAGCTGACCGCGACGGGCTGCGGCGCGACGAACGTCACCGAGACCTACAGCCCAGACGGCTTGTACTCGTTGGCGAACCTGGACTCCGGCTGTTACTACATCAACGCGACGGCGCAGAACCCGGCGCAGGCGATCAGCGGCAGCTCAAGCTACGTGCTGGGGAATGCGCTCATCTGCATCGACAACTCGCAGCCGACCGCGTGGTTCTCGTCGCCGGCGAGCGAGAGCAGCTGGTACGGGACGCCGCAGCAGATCACCGTCGATGCATCGGAGCCCTACTCGGGCGTCCGCGATGTCGTGTGCAGCGGTGGCGGGATCGGGACGCAGACGTTCTCGAGCCTGCCGGCGACGTTCACGGTGTCGCAGGTGGGCAGCGACACGGTGACCTGCACGCCGGTCAACAACGTCGGGACACCCGGCACCGCGGTCTACTACACGGTCAACATCGACACGCAGACGCCCAACGTCGGCTTCGGCGGGGCGTCACCGGCGCCCGCGTGGTTGACGGGAACGCCGTCGGTCGGGGCTGCGGGGAGCGAGGCGATTGCGGCGAGCGGGATCGGCTCGATCGACTGCCAGGCGGCCAATGAGACGACCGGAGGACAGGTGAGCGCCGGTAACGGCAGCGGGGCGAGCACGAGCGTGACGCTCGACCAGAACGGCACCTACCAGGTCACGTGCACGGCCACGACTGGGGCTGGGCTGTCGGGGAGCGCGACCGAGGACCTGCAGGTCGACAACCAGCAGCCGACCGTCGCCTGGTCGGGCGCAGCGCCGGCGCCGGCGTGGAACGCGGGGAGTCCGTCGGTGAACGCTACCGGCACCGAAGCCGTGCCGCTGTCAGGCATCGCGACCACAACGTGCTCGCTGGACGATGGTCCG
>Ga0302229_10003634_pt1 | contig 10687 bp, 8 predicted proteins | sample II_Palsa_N1_3_FD_193518 | JGI IMG/M metagenome (GOLD analysis project Ga0302229, IMG submission 193518) | Peat permafrost microbial communities from Stordalen Mire near Abisko, Sweden - II_Palsa_N1_3 | ecosystem: Environmental > Terrestrial > Soil > Palsa > Peat permafrost | place: Sweden...
AGACGAGCGCGAGCTGCGTGAAGCGCTGCGCTTCCCCTTCCGCCGCCGCCGCCGTCTGCGTTGCATAGACCTGCGCGTCGGTCAGTTGCCGCTGCGCCAGACTCTGCGCCTTGGGCACAATGTCGCTCGCGTATGCCTGCGCTTCGGCCACGACGCGCTGACGCTCTTCGGCGGCCTTGGTGGCCTCACGCTGGGAGGCCAGCACCGCGTCGGGCAACTGCACGTCGGTTAGCCCGACACTCGTGACGGCAATGCCGGCAGCATAGGCGTCGAGTCCCTGCTGTATGCGCGCGCGTGCCTCGGCGCTGATGCGCGAGCGCGCTACGCCATCGGTGAGCGCCGCGAGCGAGTTGGCACCGACCAGCTCGCGTATGACGGTCTCGCTGACCTGGCGCAGGCTCGCTTCGGGCTCGTGCACTTGAAACAGGAATTGCTGCGGGTTGACGATGCGGTACTGCACGGACCAGCTGATATCGATCAAACCCTGGTCCGAGCTCAGCATCAGCGCTTTCGAATTGACGCCGTCGATCGCTGCGACGTCCAGCTTGGTCACGGTCTCGATCGGCCAGGGCCAGTGCCAACCCTGCCCGGGTTGCTCGGTGGCGATGTAGCGCCCGAAGCGCTGCACGACGCCACGCTCGTTGGCGCCAATCTGGTAGTAACCACTGGCTAACCACACTGCCACGATCAGCAGCGCTAGACCGAGCGCGGCGGTGCCGCGGCCGCTGCCGGGACGCCACAGACGCTGTACTTGGCGCTGCAGGCGGCGCAGCAGCTCATCGAGCGAATTGCCGTCCGGGGCTCCCCGCGGCGCCGGCCGCTGCTTGTCCTCGCCGGGTTGATTCCATGCCATATCGAGAAGCCGTGTCTGCTTCAGTTGTCGGTGCGCTCAACGGCCCACGGTCGCGGCCGTCGCCTGCCGCGCATTGTCCGGGTGGGGCTCCAGTGAGCCGCGTGCCACTGCACTGGGCAGCGGCTGAGGCTCGAGCAATTGTACCCCGGGCAACGCGGCCCAGGTAATCAGCTCCGCGGCGGGCAGCTCCACGAGCAGCTCCACGGCACCATCCTCGAGCGAGCGCTCATCGCGCACGACGTGGCCGGCGTACAGGCGCGCTCGCCATGCGCCCGAGCCCGGCGGCAGATGCATCCATAAGCGCTGCACCCGCAGTTGCAGGCGCTCGGCGATCGCCTCGCGCAGCAGATCCAGCCCACTGCCCTGCGCGGCGGCGATCCAGACGGCCGCCGCATCGCCCTCGCCGTTGCGCTCCAGCTGCGCGCTCATGCCCAGTCGATCGATCTTGTTAAATACGCGCAACTGCGGAATCTCGCCCGCGCCAATCTCGCGCAGTACCGTGTCGACTTGCTCGATATGCTCATCACGGCTGGCATCACTCGCATCGACCACGTGCAGCAGCAACTGCGCGCTGCGCGCCTCCTGCAACGTGGATTGAAACGCGGCCACGAGCTCGTGCGGCAATTCGCGAATGAACCCCACGGTATCGGCCAGCACCACCGGTGCGCCGCCGGGCAGGCGCAGCCTGCGTACGGTCGGATCGAGCGTGGCAAACAATTGATCGGCAATATAGACCTCGCTGCCGGTCAGTGCCTGAAACAGGGTCGATTTGCCGGCATTGGTGTAGCCGACCAAGGCCACCGCAGGCACCGGAATGGCGGCGCGGGCGTTGCGGCCCGTCTCGCGCTGCTGCTTTAGACGCTCGAGGCGCCGCGACAGTGAGCGTACGCGCGCCGACAGCAGCCGTCGGTCGGTCTCGAGCTGCGTCTCGCCGGGCCCGCGCAGACCAATGCCGCCCTTCTGTCGCTCAAGGTGCGTCCAGCCGCGCACGAGCCGGCTGGCCAGATGGCGCAGCTGTGCGAGCTCGACTTCCAGCTTGCCCTCGAAGCTGCGGGCGCGCTGCGCAAAGATATCCAGGATCAAGCCGCTGCGATCGAGCACACGCAAGCCGCTGAGCTGCTCGAGGTTGCGCTCCTGGCTGGCCGATAGCGGGTGATCGACGAGGATAAGCTCGGCCTGCAGCGCCTGCGCCGTACGGGCAATTTCCTGCGCCTTGCCGGTGCCGACAAAGTAACGCGACTCCGGCCGCTCGCGGCGACCCGTAATGGTCGCTACGGGCCGCGCGCCGGCCGAGAGGGCCAGTTGCTCGAACTCCTCCAGATCACCGGGTTTGACGGCCGTCCCCAGCCCGAGGCGCACGAGCACAGCGCGCTCAGCGGCGCGCGAGCGCTCAATCATGCCGCCATCCGTTGGGTCGCGTCAGTCAGCCGCAGACTCCGCTGCCGCGCCCTCTTCCACAGCCAGGCGCACGGCGCGCGCCGGAACCACAGTCGAGATCGCGTGCTTATAGACCATTTGGCTGACGGTATTCTTGAGCAACACCACGAACTGATCGAAGGAGTCGATCTGGCCCTGCAGCTTAATGCCGTTGACCAGATAAATCGAAACCGGAACATGCTCTTTGCGTAATGCGTTCAGAAAAGGATCCTGTAAAGATTGGCCCTTGGCCATAAGTTTCTCCTTATTGTTCAACCGGTTCCATTTAAAGTCAGCTATTTGAAACCGGCGTGGACGGCCGTTAAGCGGCGCACTCCAATGGGGACTTGTCACAAGCGCTGCTAATTCTAGCACCGCGAATCCCAGCGGTCATGCGCGCTCAGCGGCAACAATAGCCGCAATTACCCCTTCCAAAACTCCGACAGAGCCGTTGGGCAGCACGATGAGCTCACGGTCGCGGCGCAGCCACGTGAGTTGGCGCTTGGCCAGCTGCGCCGTTGCATTGACGGCCGCGCTCGAAGCCTGCGCGAGGCTCAGTTGCTGCGCACAGTATTGCCACAGTTGCCGATACCCCACGGCCCGCATAGAGGAATGTTGCGGGGTCAGATCCGCGCGCTCGTAGAGCCGGCGCACTTCATCGAGCAGGCCGGCGCACAGCATCGCCGCGAAGCGCGCCTCCAGGGCGGCCCGCATCTGCGTGCGCGAGCTCGGCCACAAGGCAAAGCGCAGCCAGCGATATGTATCGCGGCTGGCCTCAGTGCGCTCATGCCAGCGCGAGATCGGCATGCCCGTGAGCCGCTGCACCTCGAGCGCACGCTGGATGCGCTGGCTGTCCTGCGGGGCGATGCGCGCGGCCGCCTGCGGATCAACCTTGCACAATTGCGCATGCATGGCGGGCCAGCCGCGCTCGGCCGCGAGCGCATCGAGCTCGCGCCGAATCTCGGCCGATGCGGCCGGCAGGCTCGCCAGTCCATCACGCAGCGCGCGCAGATACAGCATCGTGCCGCCCACGAGCAAAGGCAGCGCACCGCGCGCATGAATCGCCGCGATCGCCGCGCGGGCGTCGCGCACAAAATCGCCGGCTGAATACGCCTGCGCGGGATCGCGAATATCGATCAGATGATGCGGCACGCGCGCGCGAACCGCGCGCTCGGGCTTCGCGGTGCCGATATCCATACCGCGATAGACCTGTGCCGAATCGACGCTCACGATCTCGACCGCTCGCCAGGCGGCCAGGGCCTGCACGAGCTGCAGCGCATACTCGCTCTTGCCGCTGCCAGTGGGTCCGGTCAGTACGACCAGCAGCGGCGGCGCCGCCGCCTGCATCAGCGCCCCCGCAGGAACAACTGGTCGATCTCGCGCAGTGACAGGCGCATCCAGGTCGGTCGTCCATGATTGCACTGACTGGAGCGATCGGTCTGCTCCATCTGGCGCAACAATGCATCCATTTCGCCGAGGCTCAGCGCACGCTGACCACGAATCGCAGCCCGACAGGCAATGCTGCCCAGAATGCGATGCGCGGCAGCGTCCAGGTGCGGTGCGCCTTCGCCCCCGGCGAGCTCGCGCGCCAGTTGCCCGAGCAGTCCCGCCACATCGGTGGGCGAGAGCAGCGCCGGTACGCAGCGCACGACCAGGCTCTCGGGGCCGAAGCGCTCGAGCTCAAACCCGAGTCGCTCCAGCTCGCTGCGCTCGGCCAGCAGCGCCTCGATCTCGTGTTCCGCGGCGGCCACATGCAAGGGCTCGAGCAGGCGCTGCGCGAGCGGCGAGGCCGCGTCGTACTGCGACTTGAGCTGCTCATAAAGCACGCGCTCGTGGGCCGCGTGCGTGTCGATCACGATCAAACCATCGCTGTTCTGCGCCAGGATGTAGAGGCCGTGCAACTGCGCGATCGGCACGCCGAGCGGTTGCGATTGGCCTTCGGGCGCGGTACTCCATAGGGCCTGCACGGCCGCAAAGCTGCTGCGAGCAAAGGCGCGCTCCCCCACGCGCCAGGCAGCGCCGGCATCCACGCCTGAAGCGAAACCAAACATGGGCTCGCTGCTGTGCGCCGCCTGCGAGCCGGGCGGCCCGAGCTCGATGGCCGTCGGCAGCGCCGCCCCTGATGTCGGTCTGGTCGCCGCGAGCGCACGCTCGATGCTGCGAAACACATGCTCGTGCACCGTGCGGCTGTCGCGAAAGCGCAGTTCGAGCTTGCTCGGATGCGCGTTGACGTCGACCTGGCGCGGATCGAGCGTCAGGTAGAGCACATAGCTCGGATGACGGCCGTGGTAGAGCACATCCCTGAAGCCGAGCCGTACCGCATTGCCGAGCAGTCGGTCGCGTACCGCGCGGCCGTTGACGAACCAAAATTGCAGATCCGGCTGCGCGCGCGAGGCGGTAGGCAGGCCGAGCCAGCCCGACAGGCTCAGCGCAGCCCCGGTCTGCTCCAGCGGCATGGCGAGCGCGCGAAAATCCGCGCCGACGATACGATCCAGACGTTGCGCGATCGCTTCGGCCTCAAGTGCGGCCGGCAGGTTCAGAATCTCGCGGCCGTTATGACGCAGCCGCACCGCTACCGCGTGATTGCCGAGCCCGAGCCGCTCAACCTGGCGCAGGATATGGCCGAATTCCGTGGCCGGCATGCGCACGAACTTGCGCCGCGCCGGCACGTTGTAGAACAGATCGCGCACCTCCACGCTCGTGCCGACCGGATGGGCCGCGGGCTTCAGCTCGCTGTGTACGCCGCCGTCGCTCACGAGCTCCCAGGCCTGCTCGAGTCCGGCGCGGCGCGAGACCATGCGCAGGCGCGCGACCGAGGCGATGGAGGGCAGCGCCTCGCCGCGAAAGCCGAAACTTGCAATGCTCTCGAGATCCTCGAGCGTCGCGATCTTGCTGGTCGCGTGGCGTGCGAGTGCGAGCGGAAGCTCCTCGGCGCTCAGGCCACAGCCATCGTCGCGTACGCGAATCAGTCCGAGTCCGGCACGCTCGATCTCGATGTCGATATGCCGCGCGCCCGCGTCGAGCGCGTTTTCAAATAATTCCTTGACCACCGAGGCAGGCCGCTCGATGACCTCGCCAGCGGCGATCTGGTCGATCAGATTTGATGGAAGGACCCGGATCGGCATGCCGGCCCCGAAGCTTCAAAGTGCGCAGTGTACACGCGCACCGCGCGCGGCTGCGCTAGAGGCCGCTGTCTTGCAGTTGCGTCGGGACCGCGCCGGCCTGCTCGCGCGTGCGCGCGTAGCGAGTGCCCTCGGGCGGATATTGGCGGAAAAAATCTCTGATGCCGCCGAATACTGCCTCGGCCAGGCGCTGCTGCTGCCCCGTCGTGCGCAGCGAGCGCTCCTCGGCCGGGTTTGAGATATAGGCGGTCTCAACCAACATGGACGGAATGTCGGGAGACTTGAGCACGACGAAGGCCGCCTGCTGCACTTCGTGCTTTCGCACCGCCCCGACATTGTCGAGCGCGCTGAGCACCCGGTCAGCCGCCTCCGAGCTCTCGCCGATACTTGCACTCTGTGACAGATTCAGCAGCACCGAGCGCAGATCCGGCGTCTGACCGGCCAGGGAAATGCCGCCCTTGAGGTCCGCGGCGTTCTCTTCATCGGCCAGCGTGCGCGCGGCCTCGCTCGACGCGCCGCGCTCGGACAGAACGTACACCGAGGAGCCGGAGATCTCGCGATCGCGGATCGCATCGGCGTGAATCGAGATGAACATGTCGGCGTGCGCGGTACGCGCGCGCTCGATCCGATCGCGCAGAGCCACGAAGTAGTCCCCGTCGCGTGTCAGTACGGCACGCATTCCAGGCTCGTGATCGATGCGCGCCGCCAGTGCCCGGGCGATCGCCAGCGCGACATCCTTCTCGCGAGTGCCGCTCGGTCCGGTAGCGCCCGGATCACTACCGCCATGCCCGGCATCGACTGCAATGATCACGGCGCGCTCGACACCCGAGGGGGCGTGGGCGGCCCGAACGCCCTGCATCGGCTGGCTGCGCTCGAGCGCGGCAGGTGCTGGCTCAACCCGCAGTGCGCTCAGCACTGGCGCCGGGGCCGTCAGGGGAGCGATACGCAATTGCCAGGCATCGGCTGGCGCGCTTTGCTGCAGCAGCAACGCCTGCGCCGAGCTCAATTCGAGCACGAGGCGCAGGTCGCGTGCATCGGGCCGGCCCGAGCGCACTGCCGTCACGAGACCGCCCGGCACCGTGGGCAAGGCCGCGTCGCGCTGCGTGGCGGGCAGATCGATGACGAGGCGCTCGGGATTATGCAGACGAAACACGTGTGGCGTGAGCGGCCGCGAGAGCGCAAGCGTGAGGACTGCATGATCGGCGTGCTGCTCGAGTGTGATACGCGAGAGGCGAATCGGCTGGGCGCCCGGGGCGGCGGCGGCCCCTGCCAGCGCGCTCAGGAGCAACATCAAGAGCCCCAAGGCGCCCAACGCGCGTCGCGCTCTGGCGGATGCAGGGGTCGACAATGGACTCATCGGCACAAGCCACTGGTTGCGCAAGCCGGATCGGAATCTATTCCTGATGCAAAAAAAATTCAAGCTTTCATGAGGATACGAAACTAATCTCCATTCAGATCTTACATGGTAGTTGCTGCTCGAGCGCTCTGAGCCAAGCCCCCCCGGCGCTGCTGTGGGCGCTGATGGTGCAAGTGCGGCCCGTACCGGCGAAGGCCAGGTGCAAGGCCAGATCCGGCTGCGGCAACGCCGAAGCGGCTCGCTGGGGCCACTCAATCAGCAGCAGCGTGTCGGCCGTAAAGTAATCGCGCAGCCCGAGCTGCTCGAGCTCACGGGCATCGGCCAACCGGTAGCAGTCCACGTGTACGGCCACGCCGCGGCTGAGCGCGTAGATCTCGATCAGGGAGAAGCTCGGACTGCGAATCGTCTCGGGCACGCCGAGCGCATCGAGCAATGCCGCGGCCAATGTCGTCTTGCCTGCGCCGAGCTCGCCCGACAGAAACAGCAATCGTGCTTCGGGGGCTGGCCACGGACAGGTGCGCGCCAGCACCGCACCCAGATGCTGGGTCTGCGCCACATCCGCGAGCGGCCAATGCGCGCTCACGCGCCGGGCGGCGTCGCTCACCGGTTGACCCAGCGGCTCATGGCTTCGGCCAGCTCGAGCGCCAGAATTCCGCGACTGCGCTCACGGGCAAGGTCATCGCCAGCCAGTGCATGGGCGAGCACCGCGGCGCGCGCCGCACGCCATGGATCATGACATTGCCCGAGAATCCCGGCGATCGCACCCGTGAGAACATCGCCCATGCCGGGAGCGGCCATCGCCGGATTACCGCGCTCGCAGATCGCGGGCAGCTCACCGGCGGCACTGAGCAGCGTGCCTGCGCCCTTGAGCACGATCACCGATGCGGGATGACGTGCCTGCAGCCCCTGCAGTGCGGCCATGCGATCGGACTGGACTGCCGAGGCTGAGCTGCCGAGCAGCCTGCCGGCCTCACCCGGGTGTGGGGTCAGCACTGAACGTGCGGGTGCGCTCTGGCCGCTTTGCGCCAGCAGATTAAGCGCATCGGCATCGATCACCAAAGGCTTGCCACAGGCGAGCACGAGATCCAACAGCCTTTTGGACCAGGAGGATTGTCCCAGGCCCGGTCCGACCGCCACGACATCGGATCGCTGCAACAAGGGCTCGAGCGCCGCTGCGTCGTCGAGCCCGTGGACGATCAGCTCGGGCCTGCCGCCCACGACCGCCGTGAGATTCTCGGGGGCTGTTGCCACGGTAACCAGGCCGGCGCCGACCCGCAGGCAGCTCTCGCCGGCGAGCCGCACCGCGCCGGGCATGCCAGGGGCTCCGCCGACGATGAGCACGCGCCCGAAATCGCCCTTGTTTGCCTCGCGCGCGCGCGCTGGCAGCGCGCGCGCGATCTCGCCTTCTCCAAGCCGCTCGAGCATCGGTCGAAAACGCGGCTCATCCGGCGGCGAGACCGCCAGATCATCGAACGAGACCCGTCCCGCGTGCTCGGGCCCGAACCCCAGGAACAGCCCGGTCTTCAGCGCCACGAAACTGATCGTGCAATCGGCGCAGATGGCCGCGCCCATGACTGCGCCGGTGTCGGCATTGAGTCCCGAAGGCACGTCGAGGGCAAAAACCGGGCGATCGCTGGCATTGATGTCGTGAATGACCTGCGCCAGCTCGGGGCGCACGCTCGCGCTCAGGCCCGTGCCAAGCAGCGCATCGACAATCACGTCGCAGGCGCCGAGCAGTGCCGGCTCGTAGCCGATGATGCGACCCCCGCTGGCGCGAAAATCCTCGCAGGCTCGCAGCGCATCTGCTCGCAGCATTTGCGCCGGCACGAGCGCGAGCACCGTGGCCGACACGCCCGCGGCCTGTGCGAAGCGCGCCAGCACGTAGCCATCCCCGCCGTTGTTGCCGCCGCCGGCGACGACCGCGATGCGCAGCGCCGTGGGCCAGCGGCTGCGCAGCACGCGCAAGGCAGCCTCGCCCGCGCGCTTCATGAGCGTGTAGCTCTCGACGCCTTGCCCGATCGCATAGGCGTCCATGGCGCGCACCTGCGCGGCCGAATACAGCACACTGGCGGCAGACATGCGCCGATTATACTGAGCGCTGCGAGATCACCACGCGGACAAGCCAGATCAGTGAGGCTGCATTGACACCCAGTATGTCGGGGCTGCGCAGCGCGATTGCAGCGGCCGCGCGCGAGCTGGGCTTTGATGCGATCGGCATCGCCGATGCGCAACTGAGCGACGATGAGGGGCGCCTGGAGGCCTGGCTCGCACGCGGCTGGCATGGTCAGATGCATTACATGGCACGCCACGGCCAGCGCCGCAGCCGCCCGGCGCTGCTGCTGCCGGGCACGATTCGCGTCATTTCCGCGCGCATGAATTACTGGCCCGCCAACGCCAGCGCGGCCGAGCGCGTGCTGGCCGAGCCTGAGTCGGCCTATATCTCGCGCTATGCGCTCGGCCGTGACTATCACAAGCTCATGCGCAAGGCGCTACGCGCGCTGGCCGAATCGATTGCGCGCGTTGCCGGTCCGCACGGCTATCGCGTCTTCTGCGACAGCGCGCCGGTCCTCGAGAAGGCCCTGGCCCGCAATGCCGGGCTCGGCTGGATCGGCAAACACACCAACCTGATCGCGCGCGAGGCCGGATCATGGTTCTTTTTAGGTGAGATCTATACCGACCTGCCATTGCCGATCGACGCGCCAGCCCGCGCTCACTGCGGCAGTTGCTCGGCCTGCATCCCGGCCTGTCCCACCGGCGCTATCGTCGCGCCATACCAGCTTGACGCGCGCCGCTGTATCTCCTACCTGACCATCGAGCTGGACGGCCCGATTCCCGAGGCGCTGCGCCCGGCGCTGGGCAATCGCATCTATGGCTGCGATGACTGCCAGCTGGTGTGTCCCTGGAACAAGTTCGCGCGCGCGGCAGCGCATCCGGATTTTCGCGTGCGTCACGGTCTGGATGCCCCGCGACTCACGACACTGTTCGCCTGGAGTGCCGAGCAATTCGATCAGCGCATGCGCGGCTCGGCTATCTACCGCATCGGCTACGCGCGCTGGTTGCGAAATATCGCGGTGGCTCTGGGCAATGCACCGCGCAGCAGCGCCGTGCTGGAGGCGCTGGGCGCGCGCGTGCAGGACCCTTCCGCACTCGTGCGCGAGCATGTGCAATGGGCGCTGCGAGTTCAGGAGCAGCACGCTGCGACGCCGCTGTGATAGCGCGCTTTTAGGGGCGGCGCGCCCGCAGATTGTCGATGAGCCGGGAGCGGCCCAGGCGCACGGCGGTGAGCACGATCAGGTCGGACGCGTTGGCCGGCGCGGACAGATCCGCGGCGTTGCGAATTGAAAAATAGTCGGGCGGCATCTGCGCGCCCTCCAGCGCCTCGCGCCCCGCGCACTCAATCGCCTCGTAATCGCGATCGCCCGCGTCGATCCGGCCCACCGCCGCACGCAGCGCCTGGTAGATCGCCGGAGCGCGGGCTCGCTCGGTGCTGGTCAGGTAGCGGTTGCGCGAGCTCAACGCGAGCCCATCGTTCGCACGCACCGTCGGGGCCCCGATGACCTCGACCGGCAGCGCCAGATCGAGCGTCATGCGCCGGATCAGCAAAAACTGCTGATAATCCTTCTCGCCGAATATCGCCACGTCGGGCGCGACGATACCGAACAACTTGGCCACGACAGTCACCACGCCATCGAAATGTCCGGGCCGGAACTGGCCGCAGAGGATTTCCGACAAGCCGCGCACGCTCACCAGCGTGGGCTGCGTGCCACCGTCCGGATAGATCTCCAACACGCCCGGAGCAAACAGCAGATCGCACTGTGCTTCGGCGAGCAGCCGCTCATCCTCGAGCGGTGTGCGCGGATAGCGCGCAAAGTCTTCCTTGGGACCAAACTGCAGTGGATTGACAAAAATGCTGGCGATGACGCGATCGGCCCGGTAGCG
>Ga0302229_10003635_pt1 | contig 10685 bp, 10 predicted proteins | sample II_Palsa_N1_3_FD_193518 | JGI IMG/M metagenome (GOLD analysis project Ga0302229, IMG submission 193518) | Peat permafrost microbial communities from Stordalen Mire near Abisko, Sweden - II_Palsa_N1_3 | ecosystem: Environmental > Terrestrial > Soil > Palsa > Peat permafrost | place: Sweden...
CCGTTGGCGTCGATGTCGAAGGTCACTTCGATCTGCGGCTGGCCACGCGGTGCGGCGTCGATGCCGGACAGGTCGAACTTGCCCAGCGACTTGTTCGCGCTGGCGCGCTCGCGCTCACCCTGCAGCACGTGCACGGTCACCGCGGTCTGGTTGTCATCGGCGGTGGAAAACGTCTGCGCGGCCTTGGTCGGCACCGTGGTGTTCTTCTCGATCAGCTTGGTCATCACACCACCCATCGTCTCGATACCGAGCGACAGCGGGGTGACGTCGAGCAGCAGCACGTCCTTGACGGTACCGCCCAGCACACCGCCCTGGATCGCTGCGCCGACGGCGACAGCTTCGTCCGGATTGACGTCCTTGCGCGGCTCCTTCCCAAAGAAGTCCTTCACCGACTCCTGCACCTTCGGCATGCGGGTCTGGCCACCGACGAGGATCACCTCATTGATGTCGGATACACGCAGACCGGCATCGTTGAGTGCCGTACGGCACGGCTCGATGGTGCGCTTGATCAGCTCGTCCACCAGCGATTCCAGCTTGGCGCGGGTCAGCTTGATGTTCAGATGCTTCGGACCGGAAGCGTCCGCTGTCACGTACGGCAGGTTCACGTCGGTCTGATGATTGGAGGACAGCTCGATCTTCGCGCGCTCGGCCGCATCCTTCAGGCGCTGCAGTGCCAACGGATCCTTGCGCAGGTCGATGCCCTGTTCCTTGTTGAATTCATCGACGAGGTAGTCGATGACGCGCATGTCGAAGTCTTCGCCACCGAGGAACGTATCGCCGTTCGTCGCCAGCACTTCGAACTGCTTCTCGCCGTCGACTTCCGCGATCTCGATGATCGACACGTCGAACGTGCCGCCGCCAAGGTCGTACACCGCGATCTTGCGGTCGCCACCCTTCTTGTCCATGCCATAGGCCAGCGCGGCCGCGGTCGGCTCGTTGATGATGCGCTTGACGTCGAGGCCGGCAATCTTGCCGGCGTCCTTGGTCGCCTGGCGCTGGCTGTCGTTGAAGTACGCCGGCACCGTGATCACCGCCTCGGTGACCGGCTCGCCGAGATAGTCCTCGGCGGTTTTCTTCATCTTCATCAGCACCTTGGCGGCGATCTCCTGCGGCGCCATCTTCTTGCCGTCGGAGGTCTCGACCCAGGCGTCGCCGTTGTCGTGCGCGACGATCTTGTACGGAACGATGTGCAGGTCTTTCTGCACCTCGGCATCGGTGAACTTGCGGCCGATCAGGCGCTTCACCGCATAAAAGGTGTTCTTGGGGTTGGTCACGCTCTGGCGCTTGGCCGAGGCGCCCACCAGGACTTCACCGTCTTTGTTGAAGGCGACGATGGACGGCGTGGTGCGATCGCCTTCCGAATTCTCAATGACCTTCGCCGTGCTGCCGTCCATCACGGACACGCAGGAGTTGGTGGTGCCCAGGTCGATACCGATGATCTTGCCCATGTGTAAGCTCCAAGTCTTTGCGGCCCCCGCGGCCGCGATGGTTTTCAGATGGGGGTCTGGTCTGCCGATTCAATGCCGACCAGGCCCCGGATGCGATTTCGTGGTGTTTGCCGGCGCCCCGTTCAGGCTGGCGCCAGCAAGAAAATTTCAGTCCTTGGCCACCGCGACCAGAGCTGGACGCAGCAACCGGTCGTTCAGCACGTAGCCTTTCTGCAGCACGCTGACCACCGTGCCCGCTGCCTTGCCTGGTGCGTCGACCATGCTCACGGCGTGATGACGGTCCGGGTCGAGCGGCTGGCCGAGCGGGTCGATCTGCGACATGCCGTTGTTCTCGGCCACTTTCAGCAACGACTTCAAGGTCAGGCTGATGCCCTCGCGCATCGAGGCAATATCGCCACCCTCCACTGCGAGGCCGCTCTCCAGCCCGTCGTAGACCGGCAGCAACTCATTCAGCAGCTTCTCATTGGCGAAGCGGCGCGCCTGTTCCACATCGCGATGCAGCCGACGGCGCTGGTTCTCGATCTCGGCCTTCTCGCGCAGCACGGTCTCACGCAACTCGGCATTGCCTGCTTCCAGCTCGGCCACGCGAGCCTGCAAGCTGCTGAGTTCGCTCGTCGAAGATTCCGCCGAAGAACCCTGATCGTGTGCCTCTTCGTGCGACTGAGGATCGTTGTTATGCATGCATCACTCCAAACGAAAGTCCGTGGCCAACACGAATGCCGGCCTTACATTTTTTGCGAGAATCCCGCTTCCCGTTGCGGTTATAGGGTCGTGGCGGCGCGATTCAAGGCGTCGCTGAGCAATCCGGCAGTCGCCTGGACCACCGGGATCACCCGTTCATAAGCCATCCGGGTCGGTCCGATCACCCCCACCGCGCCCAGCACACGCCCCTGCGCGCCGTAACTGGCGGTGACCACGCTACAGCCATCGAGCGCCGTGAAACCGGACTCCTCGCCGATGAACAGCCTGACGCCGGGCGCCTTGGCACAGACCTCCATCAATTGCAGCAGCTCATTCTTCTGCTGGAACGCATCGAACAGTTCGCGCAAGCGTTGCAGGTCGGCCAGTTCCGAATAGGCCATCAGGTTGGTCTGGCCACTGACCAGCACGTCCGTGCCGCCTGCCTGCGGTGCAAATGAGGCGGTGGCCAGCTCCATCGTGCTGGCAAGCAACCGGTTGAGCTCGCTGCCGGCCTCGCGCAATTCGGCCAGCAGGTGGGCGCGGATGTCATCCACGCGCAAGCCGGCAAACTGGCTGTTGAGGTAATTCGCGGCCTGCTCCAGCTCATGGCTGTGCAGCGGCTTGGCCAGTTGCACGATACGGTTCTGCACCTGGTTGTCGGTAAACACCAGGATCACCAGCACTCGGGCATCCGGCAGTGGCACAAAATCGATGTGACGCAGCGGAAAATCGACCTGACGCGGCACCGTGACCACGCCGGCAAAGCGGGTCATCGCCGACAGCAGGGCTGAAGCATTGCCGAGCAGGTCGAGCGTGGTGGTCGGCCCCGGCGGCAGTTCACGCTGCAGTCGCGCCATTTCCTCATGCGGCAATGGTTTCAATTCGAGCAGGCTGTCGACGAACAGACGCAGCCCGCGCGGTGTCGGCACGCGCCCGGCCGAGGTATGCGGCGAGGAAACCAGGCCAGCATCTTCGAGGTCAGCCATGATGTTGCGGATCGTGGCCGGGCTGACATCCAGCCCCGACGAACGCGACAGCGTGCGTGAGCCTACCGGCTCACCGTCGACCAGATACTGGGCGATCAGCGTACGCAACAGGCGCCGCGTACGGGCATCGAGATCGTGGCCAAGCGGGTTGATCATGCGCTGCGGTGATCCATGTGTTGCAATCCTTGAGACCCGACAGAAATAAGGTCTGCGCGCGCGGCTTGCAAGTGGAAGCTGTGTTTTGCGCCACCGGCCTGCCGTTACAATCCCTCGACCCCACCACCTGCCTGCCCATGCTCACTTCGCTCTACGTTCGTCATTTTGCCGTCGTCGAAGCCGCCGAGATCGCGTTCGGCCCGGGCCTGACCGTGGTCAGCGGCGAAACCGGCGCCGGCAAATCACTGCTGGTCGACGCCTTGATGCTGCTGGCTGGGGCTCGCGCCGACAGTGGCATGGTGCGCGCCGGCAGCGACCGGGCCGAGCTTGCCGCCGAGTTTGACCTGGCCGAGCTGCCTGAAGCCCGCGACTGGTTGCAACGCGAGGAGCTGGACGAGGATGGTGTGTGTCAGCTGCGGCGGGTGATCCGTACCGAAGGCAGTTCCAAGGCATGGATCAACGGCCGCCCGGCGAACACCCGTCAGCTCGGTGAGCTGGCTTCGCTGCTGGTCGAGATCCACGGCCAGCACGAGCATCAGGCGCTGCTGTCGCGTTCGCACCAGATGAGCCTGCTCGACGCCTATGCAGGCCACGAAGTGCTGCTGGCCCAGGTGCGCGACAGTGCGCTGCAATGGCGTGAGCTCGGTGCACGCATGCGCAAATTGAGCGGTGGCGAGGATCGCGAACAACGCATCGAGCTGCTGCGCCACGAACTGGGCGAACTCGAAAAATGGGTGCTGCCGGCAACCGAACTGACTGAGCTCGAGGCAAACCACCGGCGCCTCGCCAATGCCGGACGACTGGCCGAAGGAGCTGCCGGCGTGGTCGAACTGCTCGACGGCGACAGCGAATTCGCACTGCGGCGCGCACTCGGTCGCGCCCACTCCGAGCTGGGCAAGCTCGCTGCGCTGGATGACAAGCTGTCGCCACTATTGGAGCTCCTCGATAACGCCACCATCGAACTTGGCGAAGCGGCGGACGGCCTGGGCCGCTATGCGCAGGATGTCGACCTCGACCCGGAACGCTATACGGAAGTGGACAACCACCTGGGCCGCCTGCACGAGCTGTCGCGCCGGCATCGGCTGCCGGTTGCCGAACTGCACGACAAGTTGGCCGGGCTGCGTACGGAGCTGGCCGAACTGGAGGGCGCTGGCGATGCACTGGATCAACTGGCCGCACAACGCCAGCGCCTGCAGCACGACCACGCGAGCGCGGCGGCCGAGCTCAGCGTGGCGCGTGCGACCGCCGCCAGTCGATTGGACACCGAGGTCAGCATCCTGATGGCCGAGCTGGGCATGGCTGGTGGCCAGTTGAAGATTGAGCTGGAGACGGTTGCCAGCGACGAACCGGACCCGCAGGGCCGCGAGCGGTGCGAACTGCTGGTCAGCGCCAATCCGGGCCAGCCTCCGCGGCCATTGCGCAAGGTAGCCTCCGGTGGCGAACTGGCGCGTATCAGCCTTGCGATCGAGGTCGCCACGCTGGGCAAGGACACCGTCGGCAGCATGATCTTCGACGAGGTGGACACCGGCATCGGCGGCGCCGTGGCCGAAGTGGTCGGACAGAAGCTCCGTGCGCTGGGCGGCCAACGCCAGGTGCTATGCGTCACCCATCTGCCGCAGGTGGCTGCGCAAGGTCACGCCCATCTGCTGGTGAGCAAGCACAGCGATGGCGACTCCACCCACACGCGCATCGATCGGCTCGATGCCGGCGGCCGTCGTGACGAACTGGCGCGCATGCTGGGCGGCGTCGAGATCACCCGCGAAACCCGCGCGCATGCAAAACAGATGCTGGAACGGGCACAGACCGCTTGATCGGCATGAGCGCATTGCGCTCATGCACGGCTCAACCTTTGACCGGCAACAACCCGCGCTCGCTCGCCATCCGGTACAGATCCAGTTCCGAACCCGCACCCAGCTTGCCCATCAGGCTGGCGCGATGGATATAGACGGTCTTCTGACCAATCCCCAGCTCGGCCGCCACCTGCTTGGGGGCGCGACCACCGGCCAGCAGCAGGAACACCTCGCGTTCGCGCGTGGTCAGCCGATTGATCGGATCCAGCGCTGCGTTCGGCCGTTCGGCCCGGCGCTGGCGCAAGTCCGAGCTGAGAAAGCACTCCCCATGCATCACCGCGCGCAGGCCAGCTACCAGCTCTTCCGGCGCCACGCCCTTGGTGACGTAACCACTGGCACCACGGCGGAGTGCCTCTGATACATACGGCTCGCCGTCATGCATGCTCAACACCACGATGCGCGTCTCTGCCGACACGCTGAGCAGATGTTCGATCAATGGCAATCCACTGCCATCAGGCAGGGACAGATCCAGTGCCACCAGGTCGGGGTGCCACTGACCAACAGCCTCCACCGCATCATCGGCGTTGCGGCATTCAGCCACCACATCGAGATCAGGCTCCATTTCGATCAGCCGCTTGAAACCTTCACGAACGATGGCGTGGTCATCGACCAGAACAATGCTGTACATGCCGCTACTGTACACAGGGATGCGAGACTTAGGCAGGCCGCGCCGCAGCATTCGTGCGAATCACGCATGTACCATCGGCGCATGCGCCTGAAACCACTCCGCTTGCCCGACTCCGGCCCATTGCTTGGCGCAGGCTACCTGTTGCTATGGCTGCTGCTGTGGCCGACCGTGCAACCTTACTGGATGCTGCCGTACGGCCTGCGCTTTGGCGCCCTGCTGCTCACCCCGGTGCGCTACTGGGGCTGGCTGCTCGGTGCGGAACTGGTCGCCACGGCCGGCATCAGCGTGGCCCATGGCCTGCCTCTGGGCTGGATCGGCTTCGCCTTCGATGAACTTCCCGAGCCGCTGGTGATGGCTGCCGGCCTGTGGCTGCTGCGGCGATTCAACCTCCACCCCAGCTTGCAGAGCCCGCAGGAAGTGACCCGGCTGATGCTTTCGGTGGTGCTGATCGTGACCGCTACCACCGCCGTGGACGCAGCCTTGCTGGCACTCATCCAGACACCCCACTCACCCGATCTTATGCTGGGTGTTCTCGGCGAGGATTTGCTCAGCCATTACCTGGGCATCCTGCTGATCGTGCCGCTGATGATCATGCTGCTGCGCAGCCGGATCGACCACCGAGCCATGGCCAGCCTGCTGATGGATGGGCTGCTGGTAATGCTGCCATCCATGGCGATCCTACTGGTGTTGTCCGAGCAGGCAGCGCCGCAACCGCAATTCGCCCGCGTGCTGTCGCTGGCACCTGTGTTGTTCTTCGCATTTCGCCATGGCTGGCGCGGCGCCAGCCTGGCGATGATCATCTCCAGCCTGGGCATGACCCTGGTCGACCAGCACCTGGGGCATGCCCCATCTTCCGCGGCCGCTTATCTGTTCCTGGCCGTCGCCGGTACCGGCGCACTCATGCTGGGCTCGGCCACCGATGCTCTGCGCCGCAGCAGCGAACGGGTAGCCGAACAGAACATCTATCTGGGTGCAGTCAATCGCCGGCTGGATCAGCTTGCCCATCAATTGCGCAGCGCCGCCCGCGGCAATCTGCAGGCGGACGAAAACCAGCGCCGGCACCTCGCCGCCGAACTGCACGACGAGCTGGGCCAGAACATCACCGCGATCCAGACCCATGTGAAGCTGGCCCAGACACGCCTGCATCAGGCCGGCATGGAAGACATCAGCGCCTCGATCAATACCATCCTGGCCCACATGCGGCGCGCCCTGCACCGTCTGTTGGACGACCTGCGCCCTGCCGTGCTGGACGAGTTCGGACTGTTGCGCGCGCTCGATGAAGGTCCGATACGGGATCTGCTGAATACCGCAGGAATGATCTATCACACCGAATTGCACGGCGATCCGCGCCTGCTCGATGACGACACTCGCACCGCGATCTACCGGCTGGCCCAGGAAAGCGCGACCAACGCCGTCAAGCACGCACAGGCCAGCGAATTCTGGTTGCGCCTGCGGATCGGCGAGCGCCAGGGCATCGCACTCGCGCTGCTGGACCTGCGTGACAACGGTGCCGGCCTGCCCAGCCGATTGCCTCGCGGTGGCCGCGGTCTGCAAGGCATGCGCGACCGGGTCACCTCACTGGGCGGCCAGTTTCGCCTGCGCGCCGATCATGCCGGGGTCCATCTCCGTATCTTGTTGCGCAGCAACAATAATCCTGCGGAAATGGGGCGTCAGAACTAGGAATTTTTCCGATACCGGAAACGTAAAGACATCGTTATGATTAAGTCATCGATGTGGGGGAGCCACCATCGCAAGATGGTGGATTCAGAGTTGCCGTGGGGACGGCGGCTCTGGAACAACGGCAGGATGCCGTTTCGCCGCTACCTGGCGACAATGCTGGCCATCGCGAGTATCTCGTCGATAGCTAATTGCGATCAGGTAGCGGAGCAGCCGCAAGCGGACAGGAGTCCTCCTTGCGGCTTTTTTATGCGCGAAATTCGCCGTCCGGCTTGAGGGCGGCGGTCAACTTATCCGCAAACGACCCGCAGCTCAGGATTTACGGGCCCGCTGTTTCGGCCGCACATACAGCACCAGGCTGTGATCCTCGATCACATACCCATGCTTGGCGGCTATCTCGTGCTGCAGCCGCTCGATCTCCTCGCTGACGAACTCAATCACTTTCCCGCTGTCCACATCAATCATGTGGTCATGATGTTTGCCACGGTCGAGTTCGTAGACAGCCTGACCACCCTCGAAATTATGCTTGACGATGATACCGGCTGCCTCGAACTGAGTCAGCACGCGATATACCGTCGCCAAGCCAATGTCTTCCTGGTGGGCGAGCAAGTTCTTGTAGACATCTTCGGCGGTGAGGTGCTGTACCCCTTCCTCGTCAAAGATCTGCAGGATGCGCATGCGCGGGTGAGTCACCTTCAGGCCAACCCTGCGCAGTTCTTTGGTTTCCTGTTCCATTGCCTACTCTCCGCACACGGCGTTGCCAAGCCGGTAGTGTATCATCCGACACCTTTACGATCCGGACGCAACACGCATGCAAAAGCTGATCAACCTGCTGGTTTTCGCCGTGCTGGCGCTTTCCATCGCCGGCTGCCACTTCGTCTATACACCCGACGTGCAGCAAGGCAACCTGCTCGACAAGAAAACGGTGGATCAGCTGAAGCCCGGCATGACCAAGCATCAGGTACTGGTGCTGATGGGTACGCCGTCGGTCAGCACACCGTTCGACCAGAGCCGCTGGGACTATGTTTCCACCCAGCAGCATCGTGGCGGGACGATCAAGGTGCGCACGTTCACGCTGACCTTCAACAACGATACGCTGGTGCGCACCGAGGGCGACTTCTTCGCGCAGGACGCCCAGCAGCTGGTGAAGGACAGCAAGAAGTACCACTCTGGCTACCCGGTCAACGAAACCGAGGGCGACAAGAGCAAGTCGCCGGATGACAACAAGAATGGCGGTGGCTTCAGCAACGGTGGTGACAGCAGCGGTGGCAGCAGCAGCGGCGACAACAACGGTCATTGATCCAGCCACGCGCCAAGGCGGCTGATTGCCCTCAGCGTGCCCGCCGCCGGCGCGCTTCCATCGGATCGAGCAGCAGCGACCGGTAGATCTCGATCCGGTCGCCGTCATGCACCTGCTGATCCGGGGTGGCCTTCCGCGCGAAGATACCCAGACGGTGCGGATCCACTGCGCCGTCCGGGATCAGCTCGACGATGCCGGAAGCTTCGATCGCCTGCATGACCGTGCTGCCATCAGCCAGCTCCACCCGGCGCAGGGTCTGTCGCCCGGCGTCCGCATGGACCACTTCCACCGTGATCGAGCGCTCAGCCATATACGCGCTCGGCTTCACTGCAAAAATCGTCCACCATGCGTCCTGCCAATCCCTGGAAACCAAGCTTCAGGGCACTCCCACCCAGCCTGCCGGCATAATCGAAGTCCAGCGCAAAGGCGACCTTGCACCCTGCATCACCCAGGGCAATGAAATCCCACACGCCGTCGAGGCTGCGGAACGGACCATCGACGAGGCTCATCTGCAGGCGCGCGGGTCGCTCGACCGTGTTGCGGGTGGTAAAGCTCTGGCGGAACCCGGCGAACTTGAGATCCAGCCGCGCCACCAACGCATCACCCTGACGTTCGAGAATCTCGGCACCGGCACACCATGGGAAACGCTTTGGGTATGCTTCGACCTCATTGACCAAGTCGAACATCTGCGCTGGCGAATATTTCACCAGGGCGCTGCGGCGGATTTCGATCACAGTAACCTCTTCACATCACGCTTGATCCAGCCCTGCAAGAGGCGGGATCGGCATCAGGGCATCGAGGCCCGAGTTTAACGGACATGGCCAAGGCGAAGGACAAAGACAACAAGGGCGGCGGCACCATCGCGCTCAACAAACGCTCGCGTTTCGAGTACCACATCGACCAGCGTTTCGAAGCCGGCGTTGCCCTGCAAGGCTGGGAGCTGAAGGCGCTGCGTGCCGGCCGCATCAACTTCGGCGACAGCTACGCGGTTGTCCTGAAGAACGAGATCTTCCTGGTCGGTGCCTCGATCCCGCCGCTGATCAGCGCCTCCACCCACGTCATTGCCGAAGATCGACGCACCCGCAAGCTGCTGCTGCATCGAAAGGAAATCGACCAGCTGGTCGGCGCCGTCGAGCGCAAGGGTTACACCCTGGTACCCACCGCGATGTACTGGAAAGGCAACAAGGTCAAGGTCGAGATCGGCCTTGCACGCGGCAAGCAGGAGCACGACAAGCGCGACACCGAGAAGCAGCGCGACTGGCAGATCGAGAAGCAGCGCACCATGCGTTCACACAACCGCAGCGCCTGAGACTGCACAAGACACTGCGCAGCAAAAAGCCCCTGATTTTCATCAGGGGCTTTTTGCTTATTGGGGTGGCGTCTATTGAACTATCGCCGGAAAGCCTTGAACTGTAAGGGTTTCGAGATTCAGAGATTCCGAGTTGCCCCCAAAGTTGCCCCCATGTCGTGCTTGCTGCCATCGCATTTCATTGCACGTTGCCAAAGTCTTTCGCGCACGCGCGCGCGTTTTGGGGCTGTCATAACTCTCTAGCGGGCAGATTGCATCGCGCAAGCGTAGGTCACCGACCATACGGTTTATTTCCTCGTTCCCGGGGTCATAAGACATAGCACCTCGATCCGTGAGATATGCAATGGCCATTTCGGACCTGTGCACCGCAGCAGCCATCTGGCAAACCCTTGTCTGTCCGCAGGATTTGCCCGCTTGACGGGCAATGGCCTAAAGCTGAACACTCGGTGCATATGCCCCGATGTGGGGTCTAATAAGCGTTAGGGCTCAAATGGAAGTTTCCCAAGCGATCGAGACAAATGTCCGGGCCACGTTCTCATCACAAGACGCTGGCACGGCGCTCGTCGTACTTGCCGGCATGCAGCAACCACCTTCCACACCTGAGTGGGTAGCAGCAAGAGTTCGCGTGCAAATTGCTGCTCTCATGCTCG
>Ga0302229_10003636_pt1 | contig 10685 bp, 8 predicted proteins | sample II_Palsa_N1_3_FD_193518 | JGI IMG/M metagenome (GOLD analysis project Ga0302229, IMG submission 193518) | Peat permafrost microbial communities from Stordalen Mire near Abisko, Sweden - II_Palsa_N1_3 | ecosystem: Environmental > Terrestrial > Soil > Palsa > Peat permafrost | place: Sweden...
TACGCCGCAGAAGGTCCGGGAGGCGGTCGCCTCATTCGAGGGCATCGGCGCCGACGACCTCATCTTCAACACGGGCACCGACGACATCGACGACATCAAGCGCCTGGCTGACATCGTCCTCTGACCGAGCGGCGCCTCCGTACGCGCAGCCGGCGACTACCGGGATACCGGACCGCACCACTCGAGTAACCAAGGGAGAAATTTCATGCACGTGCTTGCCATCGGAACGCTCACCACCCAGGATTTCCAGCAGTACCTCCCCGAAGAGGGCGAGGTCACAGCCAGATGGTTTCAGGAGGGCGCCCTGAAGGACCTCTACGTCAAGGCCGACCACTCAGGCCCCATCCTGGTACTCAGCGACACCATACAGCCGGAGCCCAGAAGCGGATGGCCGACCTTCCGTTCGTCGCCCACGGCGTGGCCACCTTCGAGTACATCGAAATCCTCGCCCTCCCCGACGTCCCACCGACCAGCAACTAAACCCGTTCCCGCCCGACGCCCCTCCGTGCCCGATAATCGATCCTCGATGGTTCCGGGCAGTTCCGCGTTGATGCCCTTGCGCAGCAGGGCGAAGAACACGAACTCCTTCGTCAGCTCGCGCTTGTCGTGCTCGTCTCGTGACCAGATCTGGGCCGGGGTGCCGAAGCAGGCACGGAACAACGAGGCCCTCGGCACCGGGACACCGAGCAAGACCTCGGTGACGAGGGCGACGGCGACATAGAGCAGGCATCCTGAAATGGCAGGTCAGGGCGGGAATCCGGGTGAGAGCGGTCCGCATAACCGCTCCCACTGCCCCCGTCCGTGGCCTTTTCTGCCCCCGTCCGTGGGCTGGTCCGTGCTCGTCCGTGGGCCGCACGGCCCCCGGAACCCGGCGTCCACGGACGCATAGCGGACGGCGGGGGCCCGCAAACGCGCCTCGGACGGCGTATGTGCTGGTCAGCGGCCCCAGACTCGGGTAGGAGGATAGGGCTGTAAAACCGTCGGCTCAGCCTACGTTGGTTCGAACCCAACACCTGCCACAACACCTGCCACCACCTGCGAATATGCCCGCTAGCTGGATTTTCTTGGCTAGCGGGCTGTTTCGTCTCTTTGCCAAGGTGTGCCGTCTTGTGACGGTGCGTGCCGTTGTATCCAGGGATCCACGGACGTATGGCGGACGGCGTGCGTGCCCCTAGGACGGTCGGTGCAACCGTTGGTTCTCCACGGACGGCCACGGACAGGTCGCGCTGGTTGCGCGTCTTGGCTCGCGTGCGTCGTTCGGGTGGCCCAGGCTTGCCGAACGGCAGACCCTGTGCACTACAGCCAGTCGCTTGCTTCCTCGTACCACGACGGCGGCATGATGATGTCGCACACGAGGTTCCTGATCGCAGCTTCGACCTGTCCGGGGTTGGCGGCAAGGTAGTCGTCCACGCTGCGGATGACTCCGTCGCGGCTCAGTTCGGCGAGTACTGCGAAGTACTCATCCAGGTTCCTGGTCGTGACACGTCTCGCCTTTCCCTCCTCAACGGTCCATATCGTCCATTCCCGCGGGATCAGTGCCCCAGGCTCGGATGGCGGCAGATCCACGACAACCTCATGGAGGATATAGCGCAGGCCCATCCGCTTGAACAGCATCCTGTCGAAGATCCAGGTTGTGCCCTCGTGCTGGGCCATGAGCCAGTCAAGCGGTTCGCGATAGGCCTCGCCTATGTGCTCAGGGACGTTCTTGCCGGATCGGCCGTCCCAGCAGAGCTCGCCGACCAGGAAGATCTCGCCTACTCCAGGACGGCTCGCCCGGCCCTCTACCAGGGGCATGTATTTGAGCACCCTGTTCGGCCAGCCATAGACGATGGTTTGGACCAGGTCACACGGGTTGTGGACCTTGAGCCGTACGTTGACGTCACCGGGGTATTCCGCGGCGTGCTCCAACCAGGCCGGGACCAGGATGCTCCACTCCGGGTTTCCAGAAAGGCTTGCGGTTGCCTGTTCGCAGAACGACTCCCACCGTTTCTGTATGCGAGGATTGGCCGAACCTTCGAACATCATCTGGCTCTGGCCGAGATCGTCTCCGGACAGGAAGCGACGGAGGTCCTCTTCCTCGTGGGCGCTCGTCTCCTCGAACACACCCGCCCCCAGGTAGCCAACGATTTGCCAGTCGGGATCGTTGGCAACCTTGTAGAGGTCGCCAGGAACCGCGGACTCAATGTCGGCGACGGCCCACGTGGTCGTTCCGCTGTGAATTTCTCGCGTGATGCAGCAAAGGGCCTGGTACTCGGCAGGGTACTCGTGCGCGAACGGCTCTGGTCCGCTGTAAGGGCCGGCGATCCCCTCAGCGATCGCGGCTGGGTCCACGTTGCCGATCCCCAAATAGAGCCCGTAATGCGCAGCCACATTGTCGTAGTTGCCTACCCGGTCGAAGAGGGCGCCGAGCAGGTCCGGCGCGCCTACTGCTGCCGCTACCGCTTTTATCGACGACCACCACTGCTCGCGCCCCTGCGCAGTCGTGAAGAAGTAGATTATGTGGATCGGCGTGATGAAGCGCTCAGCTGGAGGCGATAGCAGCTCCACGGGGCGGACATGCGCCACCGTCCCGTCAGCTTTCACTGCGAACTTGTAACCCCGTACGTTTGTGCTCAGCTCGCGGGCGACGAGGCTGACCGGAGCGAGCAGTTCAGTCCAGTCCGCCGACGCGATGATCACCCTGATTCGGTCAGTCGCGACGTGCCTGTCTCTAGCCAGCAGCTCGACATACTTCGCGATCTCGGTTACCGCCTCGCGCGACTGCTTCTTTTCCAGCTTGACCTCGATGATCACCCACATCTGGTTCTCGTCACGAGCGAGGATGTCGATGTAGCCTCTCGTGCCGACCGAGTTCTGCAAACGGAACTCGGTCGAGTGCAGCCGCAGTCCTGGCTCCAGAAGGTGAAGCCGTTCCGCGAGGTAGTCGCGGATCACATGCTCCCGAGGCGCGGTCATGGGGGAACTCTAGGCTCGGGCACCGACAAAACCGCCTCAAGCCCGCGAGCGCGTCACAAAAAGCACAAGGAGACACGTACTGTTTCCCGTTCGTTGCGTCGCCGACTGGTCCGTCTCTGTGGAGCCCCAGCCCCGGCAAGCCCGCAACTCCGCGCTCGCCGCATGGGCATCCGACCTGCCCCCCGCGGTACTGGCCAGCCTGCTCGGCGTCCACATCCCGACCGCCGTCAACTGGGCCAGCCGCATCCGCCGCGACTGGACCGCCTACATCGCCGAACGGGTAAGCACCCCCTGATTTTGTTCGCGAGATGTGGGATCTGAGAAGTGAACGCGCCTGGTGGGGTGAGCTGGTCCGCGGTCAGGTCCTGATGCCAAAGGCTGGAGCCGCTGGCTCGCACCTGACGCGCGGGCATGTGCAGCGGCATTGGCTCGCAACCGGATTGCTGGCACAGCCATCCGGCGCGACGCGGTGCCAGGGGCTAGGTTTCAGGTATGCCTTCGGTTGACGACATCGCGGCGGAGTACGTGGAGCGGGCCGCCGCCCTGGACCCGTGCTACGCCACTCACGCCGGGATCGCGTGGCACGACCACGAGCTGGCGGATCTCAGTGCTGACGGGTTCGCCGAACGGGCCGGGCTGGATCGCTCAACCCTCGCGGCCCTTGACGCGGCCGAAGCCCCGCAGCCGCGCGAGCAGGTCGCGCGTGCCGCGATGCGCGAGCGCCTGGCACTGGCTGTGGAGCGCTACGACGCCGGGGACACCACCAGCGAGCTCAACACCATCAACAGCTGGGTGCAGACGGTGCGCGAGGTCTTCGACCTGATGCCCACGCAGGGCGAGGAGGCCGCGGCCGCCATCACCAGGCGGATGGCCGCGGTGCCGCGGGCTTACCGCCAGTTGTCCGTGACCCTGCTCGACGCGGCCAGGAACGGCCGCTCCGCCGCCAGGCGGCAGGTCGAGGAGGCCGCCGCGCAGTGCGCGGCCTGGGCCAAGCCGGGAGATTCCTTCTACTCAGCACTGGCCGGGCGGCTGACCGCAGTCCCGGGCTCGCTGCGTGCGGAGCTGGGCGTGGCCGCCCGCGCGGCCACGGCCGCCACGGCCGAGCTTGGCGTCTTCCTCGAACGCGAGCTGATGCCGCTGGCCAGGGAGAAGGATGCCTGCGGGCCTGAGGTCTACGCCCGGGCATCGCGGTACTATCTCGGCGCCGACGTGGATCTGCGGGAGGCCTACGCCTGGAGCTGGGAGGAGCTCGCCCGGCTACGGGCCGAGATGGCACGGGTCAGTAACCTGATCCGGCCCGGGGCCACCGTGCATGACGCCATGGCGATCCTGGACGAAGACCCGGCCCGGCGCGTCGAAGGGCGTGAGAACTTCCGTGCCTGGATGCAGGCCACGGCCGAGCGCACTATTTCGGAGCTGCACGGGACGCACTTCGACATCCCGCAGCCCGCGCACCGGATCGAGGCCGTGATCGCATCCACCAGCGACGGAGGGATGTACTACACCGAGCCCTCCGAAGACTGGTCCCGGCCCGGGCGGATGTGCTGGTCGGTGCCGGACGGCGTCGAGGCCTTCTCCACCTGGAAGGAGGTCACGGTCGTCTACCACGAGGGCGTTCCCGGTCACCTGCAGATATCGCACGCCATGGCGCAGCGGGAGAGCCTGAACCGCTGGCAGCGCATGTCCTGGGTATCCGGCCACGGCGAGGGCTGGGCGCTCTACGCCGAGCGGCTCATGCGAGAGCTTGGATACCTGGACGACCCGGGGGCATATCTCGGGATGCTCGACAGTCAGCAGCTGCTCGCCGCCCAAGTGCCCCTGGACATCGGGGTGCACCTGGAACTGGATGTCCCGAAGGGCAACGGCTGGCGCGAGGGCGAGCGCTGGAATGCCGAGATCGCCTGGGAGATCCTGCGTGCCCACTCCAGCTGGGATGAACGGCAACTGCGCTCCGAGCTACGCCGCTGTCTCGGCATGCCGGGTCAGGCCCCTTCATACAAGCTTGGTGAACGGATCTGGCTACAGGCCAGGCAGGATGTCATGGCACGGGCCGCAGGAGCCCTGAGCCTCAAGGACTTTCACGCCAAGGCGCTCAGCCTGGGCGCTATGGGTCTTGACCCGTTGCGCGAGGCGATTGCCCGCCTCTAAGGACGCTCAGCAAAGCGCTGACGGGCCGGGATGGCAAGACGTCAGCTTTCCAGATCGGCATTGGCTGAGGGTTCCGCGGGGCTGTCCCGACCACGGCGGGCCTGGTGTCAGTGCTGGCCGAAGGGGTCCACTGCAAGACACTAGGCGCGGTCAAAGCTCACGAACGGTGACTTCACCACCACGGAGATGCGGTCACCCCTGACAAGCAAGTGCGGCGCATCTCACGAACAAAACCGCACCCCCGCCCCAGGGAATACCGCACGATCCGAATAAGTGCTCTCCGCCAGTACTGCGGCACCCATCAGCGAGCGGGATAGGTGACGTCTAGTTCGCCGTGGGCTGGGGTTCGGCCGCCATCCTGCCGGATAGGCCACGTTCTACGGTGCCCGGTTCGTAGCCCTGACCGAGTACGACAGTGATCTGCCGAAGGGCGACAGCAGTAGTCCGGAGCGATGATCCCTCCGAACGCCACCCGCGAGTTGCGGGCGTTGCGGCAGGCTTCGGAAGGATTGTAACGCCAGGCGTTCCCGGGGTCGGCGTTCAGCGTGAGGACGAACCTTGCGCTGTCCGCCGCTAGCTGGATCTTCACTTCAGAGGCACGTGATGCTCACATCACCTGTTAGCCGGGTCCTCACATCTGCGCCTGGCTCTCTGTTTGAGAGCCAGTCATGTACCTGTCGTGGGCCGGTGATTGACCTGTCATGTACCTAGGCCGGTTACGCGCCGGATCACGAGGCTACGAGGCGCCTGGTCGTCTGGTGTGGATCTGGGTAGCGAATCAGGGGCGCGCCATAGGCGTCGTTCCGCTACCTGCCGGCCAGGACCGAGGCGCAGGTAGTGGTCATCTAAATCACCGGGAGAACCCGGTAACTAGACCGATGTGCCCGCAGATTAAGAGTCTGCTGCTCTAACCAGTTGAGCTAGCGGCGCGCGTGCGGGCTCAAGCTATGACGTGCCGGGCTGTACGGCAAACCAGGAGACCGGCTGCCGCGTGGTGCCGCCCACTACCGGGCCGTACCGGGACATCCGAGCAAACATGGAGCAAACATGGCCACGGCCGATCTTGGACCGGTGCGGGGACAGCTGTGTCTCCCGTGCCGGGCCGACGGCACAGAGTTAGCAGATGCGGCAGATACGGTCCGTAGTTGCCGCTGCTAGCGTGGACGCTAGTGCAGCCGCTCATTAATCCCTTACTGGCTCCTGGCGAGCGGGGCTGTTACTTCTTGTAGTCGGTGAGGTGGGTGATGGCGGCGGTGTCATAGGCTTGGGTGAGGTGGCCGGTGTACTGGCCGTTGTGCAGGATGGCGTCGGCATAGGTCTCGGTGGCGGGGTCGTAGAGGGCGAAGGCCCAGTCGTTCTCGTCGCCGAGGTACTCGATGCGGCAGAGGGGATGCGCTCGTCGCTGTCGTCGCCCTCGTCGGCCCAGGCGTCCATGTAGCCGAACGAGCCCCGCCAGCGGATGGTGATTTCCTGCAGGTCAGGGTGGATGAGGGAGGCGTGATGGTCGACCGTTCCCCGACGAACTCTTTGAGGCGCTTGGGCGGTACCGGCATGCCTGCCAGTCTCGCCGGCGGCGGTGATGCCGCCGGAGCGCGGGCCGCCGGCGCCGATATCCTCGGTCCTGCCCGGTAATGATTGCATTCTTCCGTGGTCACCATGAGGCGGAAGGAGAACCGGGATGGCAGGCCGGGACGGCGCAGGACCGCCGCGCGAAACTGGCAGGCGGATATGCAGAATGCACTACCTGAACCGTGCGGATCGCGGGCAAGCCTGATGCCTAGGGCAGCTTCACGAGACGCCGCCGACGCCCGACACTGGGGAGGGTGGGCTGTCGCGGGAGGAGAGGAGACGGATCGCTCCGGCGGCGCGGTTCGCGCAGCCGCGGCATCATGGTCCTCCTCGCCGGTGACGTGAACGTCCCTTCGGGGCACAGCCGAAGCCGGCCCGGCGTGCGGGATAGCGGCCAGCGCATGACAGCCAAGTAAGGCAGGAGTCCATGGCCGCAGTAGCTGCCGGCATACCGGTGTCGCTGGACGGGTTCGTCGCCGACCCATCCGGCGGGACCGAGCGCATTTTCGCCTGGTGCAGCAGACCGCAGCCCGGGCGTGCCCGCTGCTGGCGAGGCCGAGGCGGCATGCCTGGGCGTGATTGTCTACAGCCGCCGCACCTTCGAGGCCGCCTGCGGCTGGGGCGACAACCACCCGGCCAGAGCGCCGTGATCGTCGTCACGCACTCCGTCCCGGACGCCTGGCCCCAGGAGAACTCCACGATGTCGTTCGTCACCGGCGGTATCAGAGCGCCATGACAAAGGCGATCCAGATCGCCGGGACAAGTTCGTCGCCCTCGGCAGGCCGCTACTGCTCGGCGACGGGATCCGCCTGTTCGGCCACCTGAACAGCGTGTCGGCAGAGTTCGACGGTCCCGAGGTGACCGAGGGCAAGGGCGTCGCCCACCTGCACTACCGCGTTCCCGGAAACCAGCCGGAACCGGCCAGACCGGAGGTTAAGGCTAGATGAATCAAGACGATTACGGTGCCCTCTTCGAGCGATTCGAGCGGTCCGCGTTTCGCCTCGAGGCACGCGACCAATACGCCGTCGAGGACGAGCAGCAGGATCTCGCGGCCTTCCTGAACGGGCAACAGAGCCCGCCGCGGACGCCGCGCTACGACTCCTGGCTGGCCATGGTCGCACGGGCCACAGCATCGGGGCGCACCGTAGAACGCGTCCGGATCGCTGCCCGGCCGCTCGCCGACTACACCCAATTCGAGTTCGCCGCGTACCCGGAGAACATCGCGGCCGGGGAGAAGGTTCGCGTGGTGGAGCGGGGTTCGCTGCAAGGTGCCGACATAGCCTGGGCCGATAAGGACTTCTGGATCTTCGACGACAAGACCGTCGCCCTCCTTCGTTACGACGAGGAAGGACGTTTCCTCAGGGCCGAAAGTACCGTTGACATCGATGCCTCTCAGCCAAGCAACGAGCGCTCGGCCTTTCCGTGGACTTCGCAGACCTCCTCTGGAGGTAGCCAATCGTGAGTGTTGTCTCTCGATCAACCGGCCAGCCCCTCGGCAAAGCCTCGAACTTGTCCATCCTGCTTAGAGCGGCCAGCGTTGTTGGGCTGAGGGGGAGGAATACGGTGGACGCGGCGCCGAATGGTACGCCGCCGGGTATGCCCAGGGTCTGGCTTCCGGCATCGAAGGATCGCCGGGACGTCGCCGAGCAGGAACCGGGATAGGTAGCGGTCGATCGCGGTGCCAGTGCGGGTGATCTCCTTCTCCACGGCCGTCAGTTCGGCGCGGTGGCGATCCGTGGCCGCGTGGCGGGTCGTGTCGGCCTCGCTCGCCGCAGCTGCGATCAGGTGGCGCTCGGTGCGGTAGAAGGCCGCGAGCTTGGCGAATAGCGCCTGATCGGCGGCGTCGGCGTTGAGCCGATCGGCGTTGCACGTCGTGGTGCCATAGCGAGCGCGGCTCCAGCAGGTGTAGTAGCGGTAGGTCTTGGACCGCCCGTGGGCAGCGGTGCCGATGAAGCCCTTCTTGCAGTGCGGGCAGCGAATACGCCCGGTCAGGTGATACTCCGACGAACTCGCGGCCCGGTGGGTGCGCGCCTCGCCGCGAACGGCGAGCAGCCGCTCCGCCGCGGTGAAGGTGGCTGGCTCGATGATCGCCGGATGGGCGCCCTGGACCACCGTGTCTGTCGCTCCCGCAGATCCGGGGCCTACAGCCTCCTGGCTGGTGGCGCCTGCCCCGGCATCTCTAACGCGCCTGGTCACCGCCGCCCGATCCGCCGGGGCAACCGCCGCCCCAGACGCACTCTGATCGACCATGCCTCGCCGTCCTCTCGGAGTTCCCTTGCACTAAAGAAATCCGGATTTCGGCCCGATTCGTGACACCCTGCAGCGACATTCACAGCAACCGACGATGATCAGGGCACGAGAGTCGCGGCGTGAACATGCTCGGTACGGCATGGTGATGGTCGCGTGACCGACGCGGCATCGTTCGGCCCCAGGCTTATCTGCGGTGGGATACTCCTCGGCGTGGAGTTGGACCTGGTCGTGAGCAGTAAGTCGTACCTATTTGGAGTTGGTGGACGCGGCACTGCCGGCCCTCCACCGCGCCGACGACACCGACGTCCCCTAGGTAGTAAGGAATGACGCGATGACCACCCCGGACGCCTTTCCCTTGGAGCCCACCCCGATCCGTGTCTCCGACGAGGTCCTTGATGACCTGCGCGCTCGTCTCACTCTGACTCGTCCGCCGCTGGACGAGCGGAATGCGGACTGGTCCTACGGCGTGCCGGACAGCTATCTGCGTGAGTTGGTCGCCTATTGGCGTGACTGCTATGACTGGCGCCAGGCCGAGGCTGCCATCAACGCCTATGAGCACTACCAGGTGAGCGTCGCCGGTGTCCCGGTGCATTTCATGCGCAAGCCCGGCCGTGGCCCGCGGCCGATCCCGTTGATCCTCACTCACGGCTGGCCGTGGACGTTCTGGCACTGGTCGAAGGTGATCGACCCGCTCGCTGACCCGGCCGCGTTCGGCACTGACCCCGTCGATGCGTTCGAGGTCATCGTGCCGTCCCTGCCCGGCTTTGGGTTCCCCGGCCCGCTCACCGGCTTTCCGGACGTCAACTTCTGGAAGGTCTCCGACCTCTGGCACACCCTGATGACCGAGACCCTGGGATACGAGAAGTACGCCGCTGGGGGCTGCGACATCGGCGGGATCGTCTCCAGCCAGCTCGGCCACAAGTACGGCGAGGAGCTGTACGGCATCCACATCGGCTCCGGGCTGCGGCTGGACTTCTTCACCGGCCCCCGTGCCTGGGACTTCGCCCGGAACCGGCCCCTGACCGACGACCAGCCCGCTGACGTCCGCGCCCGCATCGTCGAGCTGGACCACCGCTCGGCGTCCCACCTCGCCGTGCACATGCTCGACGGCGCCACCCTGGCCCATGGGCTGAGCGACTCACCCGCCGGGCTGCTCGCCTGGCTGCTGGAACGCTGGAACGCCTGGAGCGACAACGGCGGCGACGTCGAGTCCGTCTTCACCAAGGACGACATGCTCACCCACGCCACGGTCTACTGGGTGAACAACTCCATCGCCACCTCGATGCGGTACTACGCCAACGCCAACCGCTACCCCTGGACCCCTGCCCACGACCGCATCCCGATAGTGCAGGCCCCGGTCGGCCTCACCTTCGTCACCTACGAGAACCCGCCCGGCATCCACACCGCCAAAGAACGCGTCCACGCGTTCAAAACCAGCCCGCAGGCCGAGTGGTTCAACCACGTCAACGTCAACGCCCACGACCACGGCGGCCACTTCATCCCCTGGGAGAACCCCGACGCCTGGGTCAGCGACCTGCGCCGCACCTTCCACGGCCGCAGACCCTGAGAGAAGAACGACCCTTGCCGGCTCTCCGTCCGGCGACCCCAGGGGCCACCAGGCGGGACTGACTCGAAAATAGACCAGTGGACGCCAACCGATTTCGAAGACACTTATATTATGCCACAAGCGCCATTGTCATGTCAATTCCGAGCTCGAACTCGGATGGTGACAGATACCCTAGCGCTTTCTGTATCCGCTTACG
>Ga0302229_10003638_pt1 | contig 10683 bp, 9 predicted proteins | sample II_Palsa_N1_3_FD_193518 | JGI IMG/M metagenome (GOLD analysis project Ga0302229, IMG submission 193518) | Peat permafrost microbial communities from Stordalen Mire near Abisko, Sweden - II_Palsa_N1_3 | ecosystem: Environmental > Terrestrial > Soil > Palsa > Peat permafrost | place: Sweden...
ACGTGATCGCCCCGCCCGGCGGACGGCACGGCGCCCGCACGCTCCGGCCCGGGCCGAAGGCCCTGGCCAAGTGGCTGGCCGGGTCCGTCCGCAAGGACCCGGCCGAGGTGATCGCCGCCGCGTTCGACGAGGCCGAGGCCCGCGACCCCGGCCACCTGCGGACCTGGGTCGTCCTGGCCGGCGGGGCCGAGCACCAGCTGGACCTGATCCGCGCCGAGGCCGGCCGCCGCGGAGCGGAGATCCACATCGTGATCGACCTGATCCACGTGCTCGAATACATATGGAAGGCGGCATGGAGCCTGCACGACGCCGGCGATCCCGCCGCCGAGGACTGGGTCGCGGTCAAGGCGCTTGCGGTGCTGGCCGGCGACAGCGCCCGGGCGTCGGAGGAGATCACCGCCGAGGCGAGTGCCGCCAGCCTGCCCGCCAGCCGGCGAACCGGCGCGGATTCCTGCGTCCGCTACCTGAACGCCCGGCACGAGTACCTGCGCTACGACCAGGCCCTCGCGGAAGGCTGGCCCATCGCGACCGGCGTCATCGAGGGAGCATGCCGGCATCTCATCGCCGACCGCCTCGACATCGGAGGGGCCAGATGGGGCCTGGACGGCGCCGAAGCCGTCCTCACCCTCCGCGCAGTGATCAGCAACGGCGACTTCGAAGAGTACTGGAGCTACCACCTCGCCCGCGAGCACCAGCGCCTCTATCCCGGCACCAAGCAGGGGAAATACGCACTCGGCGCTTGAGTGGCTACCTCACTCCAGGGGAGCTGCACCCATCGGCGGTCTGCCCTCCGACGTAGACCTGTGCGCCGGAACCGGCGAACGCCGACGGGATCAGCTGCTCGCGCAAATTCAGCACAGCCGCCACGTCCTGGCTGGAGACGACGTCACCCCGGATGGGAACGGTCAGCGTGAGGATCTCGCCGTCAGGTGAGGCCTTGACGACGCCGGGCCCGAAGCGCGGGTCGCCGGCGAGCACGGCTTCGAGCTTTGAGAGGTCTGCCCGGGCAGTGCCCGTCCCTCCCACCGAGACGATCTCGACCGGGTCCTGGCTCTGGCCCGGGAAGTAACGCTGGACGGCCAGGTAGCCCTGTTTGGATGGCAGGTTGCCCGGCAGCGTGGTTACTCCGCTCTGGCCGATGTGCAGGCCGAGCACCGGTACCGCCGCCAGGACCATGAATCCTCCCGCCAGCGCCAGGCTCACGGCTGGACGACGCATCACCCTTCCGGTCACGGCTGTCCAGATCCGGGCTTCGGCCGCGTCGGAGCGCCCGAGGTTCTTGCCCACGATGGGCAGGGGCAGCGAGTTCACCCGATCACCGATCAGGCTGAGCATCGCCGGCAGCAGGGTCAGCGCGGCGGCGACGGATACGACTCCGACGATCACCGCGCCGGCGGCCAGGCTGCGAAGGATGGTGACCGGTACCAGGAACATGCCGAGCAGGGCGACGACGAAAGTGCTCCCGCTGAAGAGCACGGCGCGGCTAGCGGTGGCTCCCGTCATCCGGATCGCCGCCTCCTTGCCGCGGCCGTGGCCGCGTTCCTCCCGGAAGCGAGAGATCATGAACAGCGAGTAGTCGATGCCGAGCGCCAGGCCCATTCCGGTCATCATGTTGACGATGAAGACCGACAGGCTGAACTCCTGGGCGAGCAGCGCAGCGATGCCCAGGCCCACGATGATGGAGAGCAGAGCCATCAGCACCGGCATCAAGCCGGCGACCACGGCGCCGAACACCAGCAGCAGGATCACGATGGAGATCGGCAGCCCGAAGTCCAGTTCCCCGTGCTGGAGGTCGCTCGCCGACAGGGTCGTGAAGTCGTTCCCGACCGTGTGGTCGCCGGTGACGGCCACCGAGAACCCGCCGCTGCCGTTTGCCGCCTGGACGTCTCTCACCACCGGCTTTATGCCGGCGTCACTCGCGGCCCGCAGTGCGATCAGGGCCGCGTGATGGTCGGACGACACGAACCGGCTTCCAGCGCTCAGATCAGTCGCCACATGCGTGACGCCAGGAGCCGTCCGGACCTGAGCCGCCAGCCGGGCCACGAATTTCTGAAAGCTGCCGTTGGTGACGGTGGAGCTCTTCGAGCTGACCACGATCACGTCGGCCGGCCTTTGGCCGGCCGACGCACCCAGCGCCTGGCGGTACAGGGCTTCGGCCTGGCTGGACTGCGTCGTCCCCACCACATGGGCACTCGTCGTCAGGCCGCGCAGCGAGGTGCCGACGAGAATCAGCGCCACCACCACGGCGATCCCCCAGATCGCCAGCACACAGCGCGCCCGCCTCGCGCTGGCCGCCGCCAGCCTTTCGGTCAGGCCAGCCGAACCGCGGCCTTCCGATGGCAACGCGGCGACGCCCGTTTCGTGGGCGGCATCGGGGCCAGCGGCCTGCGCCGCTACGGGATGCGCCGGCGGGCGGACTCGCGACCCCGAGTCTGGCGCGTCATGGCCTACCTCATCCGACTTCCGGGAAGAATCGTTGTGCATCATGGCTCCTTTGCTGTGCCCTGACGGTCCGGCGCCAGCGCCAGCGCCGGCGCCGGCGTGCGGCGGGCGGCTACTGGACCGGGCCGATCTCGGCGCCGGCGAGTTCGGCGTAGATGAGGAACTTGAATGGGTCGGTTTGCTGGTGCTGCTCCATGAGGTGGTGCAGCGCGGTGCGGCGCAGCCGGGCCAGTGCGGTGCTGGCGGGGTGGCGCAGCAGGCCGGGTTCGATGATCTGCAGGGCGAGGGCGTGATCGCCTTGGCCGATGAGGGTGCCGGCGGCGGCGGCGAACTGCTCCTGGTTGCCGCCGGCGAGCAGGTCGAGGGCGGCGGCGTGCTCGGCCGCGGTCCCCGGCTCGAGTCCCTGCCCGTCGGGCGGCCAGTAACCGGTGCGCTGGTGGTGGAGCCGCTCGGTGAAGTGGTCGCGGATCACCAGGTAAGGCACGACCGCGGTGGGGTGCTCGCGGAGCACGGCCGGGAGGCTGGCCGCTGCCAGGATGGCGGGCAGGGTGCGGCCGCCGCGGATGCCGTCCAGCACCTGGCCGTGCAGCTGGGTCAGTGCCGCCGCCAGGCCGGTGACCGCCCCGGCGGTGAAATTTTCGGTCAGCGTCGGGTGGCCGTGGATGAGCAGGCGGGGCCGCAGGCTGGCGATGAAGGCGAGGGTCTGCAGCAGCCCCTCCGGGGAGCCTTCGCCGGCGAATGGCTGCCCCAGGTAGGGCATCATCACGTCGCCGGTGAACAGCACGCCGCTGGCCGGAAGGTGAACCAGCAGCGCGTCGCTGGTTTCCCCGCCCGCCGCCGGATACAGGACAAGCCCGGTGCCCCCTACCGTCAGTGGCGTCGGCTGGCTGATCAGCTGGTCGGGGACGACGGATGGGGGGACATCTGCGGCGGTGCCCGCGAAGTAGCGGAACCGTGGCCGCTCCCCCTGCGCACGGTCCAGTCCGGCGGGGAAACCGGCCTGGGCGATCACCTGGGTGCCGGGCCCGCGCAGCGCGCCCGCGCCGCCGATGTGGTCCCAGTGCGCGTGGGTGAGGATCAGGTGGCTGACCGCACCGCCGGCGGGCGGGTCGAGGGCACCGAGCGCGGCCTTGACCCGGTCCCCGGCGGTGCCCGCGTCGATCGCGATCATGCCGTCGCTGGTCGTGATGAACGCCAGATCGCTGAAGTCGTAGCCTTGGGCGACCTGGATGCCGGGCTCCGGGCGGAAGATCCTGGGCGAGGTGAAGCGGAACCCGCCGGCGGCGGTGGCCCAGAAGCCGCCGAACATCAGCCGCGAGCCGGCCGGGGCCGCGCCGAGCCCCGACCTGCGTTCGGCCTCGGCGGCCTGCTCATCGTGGCCCAGCACGGCATGCGCAGTGGCGAGGCCGTGGTACACCGAGCGCAGCAGCATGGGCGGGAACTGATCCCGGACGGCCAGGACGAACTCCAGGTCAGCGACGGCCCGAGCGGCCCGTTCCCGGTCCGGCGGCAGCCCGGCCAGGGCCAGCCCGCGGAAGTACTGCGGCGGCCCGAGATCGGTGGCCGCGGCCTGGTCCAGCTTGGCCAGCGCGGCGTCCACATCCTCGCCCAGCCGGGCCTGGAAGAACCCGGCGAGCGTGAGCGGCAGCGCCTCGCCCGGCTGGGCGCCGGCCAGCTCGGCGAAGTAACGGTATCCCTCGCCGTCCGCGCCGGCAGCCGCAAGCCTGGTGGCCAGGATGACCGTGGTGGCCCGGTCGGCGCCAGGCCAGCGGGCCGCTGTCTTAAGTGATTCGATGCCGCGATCACGGGTGATCGATCCGGTCATGCCAGTGCTCCCTCTGAGGTGAGTTGGGTTGTTTCAGCTTCATCGGACGCCGCGGGTGCTGGCTGGGCGGGCAGGAACAGGACGGCCAGGACGGCTCCCGCGGCGGCCACACCCGCGGCGACGAGGCAGCTGATGGTCAGGCCGCGCAGGAACGCGCTGGCGGCGGTGTGCTGCAGTGCCTGCCCGAGGCCCGGGTGACCGAGGGCCGCGATCTGCCCCGGGCCGGTCGTGAAGCCGCCGGCCACGCTGGCGAGCCCGAACACAGCCAGTCCCGCCAGCAGCGTCCGCTTGCGGCCAAACCGGTCGGACAGGCTGCCGAAGGTGAGCAGCAGCGCGGCGAAGGCGGGGGCACTGTCAGCACGCCGTCTCGGCAGGCCGGGGGGAATGTGACTGCCTGGCTGTTCTTCTGCCGGCGCGATCACCGGCGCGGGCAAGCGCCTTGGCCCGGACCACATCGGGGTCCCGCGGGTCGGGCGGAAGGACCTCATGCCAGGGGCGCTCGCGCCGGATCCTCGGCCTGTCGATGCGGATGCGCTTCACTGTCATCTCCTCGGTCAGTCGCCATGTCTGGGGTCCGTTAACGAGGAGTCCCAGCCGTCTTCGGCGACTGTTCTGCGAGGACGATATGAGCAGGCGTCGCTCAGGGCGTCACCCGAAGGTGGACCCGCTGGGTGGAATCTTCTGCGGCGGGGCTCTGGCACGAAGGTGCCACCGGTTCGGAGACGGGCGCTGTGCTAGGTGTCGCCGAGTTCTCGTGCGAGGAACCCGGCGGCGTCCGGCTGTCCCCGCAGCGACAGCCGCGTGGCGCCAAAACCGCGCCGGATCGTTGTCGGCAGCGTCCAGCGACAGCCAGGCCACCAGCCGCCCGCCGCGCCGGGCCCAGCCGGCCAGCAGGACAGTCTTGCGGACCCAGCCGGGGCGCAGACCAGGACTAGCCCTCGCGCCAGCCCCTCCGGCCGGTACCAGACTGGCTGCCGCCGCCGCTGGGCCCGGCGGCAGGCCGGCCAGATGACACCTTCGTGCCAGCCGGCCAGCGCCGAAGATTCCACCTGGTATGTGCACCTTCGGGTGACGCCCAGGCCCGGCGACCGTTCATAGCGTGCTCTGGTGAAGCAAACGCGAGAACCGGCCGGACTCGCCCTGGTCCGTGGCGGTCGTAACGGCCACCCTAACCGGCACCTCCCCGGCCGCCCAGCGGCCTCACCCCCGCGCCACTGGGCCCGCACTGCGGCAAGTCCAGCAGACTCACGAGGTGATCTTGATGACAGCTAGCCAGCCCATCCGTCGCCAGGCCACGTCCGCGTGGCGCACCGCCCGCCGCGCCGCAGGGGCACTAGGGGCCATCCACGACGAGCAGGTTCTCATGTGGGAACTTTTCTGGAGCACCAACCGCGTCCCCGTCGACCATGCCGGGCCGCTGGCCTGGACCCCCTCCCTGGACGGGCCCCGGTTGACCGGCAGTCACCTGCACATCCCCGACAACACCAGCGACGAGGACGGGCCATGACCGGCACCCCGCGACCGCGGCCGTCCGCAGCCGCAGAGGCGATGGCCGCCCAGGCCGGCCGCTGGCTGGAGCCGGCGTGAGCGCCTCCGGAGGGCATGCCCATTACGAGATCCGTGTCGACGGCGTCCTGGACAGCCAGTGGGCCGCCTGGTTCGACGGCCTCCAGGTCAGCGACGACGGCGAGGAGACCGTCATCTCCGGCCTGCTTACTGACCAGCCCGCGCTGCACGGGCTGCTGGCCAAGATCCGCGACCTCGGGCTCTGCCTGATCTCCGTGCGCCGGCTGGACACGGACGAGGCCGGAAACGAGGCATCGTAATGAGACCCGGCTCCAGCCGGAGCCGAACGCCCGGCAGATCCGCGGTCAGGCGAGACGACGACACCGACCTCGACTACCACGACACTCTGGCCGGCAAGTTTCTGGCGCCCCAACGTTGAGCCTCAGGGCAGGGACCCACAGCGACGAAGGGCAGCCGTGCGCCCCACCCGCCATCACCCACAAACAACGCGCCGTCAGCCAGAACTCACGGCCAGGCCAGGACGGGGTCGAGGCCATGGCGGTCACGCTCCGCAGCCTAATCGTGTTGCTGGCTCGGGGTGGGGTCGTCCGGGTCCTCATCTGATTCGGTGTGGCGCAGGTGATCGGGCTGGGTATGCCAGCCGGGCGAGAGATCGCCAGCCAGCGCACAGTGGACGAATCGGGCAACGGCCATGGTGTGCGCTCGGCTGGGGTTCCATTGCAAGGTGAATGGCACGAGCTGGCGGGGCACCACCGGGCGGAGCACTGTCTGGGCGCGGGCAGCCGCCAGGGACGGGATCAGCAGGCAGCCACATCCGCTGCAGTTCGACGGTTACCTGTGGTGCTTCGGCGCCGAACAGGCTGATCAGGTGAGGGGCGAGCACCGGGGCAGCGGGCGGGGTGATGCCCAGCCGCACGGTGCCTGCCTCGCCGCCAGCGACGCGGCGGACCGCGGCCTGGGCGGCGGCGACCTCGTCGAGAGTGACTTTCGAGCGGGTGAGCAGTTCGGCACCTGCGCTGGTGCCTTTGGCTGGCCAGGGGCCTGATCCGAGAGCACGGCGGCCCGCACTGATCCCAACGGCACTTTCGTGCCCGGTCCGGCCGCGAAAGATTCCACTGGCATGGGCACTTTCGGGTGACGCCCCAGGGCAACGGCGGCTCGTACCGTCTTCGCAGAACCGGCCCCAAGACGGCCGCAGTCCACAAGACCAGGTACATCCGCAGCCCCAGACCAGAGGCCCTGGCCGTCATCGCGACGGCGCGGCTGATGGTCGTGCTCGACGCGACCATCGTGCCCAACACCCGACCGCCCTACCAGAGGAGCAATGAGCAATCCGATGTCCATCTCGAACAACGTCCCCGACACCCAGCCTCAGGTGCTCGTCATCGGCGCGCGGGGGGCCCTTGGTGCGCTCGTGGCCGATGCCTTCCGACGGCGCAGCTGGGCGGTCCGCGAGTCCAGCCGCGACCCTATCCCGGACTTCCACTACGTCGACCTGACGGATCCCGCGACTCTGGCGCCCGCTCTCGACGGAGTGGACCTGGTCATCACGACGGTCCCGGACCCGACGCTCGCCGCCGAACGACACGTCCTGAAGCGCGGGGGCGTGCTGTTGAACATGTCGGCCGGACCCGCAACGGCACTCCGGTCCCTGCGTCGCGAGGCAGGGCAGGCGAAAGGCACGGTCGTGATGAATGCCGGCATCGCGCCGGGAGTCACGAACCTGCTGGCTGCCCAGCTTCTCGCGGAGAATCCAGGCGCCGACGAGGTCGAGCTAGTGTTCACGGTGACCGCTGAGGGCACCGGAGGTGCTGCCTCCGCCGACTTCGCCCATCGCGGTTTCACCGGGCGGGGTCATCACCGGGTCAAGCAGGTGGCTCTGCCGGAGCCGTTCGGCTCGCGTCGGGTGCTGGGCTTCGCCGAGCCGGACGGAGGCTGGCTCGGGCCGATGGCCGACGGGATCAGTGTCAGCCCCTACATCTGCCTGGCCGAGCGCTCTCTCGGCGCGATGATGCACACGCTGAACGTTGTCCGGCTGATTTCGAAGCTGCCCCGGGCGGCGCTGGGGTCGGGCCGGCGTGCAGCCGTGGAGGAGGCCAGCCGTGAACCAGTGGCGCACTCGGTCGCAGTACTGCGCGAAGGGCTGCGCCTGGATGACAGGCTCGTGGTCGGTCAAGGCGACTTCCGGATGGCAGCTTCAAGCGGCATCGTGTTCGCCGAGGCACTCCTCGGCCGGGACGGTTGCGTCTCCGCGCAACCGGGCGCTTGGTACCCCGAGGAGGTGCTCTCGCTTAACCGAGTGGAGGCGTCCCTGCGCCGGGCGGGAATCGACGTCACGAAGACCGACAACGATCGGGTGGGCTCGGCCTTCGTACGCTGACCAAGAACGGCGCATGCTCGCGCCTCGCTCGGTCCCCGCCCGCGTCCCCGTCCGGACCGACGGGCTCGGTCTCTCACGCTCCGCGGCTCAAGCCCGCAAAGCGCGCCTCAGGCCGCACGCACCGCTTGCGCGAATCGTCGAGGATATCGCGCGTGCCGAGGGGCATTACTGACGAAGACGATGTATAGCATCGTCCGCCGTAGCTTGCACGGTCACCACGCCCTGCCGGTTGCATGCCGCGCAGAAATCCCAATTCGGCGTCACGACCACGGTCATCAAGTGAACTGTGACTGACGCGCCGGCGCGCCTGTGCGCTCATCGTGACTCCCCAACACGAACTCAGCGGTCAGAGCGCATTGGCTTTTTGGTGCACTCGGTCCTCGGACACGTTAATACCCCATAACCGGCCGTTTCCGGCGCGCTGCCGGTTCCATCCCTGCCGACCGGTATACCGGGGGTTGGCGAGGATTGCGGCCGTACTCAACGTCCACGCGGTCCCCGTGCGGTGCGGGTTCCGCCTCGGGTCAACAGCGGACGGGCACGGGATCGCGGCGTCGTTCAGCGCCCGGGTCATCCGTGCGACGCTGTGTCCGGCCAGCCGCTCGGCGAACATCCATCGGACGATGGGTGCGGCGCGCGGCCGGGGCAGCCGCGTCGTGCCGGGGAGCCAGGAGCTCGAGTCAAGCACGATCGCCCTGCACCCACTGACACGCTGGCCGATTGGGGGACGCCATGAGCCCTGGGTCCGCCCCCTCGTGCTGACGGCTCAGAACCGCCGCGACGAAGCACTCACCATCCTCCGGACAGTCCCGGACCCCTTACGACCACCTCCTCGAGACGCTGTGGTGCCTCGTCGCGCACACGCAGCCCTCGCTCTCGGCGACCGAGACAGCATGCAACGCGCGTACACAGCGCTCACCCCCGCCGAAGCCGAGATCGCCGGTGCCGGCACCGGACTCTTCACCCTCGGCCCAGTCTCTCGTTATCTCCAAGAGCTCGCGGAGGCCCTCAGCACCTAGAACCGGGGACGTCGGGCACGCCAGCGGGTTCGAGCCGCCGCAGGCCGGCGCGGTCACCAGCGACTCCCACCACACCACACCCGTCCCGTCGGCCAGCCGGCTCGGGTCGGCGCGGCCGTTCCAGCCCGGGTCGCCGTCGTAGCTCAGCTGTATGCTCCGGACAGGCTGGGTACTGACCGGGTACGGCAGGAAGAACCTGCGGTCGCCGTTGTTGCGGATCCTCGAGACGTCCCCGGTGGTGGGCAGCTGACCGGTGATCGGCGGGAGGTGACGCCGTCGCCGCAAGCCAAGCAGCACCAGCGTACGCCGACCTGGAAGCGCTGGGGGGACGTGATAAGCATGATCAAATGCGACACGGTGGGTAAGTCCCGGCCGACCGGACGAGAAAACCGGTATCGTGCGGTTCCGTGCTGGACGGCGAGCTGATCTTTATACCGAGCGAGATTCCCCGGCGAGGCGTGTTCGCGCTCTGGGGTAATGGCTCGGGATCCGCCAAGCTGGAGCTGGTCTTCCCTGGCGGCACATACGGCATACGCAAGCGCCTGGTATCGGCGGAAATCATCCCGCTCGCCGACGCTCTCCCGGCGCTGCTCGCCATCGATCCCAGCCACGCTGGGCTGCCGATGCGGCGCAGTGCCCGGGTGTGGGCCGCGGCTGTGGCCGCAGGAGTGGGCCTCGTCGCGCGCGGCCGACTTCTGCCGACCGTCGGTGCAGACGACATGGACGTCTGGCGTGCCGGACCGTTCGATCCGGCCGACCTCAGCTGGCTGCACGAACTCGCTGCCGTCTTCCCGCCGGCGGCGCATGCCCTGGGAGTTCCCGGCTCGCGCCCGATGCGGCTCCGCTCTCCGGAAGCATTGGTCCGCGAACTTTGGGACGCGATCGCCGACACCATCGCACGGTCGCCCGCTGCACCCCGGACCACGGCGTCACCGGCGTTCGCTGCTGCTGAGCCGACCCAGGTCAGTGATCTCGCGGAGTGGCTCGCCGACACGCGCGAAGGCCTTTCGGCCGGAGCGCGACTGGGCCTGCGGATCGAGACGGTCGCGGCATCCCCCGTGGACACGGCGGACGAGGAGCCAGCCGAGGAAGACGAGGGTCCCGACGCGGACACGCCGACGTTCCGGCTGGTGCTGCAGCTACGCAGTACCGCAGACCCGAGCCTGATCGTTGACGCCGCCGCGCTGTGGAATCAGCCGGAAACGGTGCTCGCCAGGTTTGGCCCGCAGGCGGAGACGGATCTGCTGCTCGCGCTGCGGCGCGGCGCATCAGTGTGGCCGCCGCTCGCTCAGGTGCTGCGGCAGGCCAGCCCGTCGGTCATCGACCTCGACGACGATGCGCTCACCAGCCTGCTCGGCCCGGCCGCCGAAGAACTAGCGGGCGCCGGCATTGAAGTGCTGTGGCCGTCCAGCATGCTCGACGGCGGCCTGAAGCTGCGGGCTGTCGCCACGCCAGCACCGGAGAAGCTCACGGAAGCTGGGTTCGGGCTC
>Ga0302229_10003659_pt1 | contig 10650 bp, 5 predicted proteins | sample II_Palsa_N1_3_FD_193518 | JGI IMG/M metagenome (GOLD analysis project Ga0302229, IMG submission 193518) | Peat permafrost microbial communities from Stordalen Mire near Abisko, Sweden - II_Palsa_N1_3 | ecosystem: Environmental > Terrestrial > Soil > Palsa > Peat permafrost | place: Sweden...
AGCGAGCGTGCTGGCCAGCTCGCCGCGCTGCTCGCGCAGACCGAGGCCGACTATCGCAAGGTCACCGGCAAGTCGGGTGTGGATGCGCCGTTCCTGTCCAATCACGACCAGGAACGGGTGATGAGCCAGCTCGACGGCAACCCGCAGCACATGCACATGGCCGCCGCGATGCTGCTCACCCTGCCCGGCCAGCCGTTCATCTACTACGGCGAGGAACTGGGCATGCGCGGGCAGAAGCCCGATGAAGACCTGCGCGAACCGATGCGCTGGAACCGTTCGCCGAACGCGTCCGGCGAAGCCACCTGGGAAACCCCGACCACACCCAACAATCCGGCGATATCAGTGGAAGCGGAACAGGCTGATCCTGATTCGCTGCTGCGCTTCTACACCAAGCTGATCCACTGGCGCGGCCAGATAAGCGCACTGCGCGATGGCTCCATCCATCCGCTCGCGGTGGCGAATCCGCAGCTTGCCGCGTGGAAGCTCGACGACGCCACCAGCCACGTTCTGGTGGTGCACAACCTGTCCGGCCAGCCGCAAAGCTTGCCGCTGCACGATAGCCATATCCATGCCGTGGTGCTGCAAAGTGCCAGCGGCAGCACGTTGCAGAAAGGTGAGTTGCAGATGCCGCCCTACAGCACGGCGATCCTGCAATGACGTTGCAACAGGCAAAAGGAGCTTGACCCGATGAGAGCATCGCACCGTCTTACCCGACCCGTCGCCGCGATGGTATCGCTGTGGCTCGCTTTCGCATTCGCACCGATCGACACCACGGCCATCGCCATGTCGGCAGCACAGGCAAACCCGATGGCGCAAATCGTCGACCACAACATCACCATCGACCTGGGTGCAAACCGGCTCTCCATCCGTTTCGTCGCCCCCAACATCGTGCAAGTGCACTACAAGCCGGATGGCCTGGACAGCGCCCCCACCCTGGTGATCGACAGCGATGCCCCGCCCTCGACCTTCGAGCAGGTGCGCGACGAAGACAACGCCGGTGTGATCAGCCTTGCCACCGATCGCGGCTCCGTGCACTGGGATCAACAAAAGCGTCAGTTGCGGATCGAGGATGCGCAACAGCGCAGCGTGCTGCTGCAGACCGATATCGATTCGCTACAACATGGCCGCCTGAACCTGGAGCATGGGCCACGCGATGCGCTGTACGGCATCGGCGGCTACAACGCGACCGCGAACGCCTCGGCCGGTCTACTGCGCAGCGGCCACCTGCCGGCCACCGCCGGCGAACAAGGTCATGCCGGCGCGCCGTTCGTGTGGAGTACGGCAGGCTACGGCGTACTGCTCGACAGCGACGGCGCCCGTCTCTCGCTAAAGCCAACCACGATCGAGATCGATGACGAGGCACGCAAGGATCCCGACTACTACATCGTGCTCGGCACACCGGCCGAGATCTTCGGCGCACTGGCACAGCTCAGCGGCCACACGCCGCTATTCCCGAAATGGGCAATGGGCTTCACCAACAGCCAGTGGGGCATCGATCAGAAAGAGCTGCTGCAGATCGTCGATACCTACCGCACCAAGCACATTCCGATCAACAACTTCACGCTCGACTTCGACTGGAAGGCCTGGGGTGAAGATGACTACGGCGAGTTTCGCTGGAACGTCACGAAATTCCCGGATGGTCCCAACGGCAAGCTGAAAGCGGAGCTCGACCGTCGCGGCATCCACCTCACCGGCATCATGAAGCCGCGTGTCCACGTCGATACGGTGGAAGGCCGTTACGCCACCGCACACGACCTGTGGCGCCCCGGCGAGCAGGCCACACCAGACTACTTTTCGAACAAGCCGGTGAAGGACATCGACTTCGACAAGCCTGCGGCGCGCGCCTGGTTCTTCAACGACGCGCTGAAGCACAGCTTCGCCACCGGCATGGTCGGCTGGTGGAACGACGAGGCCGACAACACCCCAAGCAACACCCAGTTCCTCAACATGCAGCGCACGCTGTACGACGGCCAGCGCGCGATCTCGAACCAGCGCGTGTGGTCGATCAACCGCAACTTCTGGCTGGGCTCGCAGCGCTACGCCTACGGCCTGTGGTCGGGTGACATCCCTACCGGCTTCGCCAGCATGGCTGGCCAGCGCGTGCGCATGCTCAGCGCGATCAACGTCGGCGCGATGCAGTGGGGCATGGATGGCGGCGGCTTCAAGGATGGCACGCCGACGCCAGAGAATTACGCGCGCTGGATCGAGTTCGGCGCGTTCACGCCGATCTTCCGCGTGCACGGCGATTTCGGGCAGAAGCGCCAGCCGTGGATTTACGGGCCGATCGCCGAGAAGGCAGCCACCGACGCGATCCGCTTGCGCTACACGCTGATCCCGTACATCTACAGCTACGAATACCAGCGTCGCGTCAGCGGTGTCGGCCTGGTGCGCCCACTGCTGTTCGACTGGCCGAACGATCCGAACGTGCGCAACGATGTCGATGCGTGGATGTTCGGGGAATACCTGCTCGTTTCGCCGGTGGTCGAACAAGGCCAGACCTCGAAGGACGTCTATCTGTCAGCTGGGCGCTGGACCGACTGGTTCAGCGGCAAGGTCTACCAGGGCGGCCAGACCATCCATCTGGCGACCGACAGCCAGCACTGGGGCGACATCCCGCTATTCATCCGCCAAGGCGCGATCATCCCGACCCAGCCATCGATGGATTATGTCGGGCAGCAGCCGCTGACCGAACTCGGTGTGGATGTGTTTCCGGACACGCGGCGCAGCACCTTCGATTATTACGATGACGACGGCAACACCTACGACTACGAGCATGGCGCGTATTTCAGCCAGTCGCTATCCGTGCAGCAGCAAGGTAATGCGGTGCGCGTCGAAACCACGGCACCAGCCGGCAGTTTCAAGCCAGCGCTGAAGTTCTACCTGCTGAAGATTCATGGCGATGCCGCCACCACGGTAACCAGCGCGAGCGGCGCGATGCCATCGTTCGCCAGTCTCGATGCGCTCCAGCAAAGCCAGGGCGAAGGCTGGACCGGTGGGCATGACCGCTATGGTACGGTCACCTGGGTGCGGGTGAACGCAGCGGTGGCCTTGCGCATCACGCTCACGACGAGACCATAGGCTGCAGACCTGGCCTCACCTAGTCAACTGCAATGCCTCAATAGTTCAGATGGAGGCCCAGCAGGTGCAGGCTGAAAACAAACCAGAGGGCGGCGAGGCAAGCCAGCACCAGCATTGTGCTGTTCGCCTTGCGCCACCAGCCACCGGGTTCGCGCCAGGCATGACGCGCATTGGCGATGACGGCCAGCGTGCCGATGACGGCCAACACGCCGACCAATTGAATCAGCTGCAACGTCACGTCCAGGCCGTTGCCGAGATTCGCGAAGTTGTCGTCTGCCAGTTTCAGCACGTACAACCAACCCGCGGTGAACAATAGGTATAGCAACGCCGCGACTCGGCTCAGGCGATACCAGCGCGTCGCCTGCACCGACAGCAGCGACGATTCGCGATAATGCCGGCGCACCAGCGCCGCAATCGGCCACAGCAACACGGTCAACAAGAAGACCACCAGCACACCAAACAGCAGCGGCAGGTTCCACGCCGCGGACTGCCAGCCCGGCACCGGCATGAAAACCATGATCGGCGCCACCTCGTCGTAGGAGATCCAGCGCAGCTTGCCATCCTGGATCAGCGCACCGAGATGACTGCCACTGTCGTCATCCAGCCAGACGAAGGGTTTTACTTCGCGCCAATGCCGCGGTTGCTCGGCAAGATCCTTGAAATCAGACGTGACCAGCGTCCCGTCCTTGTCCATCGAGATCCGTGATTGCCCCAGCAGCTTCAGCATGCTCATGAAACTTGACGCCGCTGTGCGGCTGGCGATGTAACGCCCTACCAGCAGCGCACCATGCTCACGCGCGGTCGCCAGCGTAGGCTGCGGCAACTGTGGCAGGGCCGGAAAATAGCGCTCGGTGAAACCGTTCAACAGTTGCCGGATCAGGCCACCATCGTCTTCACCATCGATGGACACAAACACGCCCACGTTCTGCTGCATGAACAGCGCCATATCGCTATGGAACAGCTCGGTGTCGCCACCATGGCCGATGATGTCCTGGCCGTTGCGATCCATGTGGTAGAAGCCCAGCGCGATCGGCAGCAGGCCGGGCACCGATGAGTGCGTGAAGTTGTGCATCTGCTGCGCGGTCTGCGGACGCAGGATCTGCGCATCCCCGTCATGGCCGTCCTGCAGCTGGGCGATCATGAAGCGCGCCATGTCGCCGCCGCTGACCGACAGCGCACCTGCCGCCACCGCGTTCACCAGTTCGAACGGCCGCGCCGGCTCGCTGGCCTTGGCATAGCTCTTCGCCATGTCCGGCGCGAGCGATGCTGGCAACGGTTGCTGGAACGTCGCGTGCTGCATGCCCAGCGGCTGCAGGATGTGCTGCTCGATGTAGTCGTCGAACGGCTGGCCGGAAACACGCTGCACGATGTAACCGGCCAGCGCAGCACCGTAGTTGGAATAGGCCGAGACTTCGCCCGGCGGGTAGATGCGCTCGGGCACCCATTCCTTGACCCAGGCCTCGTTGCTCATCAGCCGCGCCGGATCGTCGCCGCCGAGGTTCTTCATGGTTTCCTCGAAACCCGGCGTGTGCGTCATCAACTCGCGCAGCGTGATCGGCTTGCCATCACGGGGCGGAATGGTGAAGTCCAGGTACTTGTTGACGTCCGCATCGAGATCGAGCTTGCCCTGCTCGACCAGCTGCATCACCGCTGTCCAGGTGAACGTCTTGGAGATCGAGCCGACGCGGAACAGTGTCGTCATCGGATCGACTGGCTTCTTCGCGGACACATCCGCGTAGCCATAACCCTTCGCCAGCAGGACCTGGCCATCCTTCACCACGACCACCACGGCACCGGCGATGTTGTTCTTCTTCAACCCGTACGGAAACAGGCCGTCCAGCCAGGCTTCGGCATCGGCCGCCGTCAACTCATGCGCGCTCAGCGGCCTCGCCACCGCCGGCTTCTGATCCGGCAGGGGGTTGATCTGGATCTGCGCAACACACAGCGATGAGGACAGGACAAGGCCGACGAACGTCAACAGGCGCGACAGGCTTTTCATCAGTGCAGATCCTGATGGAGAGGGATGAAGAATGCAGGCTGCGGCCGTCAACACCAGGTCAATGGCCGCAAGCCGCATGGATACATCACCACAGGTTACCGAATGACGGCATTCGGCCACATGAATACGTATGCAGAGGCTGGTTGCTGCATTGCGACGGTCCCTACCATGCAGGGTCAATGCAGATAGCCGCGGATGTCGATGCTGCGCCTGCAACATGCGGGGCACATCGCGCCGTGACATAACAGCTGCGGGAGGGACATGCCGATGAAATACCCGAGCCACGCCGGGAGATCTTGGGTGCACGCATGCTGAGCATGCTGCTCGCTACTGCCATGGCGGCAAGCGCCACTGCGCCGGCATGGCAGGACGGCATGGACTGGCACGGTGTACACGTGAGCATGAGCCAGGACGCGCAAGGCAGCTACACGCTGGAGTGGCCTTACGGGCAACGCGTGATCCCGGCCCAGCCACTGCACGTGTACACCGCCAGCCCGCTGTTCGACGGCTTGTTCGCGATGGCGCAGGACGACCTGAAGCAGGATTCGGTGACGGCGATCCGCGACGGTGCGTTCGACCACGGCCAGCCGATTCCCTGCCAATGTTTCGAGACCGGCCTGAAGTGGCCGTACGTGTGGACACGCGATCTGTCGTACTCGATCGACCTCGGCCTGTGGCGCTTCGATGCCGCGCGTTCGCGCAACGGGCTGCAGTTCAAGCTATCCGACGTGCGCGTGCCGTCTGCGCCGCAAGGTTTGTACGTGATGCAGGACACCGGCTCGGGTGGCAGCTGGCCGATCAGCACCGACCGTGTGGTTTGGTTCCTCGGCGCACAGCACCTGCTCGGCGACAAGGCGTTCGCCGAGGACGTCTATCACGCGCTGGGCAATACGCTGGCGCAGGATCGGCAATACGCGTTTGACGCCGGCTTCGGCCTGTATCGCGGCGAAACCTCGTTCCTCGATTGGCGCGAGCAGACCTATCCGGCGTGGACGGCGAACAATGTCGTCGCCATCGGCCAATCGTTCGCACTATCCACCAATGTGCTGCACTACCAGGCACTGCAGCTGGCCGCCACGCTGGCCGATACGCACCATGATGCGAAGGCCGCCAGCGATTACCGCGCGCAGGCCACAGCCCTGAAGACAGCGATCAACGCGCACTTCTGGCGCGCCGACCGTGGCCTCTACATGAGTTACCTCGGCGGCGACGGCACTCCCTACGATACATACGACCTGCTCGGTATCGCGCTGGCGATCACCAGTGGCGTGGCCGATGGCGAGCGTGCGCGGCAGACGCTGGCGAACTACCCGACCTGGCCCGCGGGCAGTCCGGTGATCTGGCCCGAGCGCGCCGACCAGCCGATCTACCACAACCACGCGATCTGGCCGTTCGTCAGCGCGTATGCGCTGCGTGCTGCGCGCGTGGTGAACGATCCGGCGCGGATTGCGCACGAGATCGAATCGGTGATGCGTGGCGCCGCGCTGTACGGCTCCAATATGGAGAACTACGAACTGCTGACCCAAGGCCAGCACCTGGACGAAGGCAAGCTCAGCGGCCCGGTGGTCAATTCGCCGCGGCAGGTGTGGTCGGTAGCCGCCTATCTCGCGGTGGTGACCGAAGGCGTGTTCGGTCTCACTGAAGGTGGCCGCGTCGAACCCAAGCTGCCCACCTCGCTGGTGCCGATGCTGTTCGGCCAGCGCACGTCGATCAAACTGGATCTGCCGGATCGGCAGATCACGTTGCAGCTTCCCGCTCACTACAACGGCAACCTGCTGGTCGCCGACTGCACCGACACGCACGGCGCCAGCACGGTCGTCACACTCAAGGCAATCCAGGTGCAGGACTTGCCGCTGCGTACCAATGCGCCGCTGTACGCACCGACCGCTCCCGCCGCACCGGTGCTGACCGCCGCTGCCGGCGGCTGGCACGTGCAGGTCGACGGCAAGGTGGTGCTTTATCTCAACGGCAAACGCCACGGGAGCATCGACGGCAACGGCCAACTCGCGCGTCAGCCAGGACTGGCCTGCGTCAGCGCCACGCTCATCGATGCACAAGGTCTCGAATCACTGCACAGCCCTGACACCTGCGTGGGCGATGTGATGAAAGTCGCTGGCAACTGGCCGCGCACGTGGACCGCACCGACCACCGGCAACTATCGCGTTTCACTCGACTACGCGAACGAACATGGCCCGATCAACACCGGCGTCACCGCCGCCGTGAAGATGCTGCTGATCCGCTGCGCTGGCAGCGACGAGCAGCACCTGCCGATCGTGATGCCGCACAGCATCGGCTTGCAACGTTCGACCTGGGGCAGCTTCGCCGCGAAGGCCGGCGCCCACTGCCAGTTCACACTCGATGACGGCTTCAACATGAGCTATCTCGCCCACTTCGCCCACTACACCGGCGGCGCCGGCGGCAGCGACGGCCCTTTGAACCAGGCCGACGTGCGCGAATTGGTGATCGCCCCTCTTGCCACGGAAACCACCACGCCATGAAGGCCAAACCCGAACTGTCGTTCTGGCAGATCTGGAACATGTGTTTCGGCTTCCTCGGCATCCAGTTCGGCTTCGCGCTGCAGAACGCCAACGTCAGCCGGATCTTCCAGACGCTGGGCGCGAACGTGGACCAGATCCCCGTGCTGTGGATCGCCGCGCCCTTCACCGGACTGATCGTGCAACCGGTCATCGGCTATTTTTCCGACCGCACCTGGAACCGCTTCGGCCGCCGCCGGCCGTATTTTTTCGCCGGCGCGGCGCTGGCGACGCTCGCCCTGCTGGCCATGCCCAACTCGCCCACGTTGTGGATCGCCGCGGGTCTGCTGTGGATCATGGATGCATCGTTCAACGTGTCGATGGAACCGTTCCGCGCCTTCGTCGGCGACCAGCTCCCGCCATCGCAGCGCCCGCTGGGCTACGCGATGCAAAGCGTGTTCATCGGCGTGGGCGCGGTGGTGGCCTCGTTCCTGCCCTATCTGCTCACCCACTTCGGCGTGGCCAACACGGCGCCGGCAGGCGAGGTGCCGCATTCGGTGAAGTACGCCTTCTTCGCCGGTGCACTCGTGCTGCTGGCGGCGATGCTGTGGACCATCCTGAGCACACGCGAGTATCCGCCGGAGCAGTTGCAGTCGTTCTCGGACAACCGCATCGAGGAAGCACGCGGCAGCGTGGTTGGCGCGTGGAAGATCGGATCGTTGTTCCTGGCGTTGGGGCTGGTGCTGCTGGGCCTGATCCAGCACTTCGCGCTGGAGAAGGAGCTGTACCTGCTGGCCACCGGGCTGGTCGGTTTCGGCGCACTGTTCGTGTGGCTCAGCCGCACCCGCAGCGATGGCGCGCTGCGCCACATCATGGGTGATCTGCACGGCATGCCCCGGCCGATGCGTCGGCTCAACTGGGTGCAATTCTTCTCCTGGTTCGCGATGTTCGCGATGTGGATCAACACCACCTCGGCCGTGTCGCAGACCTTCTATGGCAGCAGCGACACGACGTCCGTGGCCTACAACGAGGGCGCGAACTGGGCCGGTGTGCTGATGGGTACCTACAACGGCGTGGGCGTGCTCGCCGCGATCCTGATTCCGCTGCTGGTGCGCGCCTGCGGGCTGCGCATGAGTCACCTGATCAACCTGTGGCTGGGCGGCTTCGGCCTGCTGTCGTTCCTGGTGATTCGCGATCCGCACTGGCTGATCGCGTCCATGGTGGGCGTGGGTTTCGCCTGGGCGTCGATCCTCTCGCTGCCCTACGCGATGCTGTCGGACAATCTGCCCGCGGCGAAGATGGGCATCTACATGGGCATCTTCAATTTCTTCATCGTGATCCCGCAACTGCTCGCCGCCAGCGTGCTGGGCGTACTGCTGAAGCTGTTCTTCCACAACCAGCCGATCTGGGCGCTGGGCCTGGGCGGCGCTAGCCTGCTCATCGCCGGCCTGTGCACCCTGCGCGTGGCCGAACCCGAGGCCTGACCAGACACGCTCGTGTCCCGCTCCACGGAACCCGCACCATGCCCAAGCTCCGCCTGCTTCCTGCCCTCGTCGCCATCCTCGCCTGCGGGCTCGCGCACGCGGCTACGCCAACCAAGGCTGCCGAGTTCGTTGGCACCGACGAGCCGTTCGCTTCCAACGCGATCTACTTCGTGATGACCGACCGCTTCGTCAACGGCGATCCGTCCAACGACCAGCGCAACCAGGGCGGCGCGCACCACACCTTCGACATCCCTGTGCCGGGGCCGAACGGTGAGAGCGCGAACATCGGCTACCTCGGCGGCGACTTCAAAGGCGTGTTGAACAACGCCGGCTACATCCACGACATGGGCTTCGGCGCGGTGTGGATCACCCCGATCGTGCAGAACCCGGACGAGCCGTTCAGCGGCGGCGATCCGGTGAGCTGGGACAGCTTCTGGACCGATCAGGGCAAGACCGGCTACCACGGCTACTGGGGCGTCAACTTCTACAAGCTCGACCCGCACCTGCCCAGCAAGAACCTCGACTTCACGTAGTTCACCGCGGCGATGCACGCGCAAGGGCTGAAGGTGGTGCAGGACATCGTGCTCAACCACGGCTCGCCCGCGTTCGGCATGACCAGGCCGCAGCCGATGTTCGGCAAGATCTACGACAAGGACGGCAAGCTGATCGCCGACGAACAGAACCTGCCACCGTACAAGCTCGATCCGGTGCGCCATCTGCTGCACCGCTTCTATCACGCTTATGACGACGTGGCGCAGCTGACCAACAACAACGACGAAAACCCCGCGGTGCTGGACTATTTCACCGGCGCCTACCTGCAGTGGATCGGCCAGGGCGCCGACGCGTTCCGCATCGACACGCTCAGCCACATGCCCACCGCGTTCTGGAAGCAGTTCTCCGCGCGCATCCGCGCGAAGCATCCGGGCTTCTTCATGTACGGCGAAGCGTTCGACTTCGATCCCGACGACATCGGCAAGTACACCTGGGCGCAGAACGGCGGCATCAGCCTGCTCGACTTCCCACTGGAACAGGCGTTCAAGGACGTGTTCGAACATGCTGGCAGCGACTACGGCAAACTTGCCGCACGGCTATACCTCACCAACGGCCCCTACGCGAACCCGTACGAGCTGGTCACGTTCTACGACAACCACGACATGAAGCGGTTGAATGCCAGCGACCACGGCTTCATCGACGCCAACAACTTCCTGTTCACCGCGCGCGGCATCCCGGCCGTCTACTACGGCTCGGAAACCGGCTTCGAACGCGGCCGCGGCGAACACGAAGGCAACCGCAACTACTACGGCCAGCCACGTGTCGACGCCGGGCCAAGCAGCCCGATCTACCAGCACCTCAAGCGCATCGCACAACTGCGCGAAAAAACCCCGGCACTGCAACGCGGCCTGATGCTGCCGCTGCGCTTCGCCGGTGATCAGGCTGCGTTCTATCGCGTCTATCAGAAAGGCGACACACACCAGATCGCACTGGTACTGCTCAACAAGGGCGACCAGCCGGCCGACTTCACCATCAGCGATGACTTGCAACCGGGCCCTTGGAAAGCTGCCTTTGGCGACAAAGTGATCGACGTGGCCAACGGCGCCAGTCTGCATGCCAGCGT
>Ga0302229_10003661_pt1 | contig 10647 bp, 7 predicted proteins | sample II_Palsa_N1_3_FD_193518 | JGI IMG/M metagenome (GOLD analysis project Ga0302229, IMG submission 193518) | Peat permafrost microbial communities from Stordalen Mire near Abisko, Sweden - II_Palsa_N1_3 | ecosystem: Environmental > Terrestrial > Soil > Palsa > Peat permafrost | place: Sweden...
CGTGCATCGAGCCCGAGACAGCGCTGCACCAGAACGTCGAGGTGCGCTGCAGCCATCTCGGTTTCGGCGTCGACCCGGCCACGCTGTGGCTGGTCGCCGACCGGCTGGCGGCCCGGCCCGGTCAGCGCGCCCCGTTCCGCCCGCCGCTGCTGCTGCGGCCGCTCTACCCGGGTTGCCCGTGACCGGCTCGGACCCGCAGCGCCCGCCCGGGACGACCCCCGCACCCTGGGAGTTCGCGGCCCCGTGGGGTGCACGCGGGTACGTCACCCCGCTCGACGGCCCGGTGCACTGGATCGAGTTCGGCCCAGGCCCGCTTCGGCCCGCGCCCGGAACGACCGCGCCCGAAGCGAACCCGCGCCAGGGCCCGCCGGTCGTCTTCGTGCACGGACTGGGCGGCTCGCACCTGAACTGGTGCCTGATCGGACCGCAGCTGGCGGCGGGCAGGCGCGCGGTCGCGCTGGATCTGCACGGGTTCGGCATGACCCCGGGCACCCGCCGCAACTCGACCGTGCAGCACAACACCCGGCTGCTCGACCGGTTCGTCCGGGAGGTCACCGGGACACCGGTGATCCTGGTCGGCAACTCGATGGGCGGGTTGATCTCCCTGCTCCAGACGGCGGCGGCCCCGGACACCGTCGCCGGTCTGGTGCTGATCGATCCCGCGCTGCCGCTGCCCCTGAAGGCGCCCGACTGGCAGGTGGCCAGCCAGTTCCTGCTGTACTCCATCCCTGGCCTCGGCGAGCTTTACCTCAAGGGCGTCCAGTCGCGGCAGACGCCCCAGCTGGCCGTCCAGCGCGTCATCGACCTCTGCTTCGCCGACCCGTCCCGGGCCGATCCCGCGATGGTCACGGCGGCGATCGCGCTGGCCGTCGAGCGCCAGGCGGACCCGCACCGGGACGAATCGCTGCTGGCGGCGGCCCGGTCCCTGATGCGGGTGGTCGGCCGCCCGCGCCGCTACTTCGCGACGATGGCCGCGGCGGGCGTCCCGGTGCTGCTCATCGGCGGTACCGCCGACCGGCTGGTGCCGGTGGCCGCCGTCCGCCAGGCCGCGGCCCGCAATCCCGGCTGGGAAAGCGCTATCCTCGCCGGGGTCGGGCATACACCGCAGCTCGAGGTGCCCGGTCAGGTCCTCGGCGTGCTCACCGACTGGCTGGACAGGAAGGTCACCCTGACCGCCCGCTGAATGGCTGACCGCACGGACAGGAGCAAACTCCGATGCAGCAACTCACCGGTCTTGATGCCTCCTTCCTCGCCCTGGAGACGGCCACCACCACCGGTCATGTCGGGGGGGTGTGCGTGCTGGATCGCGCCGGCGCGCCCAGGCCGCTGACCCTGGCCCGGCTGACCGAGGTGCTGGCCGAGCGGATCCCGCTCGTGCCCGTGCTGCGGCGCAAGCTGCTGCAGGTTCCGCTGGGCCTGGATCAGCCCTACTGGATCGACGATGCGGACTTCGACATCGAGTACCACGTCCGCGAGGTCGCGCTGCCGCGCCCGGGATCGGACGCGCAGCTGACCGAACAGGTCAGCCGGCTGCATGCCCGGCCGCTGGACCGCAGCCGCCCGCTGTGGGAGATCTACCTGATCACCGGGCTGGCCAGGCGGCGTGCGGCCGTCTACAGCAAGATCCACCACGCCGCGATCGACGGGGCGTCCGGGGCTGAGCTACTGACCGTTCTGCTTGATCTCGCCCCGACGGGCCGTGACCTGCCCGCCGCCGAGCCGTTCGCGCCCGCCAAGCCACCGAGCCTGCCGGCGCTGGCGGCGGTCGCGGCTGCGAAGCTGGCCTGGCGCCCGGTCCAGACGGTGCGCATCACCAACGAACTCCTCCGGGTGCTGCCGACCCTGGCTCCGGCGGTGAACTCGGTGGTCGGCAGCATGCTCGGGCTGAACCGCGGCGACGGCGGGGTCATCGCCACCAGGCCGGGACGTGCCCCGGCGACCCCGTTCAACAAGCCGATCACGCCGCATCGCCGGATCGCGTTCCGCAGCGTCGACCTGGACACCGTCAAGACGGTGAAGAACGCCTTCGGTGTCTCGGTCAACGATGTGGTGATGGCGATGTGCGCGGGCGCCCTGCGGCGATGGCTCGCTGATCACGACGCGCTGCCGGCCCAGCCGCTGGTCGCGATGATCCCGGTGTCGGTGCGTGACCCGGCTGCCGCCGGGGCGCTGGGCAACAAGGTGTCGGCGATGCTGGCCACGCTGCCCACGACCGTCACCGATCCCGGTCTCCGGCTGGAGATCGTGCACGCCGCGACGAAAGCCGCGAAAGCCCAGCAGGCAGCGATCCCGCAGGGCCTGGTGGATCAGATCAGTGACTTCGCCCCGCCGGCCCTGACGGCCCGGGCGGCCCGGGTGGTCTTCGCCACCGGGCTGCTGCACCGGCTACCGCCGTTCAACATCACGATCTCCAATGTCCCCGGCCCGAACGTGCCCGTCTATCTCGCCGGAGCCAGGCTCATCGCCCACTACCCGGTGTCGGTGGTGACCGACGGCCAGGGGCTGAACATCACCCTGGTGGGCTACCTCGGCCAGCTGCACTTCGGGCTGGTCAGCTGCCGCGAGCTCGTGCCCGACATCGATGTGCTGGCCGGCTACCTGGTCGATGAGCTCGGGTCACTGGTCAAGGCCGCCGAAAAACGCACCGCCGAAAAACGCACCGCCGCCACCCGCGCCGCGGACGCAGGCGCCGAGGGCCGATGAGATCGGTCCCGGCTCCGAGGGAGGCCTCGGCTAACAGTGACAAAGACGCCCGCGCGGTCCTCCCCGAGGGAACCGCGGTGCCGGGTCAGGTCCCGGCCGAGATCTTCGCGGCGGCGGTCGATACCTTCGTCTCGGGCCAGCGGCTCGACATGCGCTCGCTGGCCAGGCGCCTCGGCGTGGCCCGCGCGACGTTGTACCGGCGGGCCGGCAACCGGGAACGGCTGCTTGACGAGATGCTCTGGTGGCGGGCCCGCCGGCTGCTGGATGACCAGGTGCGGGCCAGCATCGAACTGGCCGGGGCGGCGCGGCTCATCGCGGTGATCGGGGGAGTGCTGTACGGCATCAGCACCGACCGTCCGCTGCGGGCGTTCCTGGAGTCCGATCCGGAAACCGCGCTGCGCCTCCTGACCGGTACCGGCAGCGCGGTGCACGCGGGCACGGTCGGCGCGCTGGAGAACCTCATCGATCTCGAACGTCACCGCGGGTCTTTCGACGCGAGCCTGGACACCCCGGCGCTGGCCTACGCCATCGTGCGCCTCAGCGAGGGGTTCCTGTACGCCGACGTGATCGCCGCCCGTGCTCCCGACATCGACCGCGCACCCGACATCGACCGCGCGATCACCCTGATCCAGGCCCTGCTCCTCGGGCTTGACCTCAGCTCTTTTCCAGAGCGAGGACCAGCTTTCCGGTGTTCGCCCCGTCGAAGAGCATGAGCAGTACATCGTGGAAGTTGCCGACGGTGCCCCGGACCACGTGCTCGCGCGAGACGAGCTGTCCGGCCTGGAGCCAGCCGGCTAGCTCGGCCATGGCCTCCGGATACCTGTCCTCGTAGTCGAAGACCACCATGCCGGCCATGGTGGCGCGCGCCACCAGCAGCATCAGGTAGTTGGCCGGGCCCGTGACATGGGTTTCGTTGTACTGCGAGACCGCGCCGCAGATGATGATCCTGGCTCCCCGCGCCAGCCGGGTCAGGACGGCGTCCAGGATCTGGCCGCCCACGTTGTCGAAGTAGACGTCGACGCCGCCTGGCGCGTGCTCGCGCAGCGCCTTCCGGACATCCTCGGTCCGGTAGTCGATCGCCGCGTCGAAGCCGAACTCGCCGGTCACCGCCCGGCATTTATCTGGCCCGCCCGCGATCCCGATGACCCGGCAGCCCTTGATCTTGGCGATCTGGCCGGCCACGCTGCCCACCGCGCCGCCGGCGCCGGAGATGACCACGGTCTCGCCCGCCTTGATCCGGCCGACGTCCAGCAGGCCGAAGTAGGCGGTCAGCCCGGTCATGCCCAGCGCGCCCAGGTACGTGGCCGGCTCCGCCAGCGAGATGTCGATCTTGATGACGCCCCGGCCGTCCGACCGGGCGTATTCCTGGACCCCGAAGGCGCCGTAGACGTAGTCGCCCACGGCGAAGCCCGGATGCTCGGACGCCGTGACCAGGCCGACCGCCCCGGCCCGCATGACCGCGCCGACCTCGACCGGCGGGATATAGGAGGCGCCGGCGTTCATCCATCCGCGCATCGCCGGGTCGATGGACAGGTGCGAGACCTCCACCACGAACTGCCCAGGGCCCGGTTCAGGCACGGTTTCGCTGGTGAACTCCCAGTCATCGGGCTTAGGCAACCCGGACGGGCGGCCAGCCAGCCGTACCTGGCGGTTGATCGGTGACACTTCGGCAGCACCTCCGTCATCGACAGGCCGAAGTCAGCCGAGCACGTATTCACCGGGGGCGTCGGCGATGGCCCGGTTCTGCTTGCTGCCCATCGGGGGCGGCTTGACCAGCGCGCCTGCTCGCGCGTCGGACCACGCGGTCCAGTCCTCCCACCACGAGCCCTTGTGCTTGCTGTTCTCCCGGCGCCACGCTTCGGCGTCGGCACCGGTGTACTCGGCCGCCTCGTACCAGGCCTTCGGGCCGGGCGGGTTGACGATCCCGGCGATATGCCCGCCGCTCGACAGCACGTAGCGGACCGTACCGCCCAAGAGCCCGCCGGTCTTGTAGGACGAGTGCCACGGCACGATGTGATCGTTGATCGCGCCCACCACGTAGGTGTCGTTGCTCACCGCGGACAGCGACAGCTTCTGGCCGGCCAGTTCGAGCTCGCCTCGGGCCAGTTCGTTGCGCATGTACAGGGAGCGCAGGTAGAAGGAGTGCATGGCGGCCGGCATCCGGGTGTTGTCGCCGTTCCAGGCCAGGATGTCGAAGGCGGGCGGTTCCTGGCCCATCAGCCAGTTCGACACCACGTAGTTGAAGATCAGGTCGTTGGCCCGCAGGATGTCGAAGGTGCCGGCCATCTGGCCGCCTTCCAGGACGCCCTCGGCGGCCATCTTGCGTTCCAGCCGGGCCACGGTCTTCTCGTCGGTGAAGGTGCCGAGCACTCCCGGCTCGCTGTAGTCGAGCAGGGTGTTGAGCAGCGTGATCGAGCCGATCCTGTCGTCGCCCTTCTCGGCCAGGTACGCGGCCAGCATCGCGGTCAGCGCCCCGCCGAGGCACAGCCCGGTGATGTCGATCTTGGGCGCCCCGGTGATGTCCCCGATGACGTCGAGCGCTTCCCGCGGTCCGTTGATGAGGTAGTCATCCAGGGTGACGCCGCGCATCGAGGAGTCCGGGTTGCGGTAGGAGATGGCGAAGACCGTCCGCTGGTGCTGCACCGCCCACTCGATGAAGCTGCGCCCGGGCGCGAGGTCCATGACGTAATACTTGTTGATCCACGGCGGGCTGGCCAGCACCGGGATCGCCCGGACCTTCGGCGTCTGCGGCGCGTACTGGATCAGCTCCATCAGGTCGTTCTTGAACACGACCTTGCCGCCGGTGGCGGCGAGGTTCTTGCCCAGGGTGAACGGCCGGGTGTCAACCTGGCGCGGCCGGCCGCCGTTGTTGAGCAGGTCGTCGGCGAAGTGGCCAGCCCCGGCGGCCAGGCTGGCGCCGCCGGTTTCCAGCGCCCGCTTGAGCGCCGCCGGGTTGGTGAGCAGGAAGTTCGTCGGCGCCAGCGCGTCGAGCAGGAAGCCGGTGGCGAGCGCGGCCTTGGCGTCATCGACGCTTTCCCCGGCCCCGGCCGCCAGCAGGTCGTCCGCCAGCCGCGACGCGGCCAGGTGGGCCTGCCGGACGGCGAAGAACACCGGGTTATCCGTCCAGGTCCGGTCGGCGAACCGCTTGTCGCCCTCCGGGACGGGGACCGGCGGCGGCGCGTCGACGCCCAGCCAGCGGGCCGCGGCCACCGGCCCGGCCAGCGCGACGCTGGTCCAGTAGCGCAGCGTCGCGGCCGCGGTGGCGCCGGGCTTGCTCGCGGCGCGCCGCAGCACCGCGAAGGTGGACGCGCCGAGCCCCGCCGCGTCCGCCGAGGCGATAACCCCGGCTTCGGGACCGAGCACCGCCGCTGCCTCTTCCGCGGCCTGCCACGCCGTCTGCTCGTCGGTCACTCTTGACTCCTACATTGCGTTCGGAACACCGAAGCTGCGGATGAACCCCTCCGACCGTACGTCGAGTCGCATACTCGCGTAAAGGCGTCCTGATTTCCGGTTGCGAGAGGCACCGGGCAGACTGGGAAAGTGAATGCGGCGAAGCCGGTCTATGCGCTGCTGGCCGACGGGACGACGGTCGAGATCCGCCCGGCCACCCCGGACGACTTCGACGCGGTCAAGGCCATGCACGAGGCGATGTCCCCCGATAACACCTATATGCGCTTCTTCAATATCAGCCGGGCGGCGGGCGAGGTGGAGGCCCGGCGGATCTGCCGTTACCCCACGCCGGCCAGTGTGGCCCTGCTGGCGTTGTCCGGCGGCGAGGTGGCCGGCTGCGCCAGCTACACGGCCGTGAGTCCCCAGTCCGGCAGCGCGGAGGTCGCGTTCGCGGTGGCCGACCACATGCACCACCGGGGCATCGCCACCTTGCTGCTCGAGCACCTGGTCTCCTGGGCCCGGGGCCATCAGGTCACGACGTTCACCGCGCAGACCCTGACCGAGAACCGGGTGATGCTGAACGTCTTCGCCGACGCCGGCCTGCCGGTGGACCGTCGTTACGCGGACGGCGTCTACGAGCTGACTTTTCCGCTGCCCGGCGATGACTCCTGGACCGCTCTGGATGACTACCTGACCGTCGTGGCCGAACGGGAGCGCAGTGCCGAGGCCGCCAGCCTGCGGCACGTCTTCGCGCCGGAGTCGGTGGCGGTGGTCGGCGCGAGCCGGCGCAAGGGCACCGCGGGCCGGGCGATCCTGGACAACATCGCGGCCGGCGGGTACGCCGGCCGCCTGTACGCGGTGAATCCTCATGCGGGCCAGATCGGCCGCGTACACCGGTTGGCCTCGGTCCTCGACCTGCCCGAGCCGGTCGATCTGGCGGTGATCGCCGTGCCCGCCGGGGCGGTGCTTGAGGTGGCGGAGCAGTGCGGCAAGCGCGGGGTGCGGTCCCTGGTGGTGATCACCTCCGGGCTGGACGCCGAGGCCTGCGAAGCGCTGCTCGCAGTGTGCCGCCGCCACGGCATGCGACTGGTCGGCCCGGACGGCTTCGGCGTGGCGGTGCCCAGCATCGGGCTCAACGCGACGTTCGCCGCCAGCCCGCCGCGGCCCGGGGTGGCCGGGCTGGTGATGCAGTCCGGTGGCCTGGGGTTTGCCCTGGTGGATCAGCTGTCCCGGCTCGGCGTCGGGATATCGGTGTTCGCCTCGGTCGGCCCGAAGCTTGACGTGTCAAGTAACGACCTGCTGCTGTGGTGGGAGCACGACGGGGTGACCAAGGTCGCCGTGCTGTACATCGAGTCGTTCGGTAACCCGCGCAAGTTCGCCCGGACGGCCCGGCGGGTTGGTGCGGTCATGCCGGTCCTCACCGTGCTGGCCGGCCGTTCGGCGACCGGCCAGCACCCGGGCATCGATTCGGCTCCGCCCCTGGCCAGCCGCGAAGCACTGTTCGAGCAGGCCGGGGTCATCACCACGCGCGGATTCGGCGAGCTGATCGAGGCCACCGCGCTGCTGGCCACCCAGCCGGTTCCGGCCGGGCGCACGGTCGCGATCGTGTCCAACGTGGGCAGCGCGGGACTGCTGGCCGCCGACGCCTGCACCGACCGGGGCCTGACCGTTTACCGCAGCCCCATCGACATGACGGCCACCGTGCGCGGCGAGGATTTCCGCCAGTGCCTGGAGTCGCTCGCGGCGCAGGACGAGGTGGACGCGATTATCGCGGTCGTCCTGCCGACCGGCGCTACCGGCGACCTGGTCCAGGCCGTCCAGGACGCTGACGTGGGCATCCCGCTGGCCGCCGTGGTGCTCAACCAGCCAGAATCTGTCCGGCTGCTGCCGCGGCCGGCCCACGGGCAGGTACCCGCCTACGGTTACCCGGAGGCCGCGGTGGCCGCGCTGGCCCGCGCCGCTGCCTACGGGGCCTGGCGGGCCGAGCCGCGCGGCCGGGTCCACGACTTCCCCGACATCAAGACGGCGAACGCCCGCGCGCTCGCGCGCGAGTTCGGAAGCCAGGCGCCGCAGGGCTGGCTGGCCCCCGATCAGACGGCCGACCTGCTGCGCTGCTACGGGATACCGCTCGCAGGCGGCGAAGGTTCGCGGGTCGACCTCATCGAGAGCGCAGCACGAGCAGACGGCATCGAGGTGATCGTCCGGGTAGCCGCCGACCCTACCTTCGGCCCGCTGGTGACGTTCGGGCTCGGCGGGGTAGAACCCGGAAGCCCGAGAACCTCCCAGGTGTTCGCGGACTCCTCGGCCCGGCTCACGCCGCTGACCGACACCGACGCGGACAAGCTGATCCGATCGGTCCGCTCCGCGCCGCTGCTGTCCGGCGCCGACGGGCGTCCGGCGGCCGACCTCGGGGCGCTACGCGACCTGCTACTGCGGGTCTCCCGGCTCGCCGACGACCTGCCCGAGGTCGTCAGCCTCGACCTCGATCCGGTCATCGCCCGGCCGGACCGGGCCGTCGTCGCGCACGCCCGGATCAAGCTGGCGCCCGTCCAGCCGCGGGACCCGTTCCTGCGCCGGCTGCGCTGATAACCCACCACATCACGACACGCCGGCGCGATCTCGCAGATACCGGCGAATGCGTCCGCAGTTTGGAGATAATGGGCTCGAACTGGTTATTGACCTCTGGAGTGGAGAGATCAGATGATCAAGGCAACCAGGCCCGGGCGTGACGGCAGTATCCGTGTCACCTTCGCGCTGCCGGCCGATGAGCCTGCCGGTGCCGTGTCCGTGGTGGGCAGCTTCAACGACTGGAATCCGTTCGCGCACCCGCTGCGGCGGCGCGCCAACCGGACCCGGAGCGCCGCGGTGACCGTCCAGGCCGGCACGACCCTGCATTTCCGCTACCTCGCCGAGGGCGGCGTGTGGTTCGACGACGAAACGCTGCCCGCACTCGAGGGACAGGGCGTCAGCCTCACGGTCTGACCCCGCGGCCTTCAGCCGATCGCAGTGCTTGTTCAGCCGATAGCTGCGGCGACGATCTCCCGTGCCTGCTCCTGGATCTCGGCGAGATGCTCCGGGCCGCGGAACGATTCGGCGTACAGCTTGTAGACGTCTTCGGTGCCCGACGGCCGGGCCGCGAACCAGCCGGAGGCGGCCACCACCTTGAGCCCGCCGATCGGGGCGCCGTTGCCCGGCGCCGTGGTCAGCGCCGCGATGATCTTCTCGCCCGCGAGCTCATTCGCCGTGACCTGGGCGGGGGAGAGCTTGGCCAGCGCCGCCTTCTGCTCCCTGGTCGCCGCGGTGTCGATGCGCGCGTAGGCGGGCGCCCCGTAGCGGTCGGTCAGGCCAAGGTAGAGCCGCGAGGGCGAGTCCCCGGTCACGGCGGTGATCTCGGAGGCGAGCAGGGCGAGGATGATCCCGTCCTTATCGGTGGTCCAGACCGAGCCGTCGCGCTGCAGGAACGACGCCCCGGCGCTTTCTTCACCGCCGAAGGCCACCGAACCGTCAAGCAGCCCCGGCACGAACCACTTGAAGCCGACCGGGACCTCGAGCAGCGCCCGGTCCAGGCCCTCGGCCACCCGGTCGATCATCGAAGAGCTGACCAGCGTCTTGCCCACGGCGGCGTCGCCCGGCCAGCCGTCCCGGTGCCGGTAGAGGTAGTCGATGGCGACGGCGAGGTAGTGGTTGGGGTTCATCAGGCCCCCGTCGGGGGTGACGATGCCGTGCCGGTCCGCGTCGGTGTCGTTCCCGGTCGCGATCGCGAACTCGCGGGACCGGGCGATCAGGCTGGCCATGGCGAACGGCGACGAGCAGTCCATCCGTATCTTGCCGTCCCAGTCCAGCGTCATGAACCGGAACGTGGCGTCCACGCCGGGGTTGACCACGGTCAGGTCCAGGCCGTAACGCTCGCCGATCTCGCCCCAGTAGGCCACGCTGGCCCCGCCGAGCGGGTCCGCGCCGATACGTACCCCGGCCGCCTTGATCGCGGCCAGGTCCACCACCTGTTCCAGCGCCGACACGTACCTGTCGAGGAAGTCGAACTCGCCGGTGGTATCGGCCGCGACCGCCCGTGCGTACGGTATCCGCCGGACCGCGTTGCGTCCGCTGGCCAGCAGCTCGTTCGCCCGGTCCTGGATTTGCGTGGTGATGTCGGTGCCGGCCGGCCCGCCGTCGGGCGGGTTGTACTTGAAACCGCCGTCCGGCGGGGGGTTGTGCGACGGGGTGACCACGATCCCGTCGGCGCGGGGACGTCGGGTTCCCCGACCTGACGCATTGTGCGCCAGGATCGCGCGGGACACGGCCGGGGTGGGCGTATACCCGCCGCGAGCGTCGACCATGACCCGCACCCCGTTGGCGGCGAGCACTTCGAGCGCGCTGACCTGGGCTGGCTCGGATAGCGCGTGCGTATCCGCGCCCAGGTACAGCGGTCCGTCGATGCCCTGGCTAGCCCGGTACTCGCAGATGGCCTGCGTGGTGGCCAGGATGTGATCCTCATTGAACGTCGCGGTGAAGGCCGATCCGCGATGGCCGGAGGTGCCGAACGACACCCGCTGC
>Ga0302229_10003668_pt1 | contig 10639 bp, 6 predicted proteins | sample II_Palsa_N1_3_FD_193518 | JGI IMG/M metagenome (GOLD analysis project Ga0302229, IMG submission 193518) | Peat permafrost microbial communities from Stordalen Mire near Abisko, Sweden - II_Palsa_N1_3 | ecosystem: Environmental > Terrestrial > Soil > Palsa > Peat permafrost | place: Sweden...
CGGGCACCCGCAGGTGGTCAAGATGGACGTGGGCGCCCCTAGTCGCCACGACCCAGGTGTAGACGAGGACGCAGCCGCCGATGATGGCGAGAATCCCAAGCCGTATGGAGTTACGGGTGCGGTCGTTGGAATCTACGACCGCAAAGATGAGCGCCCACAGGTTGCTGGGGGGAACCTCAGTCGGGGGGCGTGCAGCAGCTTTGCCGCGCGTCGAGGCGCGCGGCTTGGGGACTACCGCCATGCTCGTCTCCTACATCCAATGCCAGTGAGACCTTGCGAACACCAGAGGGATGCAATCGTCCGGGGCCGGTTTTACGGTGCCTCGCCGACGGCCTAGTCTTCCGCGCGGCCCAGCTGTGCGATCCGCTCCCTCAAGAGCGCCTCGCTTCGCTCTGGCGAGAGCGATTTCTTGACCATTATTTCGAAATATTTAGCATATCTATCGATAGTCTCTTGCTCATCGTGCATGAGCTCGTCCCCGCCCACGCTTTCAAGGAAGGCGACTTCTTCGCCGTTTTCCGCCAGCCGGAGCAGCACCAGCGGGCCGGCCATGCCTGGATAGGCGCCCGCGGAGAACGGCAGGATCTGCAGCTTCGTCTTCGCACGACCGGCGACCTCAGCCAGCTGCGCGAGCTGGCGCTGCATCACCTCGCGGCCGCCGATCCAGCGATAGAGCCCTTCTTCGCCCATGATGAAGGCGAACGAGGGCCCGGGCTGCGCGAAGACGCGCTCCTGCCGATCCCTTTTGAGCTCTAGGAGCAGCTGTGCCCTGCGCTCATCGGGAAGCGTCTTCAGCAGCTCGGCCGCGTACCCCGCCGTCTGCAAGAGACCTGGCACGAGGAACGGGTGGAAGATACGGAAGCTCACGGCGCTTGCCTCGTAACCCAGGTAGCGGGCGAACGGCGTGGGTACCACGTCCCGGTAGGGGCTCCACCAAGCCTTGGCGCGGCTCGCCCGAGCGGCCGCCAGCAGTGCGTCGATCCGGTGCTGATCGCTGATCCGGTAGAGCCCGATCATGGACCTCAGATCGCTCACGGAAACGCCGTGCGCCCCGGTCTCGATCCTGATGAGCTTCGACAGCGACCATTCAAGCTGATCAGCGGCTTGCTGCTGAGTGAGGTTAAGCGCCTCCCGGCTCCGGCGCAGGTCCACGCCGAGCCTGCGCCGGTGGGCGCTGGGGTCATCCGCAAGTAGTTGCTCGACCATGTGCAACATCACGCTCCGTGGTACCAATGCGGGCGCTCGGGTCCTGTGGGACCTCGGTGGCCCTTGTGCAGACGCCAACGCTATGCACTGTACCTCGTGAACGGTGCCAAAGTGACATATGTCAGCTCCACAATAATCACTTTGACTGTTGTCACCTTGTGTGATTACAATCCGTCACCAAATCGCCTCGGCCGCTGGGCGAAACAACGGACCATCCTGGCGAAGCGAACGGGACCGTTACGCTCGATTGGGCTTGCTCTTGCCTTTAGCGGCGGTCGAGGGCCTGGTCGAGGTTGAGGGCGGCGCTGATCAGGGCCAGGTGGGTGAAGGCCTGGGGGAAGTTGCCGAGGGCCTCGCCCGAGTGGCCGATCTGCTCGGCGTACAGGCCCAGGTGGTTGGCGTAGGTGAGCATCTTCTCGAAGACCATCCTGGCCTCGCGGAGACGGCCCGCCCGGGTGAGCGCCTCCACATACCAGAAGGAGCAGAGGCTGAAGGTGCCCTCACCGTCGGCGATGCCGTCGACGCCGGTGAGGGCGTAGCGGTTGACCAGGCTGTCGGAGACCAGCTCGGAGGAGATCTTGTCGAGGGTGGCGAGGAACCGCGGGTCCGTCGGCCCGGCGAACTTCACCAGCGGCATGACCAGCAGGGACGCGTCGAGCAACTGGCTGCCCGGGTACATGACATAGGTGCCGAGCTCCGGGTCCCAGCAGGACTGCTGGACGAACCGGTGCGCTTGGGCGGCCAGCTTGCGCCAGCGCTCGACCGGGGCGGGCAGGCCGCGGTCACGGGCCACCCGCGCCGCCCGGTCGTAGGCGACCCAGGTCATCAGCGCCGAGTAGGTGAAGCGCTGACGAGGGCCGCGGATCTCCCAGATGCCCTCGTCCGGTTCCTGCCAGTGCTTGCTCAGCCAGTCCAGGCGCTTGGACAGCCCGGTCCACAGGTCCCAGGAGATCGGCACCTCGCGGTTGTAGAGGTACACCGAGTCCATGATCTCGCCGTAGACGTCGAGCTGCCGCTGGCCCACGGCGCCGTTGCCGATGCGGACCGGCTTAGCGCCGTTGTAGCCGTCCAGGTGGTCAAGGGTCGCTTCGGGGATGTTCTCGCTGCCGTCGACGGAGTACATGATCATCACGTCGCGGTCCGCGGTGGCGGCCTCGCACCGCTTCTGCAGCCAGTCCATGAAGCTCGCGGCTTCCTCGAGGAAGCCCAGCCGCATCAGCGAGTAGACCGTGAATGAGGCATCGCGGAGCCAGGCGTAGCGGTAGTCCCAGTTCCTGGTACCGCCCGGCTCCTCCGGCAGCGAGGTGGTCGGCGCGGCCACCAGCGCGCCGGTCGGGTGGTACACGAGCAGCTTGAGCGCGAGCGCCGACCGCTGCACCATCTCGCGCCAGCGGCCGGTGTAGCGCGACTGGGCGACCCAGTTCTGCCAGAAATCCTGGGTGGTCGTGAACAGCTCCTGGGTCTCGCCGTCGGCGATCGGCCGGACCTCGCCGTTCCACTCCAGGTGGAAGGTGGCGCTCTCGCCCTCTTCGAGGGTGAACGAGGCGGCGACGCCGTTCTCCTCCACCTTCAGCGCGACGTTGGTGCGCAGCACCGCCCGGCCGGCCGCGGAGGTGAAGACGGCCCCGACCCCCTGCACGATCTGCACCTCGTGGGGGGCCCGGCCGTAGTCGAAGGCGGGGTGGCAGGCCAGCTCGAAGATGGCCCGGCCGCGGACCGCGAGGCACTGCCTGACCAGCAGGTCGCGGGCCCGCCCGGTCGATCTGGTCTCGGGCACCATGAAGTCGATGACCTCGCCGACCGCTTCCTTGCCCTGGAACCTGGTCAGCAGGATATTGGTGTCGGGCAGGTAGAGCTGCTTGGGCCGGGCGTAGCCGGTTCGGCTGGTGAGGGAGAAGTAGCCCCCCTTGCGGGCGTCGAGCAGCGCCCCGAAGAGCGACGGGGCGTCAAACCGGGACGGGCAGTACCAATCGACGGTGCCGTCGGTGCCGATGAGCGCGACCGTCCGCAGGTCCCCGACAATGCCGTGCTCCTCGATGGGGAGGTATCCCTGCGGCGGCCCGATGCGCGAGTGGTCCATTCTTCAATCATCGCGATGCGCATTACGGGCGGATTTCGTCTCGTTGGCAAGGCACGTAACCGGGGTGGCGGAGCGGGGCGTGGAACGCCGGGGCGGGTTGACGGGCCGAGGATTCTTCACAAATTACTAAGAATCTTCCCCGATTTAGGTCCGGCGGGGTTGGCGACCTACGGTATATGCGTGAGCTCTCCGCAAGTATCTGTGCTCGTGGTCGAGGACGACCCGGGTATCGCAACGCAACTGGTCCGCGGCCTCGAGCGGGCCGGGTACAGAGCCGACAGCGTCTCCATGGGCGCCGAGGCTCTTCGACGGCCGGCGTTCGACGTCGTGCTGCTCGATCTCGGGCTGCCCGACCTAGACGGCATTGACGTCTGCCGCCGCCTCCGGGCCGACTCTGACACCGCGATCATCGTGGTGACGGCCCGCGGCGAGGAGGCCGACCGGGTGCTCGCGCTCGACGAGGGCGCCGACGATTACCTGGTCAAGCCGTTCGGCCTGGCCGAGCTGCTGGCCCGGATCAGGGCGGTGCTGCGTCGCCGGCAGCGGCAAGAGGCGACCGGGGGCGAGGTGCTGCGGCACGGGCCGCTCACCGTCGACCTGCGGACCCGGCGGGTAACGATGTCCGGCGCCGACGTGGCGCTGACCCCGAAGGAGTTCGCGATCCTGGAGTGCCTGATCACCGACCCGGGCCGGCTGATCAGCAGGCAGGAGATCGTCGAGCGGGCCTGGGACGAGCACTGGTACGGGCCCACCAAGGTGCTCGACGTGCACCTGGCGGCGCTGCGGCGCAAGCTGGGCGACCCCGCCCTGATCGAGACCGTCTACGGCCACGGCTTCCGGCTGGCGGACCGGGAGGCCGTGTCGGCCGGGGACTCGCTCGCCGGAGGCCCGCAAGCGTGACCGAGCGGGATCGTGGCCGGGGTGAGCCCGTGAGCGGGCGGGCTGGGCCGTGACCAGGCGGATCGCGCTGGCGCTGGTGCTGCTGACCGCCGCGGTCCTCATCGCCGCGGTGGTTCCGCTCGCGCTCGGCGCCATCGATCACGAGCGGGACGCGTTCGTCCAGGACAGCGCGGGCACGGCCAGCTCGATCGCGCTGCTGGCGCGGGGGCCGCTGCAGACCGACGGGCACGAGGACCACGCCGACTTCGCGGCGCTGTCGGAGGCGATGCAAGACGCCGAGCGCAACAGCGACGACGTGCTGGTCCTGAACCACGAGGGCGACCCGGAGCCGCGGCTCTCGCACGGCCCGGTCAACAAGAACAGCGCCTACCGCAAGCTGCTGGCCGACGCGGGGAGCCAGTCCAGCCCCACCACCGAGCTGACCAAGAACGCGGTCTACGCGCTGGCGCCGGTCTACGGCACCGGGAAGCTGACCGGTGTCCAGATCGGGACCGTGGTCCTCGAGCGGCCGACCGGCCCGCTCAACCAGAACATCGACAACCTCTGGCTGTACCTGGTCGTGCTGGCCGGCGCCGCGCTCGCGGCAGCCGTGCTGGTCGCCATCTACCTCGCCCGCTGGGTCAGCCGGCCGCTGGCGCGGCTCGACACCGCCGCGGGCAAGATCGCCGACGGCGATCTCACCGTCCGCGCCAGAACCGGGTACGGCCCGCCGGAGCTGCGCCGGATGGCGGCCACGTTCAACATGATGGCCGGGCGGCTGGAGGCGCTGGTGCACGGGCACCGGGCGATGCTGGCCGACGCCTCGCACCAGCTCCGCACCCCGCTGACCGCGCTCCGGCTCCGCCTCGACCTGCTCGCCACCGACGCCTCCCCGGCCACGGCGGCCGAGCTGGCTGGCGCGCAAGAGGAGATCGCGCGGCTGTCGCGGCTGGTCGACGGGCTGCTCGCCACCGCCAGGGCCGAGGCGATGACCGAGCAGCTAGAGACCATCGACGTGCTCGAGGCGGTCGCCGAGCGGGTCGCGGCCTGGCAGCCGGTCGCCGACGGCCACGACGTGAAGCTCATCGCCGAGGTGAGCGCGGGCCCGGGCCGGGACGGCACGGCCGGGCGGCCGATGGTCGCGCTCGGCGCCGGGCACCTGGAGCAGATCCTCGACAACCTGATCGACAACGCGATCGACGCGCTCACCGAGCCGGACGCGGGCGCGGTCGGCGGCTCCATCCGCATCTCGGCGTCGGCGACCGATCCGGGAACGGTGCTGACGGTGGCCGACGACGGCCCCGGGATGACCGCGCAGGAGCGGTCCCGCGCGTTCCTGCGGTACACCACCGGCAGCCAGAACGGCACCGGGCTCGGCCTCGCGATCGTGCACCGGCTGGTGACGGCCAACGGCGGGGCGATCAGGCTGGCCGACACCCCGGGAGGCGGGCTGACGGTCGAAATCGAGCTGCCGAGCCCGGCCGACCCTTAGCCCCACTGGCCCCAGCCTGTCCCAGGTACGTAGGATTAACGCCCATGCGCCCTTGGTGGAAGCCGCTCTGGACCAGGCAGGCCGGACTGCGCGCGTTGCGGGCGACGCTCGTCGTCCCGGCGCTGTTCGCGATCTGCCTGAAGGTGATCGGCGACCCGCAGATGACGCTGTTCGCCACCTTCGGCGGTTTCGCGACGCTGGTCGTCGCGAACTTCGGCGGGACCAGGAAGGACAAGCTGGCCGGGCACGTCGGCCTGGCCGTGGTCGGCAGCCTCGCGCTGATCATCGGCACGATGGTCAGCGGGACGGCCTGGGTCGCGGCGGTGGTCACGCTCCCGGTCACGTTCGCGATCTTCTTCGCCGGGATCATCGGCCCCAATCCCGCCTCCGGCACGATCGCGGCCATGTTCGCCTACGTGCTGCCGGTCGTATCGGTCGGCGGCGCGGCCGACCTCCCGAGCCGGCTGGAAGGCTGGTGGCTGGCGTCGGCGGCCGGCACCATCGCGGTGCTGCTGCTGTCACCGCCCGCCCCGGGCAACCGGCTGCGCGCCGCCGTCGCCGACCTGTCGGGCGAACTCGCCAGCCGGGTCCGGGCGGCCGCCGCGGGCGAGGTGACCAGTGGCGACGCGATGATGGCGGCCAAGGACCGGCTGCGGGCCGCGTTCACGGCCGCGCCGTACCGCCCGACCGGGCTCGCCACCTCCGACCAGGCCCTCGGCAGCATGGTGCAGCTCCTCGAGTGGAGCTCGACCCAGGTCGCGGAGGCGTTCGACGGGCACATCGACCTGACCCAGGGCTGCCCGCAGGACCGGGCGCTGCTGCTGCGCTCGGCCGACCTCTTCAGCGACACCCAGGCGCTGCTCACCGGCCGCGACGCGGAGCCGGACTTCGACGCGATCGAGAGCGCCCGGGCGGCGTCGGCGGAGCATCTCAGCGAGCTGTCCGGCCGGCCGGGCGAGCCAGACGCGCGGGTCGCGGCGGCGCAGGCGGTGCATGCGCAGGCGCTCTCGGTGGTGGCCCGGTCGGTCGCCGCCGACGCGCTGATCGTCAGCCACCGCGCGTCGGAGGAGACAATCGAGGCCGCGCGGCGGCACTGGTACGAGTCGCCCGGGGCCGAGCCGGGGAAAGCGCCGGCCAGGGCCGCCTCCGCGCTGGCGCGCACCCCCGGGGTCGCCTCGGTCACCACCGCGGCGACGCTGGTGCGGCGGCACGCGTCGGTCCGCTCGGTCTGGTTCCTGAACTCGGCGCGGGCGGCGATCGCCTTGGCGGCGGCCGTCGCGGTGGCCGATGCGTCCGGGGTCCAGCACGCGTTCTGGGTTGTTCTCGGCACCCTGTCGGTACTGCGCACTAGCGCCTCGGCGACCGGGTCGACCGCGTGGCGGGGGCTGGCGGGCACCGCGGTCGGGTTCGTGATCGGCGCGGCCCTGCTCGTCGGGATCGGGACCAATCCCAACGCGCTGTGGGCCGTGTTCCCGGTGGCGGTGCTGGTCGCCGCGTACGCGCCGGGCACCACGCCGTTCCTGGTCGGGCAGGCGGCCTTCACGGTCACCGTGGTGGTGCTGTTCAACCTGCTCGACCCGGTGGGCTGGACGGTCGGGCTGCTGCGGGTCGAGGACGTGGCGATCGGCTGCGCCGTGAGCTTCGCGGTCGGCGTGCTGCTGTGGCCGCGCGGCGTGGTGGCGGTGGTCAGCACCGACCTGGCCGATTCGTTCCGGTCCGGCGCGACGTTCCTGACCCAGGCGGTGGACTGGGCGCTGAGCGAGGTGGTCGTGCCGCCGACCGCCTCCATGGCCACCGCCAACGCCGGCATCAGGCTGGACGACGCTGTCCGCGGGTTCCTCACCGAGCAGGGCAGCAAGCGGCTGACCAAGGAAGACCTGTGGACGCTGGTCAACGCCTCGACCCGGCTCCGGCTGACCGCGCACAGCCTGGCCACGCTGCGGCCCGCGGTGCCGGCTGAGCCGAACGGCCACGGGCCCGATCAGGAGACCGGGCGGTGGAGCGCGTGCGTGCCGCTGCAGGGGTCGTCCGAGTACGCGGGGGCGCCCGCCTGCACCAGCCTCAAGCTCGCGGCTGAGGGGCTGGCCGGGTTCTACGACGCGGTGGCGGGGGAGGTGAGCCGTCCGGGGGCGGGTGAGCTGACGGAGATTCCCGCGCCGATGATCGTGGCGGCGGCGGTGCCCCGGCAGCCGGTGACGGCCGGCAGCGCCGCGGGCGGCGCTGGCGGGGGTGCGGGCGGCGGTGTCAGCGTTGGCGTTGGCGTTGGCGTTGGCGTGGGCGATGGCGTGGGCGATGGCGTGGGCGATGGCGTGGGCGATGGCGATGGCGGGCATCCTGGCGTCACCGACGGTAATCACGAGGCCGACGCGCTGCCGGTGGCCGACGAGCTTCCGCACCCGCACCTGCTCTGGGTCCAGGAGCACCTGCACCACTTGAGCAAGAGCGCCCAGACGGTGAGCGAGCCCGCGCTGCACCTGGGGGAGATCCGCAGCCGACCCTGGTGGCGCTAGCGCGGGAGTGACAGATCGGCGACCGCGCTCCACATACTGTCGGTTACGTTGGGTAAGTATCCGCGATCGGCAGCAATCGCGGGCGCATCGCTAGTAACCTCTATTTTCGGCATCTCGCCCACCTTCCCCAGCTGACGACTATCCCTCGGGGGGGTTACGGGGGGTCGTCGCCTCGGGCCAACGGAGCGCCGGGAGTCCGAGGTTGTCTTCTCTCCGGTCACTGTTGGGGGGCCTGAAGGTGATTCGGTGCGCTTCTATCACAGAAGGGGACAAATGGCGCCGACCATTGGCATCACCACGTACCACACCAACGCCGACTGGCGTGGCTGGTCGGAGGAGGGTGCCCTGCTGCCGTTCGGTTACGTAACGTCCATCCGGAACAACGGGGGCCGTCCGGTCCTGCTCCCGCCCGGCGGCGACGAGGCGGAAGCCGAGGCGACCGTGGCCGTCCTTGACGGCCTCGTGATTGCCGGAGGTGGCGACATTGACCCCGCCATCTACGGCGCCCCCAAGCACCCGCAGACGGTTGTCACCGCGGGTGACCGGGACCCGTGGGAGCTGGCCATCGCCGAGGCCTGCGTCCGCCAGGGCGTTCCGCTGCTTGGCATCTGCCGGGGCGCGCAGATGCTCAACGTCGCCTGCGGCGGTACCCTCCACCAGCACGTGCCCGAGCTCGTCGGGCATGACGCCCACAGCGGGCCGGTCGACGGCTTCGGCAGCCACAAGGTCCGCGTGACCAGTGGCACGATCATCTCGTCGATCCTCCCCGGCGGGGAGTTCTTCGAGGTGCCGACCCACCACCACCAGGCGGTGGACATCGTGGGGGCCGGCCTGACCGCGGTCGCGTGGGCGGACGACGGCATCATCGAGGGCATCGAGTCCACCACGCCGGGCGAATTCCTGGTCGGCGTCCAGTGGCACCCCGAGATGGGAACCGATCCCCGGCTGTTCCGCGCCCTGGTCGCGGCGGCGGAAATGCACTACGCCGAGCGGAGCGTCTCCTCGCTCCCGCCGCTCCTTGCCGGGGCATAGCGGACATATGTTTTAATCACCGGCCTGAGCAGGGAAGACATCCTGCTCAGGCCGGCGTGTTTGCGGCATGACCGTTAATTTCTCCGTAAGATGCTGCGCGATCGTGTCGGGTCGTGGCTGGTTTTCGCCAACGACGCGATGGCATGCACACGCACGCAAACGGGGGCGAACGGATGCGCGATATTTCACGGGCCGGAGGCGCTGCACGGGGACCAGGCGGCGGCTCCGCACGGGCGATGGCGGCCGGGCTGGCCGGCACCGGGATCTGCGCGGCGCTCGCGCTGGCCTCGGTCCCGGCGTCGGCGGCGGCGTCAGTGTCGGCGGCGTCAGTGTCGGCGGCGTCAGTGTCGGCGGCGTCAGTGTCGGCGGCGGCGGCGGTAAGGTCCGGCGCGGCGGCGGCCTCGGCCGGGCCGACGGTGCCGGTCATCGTCTTCCTCAAGAGCCAGCCGGCCGCCGGGGGCGGAGACCGGGACCGTTCGGAGCAAAGATTTGCGCTTATTCAGGCCGCACAGGCCCCTTACCTCCAGCAGCTGGAGCAGCTGGGGGCAGCCGACGTGCACAAGTACGGGCTGGTGGACGCCATCGCGGCCCGGGTGCCGAGCTCGGCCGTGGCGACGCTGGCCGACAGCCCGGGGGTCGCGGCGGTGATACCGGACAGTCCGATCGTGGGGCCGCCGGGGGCGGGCGACGCGCCCGCCTCGGCCGCGCCCGACGTCCCGGCCGCGACCGTCAAGACGCCCCCCGGCACCTGCTCGGCGACGACCCCGCAGCTCGCGCCGGACGCGCTTGCCCTCACCCACACCAACTCGGCGACGCCGGGGGCGGCGACCGCGCGGTCGCTCGGCTTCACCGGCGCGGGGGTGAAGGTCGCGTTCCTGGCCGACGGGATCGATCCGGGCAACGGCAACCTCCAGCGCGGCGGCAAGTCCGTGATCAGCAGCTACGCGGACTTCACAGGCGACGGGACGGCGGCCCCGACCGAGGGCGGTGAGGCGTTCATCGACGCCAACGCGATCGCCGGTCAGGGTCGGCAGGTCTACAACGTGGCCGGGTTCGGCGCGCAGACGCCGGGCACCGCGTGCAACATCCGGATCCAAGGGGTGGCGCCCGGCGCCTCGCTCGTCGCGCTGAAGGTCTTCAGCAACAACGACATCTCCACCACTTCCGCGTTCCTGGAGGCCATCGACTACGCGGTCGACACCGAGCACGTGAACGTGCTCGACGAGTCGTTCGGCGCCAACCCGTTCCCCGACGTCTCCTCGCTCGACGCGGTCGAGGAGTTCAACAACATGGCGGTGGCGGCCGGCGTCACGGTCGTCGTCGCGGCGGGCGACGCGGGGCCGTTCAGCACGATCGGCTCCCCCGCCTCGGACCCGAACGTCATCTCGGTCGGCGCGTCGACCGATTTCCGGTTCTACGCGCAGACCGACTACGCCGGGG
>Ga0302229_10003673_pt1 | contig 10630 bp, 5 predicted proteins | sample II_Palsa_N1_3_FD_193518 | JGI IMG/M metagenome (GOLD analysis project Ga0302229, IMG submission 193518) | Peat permafrost microbial communities from Stordalen Mire near Abisko, Sweden - II_Palsa_N1_3 | ecosystem: Environmental > Terrestrial > Soil > Palsa > Peat permafrost | place: Sweden...
CGATGCTTCCGCCTTCGTTGCGGACGAGGGCGTAGATGCCGGCGGCGTTGCTGCTCTGGTCCGTGGGCAGGAAGCGGAACATGATGGTGCTGAGCGGGACGGTGGTCATACCAATGCCGAGGACCTGGACGACGCGTGGCCAGATGAGGCTGGACTCGCCCATGTCGAGATTGCCGAGGGAGAGCCACCAGGTGCCGAACGCGATGGTGGCGAGGCCGACGAAGATCATCCGGCGGGCGTCGAATCCACGGCTAAGCGCCCAGCCGACCAGCGGGACTTCGACGATGGTGAAGAGGCCGGCGGGCGAGATGGCAAGGCCGGCGGCGGTGGCGGAGTAGCCCATGAGCAGTTGCATGAACTGCGGCAGGAGGAACGTCGACGCGTAGAGCGCGGTGTAGACGCCGAGCACGATGATGCAGCAGAAGGCGAAGTTGCGCTCCTTGAGGAGGCGGAGGTTGACGATGGGATTCTTGACGCGGAGTTCCCAGGCGATGGCGCCGGCGAGGGCGATGAGGGCGATGGCGGCCATCCAGGCGATGAAGGTTGAGCCTAGCCAGTCGAGCTCCTGACCTTTGTCCAGGACGATTTCGAGTGAGGCGAGGCCGATGGCGATGAGGGCGAGGCCGGTGCCGTCGACTTGGAGCTTGATGCCGTTGCGAAGGCGCTCTGCTTTCTCGGCGAGACGGCGGCGGGTGAGGTGCTCGGGGTCGGTGAGGACCATGCGGGTGAGGAAGGCGCAGCCCAGGCCGACGGGGATGTTGATGTAGAAGATCCAGCGCCAGGAATAGTTGTCGGTGATCCAGCCGCCGAGGGTGGGGCCGAGCACGGGCGCGCACATGATGGCAACGGTGTAGACGGCCATCGCCATGCCGCGCTTGTTGCCGGGAAAGAGGTCGGCGAGGATGGCCTGGACAGAGGGTTGGAGGCCTCCGCCGGCGAGACCCTGCAGTACGCGGAAGACGACCAGCAGGCCGAGCGTCGGGGCGATGCCGCAGAGCGCGGAGAAGACTGTGAACATCGCGACCGAGATGAGGTAGAAGTTTTTGCGGCCGATGACGGAGGAGATCCAGCCGCTGATGGGAAGGACGATCGCGTTGGCGACGAGGTAGCTGGTGAGGACCCAGGTGCTCTCGTCCTGCGACGCGGAGAGGCTGCCGGCGATGTGCGGGAGAGCGACGTTGGCGATGGAGGTATCGAGCACCTCCATGAAGGTGCCCATCGTGACGACGAGGGTGATGATCCAAGGGTTGAAGTTGCGGGCGCGAGGGGCTTCGAAGGTGGTGAGGGGCTCGCCTGGTTCGAACTCGGGGGCGCTGGGGGCGAGGGAAGCTTCGGCGCTGTCGAGAGCTTGTTCGATGGCCGCGGGTGTGGGCTCGATCGCTGGTTCTAGCTCTTCCGGCTCTAGGACTGACCCGCCAGTCATAAAAATGACTCCTTGGTCATTAGAGAGCGGAAGGGTGACGTGGGATTCAGACAGCAGCGAGAAAACGTGCTACTTTTGGCTTCGTGAGCTCACCCGCGCAGGTTCGCAACCCGACACGCAAGCAGGTGCTGACCGATATGCGGCGCGAAGAAATTCTTACCGCGGCGATCAAGGTGTTTGGAAAGAAAGGGTTTGCGGCCACCGGCGTGGGGGATGTGGCGGAGGCGGCGAAGATCGCGAAGGGGACCGTGTATCTCTACTTCGAGTCGAAGGAGGAGATTTATGCGACCGCGTTGCGCCTGGCCATCGAACGGCTGCAGGCGTATTCCACCGAGCGGACGCGCGCGGCGACTGGAGTGCGGGAACGGCTGGCGGTGGCGATTTCAGTGCGGATGGAGTTCTGGCACGAGCAGCTGAATTTGTATCGGCTGTTGCTGACGGTGGGGCGAGAGCCGCAGCATAAACGGCAGACGCATGAATTGCTGAGGGCAGGGCATGCATACTTCGTAGGGATTCTAAAAGAGGGCGTGGAAGCTGAAGAGATCGCGGGGGATGTGGATCTGGATACTGTTGCGTGGGCGATTCTGGATATGGTGCGTGGCGCGAATGAGCGGCGCATGGACAATTTGACGGATCGGACGCCGCAGGAGGATGCGGCGGCGATTACGGCGTTCGCGCTATCGCAGTTGGGGCTGGCGTAGCGGCTACTTCCCCACCCGTCCGCAAAGAGCGCGTACGGATGGGGCACCCGGCGGTTTCTGGAAACCCATGTCTCAGAAGTGAGACATGGGGCACCCGTTTGGTTGCCTGCGTTATTCCGACATTAATTTGGCGGCGAGGTAGGTGTAGGTGAGGGCCCAGGTTTGGGCTTGCTCGGTTAGGTTGGCGCCGGCTGCGTGGCCGCCTTCGATGATCTCGTCGTAGAGGAAGGGCTCGTTGAACTCCTCCATCTTGGCGGCGAATTTGCGAGCGTGTTGCGGGCCGACGCGGTCGTCCTTGGTGGTGGTGAAGATGAAGGGCTCGGGATACTTTACGCCGGGCTTGAGCTGGTTGTAGGGCGAGATGCTGGCGAGGAATTCGCGCTCGTCGGGATTGGCTACGGTGCCGTATTCGCCGGTCCAGCTGGCGCCGGCGTCGATCTGCTCGAAGCGGAGCATGTCGAGCAGCGGGACCTGGATGACGATGGCGTTCCAGAGGTCGGGGTGCTGGGTCATTTCGACGCCCATGAGCAGGCCGCCGTTGGAGCCGCCCATGATGCCGAGATGTTTGGGCGAGGTGACGCGGCGGGCGATGAGGTCCTGGGCCACGGCGGCGAAGTCGTCATAGATGCGCTGGCGGTGAGTTTTCAGGCCAGCCTCATGCCAGGCGGGGCCGAACTCGCCGCCGCCGCGGATGTTGGCGAGGACGTAGACGCCACCATGCTCGAGCCAGAGCTTGCCGATGTTGGCGGAGTAGTAGGGGGTTTCGGAGACCTGGAAGCCGCCGTAGGCGTTGAGTAGCGTGGCGTTGGTGCCGTCGAGCTTTATGTCCTTGCGATGGACGATGAAGTAGGGGACGTGGGTGCCGTCTTTGGAGATGGCTTCGTATTGCTCGGCTATGTCTTTGGAGGCGTCGAAGCGGGAGGGTTCGGTTTTTTCGAGGGTGAGGGCACCGGTGGAGGCGTCGCCGAGAAAGAGAGAGGACGGGGTGAGGAAGCTGGTGATGCCGAGGAAGAAGTTGTCGCTGGCGTCGCTGGTGGAGACTACGCTGACACTGACGTTGGCCGGGACGGGGAGCTCCTTGTTGCTCCAGCCGGTGAGCGTGGGGGTGTAGATGGTTGCGCGGCCCTGCACATGCTTGAGCGTGGTGACGAGCAGGCGGGATTTGGTGGTGGTGGCGCCTTGGAGGAACTCGTCTGCGCTGGGTTCGAAGACGATGGAGGGTTTGAGGTGCGTCGGATCCTTGAGGACGTCAGCGAGTTTGAGGTCGAGCAGAGAGCCCTGCTTGTAGGTCAGGAGTTGGCCCGAGGGCGTCCAGTCCTGGTCGATGCTAAGCAGGAGGCGGCCGTCGAGGAGGCCGGCGATGTTGGCCTTGGAGGGGATGCTGAGCTGCCTGGTTCCGTCGGGGGTGAGGACCCAGGTCTCGCTCTCGAAGATGGTGACGGAGCGGCTGAAGAGGGTGAGGATGTGCTGCTTGCTGTCGTGCAGCGTGTAGCCGACGGCGCCAAGGTCGGTGGGCTTGCCGCGGAAGACTTCCTGCGCGCTCTCAAGCGGTGTCCCGCGCTTCCAGAGCTTGACGACGAACGGATAACCGGAGGCGGTCATGGTGCCCGTGCCCCAATCACGCGCGACGATGAGGGTGTCCTTGTCGAGCCACGCTACGCTCTGCTTGCTGTGCGGGAGGGTGAAGCCGCCGGTGACGAACTGGCCTGTCTTGAGGTCGAACTCGCGCTGCGTGTCAGCGTCTTCGCCACCGGCGGAGAGCGTGACCAGGCAGAGGTGATCGCCGGGGTAGAGGCAGGTGAGACCGTGCGAGACCCACTTGACGTTGTCCTGCTTGCCGAGTGCGTCGTAGTCGATGACGGTTTTCCAGGTGGGGTTGGCGGTGAGGTAGTCGGCGAGCGAGGTTTTGCGGTAGATGCCGTTGGTGTGGTCGGCGTCGCGCCAGAGGTTGTAGATCTCGGAGCCGCGCTGATCGGGTTCGGGGAGGCGGTCGGGGGCGACGGCGATCTTGAGCGCGTCGGCGTAGAAGCCAGCGTAGCGGGGATCGGCCTGGAGAATTTTGAGGGAGCGAGCGTTTTCGACCTTGACCCAGTCCATCGCGCGGGGACTGTTGGTGTCTTCGAGCCAGAGATACTTGTCGGCGGGCATGGGGGTGCCGGCTTCAGGGGCACTGACCGCGTCCTGGGCGAGGGCGTGAGGTGTTGTGGAGGCGAATCCGAGACAAAGAGCAGCGGTCAGCAGGGCCGCTGACTGGGAGACTTGCTTAAACATCTTCACCCTCCGGGGGACGTCTATGGGGATAGACGTATGCAGTTACTGTATCGCGCGAGGGCGTTGGCGGGGCAAGGGATCGGGTGAACGTGGTGGGCTAGGGGCGGACGCCGGGTTGGAGGGCGGAGAGCGGGGTGACGGTGGGGGTGGCGGCGCCGATGAGCTCGGTGACCGAATTGCCGCGCTGGTTGGGCACCCAGACGTCGCCGGAGGCGTCGATGGCGATCCAGGAAGCCGTGTTGAGGTTGCCGCTCTGGTAGCCCGTGCTGTTGGTGATGGCCGTGCCGGAATGAGCGAACTCCGAGAGCGCGTAGGAGTTGCCGTTGTTGGTGAGCCAGACGTTGTTTCCGCCGTCGATGGCGACGAAGGTGGGGGACGACAGGCCGCCCTGCGCGACGTTGTTGATGACGCCGTAGGGGGTCTGATTGCCGAAAGGCGAGTACATGAACAAGTTGGTCTGCGCGCCGGCCGCGACCCACCCGTTGCCGGAACTGTCGATGGCAACGTTGGTGGGCGCGTTGGGTTGACCTTGCGAGGCAAACCACTGGTTGCCAGAAGGGTTGGAGACGCGGCAGATGGCGTTGCTGGTGTAGATGGAGGCCCAGAGCGTGTCACTGGCGTCGATAGCAATCTGCGAGACGCGGGTAAGACATTGGTTGCTGATGGATGCGCTCCATGTCCCGGAGCTGTTGAACTTCTGGATCGTGCTGGCGCTGTTGCCGCCGTCGGTGACGTAGACGTTGTTGCTGCTGTCCACGGCCACGGCGGTGGGAGCGGCCATGGGGGGGGGAGGTGATGGGAGAGCTGGTGACCGCGCCGAGGCTGCTGGTGTACTCATAGAGCGCGTTCGAACCGCTGGCCGCGACATAGACGTTTCCGTTGGGAGCGACGGCGATGGAGTCGAAGCCGCTGCCGCCGGTGGCGCTGGTGGCGAGAACGGCGCCGGCGGGGGAGAGCTCGGTCACGTAGCCTGAGCTGGAGTTCGTGGGCACGTACGCGTCGCCGATAGCGTCGATGGCGATGCTTCCGGGCGCGGTGATGTTGTTGTACGTGATAGCGACCGTGAAGTCGTTGGGTGTAGCGGTAAGCTGCGGAGCGAAGGGCACGACTCCGGAGGCCAGCGCGAACAACGCGACGACATTGGGAGTGCCGGGATTGTGGGCGATGTTAATGGCTGCCGACGCAGTGTCGATGGGCTTGACGCCGCTGGTGGTGCCGCTGCTCGTAGCGTTGGCGAAGAGCATGGTGCAGGTCGCGGACGAAGAGCTGGCAGTATTGGTTGAGTCAACGCAGGAGGCAAGGATGTTGCCGAGGGTGTCGAGTTCCGCTTGTGGGACCGTGCCGTTGCCAGAAACAGTGGCTTGGTTGGCGATGAGGCCTTCGCCTGCGGCACTGTTGCCGGGGAGCTCCAGCGTGACGCCCTGGATGTTGTAGAGGTTGGCCGCATTGAGCGCGGCGTTCTGCAGACCGACTTTGTTGGGAATGGACGCGCCCATGTGGATGCTGTCGGTGGCGAACCCCGACATCGCATACGCCATCGCCGCGGTCGCGACCTCGTTCATGTAGACGTAGCTGATGGAACTGGTGAAATTACCCACGCCGGGGCATAAGCCGAGCATCGCCATGTTGACGATGGCGGGGTTGACGGCGCTGACGGCTGTGATGGAGCCGCTCTGGGTATTGGCGCCCGTGCTGGGAGCGATGATGGTATTGATCTGGAAGCTTGCGCCGGTCGGAGTAGCGAGCACTGTCTGGGTAGTGCCGTTGAGGGTGGCCCACTTGCCCGCCAGGCTGGAGCTTAAGAACTGAATGCTTTGCCCGGCGTAGAGCTGGTTGCTCGCCGTGAAGGTGTAGGTGTACGTGCCGCTGCTGAAGGTTTCCGAGATGCCCGCAATGTTGATGACCGTGCTGGCGTTGGGAGCGCCTCCGGAGGCATACAGGTAGACCGGGAATCCGGCGTCACAGCTGTAGTCGCCAGTTACGTTGAAGGCGCCATTGGAGTCAGACGTGACGTAGTAGAGGCCATTGGTAACGCTGCCGGTGGTGAGGTCCTGCGTGGCGGCGTAACCGCTGGTGGACGTGGACGAAAGCAGCGACTTGGCCTTGGCGGAGTAGCCCGTCCAGGTGGCTTCCAGCAAGAAGACATGGGCGCCGACGATGGGGGCGTGGCCGCCAAAGACGCTGCCCTGAAGCGAACCGACCGAGCCCTGGGAAGGAATGGGGGGAAAGGCGGCCTGGTCCATGCCGGAGCAGCCGCAAAGGGCGAACGAAATAAGGGTCAAGGCAAGCGATGTGCCCCGGATGAAGATCCGGACGGTACTGTACATGACGGACTCCCGCGCAAGCTCAGTCAGCTACCAGGCGCGTTGCGGAAGACAGGGCCGCGCGGCTCGGAGAGGGACTTGTCGCTAAGGGAGATATCGGCAGTCGGTGAATAAAGATGAATATCGCGAGGACAGACGCTGCTTAACGGTGGGTCGTCGATGCGATCTCTTGGTTAAATGGCTGGGCCGGACAGCTTCGTCCGGCCTAGCGAGGAATGTTCGGAGAGATCGGTTATTGGCCTGCCTGGTTGGCGCGAATGAACTCCGCGGTGCGCTGGTGGAGGGCGGCGCGCGCTTCGGGATTCACATACACCATGTGGCCGGTCGGAAAGAACTTGTAGTCGATGTTCTTCTGCAGGGATTGGGGCATGGGCAGGTGCTTCATCTCGTAGGTCGCGCCGAAGTAGAGGGTGCCGAGATCGAAGTAGCCGCCCATGAGCAGGATGTGCATGTGGGGATTGACCTTCATGGTATAAGCGATCTCGCTCATCACGTTGGAGCTGGTGCCGGGCCAGCCGCCGCTTTGGCCTTTGACGGTCATGTCCCAGTTCCAGCCGGGCATGCGGGCGCTGGGCTCGTAGGTCAGCTCTTTGCCGAAGTTGAGGGTGTTGTGCGCGTAGGTGTTCATGGCGGCAACGATGGCGGATTCGATGGATTCGCTGAAGGGATCGTAGTCGGAATCGGAGTTCATGGGATTCATGCTGGGACCGCGCCAGCGGGAGTCGAGACGGCCGGTGGTTTCGTCACTGCTACCGAGCAGGTCCTGCGCAAACTGGCTGCCGGTGAGGCGAAGGTTGGCCTTGATCCACGTGGCCGCAGGGATGCCCGTGTAGCTTTCGAGCTTGGCGGCGACAGCGGCTTTTTTGGTGGCGTCGAGGTCGGCACCTTGCAGAAGGACGGTGGCGTATTCGCCGAGCGAGAACTGCTCGACCTCATGAAGCCAGGGCAGAAGCTCGGCGGGCTGGTTGGGCACCTTGTGGTGGTACCAGGCGGTGGCGGCGAAGCTCGGCAGCGCGAGGAAGAATCCGTTGTCCGTGCCGGGGTTTCCGTCTGAGCCGTCGGCGGAGTTGTCGAAGCTGAGGATTTGCGAGAGGAAGACCACGCCGTTGAGGTCGACGCCATGACGCTGCAGCGCGGCCGCGAGGACCGCATCGCGCGTGGTGCCGTAGCTTTCGCCGAAGAGGAAGCGCGGCGAGCTCCAGCGATCGTACTTGGAGAGGAAGCGGCGGATGAAGCGCTGGAAGGCGCCAGCGTCCGCGTCGATGCCGTAGAAGGACTTGTTGGCGTCCTTGCCCATGACGCGGCTGTAGCCGGTGCCGGGAGCGTCGATGAAGACGAGGTCGGCGGCGTCGATCAGGGAATCTTCATTGGGCACGATCTTGTAGGGTCCGCCGGCAGGGTGGCCGAGATCCGGCAGCACGACACGCACGGGGCCAAAGCTCGACATGCGAAGGTACATCGTCGCGGAGCCAGGGCCGCCGTTGTAGATGAAGACGACGGGGCGGGCGGCGGTGTTCTCACCCTTCGCGAAGTAGGCGGTGTAGAACATGGTGGCAGTGGCGGGCTCGTCGCCGGGCTTGGGCGGCTCGGCACCGGAGTCTGGGAGTTGCGTGCCGTCGAGCGCGATGGTGGCGTCTGTTTGGTCCGTGCCACCAACGCGGAGGAGGCCGGCGACGGCCTTGTAGGCGATGGGCTTGCCGCCGACGGTGACGGTGCCGTCGGTAACGGAGTCGGGCGTGAGGGCGTGCGACTTGGCAGGCTCAGCGGAGACGGTGGACGTGGTGGTCGTGGTCTTCTCAGCGTGCGGGTCCTGCGCGAAGGCAGAACCGGCTACCAGCGTGATGGCTGCGGATGCGACAAAAAAGCGCGTACGTCTCGAGCAAATCGACATGCAAACTCCAGGGGTAAGGGTTAAGGGAGGCCGGGGGTGCAGGAGGAAAGTATACCGGGTCGGCGTGCAATGCTACTCTCTGGACACGAAATTGAAGACGTAATTCAGGAGCTTGTCTTATGCGGTCGATGCATCCAGTGGTGACATTTGTCCTTTCGATTGCGACTTTGGCGGCCGGCGCACAGGCGCCTGCGCGGCATGTCTATACGGTTCATGACTGGGCTGCGGCGCGCAGTGCGTCGCCAGTCGCGGTGTCGACGGATGGTGCGACGATTTTGTATCGCGTAGGCTATGGCGCCGAGAGCGGCGACGGTGGGCACGAGTTCTGGTTCATCCACCCGGATGGAACGGGCGCGGTGAAGCTGGAGCTGCCGGAACACTTTTCGCCGGAGGGCTTCTTGCTCAAGGGCGACGCGCTGTATGGCTCGTGGACGGTAAATGGGCAGCCGCAGCTGGCGGTTTTCGCGGTGATGGGCAACAAGGCGGCAGCCGCTCCCACAACGGTCGTGGTGCTGCCCCACGGCGAGGAGGGCATTCTTCCGTCGCCGGATGGAACGAAGTTTGCGCTGATTGCGGACCCGCGGCCGCCGGATCCGCTGGACGCGGTGCGGACGGTGGTGGAGCCCGAGCAGGCGAGTCTCTACGTGGTGCGCACGGATGGTACGGGCGGCGCGTGGGAGTGCACTGCCGTGCACGATCTGTCGGGCGGGGTGGGGTCGTCGGACTTGCCGATTGCCTGGTCGCCGGATGGGAAGCAGCTGGCGCTGCTGTCGAGCTCGCCGAAGATTGGGAACCATGACATGCATTCGTACCTGGATCTTTGTTCGGTGGGTGGCGGCCTCAAACACCTGGCGACGATCGAGAATTCGGTAGCGTCGATCGTGTTCACCGGGCCGGCTGAGTTGGCCTTCCTGAGCACCAAGGCTGCTACGCAGACACCGGATCACCTGTACACCGTGAGCACGAGTGGAGGCGCAGTGGTGGACCGGACACCCGAGCTTCCGACAACAACGTCTGTGATGACGGCGGATGCGCACGGAAATGTGTTTGTCGGGATATCGCATGGCGTGCGCAGCGAAGTGCATACCTATCGCGACGGCAAGCTGACGCAGGCGTATGCGTGGCCGGACGGTGGTGTGGGGCGTGCGACGTTCTCACCGTACACGGCGTCGAGCGCGCAGACGGCCTTCTCGGTGTATGACACGACGCACACGGCAAACGTGGCGGTGGCGTCCGGGAGCGAGCTGCGGCGGATTACGCAAGAGGGGGATAAGGAGATTGCGAGCATCGGCCTTGGGCCAGTGAAGGTGGTGCACTGGACGAGCAAAGACGGCGTGGCGCTGGAGGGGATTGCTACATTTCCCGCAGGGTATGTCGAGGGGAAGAAATATCCGTTCCTGGTGCTGCCGCATGGTGGACCGGAGGCGAATGACGTGCTGGAGCTCGATCCCTTTGCACGTGCGATTGCGGGGATGGGCTACGTGGTGATGCAGCCGGAGTATCGCGGATCGACGGGTTATGGCGATGCGCACCTGGCGGCGATCTACCAGCACTTCGGCGACCGCGCGTATGCGGACGTGGACTCGGCTGCGGATTACGCGATTGCGCAGGGGTGGGCGGATCCGCAGCGGCTGGCTATCTTCGGATGGAGTGCGGGCGGCTTTATGACGTCGTGGACCGTTACACAGACGCATCGCTATAAGGCGGCCGTCGAGGGTGCGGGGATTACCGATTGGGCCTCGTTTATGTTTACCAGCGACGTGTATCAGACTGACTACGACGCGCGCTGGCCGGAAGAGGATCCACACGATTTCGAGAAGTATTCCGCAGTGGACTTTGCGAAGAATGTAACGACGCCGCTGCTGATTCTGCATGGCGCGGCCGACGTTCGCGTGCCGACCTACCAGGGGCGCGAGTATTACGAGGTGTTGGCGGCGCGCGGCAAGACCGTGAGGATGGTGTTGTATCCCGGGTCAGGCCACTTCCCGCACCTGTGGCAGCAGCGGATTGACATCTTCAA
>Ga0302229_10003680_pt1 | contig 10626 bp, 9 predicted proteins | sample II_Palsa_N1_3_FD_193518 | JGI IMG/M metagenome (GOLD analysis project Ga0302229, IMG submission 193518) | Peat permafrost microbial communities from Stordalen Mire near Abisko, Sweden - II_Palsa_N1_3 | ecosystem: Environmental > Terrestrial > Soil > Palsa > Peat permafrost | place: Sweden...
TCGTTTGGGTTGCGGTGGAGCAGCCCGTGGGTGAACATCCAGTTGCCGAAGGCCGTCCACGCCGTGGGGTTCTGGTAGCCGTAGGGGTTGCCACCGGAGGGGAGCACCGCGGGCAGCGTCTGTTCGATCGAGGCGAGCTGCAGCTTTCCTTCGAGCGACGGGTTGGCCTTCACGAGCAGCGCCGCCGCGGCGGCCGGGTCGGCCCGCACGGAGCGCTCGCCGCGGGTGAGCGCCTGCAGGAACGCGCGCAGGTCCTGGCCGTCCAAGCGCGCCTGTTCTTCGCGGACGACCAGGACGAGCTCGTTGTAGGTGGGGATGCCGGCCTGGTCGACCGGGATCGTGACGGGGTGCTTGTGCAGCAGCTGGAGCTGGAGCGACTCGTAGTTCCAGTAGCCGCCCAGCGTGGCGGCGACCTTGCCGGAGAGCATCGCGGGGACGAGGTTGAAGCCCACGTTCACTTCGTGCACCGAGGACGGATTGACGCCGGCGCTCTGCAGGGCGGACTTCAGCTCGGCCGCCTGGTAGGGGATGCCCGCCGTGCCGACGGTCTTGCCGGCGAGGTCGGCGACCTTCGAGATATGCGACGAGGGCAGCGCGATGATCGACGTCAGCGGCCGCTGGACGAGCGCCGCGACCGAGACCAGTTTCAGGCCTTCGTCGCGGGCGAGCAGCAGCTCGGGCTCGTAGGAGATCGCCATATCCACCTTGCCGGCCGCCAGCAGCTTCAGCGGTTCGGCGGTTTCGGCGGGGACCACCGGCTTGACTTCAAGCCCCGCGGCGCGGAAGTCGCCGGCGGCCAAAGCGGAGTAGAGCGGCGCGTGGTCGGCGTTGGGGAACCAGTCGAGCATCACCGTGAAGGACTTGGTTCCAGGCGCGGTGATCGTGTCCTGCTTGGCGCCGCAGGCGGACAGGGCAAGGGCGCAGGCGACGGCGAGCACAGCGGCGAGTCTGATCTTCAACGGAGGTCTCCTCTTGATTGGTTGGCCCACGGCGCCAGGCGGCGCTCGACCAGGGAAAGGGTGTAGAAGCAGGCGATCGCGAACGCGAACAGCACGACCGCGGCCGCGTAGGCGCGCGCGGTCTGGAGCGAGGAGAGGTCGGCGTTGATCTCGTGGCCCAGCCCGGCGTAGGCGCCGGAGGTGGCGGTCTGGGACTCGGCAATGTAGGCGCCGATCACGCCGACGGTGACGGCGATCCGTGCGCCGCTGATCGCGGCGGGCAGCGCCGCGGGGAGCTCGGCGAAGCGGAAGGCCTGCAGGCGCGAGGCGTCGAGCGTGCGCAGCAGCTTGAGCTGGTCGGGGTCGACGGCGGCGAGCCCGTCGACGGTCGTGACCACGACTGGGAAGAAGCAGATCAGGACGATCACGATCAGCTTGGGGAGCAGACCGAAGCCCAGCAGGAAGACGAGTAAAGGGGCGATCACCGCGATCGGCACCGCCTGGGAGCCGACCGTGAGCGGATAGAACGCGCGGCGCAAAGGGGGGGAGAGGTGGATCAGCACGCCGAGCGCGAACCCGAGCGCCAAAGCGAGCGCCAGCCCAAGCACGACCTCCTCGGCGGTGACGGCGAGGTTGTGAGAGAGCAGCCCGGCGTTGGACCACAGCGACTGCGCGATCGTGTGGGGCGCCGGGAGGATCGAGGGGCTGGTCGCGCCCGAGTCGGCGTAGAGCTCCCAGGCGCCGAGCAGAGCGAGGACGAGCACGAGTGCCGGCAGGGCGTTGACGACGCGGCGCCTCACGAGTCGCCCATCCCCAGCGCGGCCAAAGCGCGCTCGCGCAACGCGAGGACAGTCACATCGGTGCGCGAGCGGGGGTGGGGAAGGTCCACCTCGATCTCTGCGCGCAAACGGCCGGGCCGGGGTGAGAGCACCGCGACGCGGTCGGCGAGCACGATGGCCTCCTCGACGTCGTGGGTGACGAGCACGACGGCGCGCGGCTCGCGCTCCAGGGCGCGGCCCAGCCAGGCCTGCATCTCCGCGCGCGTGATCGCGTCGAGCGCGCCGAATGGCTCGTCGAGGCAGAGGACGGACTTGCCGGAGAGGAGTGTGCGCAGGAACGCGACGCGCTGGCGCATGCCGCCGGAGAGCTCATGTGGGTGGGCGGCCTCGAATCCCTCCAAACCGAGCTCGGCGAACAGCTCCGCCGCCCGTGCGCGGGCCTCGGCGCGCGGCAGCCCGGCGATGCGCAGCGCGAGCGCGGCGTTGTCGAGTGCGGAGAGCCACGGCAGCAGCAGGTCACGCTGGGGCATCAGCGCCGCCGGGGAGCACTGAAGGACGCCCCGATCGGGCGCTTGCAGGCCGCAGATCAGCTCCAGCAGGGTGGTCTTGCCGCAGCCGCTCGGGCCGACCACCGCGAGCAGTTCGCCGTGGTCGGCGTGCAGCGACACGCTGGCGAGCGCCTGCACCGATGCGCCGCGCTGGTCGCGGTAGGCACGGCTGACGTCGCTGAGGCTGATGCCGTCGTTGGCGCGAGCGATCCGCGGTGTACTGGGCGCGCGCGGTTGCAGTTCGGTCGGCACTGAGCTCCCTCCGCGGGCATTACCCCACAGGTTCAAAGGGTCGGCGCCGGGGGAATCGTCTCCTGGGTGCCATCTCAGCCGGCTTGCCCGCCAGCCCCCCTGTTATCTCTGCCCCGGATGCTACCGCGCGGGATGGGCGTGTTGCGATCTCTTGCCGGAAGCGATCCCGGTCGCCCGTATGGCGCTTGCCGCGCGGCGGCGCCTACAGCGCTGAGGAGACTGGCCGGGTGAGTGCCCGCACGAAATCCTCCAGCTGGGCCGTGGTCCAGCACTCAAACGCGGTGCAGAACTCCTCGTAGGAGGCGATCACCGAGTCGCCGTAGTTCCAGTACAGGCGCGGCTCGGGGTTCAGCCAGAACGTGCGTCCAGCGCGGGCCGCCAGCCGGGCGAACAGGTCCGAGCGTGGGTCGCGGCCGTTCGTGCGCGCGTCGCCCAAAACGATCACCGTGGCGCGCGGGTGCAGATCTTCGCCGACCAGATCCAGCATCTCCGACCAGACGCGGCCGTAGTCGGTGTAGCCGGAGATGTCGGCCACGCCAGCGTCGGAGGAGATCCGTTCTGAGACCGCTTTGAAGTTGCGCTCGTGGGCGAAGATGTCGGTCACCTCAGAGACGCGCTCGATGAACACGAACGAGCGCATCTTGCGAAACGAGTCGTGCAGAGCGTGGAGCACGGACAGGAAGAACACCGACGCCGAGGTGACGCTCGTGGATACGTCGCAGAGCACGTAGATCTCCGGACGTTTGGGGCGCCGCGGGCGATACTTGAGCACCACCGGGACGCCGCCGGTCTGCAGCGACGCGCGCATCGTGCGGCGCACATCCACCTGCGCGTGGCGGCGGTGCCCGCGCGCCTGCATCCCCTGCGTGGCCAGGCGGCGGCGCAGCTGGATCACGACGCGGTGCACGGCGGCCAGGTCGGCCAGCGGCCCGGACGGGAGCGCGCGGTCGAGCTCGCCCAGCGGTCGCGACGGGGGCAGGCTGCCGGTGCGTTCGATCTGGCCGCGCTCGAGCTCACGCCGCAGTAGCGCCTCGAAGCGGCGTAGCGCATCGCGCGGCAATCCCTCGCGCCGGGGGTCCTCGGGGGGTAGGTCGGGCTGGGGCTCGGTGCGCAGGCCGAGCGCCCGGCGGATGCGCTGGACGTCGACGCCGATCACGCCCGAGCCCTCCTCGCGCCGCCCGAAGGCGGCGATCGCCATCCGCGCGAGGTCGCGCATCGCTCCCTCCGAACCATCTCTCAGTGCGGCTGCGATCTGCGCGCGCAGGGCCTCCAGGTCTTCCACGGAGAGCTCGTCGAGGTCGATCGCGCCAGGCGGGGCCTGCGACTGGTCGCCCTCGCGCACGTCCTCACGCAGCGCCGCGAGCTCGACCGCGCGGAAGAAGAAGCGGTCGAAGACCAGCTCGAACACGCGGCGGTCCTCCTGGCTCTTGGCCAAAGTCGCGGCGAGCGCCTCGCGGAAGTCCTCTTGCTCGGTCCAGGACACCTCGCGCAGCACCGCGAACGCGTCCAGGAGCTCCGACGTCCCGACCGCGACGCCTTCGCGGCGCAGCTCCTCACCGAGCTCGAGGATGCGGGCCGGTAGGCCCTCAGGCGGCATCGGTGGCCGGCGAGCCCAGCTTCAGCCCGACGCGCTCGGAGACGATGTCCATGTCGGTGCGGTGCTTGACGATCACCGACATCGTGTCTCTGAAGACAGCCTCGTCGATGTCATCGGCGCCGAGTAGCAGAAGCGCTCGTGCCCAGTCGATCGACTCGGCGATCGACGGCGGCTTCTTCAGGTCGAGCTCGCGCACCATGCCGACGACCTCGACGAGTCTGCGGGCAACCGTCTCCGCCAGTTCCGGCGCGTGTAGACGCACGATTTCGAGCTCGTGCTCGAGCTCGGGGTAGTCGAGCCACAGGTATAGGCAGCGGCGCTTGAGCGCCTCGGTCAGCTCACGCGAGTTGTTCGAGGTGAGCAGCACCACTGGGTGCGTGCGCGCCTCGACGCGGCCGAGCTCCGGGATCGAGATCTGAAAGTCCGAGAGCACCTCCAGGAGCATCGCCTCGAACTCCTGGTCGGTCTTGTCGATCTCGTCGATCAGCAAAACCACCGGCTTGGCGGAGGCGATCGCGCTCATCAGAGGACGGGCGAGCAGGAACTCCTCGCCGAAGATGTCCTCCTGCACCGCCTCCCAGCCCGTGTCCGAGGCCTCGGCCTGGATGCGCAGGAGCTGCTTGCGGTAGTTCCACTCGTACAGCGCCTTCGCCTCGTCCAGTCCCTCGTAGCACTGCAGCCGCACGAGCTCGCGATCGAGATACAGCGCGAGCGACTTCGCGAGCTCGGTCTTGCCCACGCCTGCCGGCCCCTCGACGAGCACGGGCTTACCGAGCTTGGTCGCGAGGAACGACACGAGTGCGGTCGACTCGCCGGGCAGGTATCCCACCGCGCGCAGGCCCGCGGCGACATCTGCGACGGAGGCGGGCGCCGAGGACAAAGGGGCGGACATCGTCCGCGCAATGATAGGCGCCTACCGCTGCTCGGGCTCGGGCGCCGGGTCGGACAGGAGGTTTGGCTCGGGGTGTAAGGCGTGGTCCTCGAAGGACAGCTGCTCGGTCGCGTCGTCCGCGGCGACGGGGCGGCGCGGTGTGCGGTGGGGCGGCACGGTGCGCGGTGCCGGCGGCCGGCGTCCGACGCGCGCGATCGGCGCCTCGCGATCGCTCGGGGATTGGTTGGGAGGCTCGGATGAGCGCGCCCTGTGCGCGAGCGGCGGCTCGGGCTCGCGTGGAGAGTCGGGCAGCCGCGGACGACGCACCAGCGGAGCCCCGGGCCTGGCGCCGGCGCGCATCCGAGAGCCGGCGGCCGCGAGTAGTCCTGCGGCCGCAAGCGCGAAGAAGATTCCCCATTGGATGCCGACGTTCGCGGCGACGCCATGGGTCGTGATTCCGGGCTTGTCGAACAGGCGCAGCACGAGCAGCAGAGCTACCCAGATCCCAGCGGCGAACACGACCGAGCCGTCGCCGCCGGGCATCTGGAAAGAGCGCCGCTCGCCGCGCGCGAACAGCAGGTAGAGCACGGCCAGGGCGACGAGCAGGACCGCGGCCTCGACGAATGAGAAGACCTGAAACGCGTTGAGGTTGCGGCTCTGCAGCGGCGCCGTGCGCGGGGCGTTGACAACCGCGTTCTGCTGGTACCAAGGCAGGAACATCGTCACGAACAGCGCCGCCGAGGCGCCGCCCGCAAGGCGCTGGTCGGGCGTCAGTGCTCGCCATGCGCTGCTCAATCGTGTCATGCGAGCAGTCTAGGGTCGCCCCCCGGCGGCAGGGCCCGGTTAGCTCCCTTCAAGCATCTCATTCCCAACGAAAATACGGGCTAAGGGCCAGAGGCCCTCACCCGCAAACCACACGATACCGGTGGACGGCTTCGCCGTAAAGCCGGCTACTCAGTGCGCCTTCGCGCCCTTGGCAACGGTGATCGTCCCTGAAGCGGTGGCGAAGTTGCCGGCCAGGTCGGTCGCTGACAGCGTGACCGCATAGGTGCCGCCCTGCGAAGGGGTGGGCCACAGCAGCTTCGGCTTGCCCCGTTCAACGGTGGCGCTGTTGCTGAACACGACCTTGCCGCCGAGCCGGACGGTCAGGCGCACGTTCGCGACCTTCGACAGCGACAGCTGAACGCCCGCCCGCGAGCTCGTTGGCAGCGTGGAAGTGATCAGAGAGACCACCGGCGGCGTGTGCTCATATGCGGTGAAGTGTTCGGCGGTCGTGCAGTAGATCGCGTCACCGGGGATCGCGGAGGAGGTCGTGCTCGTTGCGCTGCTCCGCGCCGTGTAACGCGCGGCGCTGGCGCCGCCTGTAGTACCACCACCGGTTTCCGTCGTGCCCCCGCTCGTACCTCCACCAGGCGTCGTCGTCGTGGGCGTCATGGGCGTCGGGGTGGGCGTGGGCGTCGGGGCGGCCACGGTGAGCGGCTCGCCACGGCGCGTGCGTTCGCACAAGTGCGTAAGGAATTCGGTGAGCAGTTCGTGGTAGTTGAGGTCCGATTCGCCGTACTGGTCGTACATCGACCAGGCGCCGGTGTCATACAGCGGCGTGCGCACCCGCTCTTCGGCGTCGCCCGCTTCGAACAGTGCAAGCCCGACGGGGTCCTTCGTGATCGATGTGTAGTCGTAGAGCCCCACCAAAGCCTGGATTTCCCCGTTGAGGATGCGGTCGGTGGGGGCGTAGGTGTACTCGAGATAGTGCGCGCCCAGCGAGCTCGCGACGCGCACCCCGGACGGCGGGGCGGTCTTGAAGATCCCGAGTGCTTCCTGGGCCGCGGTCAGCACGGCCGGTTCTTTGAAGCGCGACCAATCGCGTGCCAGTACCTGCAGTGCGGTCCCCTGCGAGAGGCCGCTCGTCCAGGGGGGCTCACCGCCGTCGAACTGGAACATGTACTCCCAGGCGATCCCGCCGGCGCGCTTGGTCGCGAGCGGGATCAGTTCGGAGACGAGCTGCTTGAGGTTGTTGTTCTGGTTGCCCGAGTAGAACCCGTTGCCCTCGCCGAAGGTGCCGAGCCACTGGATCTCGATTCCCTGGCCGGAGTAGTACTCCCAGATGAGCTTGGAACCGGGGAAGCTGATGCGCACCCGCGAGGCCAGCAGCGAGCCGGTCGTCCACCACGTGCGGTTGCGTTCGAGCGTGAGGAACAGCGCGGGCAGCCGCGAAGGGATGAACCCACCGGCGGCGGCGATCGCCCGCACGTTCGCGACGACGGCGCCGAGTTCTGAGCGCCGCGTGCCGGAGAGCTTCTTCAGCGAGTTGACCGCGGCGACATAGGCCGAATAGTCCTGCTGATAGATAGCCGGCGTGATCGCTGCGCTGCGCTGCAGGCTCGCGAGGGCCGCCGAGACGCTCGGCCCACTAGCGGGCTTGCCGGTGGCTTGGGCGGAAGCGACCCCGCCCAAGAGCGAGATGATCGAGATGAGCACGCCCAGGGCGAGCGCCCGCGGATGGGAGACGCGCACGGCGCGCATCCTATGGACGATGATGTTCGTCGCTGCAGGGCTCATTGCAGACCCCGGAACACCACCCGGCACAGGGTAGTTGCGCGTTTCAACCCAACCCCGATGAAATGAGCGACAATCGAGTGATGCTGGAGAGCATCTTCCCGATCGTGGTGTTCGGAGCGGTCGGCGTGTCGGTTGTGATGTCGGTGGTGTTCCTGCTGGGCCGCTCTGGGAGCGTGTACGACGAGATCGGCCAGGGCGGGATGACACGCGACAGCGAGGCCCTGGAAATGATGAGCGCACCGCCGCTGAGCGGCGCCGCGGACCGCGCCGAGCAGGAGCGGGAGATCAGGCAGATGCTCGGCGCGCGCAGCGCGCGGATGGTGCAGCGGGGCGAGCCGGCGCTGGACATCGACGCGGAGATCACAAAGCTGCTGCTGGCGCCGGCGGCAGGGTACGATGCGGGGCTCGAAAGGGAGGTACGGCAGCTCGTGATCGCGAAGAACGAACGCCGCGCGCGGCAGGGACTGGAGCCGCTGGATGTCGCCGCCGAGGTGCAGCGAACGCTGCAAGAGTTGAATCCCTGAACACGGCGACTGCGCCGTCGGATATAAACGCGCCATGGCCGACCCACGCCGATTCGAGCTCGACGAGCTGAGCATCCGCCCCGGGATGTATTTCAACCCGCAGACGGAGGTCGTCCTGATCGTCGACGACACGCCGGACGTCGATCATGAGATCTTCGACGACGTCGAGCCGGGCGAGGGCGCCGATTGGGTGCTGATCTCCGATGAGGCGCCGGTCGACGAGCATCGCCGGGACGAGCTGATTGAGAGCTTCCAGGTGACCTATCACCCCGCGGGGGAGCTGGTCGTCGCGGGCGGGGAGATCGATGACGACGAAGAGAACGAGGAACTCGAACCGGACGAGGACCCCGAAGACTTCGACTAAGGCAGGCCTCGTTCATCGGGGATGAGCCGGTGGCGAAATCGTTGTGCCCCGCATCCAGCAAAGACCGGCGCCAGCGCGGAGGATTGAACGCATGGGCTCGTCACCAGAAAAACGCCCGTTCCTCAGCTACCCTTGACGTTGACTGACCAGTCAATCTATTCCCGCGCGGCCCTCTGAACCCGCGCCCGCCCTTAGGAGAGCACGCAGAAATGGTCGATTTCACGCTCACAGACGAGCAGAAGAACCTGCGCGAGATGGCGCACGACTTCGCTGAAAAGGAGATCCGCCCCGTTGCCTGGGAGTACGACAAGGACGGCACGTGGCCCCAGGACATCATCGAGAAAGCCTGGGACGTCGGCCTGATGAACTCCCACATCGAGGAGGCCTACGGCGGCGCCGGCGCCGGCTACCTCGACGGCTGCCTGATCGAGGAGGAGCTCTCGTGGGGGTGTTCGGGCATCCAGACCTCGCTCGGCTGCAACGGCCTTGCGACCGCGCCGATTGCGCTCGGGGGCTCGGAGGAGACCAAGAAGAAGTATCTAGGCATGCTCACCGAAGCGCCCAAGCTCGCGTCGTTCTGCCTGACCGAGCCCGACGCCGGCTCGGATGTCTCCGGGATGCGCACGACAGCCGTCAAGCAGGGCGACAAGTACGTGATCAACGGCTCCAAGTGCTTCATCACCAACGGCGGCTACGCCGACTACTACACGGTCTACGCGAAGACCGACAAGGACGCTGGGCACCGCGGCATTTCAGCATTCGTGGTCGAGCGCGACTGGGGTGTGGTTGTCGACAAGAAGGAGGACAAGCTCGGACAGCGTGCGTCGAACACCGCGACGATCTCCTTCAACGATGTCGAGATTCCGGCCGAGAACCTGCTCGGCGAGGAAAACGCCGGGTTCAAGCTGGCGATGATGACGCTCGACCGCACGCGGCCGGGCGTCGCCGCGATGGCCACCGGCATCGCGCGTGCGGCGTTCGAGTTCGCAACCGACTATTCGCGCGAACGCGTGCAGTTCGGTGTGCCGATCGCGATGCACCAAGCGATCCAGTTCATCATTGCCGACATGGCCACCGAAATCGAGGCGGCGCGCCTGCTCACCTGGAAGTCGGCCGTGATGCTCGACAACGGTGAACGCAACACGCTGATCTCCTCGCACGCCAAGCGCTTCGCGGCGGATACCGCGATGAAGACCGCCACGGAAGCGGTGCAGGTCTATGGTGGCTACGGCTTTATCAAGGACTACCCGGTCGAGAAGCTGTTCCGCGACGCGAAGATCATGCAGCTCTACGAGGGCACATCGCAGATCCAGCGCCTCGTGATTGCGCGTGAAACGCTGCTCCCGCGGCGCGTCGAGGAGCCTGCGGCCCTTGCCGTGTAAGAAGGTCCGTGTGCGGAGCCTGCGCGTCTCCTCGACGCGTGGGCAGCCGCCGGCCCTTTATCTGTAAGGGAAAGTTCTTAAAGTAACTCTTACGAACTGCCGATCCGCTCGATTATGGGTTCGGGAGAGGTTCACGTCGACCGGATGAATACGGCGTCGCCGGTACATGCGCCGGCGACGGTCGATCCCGAGCAGCTGCGCCGCCTCGGCGAGGCGCTCAGCGCGCGAACCGACGATGTGGTCGCGGGGATCCGCCGTCGCTCCGAAAATTCGGGACCCACCCTCGACGATGCCGTCGAAGACAGCTTCGTGCGCGTCGGTGCCGTCTCCACGCTCGCGGTCGCGCGCTGGATGGCCGGTGAAGGCGCGGCCGTGGCGCGCGAGGTCGGGCAGGAGTCCTGGAGAATCTTCGGTCATCTGGCCGCCCAGCGCGAGGCGCCGCTGAACGAGGTCACCAAGCGTTGCCTGCGCTGGCGTGACGCGGCCGACGAAGTGCTGCGCGAGACGGCCCGGCAGCTCGAGGTCCCAGCCGACGTGCTCGCCTGGGCGCTGGGGATGCTGCAGCGCAGCCTCGACGTCACGCTCGTGCGTATGTGCCAGTCCTTCGAGTCCGAGCGCCAGCGCGCTCACGTGGAGCTCACCCGCCGCCAGGAGGAGCTCGCATTCCTTGCGACCCACGACGCGCTGACCGGGCTGCCCAATCGCACGTTGATCCTCGACCGCGTCGAGCAGATGCTGGTGCGCTCGCGCCGCAGCCAGACGCCCGTCGCCGCGCTGTTTGTCGACGTCGACAACTTCAAGGCGATCAACGA
>Ga0302229_10003681_pt1 | contig 10621 bp, 10 predicted proteins | sample II_Palsa_N1_3_FD_193518 | JGI IMG/M metagenome (GOLD analysis project Ga0302229, IMG submission 193518) | Peat permafrost microbial communities from Stordalen Mire near Abisko, Sweden - II_Palsa_N1_3 | ecosystem: Environmental > Terrestrial > Soil > Palsa > Peat permafrost | place: Sweden...
GAGGTACCAGCTGCGGCATCCGCCCTCGCTCCACACCGCGCGCCGCAGCCGCCGCTGCAGTTCGCGGTTGTAGTGCCGCAGCACGGGCTCGCGCACCTCCCTTCCGCCTGGTCGGGGACGAACTGCAAGCGCCTGCGCCAGGCCAGCCCGGGGCGCCGCCGCTAACGGCCGCTGGCGGGCTGCTGCCACCGACGTACGTAGGTGCCTGGGGCCGGCGCTTTCGCCGGGAAGCAGGGGCTGCGATCCGGCCCATGCGCCCATCACGATCGCAGGCATGTCTGGACGATAACGCAGCCCAGCCCGCCTGCCATCTCACCGCCCCGGCCACGCTGCCGCCCGCAACCTATTCCGAATGAGCTTGCGAAGATTAATCTACTTCGCTATTATGTTCTATAACAAGGCGAAGGTCAAATTTAACCCCTTTCTTCCGAACGGACGGTGGTTCGTGACCTCAGGACCGGTCTCCCCAGACTCCGGGCAGGGCGATGACCCCGCCCGGGTCCCTGGCGAGCCGGAGCTGCCCGGTGGGGACGGACAGGAACTGCCGTCCTCGGCGACAGACTGGCTGACCGACGACGAGTGGCTGGACTGGCTGTCCACGGTAGACCCCGAGGACGAGGATCCGGAGAACGATCCCGGCCAGGCCGCCCGGGGTGCCAAGGCGACCCGCGGTGCCAAGGGCGCCCGGTCCGGTCAGGGGTCCCGTGCTCCCAAGGGGTCCCGAGCTCCCCGGGCGTCGCGCGCTCCCAAGGCCGCCCGCGTCCCCAAGGGGTCTCGCCGCGGTCCCGGGCAGCCCGGCTCGGCGCGGCGGATCCCCGCCGACTCACCCGGCCCGGTCGGCGCCTTCGCCACCGGCCAGGTGATGGATACCGCGCCCGGCGGCCCGGTGGTGTTCGGCCACGCCGAGCACGCGGCCGGGGACGACGCCCGGTTCGCCGGCGCGACCGATGATGAGCTCACCGGCCTGATCTGCGGGCTGGACCGGGCCGAGGCCGCCGCGTGCGCGCTCAAGCACGCCGCCGTCGCCGAGCTGATCCGCCGCAGCCCTGAGGACGGCTGCGTCCTGGAAGGGCCGGCCCAGATGCCCGGCACCTACGATGAGTTCACCGAGGCCGAGCTGGCCGCCGCGCTGGCCGAGACCCGCCAGGCCGCGGCCGGGATGCTCGGCCTGGCCCAGGACCTGGAGATCAAGCTGCCCGGCACCAAGGCGGCGTTCCGGTCCGGGGTGCTGCGGCTGGCCAAGGTGGAGATCATCGCCCGCGCGATCGCCAACCTGGACCCGGACGAGGCCCGGGCCGCGGAGGCGCTGGTGCTGGACCGCGCCGGGCGGCTGACCCCGGCCGGCCTGCGGTCCGCGATCGCCGCCGCGGTGATCCAGGTCGCGCCGGACAAGGCCCGCAAGCGGCGCGAGGACGCGGCGCGGAACGCCCGGGTGCAGCGGTGGCTGGAAGATTCCGGGAACGCCGCCCTGATGGGCCGCGAGCTGCCCCCGGCCGACGTGCTGGCCGCGGACCAGCGCATGACATGGTGGGCGAAGGAGCTGAAGAAAGCGGGCCTGGACGGGGACATGGACCAGCTCCGTGCCCTGGCCTACATGGACTTCATGCTCGGCCGTGACTCCCGGCTCGCTGCCCAGCCTGACCCCCCGGCAAGCACCGACGCCACTGGCAGCACCGGCGGCGGGCAGGACAGTCCCGGCCGCCAGGCGCCAGATGGTCCACGCGACAGTGGTCCACGCGACAGTGGTCCACGCGACAGTGGTCCACGCGACAGTGGTCCACGCGACAGTGGTCCACGCGACAGTGGTCCGGGCTCGCCGGATCCGGGCGGGACCCGGACGCCGCCGACGGCGGGCGTAATCCCAGCCGGGTTCGCCGGCTGCATCAACCTCACCGTCACCCTGCCCACCATGCTGGGCCTGGCCGACCGACCCGGCGTGATCTCCGGCCTGGGTCCCGTCGATCCCGCCCTGGCCCGCGACCTGGCCCGCGCGGCCGCCCGGAACCCTAAGACCACGTACTGCGTCACCGTCACCGATGAGCAAGGTCACGCTATCGGTCACGGCTGCGCCCGCCCCGAACCCAAGAGCCACGCACGCGCCGCCAGGCCACCTGGACCCCGGCCACCCCGCGGCCACGACCCGCCCGCCGGCCACGACCCGCCCGCCGGCCACGACCCGCCCGCCGGCCACGATCCGCCCGGCGGGCCCGGCGACGGTCTCGGGCCGGTGTTCACCTTCACCGCCTCCGGTGCGGACGGGCCGCCCGGCGGCTACGGCACCTGGCGGCTGTCCACCGGGATCCCCGGGCGGCCGGACCTGCTCATCGCGCTCGACCCGATTGCCCTGGATACCTGTGATCACCGGTTTGAGGCCCGGGGTCATGATCCGGGGGTCAAGTTGCGGCACCTGACCCAGATCCGGCATGCCACCTGTACGGGGCCGACCTGCCGCAGGCCGTCCCGGCAGTGTGATTTCGAACATAATATCCCGCACGAGGCGGGAGGCCGGACGTGTATGTGTAATTCGGGTCCTAAGTGCAGGCATGAGCATCGGCTCAAGCAAGATCCCCGGTGGAAAGTGGAGCAGATCACCCCGGGCACTATCCGCTGGACCGCCCCGTCCGGCCGCCAGTACGTCACCGAGCCGACACGCTACCCCACATGACTAGCACGCGAAAAGGCACTGACCCGGACCCGGCGCTCCGTCATGCCGCGACTGCCCCGGCCCGCTGCGCGAGCAGGCCGCGTCGGACGGGGGTACCGGCGTCGCCGTCGTCAGTCACCCCGGTGAGCAAGGTACTCCTTCCGGGCCGATCTGGAGCGAGCTGCGGCCGACGTACCCGCGGCTATCCAGTGCTTGTCTGGAAGATCGGCCAGCCGATTTCGGTCCGCCAGGCTGATTCGTCGGGTGTGTCATGGCGGTCGCACAGGTAGTACTCGCGGATGGGTCCCTCGACCGCGAGCGCGTGCTGCGTCACGTGGGTGCCGAGCGCGCCGTAGGCGCGGTCGATGCTGTCATGCGGGCCGTGGTGGACGATGATCGCCAGTTCCGCGGCTGGCAGCTCGACGCCTTCGACGCGGCCGACCGGACGGATCTGGCCGGTGCAGGGGATAAAGACGGTGGCCTGGCCACGCTCGCTGGTGAAGAGGTCCGCAGCGTAGACGCCCCCGGGTGGGCCGCTGGCCGTTAGCCCTTGCGCGTTGACGGTCGCTTGAAGCTCGCCGAGCGCGCCCTGGTACCAGGAGCTGGCATCTTCGATATCGATCACGGCGGTGATGGCGGCCGCGCGGGTCCCGGCGACGCTGCGATGGCTGATATCGGTTCGCGCCGGGTCTTCCGGGTGGTCGAGCAGGTCACGCAGCGAGGCGACCGCGGTCTGGGTGCGGGCCAGGCCCGCTTCTAGCCGGCTGAGGTGGGCGGCGATCAGCTCGTTGCGGCTCGGCACGTCGGGCGCGGCAAGGATGCCCCGAATCTCGTCAAGAGGCATGTCCAGCTCGCGGAATCGCCGGATGACCTGGGCGGTGGGAATCTGCTGCGTGGTGTAGCGGCGGTGCCCGGTGAACTGGTCGACGTCGGAGGGTTCGAGCAACCCCACCCGGTGGTAGTGCCGCAGCGTCTTGATGCTCATGTGGGTCGCCCGGGAGAAGTCGCCGATCGGCAGTGAGGAAGCCATGACCCCAGTCTGCTACCTCCCCCTGGGGGAGAAAGAAGTCCCGTCCGGTGTCTTGATCCTCCCCGTGGAGCAGGCCGGAGTCTTGGTCATGTCAGGGCCGCACGGCGCACCGGCGCCGGAAGCCCGGAACGGAAGAAAGGAACCCGCATCATGATCGCGACCGAGCTGACCGGCGTCGTCGCCGAGCACATCGCCGCCGTCAACGAAATGGATACCGAGGCCATCGTGGCGACCTTCGCCGCGGACGCCTACGTCAACGACGCCCGCCGCGAGTTCGTCGGCACCGCGGCCATCCGCCGCTGGGTCGCGAAGGAAATGGTCGGCGACAAGGTGACGATCGACGTCCGCGAGGTTCTCGACCACCACGGCGACACCATCGTCCGCGGCGCCTACGACGGCGAGTTCGACAAGACCAACCTGCCCGACGAGATCATCCTGTCGAACTACTTCAGCGTCCGCGACGGCAAGATCGTCAGCCTCGTCGTCATCTTCAACCAGCCCGCCGCCTACTGACCAGGCCGCTAACGCCTACCGATCAGGCCACCCATGAGCTACCAACTCGATCCCGAACTGGTCACCGTGATGGCGGCCCTGGCCGAGCAGTCGACCAGGGCCGCCGCCCCGGCGCGGGGCGACTGGAAGGCCCTGCGGCAAGCCGGCGAGGGTGGCCAGGCGTACCTGGCCACCCTCGTCCCCCCGACCTCCGGCATCCAGACCGCCACCTTCCACGCCGCCAGCCACGACGGCACGTCCGTCGAGCTGCGCCGGCGCGCACCCGACGAGGGGACCGGCACCACCCTGTCCGAGGACGTCTTCGCCGGCCTGGCCTGTGAACACGCTAAGCGCGGCTGGGGCCTTTTCCTGTCCGGGGTTATGCGAACCCGCGCTGCTCGGCACCCCGAGAATGCTCACTCGCCGGCCTTGCTCCGTCATCGCATCCGCCCCCCAAAGCAAAGTAACGCAATCAACTAATATGACACGTTACTCCATTGTCGTTCGGCCTGTAAAACGTATTAGGTCCATAGAGAGCGTTACACTAATGCCATGCTGGTCGAGCCGATGTACCCTGATGTCCTCGTCTGGCTGGTCAACGAGTGGGGTTCGGTGCCCCGCGCCGCGGCCGGGGAAGAGCAGGCACCCTATCCGGACACCGATTTGCTGGCCGCGCTGCTGGCCGGCTCCGGTGTCCGCGACTGCCCGCCGGACGCCCTGACCGGCCCCGCGCTGCGTCAGGTCGCCGACCAGCTGCATCGCGTGTTCGCCGCCGCTGACCTCGGCGAGCGGGTGGCGCTGGTGGCCGGGCTGCTCGCCCAGACCGGGGTCACGCCCGCCCTGGAGTTCACCGATACCGGTGACCGCCCCGGCGCGACCTGGCGCGTATCCAGCGCCCGTGATGCCCTGCTCGCCGCCGCCGCCTTGACCCTGCGCCACCAGCTCGCCGAGCACGACCCGGACCGCATCGGCGTCTGCTCCGGCCGCCGCTGCGCGGACGCCTTCGTCGATGCCTCGCCCGCCGGCCAGCGCCGGTTCTGCTCGGTGACCTGCCAGAACCGGGCCAGGATCGCCGCCTGGCGGCAGAGCCAGCGCCAGCCGCCCCAGCGCCAGCCGCCCCAGCGCCAGCCGCCCCAGCGCCAGCCGCCCCAGCGCCAGCCGCAGAGCTAATCCCGCGGGCGGTAGAGCTGCTTGGCGTAGTTCTCCGGCGCGTAGTACGCCTCGAGTTCCGCCAGCGTCTCCGGTGTCTGCTGCACGGCCTTGGTCAGCGCGGCGTGCGAGGGCAGCGCCTCGGGCCGCCAGCTCTGCGGCCGCCACAGCTCCGAACGCATGAAGGCCTTCGCGCAGTGGAAGAAGATCTGGTCGATCTCGATCAGCAGCGCCAGCACCGGCCGGTGGCCGCGCACCGTCATCTCCTCGAAGAACGGCGCGTCCCGCAGCACCCGCGCCCGCCCGTTGATCCGCAACGTCTCGTTCCGGCCGGGAACGATCGAGATGATCCCGGCGTGCGGGTTAACCAGCACGTTGCGGTACCCGTCGGCCCGCCGGTTGCCCGGCCGTTCACCGATGGCGATGGTGCTGTCGTCGAGCACGTAGACGAGGTGCCCGGCCGGGTCGCCCTTGGGCGAGGCGTCACAGTTGCCAGCACCGTCAGACGTCGCGACCACGCAGAACGGCGACGCCGCCAGCCATTCCCTATCCTTAGCGTGCAGCCGGGTTCGTTCCTTCGTCACCGCGCGCCCGGACGGCACCCCCAGTAGCTCCCGCAGCTCCTGCACCGAGCCGATCTCCGCGTACGCCACGACGCAAGCCCCTTACAGCTCGGGGAAGACGCGATCCGGGTTGTGCTCGGACAGCACGGACGGCGGCCCGATGATGTTCTTGTCCGGTTCCCCGATGACTTTTTCGTCCTTGCCCTCGTAGTCGAACTTCGCGAGCACGTGCCGGATAGCCGCCAGCCGGGCGCGCTTCTTGTCGTTGCTCTTGACCACCGTCCAGGGCGCCTCGGCCGTGTCGGTGTAATGGAACATCGCTTCCTTGGCTTCGGTGTAGGCGCCCCACTTGTCCAGCGACTCGATGTCCATCGGGCTCAGCTTCCACTGGCGTACCGGATCGATCCGCCGGATGATGAACCGCGTCCGCTGCTCGGCGGGCGTCACCGAGAACCAGAACTTCGTCAGGTGCAGCCCGGAGTGGATCAGCATCTGCTCGAACTCCGGTGCCTCCCGCATGAACTCCCAGTATTCGTCCTCGGTGCAGAAGCCCATCACCCGCTCGACTCCTGCGCGGTTGTACCAGGACCGGTCGAACAGCACGATCTCGCGGCCCGCGGGCAGATGCGGCACGTAACGCTGCAGGTACCACTGGGTCTGTTCGCGCTCGCTCGGCTTCGCCAGCGCTACCACCGTCGCGCCGCGCGGGTTGAGGTGCTCGGTAAAGCGCTTGATCGTGCCGCCCTTGCCCGCCGCGTCGCGACCCTCGAACACGATCACGATGCGCTGCCCGGTGGACTTCACCCAGTTCTGCAGCTTGACCAGCTCGATCTGCAGCGGGCGCTTCTCGTACTCGTACTCGTGCCGCGGCAATTTCTCGGCGTAGGGGTAGTCCTCGCGCCAGGTATCGACCGTCCGCCCGTCCGCGTACTGCAGCACAGGATCGTCGTGCTCGTCGTCGTCGACCACCCGGAGGCCCGCCAGGAGCTCTGGGTCGGTCGCCCAGTTTTCTGGCAGTGCGTTGAACAGATCGACAGGTTCACTGGTCACGTCACTAGCACAGCACATCCCAGTCTGGAGGTCACGCGGCCCCCAGGTGAAAATCTCATTTCTTCGGAACGATCGGTGGCTTAACTCCTCGTCACCGCGAACAGCACACACCCGTAACCGAGCGCCAGTGCCCCCAGCGGTCGCCGTGCGACACGGCTGAGCTCCAGCCCCTAGCATCAGTCCTCATGAAAGAGTGGCTGTCCCGGACCCAGATCCGGCAGCGGCCCATGCTGGCCGTGTACGGGATGCTGCTGGTCCTCATCGCGGTCGTGGTCGCGGTCACCGCCCTGAACTGGCTCAGCTCGGGGAAAAGTGACCGCCTGGCCGTGATCGGAAACCTTCTGTCGCTGGGGACACTCCTGCTGGCACTGGTCGCGGGGATCGTCGCGCTGGCCGCGTACTCAGCAGCCACCGGGCTCCCGAACCTCAAGCTGCGAGTGGTGCAGCCCAAGGGATTGGGTAACAAAATAACATTCGTTCCAGGCCCAGCCGGGAGCGCCCAGGGGAACACCGCTGTCACCGTCATCGTAAGAAATACCAGCAGCTACGCCGCCCGCTCACCTGCCGTCAGCGTTTTCTTCGAGGGTGGCATGATCGAGGCAAACCAATTGACCCAATCCAGGGAATGGGTACATATAGGTCACCCTAGCTCCGGGGCGATCATTGCGCTTCAGTGGGATGGCGGGCCGAATTACTCGATTCACGGGAACTCGCTGCGGTACCTTCCTGAACTGAACCTGCAAGGATTCCACCCTCTAGCGCCCGGTATACAGATGAAGATAACCGTAAGCGTGTTCGCTGACGGGTACAGTCGGCCCGAGATAATACTGCCAGTGGAATTCACCGATAAACCGGGGATGCGAGAACCCGGAGAGCAGCCCTCTGGGTGGCGTTGACGCCCGAAGATCACCAAGATCAGGATTATCCCATCTCAGGTGTGTTGACAAACGTTACCGTTCCGCCCGCGACCGTCATCACGACCGAGGTGCTGCCGATGTCGCGGGCCGGGATGGCGTACAGGTCCTGGTCGAGCACGGCCAGGTCGGCCCGCATGCCCTCCAGGAGCTGGCCGGCCACGTCCTCCTCGTGGTTCACCCAGGCGACCCCGGTGGTGAACGCCTCGATCGCGGCGTCCAGGGTGATCGCCTGATCGGGCAGGAACGGGTTCTCGCATTCCGGTTCCCCCGGCCGGCCGAGGCGCTCGGACAGAACCCGGTTGACCGCGACGTGGATTTCCTGCAGCGGGTCCGCGCTCGACACCGGCCAGTCGCTGCCGAACGCGATCCGCGTGCCCGCCGCGGCCAGCGAGCCGATCTGGTACTGCCAGGCGGTTCGCTCGGCGCCGACGAACGGGATGGTCAGCTCCTCCATTTGCGTCTCCGCGCACGCCCAGAGCGGCTGGAAGTTGGCCACCGCGTCGAGTGCGGCGAACCGGCCCATGTCCCGTGGAGTGATGAACTGCAGGTGCGCCAGGTGGTGCCGGGCGGCCCGGCGCGGCCCGGCCGGGAGCGCCGCCAGCGCGTCCAGGGCGGTGCTGACCGCCCGGTCGCCGATGGCGTGGAAGTGCAGCTGGAATCCCTCCGCCGCCAGCCGCCCGGTGATCTCGCCCAGCGCCTCCGGCTCGAGGAACAGCCGTCCCCGGTGGTCGCCGGGATGGCCGTCCCGGTCCAGGTAGGGCGCCGACATGGCGGCGGTGAACGTCTCGCACACGCCGTCGAGCATCAGCTTGACCGTGTTCGCCCGGAACCCCCCGGCGCCCCCGAGCGCCCCGCCCGCGGCCTGCTCCCGCCTGGCCAGCAGGTCGTCGATCTGGCCAAGACCGCGGCTGCGGTCCCACCACAGGGCGCCGACGACGTGGCTGTTGAGCATGCCGTAGTCGGCGGCCATCAGGTAGGTGTCGAACGCGTCAGGGATGCCGAGCTCGCCCGCCGCGCCGACGCAGGCGTCCTGGAACCTGGTGATCCCCAGCGAGTGCAGGTGGGTCTGCCCGGCCAGCAGCCCCGCGATGAGCTCGGCCGGATCAGCTGGTGGAACGAGCGCGGCGACCAGCCGCATGGCCCCGTCGTGCAGTGTCCCGGTGGGACGCCCGGCGTGGTCGCGCTCAATCCGCCCGTCGACCGGGTCGGGCGTGCTCTCGTCGATGCTGGCGAGCGTAAGCGCGGCCGTGTTTACCCACCCGCTGTGGTGGTCCCGGTTCGGCAGGAAGGCCGGCCGCCCCTCGGTCACGGTGTCCAGGTCCGCCGCGGTCGGCAGCCCGCCGGGGAAGGCCGACATGCTCCAGCCGCCGCCGAGCACCCACCCGCGCTCGGGCCGCGCCGAACAGTAGTCACTCACCGCGGCCAGGCACTCGTGCCTGGTCCGCAGCCCCACCAGGTTGCAGCGCAGGCTCTCAAGACCGCCGGCCACCGCGTGCACATGCGCGTCGCCGAAGGCCGGCAGCGCGAGCCGCCCGCGCAGGTCGACGACCCGGGTCCGGCGTCCGGTCAGCTCCCTGATCTCGTCGTCGCTACCGACGGCCTGGATCAGCCCGCCCCGGACCGCCAGCGCCGAGACGAACCCGGACGGATGGGCGGGCGTGCGAATCCGCCCGCCTACAAAGACCAGATCCGCCTCACTGCCGCCCACCGCCATAACGCGGCACCCCTTGCCTCGTCGATGCCAACAACCGCGGCTACCCGCCCCATCCGTCGCCGCCTACCCATGTGATCGTATGGAGATATGAAGGTTCGGATAGGAGTGTCCCTAGGCCCGGCCGGAACACCGGCCGGCTTCGCGGCGGCGGTCGATCTGCTCGAGCAGGCCGGGGTGGATTCGCTGTGGCTGCCGGAGAACGTGTACTCCCCGGTGGTGGAGCCGTTCACCGGGATGGCGTTCGCGCTCTCGCGGACCCGGAAGCTGAAGGTCGGCACCGGAATCTCGGTGCTCCCGGGGCGTCATCCCGTGCTGGTCGCCAAGCAGCTCGCGTCGATAGCCGGGCTGGCGCCGAGGCGGGTGCTCCCGGTGTTCGGCCTGCAGCCGGCCCAGCCCGCCGAGCGGGTGCTGTTCGGCGTGCCCGACGGGCAGCGCGCCGCCGTGTTCGACGAGGCGCTGACCCTGCTGCGGCTGATGCTCACCCAGGAGACCGTGTCGTTCGAGGGGTCTTTCTTCTCCGTTTCCGGGGCGAGCGTCGGCGTGCTCCCGGCCAAGCCGCTGGATATCTGGCTGGGCGGTTCGGCCCCGGCCGGCCTGCGCCGGGTGGGCCGGCTGGCGGACGGGTGGCTCGGCTCGCTGCTCACCCCGGCCGAGGCGGCCGCGGCGGTCACGACGATCCAGCAGGCCGCCGCCGACGCCGGGCGGGAGGTGGAGGCCGATCACTTCGGCCTCAGCGTCCCCGTCGTGCTGGACGGCGTGCCGGATACCCTGCTGGCCTCGATCCGCCGCCGCAGGCCGGACGCCGATCCGGCCACGTTGGTCCCGGTCGGCTGGGCCGGTGCCCGCCGGCTGATCGAGCAGTACGTGGAGGCCGGGCTGAGCAAGTTCGTGGTCCGCCCGGCGATGCCGTTCACCGCTGGGGCCGGGGGGGCCGGTGGGGCCGGTGGGGCCGTCCCCGGCCCGGCTTCGTTCGCCCCGTTCGTGGACGGTTTCGTCCGAGAGCTTGTCCCGGTGCAGAACTAACACCGAATCCACCTGCGCTTCGTCCGGCCGCGGGATCGT
>Ga0302229_10003690_pt1 | contig 10608 bp, 12 predicted proteins | sample II_Palsa_N1_3_FD_193518 | JGI IMG/M metagenome (GOLD analysis project Ga0302229, IMG submission 193518) | Peat permafrost microbial communities from Stordalen Mire near Abisko, Sweden - II_Palsa_N1_3 | ecosystem: Environmental > Terrestrial > Soil > Palsa > Peat permafrost | place: Sweden...
CCCGAGCGGATCTCGGGCGTCGTGACCCGGCTCCGGGAGGCCGAACGCGAGCTGCAGCGGCTGCGGGCGGCCAGGCTGCTCGAATCTGCCGGGGAGATCGCGGCCGGCGCGGAGGACATCGACGGGATGGCCCTGGTCGCCCACCGCGTGCCCGACGGCACCAGTCCCGACGACATTCGTGCCCTGGCGCTGGACGTGCGCGGCCGGGTGCCGCGCGGCCGCGCCGCGGTGGTCATGGTCGTCGGCGTGCCCGCCGACAAGCCGGTCGTCGTCATCGCGGTGAACGAGACGGGCCGTGGCGCCGGGTTGTCGGCCGGCACCCTCGTGGGCATGGCCGCGCGGGCCCTGGGCGGCAATGGCGGCGGGAAGCCCGATGTCGCGCAGGGCGGCGGAGCCTCGATTGCCACCGGCTCGGATGGCCAACCCGACGTGGTAGATGCGGCTTTTGAGGCCGTTCGCAGGGCATTGCGAGACACAACCCGGTCTGGTAGGTAACGTATTGGCATGCTGCTGCGACCCCAGGGGGTCCCCAGATCCGGGTCGCGCCCAGGCCGATCATGCCCTGCCACCAGGCCTGCCCCCCCTCACCTGGCCGTGCCGGTGAGAGCCGGGGTGCGGCTGGCGGTGGACGTGGGTTCGGTTCGCGTCGGAGTCGCTCGCAGCGACCCGGGTGGCATCCTGGCCACCCCGCTGACCGTCCTGTCGTCGGGGCCGGGAGCGAAAAGCGAGCTCGCGAGGCTGGCTACGGAGGTGGCCGCGATCGAGGTCATCGTCGGACTGCCCACGTCGCTTTCGGGTCGGGAAGGTGCCGCCGCGGCCGGGGCCAGGAAATTCGCCGCGGACCTGGCCGACAGGCTCGCGTCCATCCCGGTGCGGCTGGTCGATGAGCGCTTCACCACCACCGAGGCACATGGCGCGCTACGCCGGGGCGGGAAGGATTCCCGGGCCCGCCGGCAGGTCGTGGACGCTGCTGCGGCCGCCGTCCTGCTGCAAGCCGCCCTGGACGCCGAACGCTCCACCGGTCGGCCCGCGGGCCAGCCGGTGACCAGGGGAGCCTCCGCATGAGCGAGAACGGAGGCGGGTGGCCGCAGGGTTCGTCCCAGGACCCCCGAGGATGGCCGGATTCCCGGCCTTCTCAGCGCTCTCGGCCCTCTCACGACCCTCGCCTGGCCCGGGATCCCCGCCTGTTCCAGCGCCCGCAGCGGATCGGAGGACCCGGCCTGCCCGGGCAGGACGGCCAGCCGCCGGAGGATCGCTTCAGGCCACTGCCGTCCGGATACGAGCCGGTGCATCATGAGCCCACGTCTGACGGTCCCTGGCCGGATCAGCCCTGGCCGGATCAGCCCCGGCCGGATCAGCCCCGGCCGGATCAGGGTCGGCCGGATCAGGGTCGGCCGGATGACTCGCCGTGGCGCAGAACCCAGCGGCTTTCCCGCGCGCCCGCCGATGGCCGGCATTCCGGCCAGCCCGCGAATGCCAGCTACGGCGAGGATCCCCGCAGGCCGGCCGGCGACGGCCTGGGCGACCACTACAGCGACCAGAGCCGTTATGACCGCGACGGAGAATACGAGGACAGATATCAGGCCGGGGGCAGGTTCCTCCCAGGTTTCGGTGACGATGACGAGGTCGAGGACCGCGACGAGCGGGCCCGGGCCGGCCATGGCCGCCGCGGGAAGGGGCGCAGACGGACGGCCCGCACCGGCCGGTCTCGGGGTCCCAGGCGGCGTAGGTTCCGATGGATCGCGCCCACGGTCGCGCTGCTGGTTATTCTCATCCCGCTAGCCATCGGTGGTTACTACGCCTTCAGCTTCTACAACTCCAGGTACCACCCGGCCGATTATTCAGGCGCAGGCACCGGTCGCGTCGTGGTCCAGGTCACCTCGGGTGAGACGCCGACCGGCCTCGGGCCGACGCTGGAGAAGCTGGGCGTGGTGGCTAGTTCCCGTGCGTTTGTCCTCGCGGCCGAGCACAGCCCGAATCCGAACGGCCTGCTGCCCGGTTTCTACGGAATGCGCGAGCACATGAAGGCGGCGCTGGCGTACGCGGCTCTGCTTAACCCGAAGGACCTGGTGCAGATCACGGTGACGATTCCGGAGGGCTGGCGGCTGAGCCAGACCCTGGCCTGGCTCGGCGCCCACTCCGGCATCTCGCCGAGCGCGTACGCCAAGGTACTCAAGGATCCGGCCTCGCTCGACCTGCCCGCGTCTGCGAAGGGCAATCCGGAGGGTTACCTGTTCCCCGCGACCTACGAGGTCCAGCCGCACGAAACCGCACTCGGCGTGCTGACCGCCATGGTGCAGCGGTTCGACCAGGAGGTGACGGCCATCAACTTGCCCGTGGCCGACAAGTCGGTGCACCTGACTGAGGGCCAGGTGATCACCATGGCCAGCCTGGTCCAGGCCGAGGGCGGCCGGCTGTCCGACTACCCGAAGATCGCCCGCGTCATCTACAACCGGCTGGCCCAGGGCATGCCGCTGCAACTCGACAGCACGGTGCTCTACGGGCTGAACACCTACGGCATCATCGCGTCGGACCAGCAGCTCACCAGCTCCTCGCGCTACAACACCTACAAGTACAAGGGCCTGACGCCCGGTCCGATCGACAGCCCCGGGGACGCGGCCATCCAGGCGGTGCTGCACCCGGCGTCCGGGAACTGGCTGTACTTCGTGACCGTGAACCCGAAGACCGGCGAGACCCTCTATACCTCCAGCCCCCAGCAGTTCGAGCAGTTCCGGCAGGAGCTCGAGAAGAACCTGGGCCAGGGCTAACGGGTGTGCCGGACTCCGGGTACCGGGCGGCCGTCCTCCAGGTAGACCAGCCGGCGGCGGCTCGTAGCCGCCCGTACCCGCCGCCGGATCGGTGGCCTGAGCAGGTCGAGCGCGTCAGCAAGCGCGGCGAGCCGGTATTCGGAGATCTCCTCGGGCTGCAGCACGATGCCCGCCAGGGCCGCCTCGCCGACCCGGCCGCAGTCGAACAGGAACCTGACACCTCCCGTCCGGCCCGGGCCCGGACGGCGGAAGTCCATGCAGGCCAGCCGTCCGCGGCGTACTTCGATAGCACATTCCTCAAGCACCTCGCGCCGGCAGGTATCCCAGGGCGTCTCCCCGTCCGCCTCCATCACACCGCCGGGAATCGTCCACCCGGACTTGTAGGTCGGCTTGAGGATCAGCAGTCGGCCAGCCCGGTCGAAGATGAGTGCCCCGGCCGATACCGGGATACCCGGAGGGGCCAGATTTTCCGCCAGAGCGGAGTCCGGCTCCACTCCATCCGGCTCCATTCCATCCGGTTCCTGACTGCGGTCACTGGTCACATCAGCCACGTTACGGTCCTTAGGTCCCCGGCCGCAACGAATAAGCCCGTGTGCGCAGCGGCGGCGGTGACAGCCCAGCAGCGCCAATGGCATCGTCGGGGCCCGCCGCCATTGAGCCCCGGATTTTTATTAATAAATAAAAGCAAGCCGCGCGGCGGCAGTCCGCAATACATCGGCATGTGGACTTTATTTAATAAGTGATCACTCCGGACTGCGAGGTAATGCGTAGCTGCTGACCGGCGGGTTCGCTGGGAATAAAGGCCTGAAATTGGCCCTTACCGGAAGGCCGTGAATGCGTTATCCTGCCTTAAGGGCGGTCTTTCTTGGGAAGCTTGCTCACGACGACGGCATAGGAGGTATCGATGGCCTCGGTGATTTCATCGTCAGGAATGACGCCGCCGATCAGCAATGTGTTCCAGCCTGAGCGGCCTATATATGGCATTACCCGGGCGTCATCCGGATACCGAAGCAGCCACTCGTCGGCGGTCTCCCGGCTAGCCCCGCACTTGACGCCTACCGAGTCGGTCTCCCCTGACCCGAGAAACGCGAAGATCTTGCTGCCGACCTTGGCCACCACGTCGCCCTCCCATGGCTCGTCTTGCCGCGCGCCCGGCTTGGCCAGGCAGTAGGCGAGCACGTCTTCCCACGTCATGGCGCTACGGTAGCGCGGCCACACGGACGGAGCAGGCAGGTGCGCAAGATACTCCAGGGTTACGTGGAGGTAGGGCGCCGACCGGAGTTCCGCAGGTTCTGGCTCGGGATGATGATCTCGCGTGCGGGCGATGCCTTTACCACGGTCACGCTTGCCTGGGTCATCCTCGACATCGCGGGCCCGGTCCAGCTCGGCGTGGTCCTTATGTGCTTTGGGCTGCCGCGCATCGTGAGCGGGCCGGTGGCCGGTCGCCTGCTCGAGCGCTTCCGGCCGCGCATCCTGCTGGCCGCTGACAACGCGGGGTCGCCGAGGCGGCGCTGGTCCCGCGCCTGGTGGACGACGGTCAGCTCGATGCCGCCGTCACTTGCGCATCGGCGCGGTGATCGTGGCCGGAGCGCCGTTGTTCGCCCTGCTGCGCCTGGCGCCCGACCTGGCGGTCGCAGCCGTCCTGCTCGGCCTGGCGGCCTTCGCCTGGGGCCCGTACTCGGCGTTCGAGCGCAGCCTGGTCCAGCGGCTGGTCCCGGACGACACGCGCGGCAGGCTGTTCGGCGCGCGGATAATGATCTCCTCCCTCGGGTTCCCGCTGGGCGGCGTGATCGGCGGCGTCCTGATCAGCGGGATCGGGGTGCCGGGCGTCATCCTCGCGATCGCGTGCTCTTACCTGCTGCTCGGCTTGCTGCCGCTGCTCGCGCCCGCGCTGCGCGGGCTGGATGCCGCCGCGGGCTCCTGGGTGCAAGATTATCGGTTTGACCCCGACGGGGCTTGAACCGCCAGAATGGTGCGGAGGCAGGCGCGCCGCTAGCGCCTGCGACGCGCAACGGGAACGTAAACGGGGGCGGAATGGGCCCGGTCGGCTTCGACCTTGACATGACGCTGATCAACTCACGGCCGGCCATCCTGGCTTCCTTCGCCGGAGTCGCGCGGGATACCTCGACCGCCATCGACCTGGCGGCGGTGGACCGCCGGCTCGGCATCAAGCTGGATGACGAGCTGGCGTTCTGGTTCCCGTCCGACCAGGTCGCCCAGGCGGCCGACATCTACCGGCGGCACTACCTGCAGCTGGCCGAGGAGCTCACGACGGTGCTGCCGGGCGCGCACGAGGCGCTGGCCGCGGTCCGGGCCGCGGGCGAGCGAGTAGTGATCATCACAGCCAAGCACCCGATTTCAGTGGAGCCGAGCATGCGAGCGGTCGGGCTGGCCGCCGACGAACTGTTCACCCTGGTGCACGGGCCGGAAAAGGCGGCGGTGCTGCGGACTGTGCAGGCGGCCGCCTACGTCGGCGACACCCCGCCGGACATGGCGGCCGCGATGCAGGCGGGCGTGCGGGCGGTCGGCGTCACGACCGGCTCGTTCTCCGGCCGCGACCTGACCGGGGCGGGGGCTGAGGTCGTGTTCGACTCGCTCGCCAGCTTCCCCGGCTGGTACCGGTCTGCGTTCTAGGTCCGGTCCGTTCGGAGTCCGTTCTGAGCTCCGTCCGCGACCGCCGCCGCCACCTCGTACGGCAGGTGCCGCGGGTGCACGAGCAGGGCCCGGGCCAGCTGGCGGATCCGCAGCCGCAGCGGAATCAGCTCCTGCTCGCAGTAACGCCAGGCGGCGAGCTCGTCCGCACCGAAGCGCGTCCTGATGCCGCGCCGGAACCGCCGCGCGTCCCCCCCGTCGGCGCGCCAGGCCGACAGCCACGCCCGCAGCTGGTCGTCATCGGTCAGCAGGGACCAGTCCCGGAGTTGCTCGGCGATCTGCCCGGCGGCGTCGATGACGAACGATCGGTCCCCGCCGTCACCGATCCCGTGCACCCGGCCCTGGCTGGCGCGAGCGTGGCGGATGCTGGCCGAGCTGAACCGTACCCCGGCGGCCAGCGCGGCGACGGCGTGCCCGGCCTCGTGCCAGGCCGTCTGGACGGCCGCCGTCCTGGCGGGCAGGTAGCTTGACGCGGCCCCGAGGTCGTACCGCTGCCTGATCCACATCTCGTGCACGATGGACTCGTCGTCGTAGCGCACGAGCCGGTTCAGCTCGGCCTGGATCTGGCCCAGGGTCCGGGCCTGCGCCGGGGTCAAGCTCAGCGGGCGGTGATGGCCCACGGCTGAGGCTGTCTGGTCAGCCACTGCCAGAACGTCCGGGGCCGTGGTCCCGCCAGGAAGTGGCCGCTGCCGACCTTCCCGGTGACCTCGATCCGCAGCAGCACCGGAACGTCCGGCCCCCAGGGCGCGCGGACCCTGACGTGCCCGCTGCGGATCGCCACGTCGTCGGCGTCCACCACGATCCCGGGCTTGGTCCTGAGCAGCACATGACCGCTGCGCACGTTGATGGCGAGCTGCACCGTCGGCTGCGTGATGACGGCCTGGGTGAAGTCAAGCACCACGTGGCCGCTGGTCACCTTCACCTCCATCCGCTGCGGTACCACCCACCGGTCGACACGCCGCACATGCCCGCTCTGGCAGTCGATGCGCGCGACCTCCTTCGGCCTGGGTGCCGTCGCGGCCGCGCTCGCCACCGCCGCGGGCAGGTCGGAGACCAGTTCGGCCAGCTCACCGTACGTCCGGGCGGTCAGCGCCAGCTCTAGCCGCTGGTCGAGTTCCTCCGCGGTCAGCCGCCCGTCCCCGGCGGACACCCGCAGCACCTCGACCACCCGGTCCCTGTCGTCATGCGAGGCGCGCAGCTCGCTGCGGGCTATCTCGTTTCCGGGTTCGGAATCCGCCATGGACAAACTGTAAAGCAGGGACTAGACCGGCACCATGCGCCCTGCCCGTCGCTGTCCGCCCGCGGCCGGCCAGGGATGTTTACTCAATCCGAACGGGCCGTGGTGTCACCTCCGTGACCAGCACTTCGCCGGCCGTTCTGGTCGCCGGGAACTTCCGGCCCATAATGGTTCGCCATGTAAGTGATTGACTCACTTACTTATAGACTTCCGGATATGACAGCCAAACGCGACGCGCACGAACGACTTCCCGAGCTGATCGCCGCGGCCGTGCGGGTGTTCACCCGCGAAGGCTATCGGTCAGCCAGGATGAGCGACGTCGCGGCCGAGATGGGTCTATCGGAGGCGGCAATCTACCGTTACGTGGACAGCAAGGAAGGCCTCTTCGTGCTGGCGATCCGGCATGCGCTGCTGCTCGAAGACCTGCCCGTGGGCGACCTGCCCCTGTCTCCGGTGCCGCTAGCGGCCACGGTGGCCGACGCGCGTGCCTTTATCGCCGAGGTCGTGCCGTTCGGCGCGCTCGCCGAGGCGCTGTCCGGGCCGGGGCCCGGTGACACCGCGGCCGAGCTTGAGAAGATCCTCCGGGAGCTCTTCGAGCTTGAGTCGCGCACCAGGGAAGCCGCGGACATGCTCGAACGCTCGGCTCGGGAGCTTCCGGAGATGGCGGACCTGCTGAACGTGGGCATCCGCGGGCCGTTGCTCGCGGCGCTGACCGAGTACCTGAGCGGCCGGGCCCAGGCCGGGACGCTGCGGCGGACGCCGGACACGCCGGTCACGGCCCGGCTGGTGCTTGAGACGCTGACCTGGTTCGCCCGGCACCGGTTCTCCGACCCCGCCGGGGCCGCCATCCCGGCTGAGCTGGCCCAGGACATCGCGGTCGACACGCTCGTGCACGCCCTGGTCCCGGCCGGAGCCGCCCGATGACCGACCGCGCCGCAGTGCAGGTTTGCGACCTGCGGATGAGCTACGGCGCCACCCAGGTGCTGTGCGGTGTCGACTTCGAGGTCGACTACGGCGAGGTGTTCTGCCTGCTCGGCCCCAACGGGGCAGGCAAGACCACCACCTTGGAGATCCTCGAGGGCTTCCGCCGCCCGACGGCCGGGACGGTCCGTGTCCTGGGTCTGGACCCGGCGGCCCAGCCGGCCAGGCTTCGCGAGCGGGCCGGGATGGTCTTGCAGGAGTGCGGCTTTCCCCGGCAGGCCCGCGTGGCAGAGCTCATCGACCTGTGGCGCACCTACTACCCGAACCCGCGCCCGCTCGCCGACCTGCTTGAGGTCGTAGAGCTCACAGAAGCACGGAACACCCAGGTCAAAAGGCTGTCCGTGGGCCAGCGGCGGCGCCTGGATTTCGCCCTGGCGCTCGCGGGCGATCCCGATCTGGTCTTCCTCGACGAGCCGACGACCGGCTTCGACCCGGAGGCGCGCAGGCGATGCTGGGCGGCGATCGAGAACCTCCGGCGCCTGGGCAAGACGGTCCTGCTCACCACCCACTACCTGGATGAGGCGGAACGGCTGGCCGACCGGATAGCCATCCTGCGGTCGGGCCGTATTGAACTGACCGGGACGACGCAGGAGGTCGCGGTCCTGGCCGGCCTGGCCACCCGCATCTCCTTTACCACGCCGGCGGCCCTGCGCTGCGGCCAGATTCCGCTGCCGGACGGGATTGACCTGGCGGTACGCGGGTCCGAGTCGGTCTGCCACAGCGGCAACCCGGGGATGACCCTGCGACTGCTGCTCGACTGGGCGCTGCAGCACAGCCTCGGTGACCTGGACGGCCTCGCCGTGACCGCCCCCAGCCTCGAAGACACGTACCTGCAGCTCACCGGGGCCGGCGCGGAGCCGAATCTAAGTCAAGCCAACGGAGATCGCCCATGACGAGATCGGTACGCCTCGCCATGGGGCAGGCGTTTGTCGAACAGCGCAGTTTCTGGCGCAGCGCCGAGTACGCGCTGTTCACCTTCGTCTTTCCGCTGATGATCCTGCTATTGATCGGGGCGGCCAACGTCGGCTCTTACCTGCCTGGCACCCATATCAAGAACACCACAGTCTTCGTGCCCGGGATCCTGGCCTTCGGGGTGATCGTCGCCGCCTACGTGAACCTCGGATCCAAGGTCGCGGTCCTGCGCCACGACGGCGTGCTCAAGCGGATCAAGACCACGCCGCTCCCGCCGGGAGCCTATCTCGGCGGACTGCTGGCGAGCACCGTGGTCACCGCGATCCTGCTGACCGCGGGCACGGGCCTGATCGGCTGGCTTGCCTTTGGCGCCGTGCCGCGTCCGGGAGGCCTGCTGGCCCTGGCCGTCGGCCTGGTCCTGGGAATCGTGTGTTTCGGCTCCCTCGGCCTGGCCGTCAGTTCGGTCATCACCAGTGCCGAATCCGCCGCCCCGGTGACGTACGCCAGCTTCCTGCCCATCGCCATCATTTCCGGCGTCTTCGACCCGACCTTCGGCGGCCTGCCGGCCTGGCTCTCGCACCTGGTGGACCTGTTCCCGGTCAAGTCGCTCGCCCAGGTGCTGCAGAACGCGTACGCGGTCCGGCCCTTCCCGGCCTGGGATCTAGTCAACCTCGGCCTGTGGACGGCCGCCGGGGCCTCCGTCGCCGTCTGGCGTTTCCGCTGGCACAGTTAGCCAGGCCTGCCCACCGCGAATCCGTCTTACTCGATCCGGGTCGCGATGGGGGTGCCGAGCTCAACGGTCCGCCCCACCGAGCACAGCCGGTCATGCGACATCCGGACCGCGTCCGGCAGCAGCGCCCGGGCCTTGTCGCCCTGCTCCCCGTCCGGGAACGAGATGCGGAAGGTCACCAGCAGGTCGGTGAGATGATTGCCGGCCGTGTCCCTGACCTTCTCCGCGTCGACCAGCACCTCGAACGTGTCCGGCTCGGCCCGCCGCGAGGTCAGGATGTCGACGTCGACGGCCGTGCAGCCGCCGATCGCGGCGAGCAGCAATTCGACCGGCGTGAAATCGGTTCCTGCCCCGGTTCCCATGCTGATCTGCCCGCCGCGGTCATTGCTGGCCGTGTACCGGCTGTTCCCGGTGCGCTCGAGCCGTACGCCGCGATGGGCGGAATCAGTCGTCATTCTGGCCACCTTGCCATATCCCGGCCGTGCCAGCACCGGGCCGGGTGCGCATCAAGCTTGTAGTTACTGGCGGGTAACTTGCTTCAGCGTGACCGCTGTTCCGCGAGGTGCCGCCGCGCGCGTGATCCGCGCGCGTCGCCGCATCGCGGCTTGGCTGACTGTCGTGATCGGGCTCCCTGGCTGAGGATGGTCAGACGAGTACGGCGCCGCCGGCGACGTCGATGATCACGCCGGTGATCCAGGCCGCCTCGGCGGAGGCGAGGAACGCTGCGGCGGCCGCGACGTCTTGCGGTGTGCCGAGCCGTTTGAGGGGGTGCGCGCCGGCGAGTGATGCTTGCAACTCGGCCGGGATCCGGTCCTGGTTGCCCTCGGTGAGGATGGTCTCCGGAGTGATGCAGTTGACCCGGATCCCGAACGGGCCCGCCTGGGCGGCGACATCCTGCGTCAGCAGCGCGATGCCCGCCTTGGCCGCCGCGTATGGAATGGGAGAGCGAGGGTCCGCGCGGCGTCCCGCGGCTGAGCCGATGGTGATGATCGTGCCGCGGCGACGCTCCTTCATGCCGGGCAGGAAGCTCTTCAGCGTGAGGAACGTGGCCAGCAGGTTGCCGTCGACCGTCGCACGCCACCCGTCTTCGGGGATCTGCTCGAGCGGCCCGGGCGGGGTGAAGCTGCCGCCCGCGTTGGCGACCAGGATGCCGACCGGGCCCCAGGCGTCCTCGATCTGGCGGCGCACCGACTCGACCTGGCCGAAATCGGTGACGTCGCCGGTCGCCGTCATGGCCTTACCGCCGTCGCGGATGATCGCGGCCGCCACGCTGTCCGCGGCTGCCTGGTCGCGCCCGTGCACGGCGACGGCGGCCCCGTGACTGGCGA
>Ga0302229_10003692_pt1 | contig 10606 bp, 8 predicted proteins | sample II_Palsa_N1_3_FD_193518 | JGI IMG/M metagenome (GOLD analysis project Ga0302229, IMG submission 193518) | Peat permafrost microbial communities from Stordalen Mire near Abisko, Sweden - II_Palsa_N1_3 | ecosystem: Environmental > Terrestrial > Soil > Palsa > Peat permafrost | place: Sweden...
CGCCAGGTACTCGACCGACTCCCGGTAGGTCTGGTCGGAGAACGCGCACGACCCGACCACGTGATGCCCCTCGCTGATCAGCGGGAACAACGGCACCGAGGCCGACTCCGGGGTGAGTGCCACCTCGACCACGGTCCCGCCGGGCTCGGTGACCGCGAGCGCCTGGTTGAACGCGCCCGAAGCGCCCGAGCACTCAAGCACCGCCGCGAACAGCGTCCCCGCCTGCGCCGCGTACTCCGCGACCGAGATCTCGCGGGTGTCGATCACCACGTCCGCGCCCACGTCGGCCGCGGCCGCCCGCCGCCCGGCCGACCGCCCGGCGGCCACGATCGGGCCGGCCCCGGCCAGCTTGAGCGCGATGATCGCGTACAGCCCGATCGGCCCGACCCCGTACACCAGCACCGGGTCGCCCGGCCCGACCTGCGCCAGCTTCACCGCCTGGCGCCCGACCGACAGCGGCTCCGCGTGCGAGCCGAGCTCGACGTCAAGCTCGGCCGGCAGCGCGACCAGCTGCCGGGCCGGCACCCGCGCGTACTCGGCGTAGGCGCCCTGCGTGTTGATGCCGATGTTCGGCACCGCCGGGCACCGGAACGGAATCCCGCGCGCGCAGACCCGGCACTTGCCGCACGACCCGATCGGCGACGCCGCCACCGGCTGCCCCTCGGCCCACCCGGTCACGTCGGAGCCGAGCGCCACGATCCGCCCGCTGAACTCGTGCCCGAGGATCGCCCCGGCCGCGGGCTGACCGGCCTGCAGGGCGTGCACATCCGACCCGCACAGCCCGCACGCCTCAACCGCGACAACGACATCCTCGGGTCCCGGGCTGGGATCCGCCACCTCGCCGACGGCCGTCCCGGTCTCCAGGTCCACATACTGAACCGCTCGCACTGGCTTCCTCGCCTCCCGAACATCAAATCCAAATCCGTCTATCGAACGGTCCGCCCCGACTCCCTCCGGTCCGCCTAAGCCGCCTAGCCCCGCCGGCCGCCAGCGACTGGCCCGTCCCCTTACGTCCATGAACCGCCTCGGTGTCATCGGCCCCCCAAGGTCGCGCCGGATCCCAGCGGCGCGACGCTCCGCGCGTAGACCGACAGCCAGCCGCACCCGGCCGGCGCCGCCAGCGGCGGCAAGGCCGCCCGGCGCGCGGCCAGCTCGCCCGGCTCCACCTCAAGATCGACCGTCCGCGCGTTGACGTCAATGGCGATCAGGTCGCCGTCCCTGACCAGCCCGAGCGGCCCGCCCGCGGCCCCCTCGGGCGACACCTCGGCGATCACCAGGCCGCCGTTGACCAGCCCCGACATCTGCCCGTCGGTGATCACCGCGACCGACGCGGACAGCCCCGCCCCGTCGATGGCGAACATCAGCGCCGACGTCAGCCCCATCCCGGGCGAGCCCCGCAGCCCGAGCCCGGTCAGCACCACCACGTCGCCCGGCTGGAACTGCCCGGCCTTGGCCGCCGCGACCCCCTCGTCCCGGGACCGCACCACCTTGGCCGGCCCGCGGAAGGCCAGCGGCGCGTCGTCGGCCACCGTCCGCTTGAGCACCGCCCCCTCCAGGGCCAGCGACCCGCGCATCACCACGATCGCCGGGTGCGTCGCCACCGGCTTGTCCAGCGGCCGGATCACGTTCTCGTCCACCACAATCGCCGGCTGGGTGGCGTCGGGCTTGTCCAGCGGCCGGATGACGTTCTCGTCCACCACCAGGCCACCTGCCGTCGGCGTGTCCGCGGCCGATGGCCCCGCGGCGATCGGCGACGCGGCGTCAATGGCGTCGCCCAGCGTGCCGCCGGCCACCGTGCGCGCCGACAGGTCGAGCAACGGCGCGAGCTGCCGCAGCAGCCCGAGCGTCCCGCCCGCCGCCTCGAACTCGGTGATCTGGGTGTTCCCGTTCGGCTTGACGTCGGTCAGCAGCGGCACCTTCGGCGCGAGCGTCTCGAACAGCCGGTAGACGTCGACGTCCGCCCCGGCCTCGACCGCGATCGCCTGCAGGTGCTTGAGGCAGTTGACCGACCCGCTGACGGCGAGGATCGCGGTGACGGCGTTGGCGAACGCGGTCGGCGTGAGGATCGAGCGGGGCCTGACGTCTTCCTCGACCAGGCCCACGATCCGCTCGCCCGCCGCCGCGACCGCGCGCCACATGGCGGGTCCGAGCGCGAGCACCGGCGTCGTCCCCGGCAGCGCCATGCCCAGCGCCTCGGCCGCCAGGTGCATGGAGTTGGCGGTGCCCATGCCGGCGCAGACACCGGGCCCGGTCACCGCGCAGCGGGACATCTGGCCGAGCTCGTCGACCGTCATCCGCCCGGCGTTGACGTGCCCGGCGAACCGGAAGATGTCCTCGAAGTCGACCGCCTCCCCCCGGTACACCCCCGACGGCTGGTAGCCGCAGCCGATCACGATCGTCGGGATGTTCAGCCGGCCGGCCGCCATCAGCTGGCCCGGCGTGGTCTTGTCGCACGAAGCGAGGCAGACCATCCCGTCGAGCAGCGCGCCCTCGACCGCGACCTCGATGTCGGACGCGATCAGGTCCCGCGAGGGCAGGATGTACTGCCCGGCCGCCCCGGCCGAGGTGATCGCGTCCGACGGCGCGGCCGTGCGGACCTCGAACGCGACCCCGCCCGCGGCCGCGATCGCGTCCTTGAGCGGGCCGACGATCTGGTCCAGGTGGCTGAAGCAGGAGGCGAGCTGGGAGGAGGAGTTGACGATCGCTATCTTCGGCTTCTCCAGGTCGGCCTCGGTCAGCCCGAGGGCCGTCCACTGCGCCCGGCGCATCGCCCACGGGGTCGATCCGGGCGTGAAGTTGGAACGCAGCGTGCGCGCCGTCACGCCGTGCGCCTGATGCAGCGGCGGTTGTCCGGACAAGAGTGGCCTGCCAAGGGAAATGCCTCCGATTTGCTCTAGATGATCTGCTCAGGGGCGGTTCGGCCCAGGTAGGCGCCCTGATCCTGCAGGCGGCGCTGGAGTTCGGCGATGTCGACGGCGGCGCCGGATGACCCCGCGTCCAGCGCCATGGCGGCCGCCGTCCCGGCCGCCTCGCCCATCGCGAAGCACGGCCCGGTGACCCGGGCGGCCGACTGCGCCCCGTGCGTCATCGACGCGCACCGGCCCGCGACGTAGAGGTTCGCGGTGGCCGGCGGCACGATGATCCGGAACGGCAGCTGGTTGAACCCGCGCTCGCCGCGCTGCCAGCGGAACTCGACCGTGCCCGCCACATGCGCCTCGACCGGCCAGCCGTTCACCCCGATGGTGTCGTCGAAGTCGGCGCAGCCGAGCACGTCGTCCTCGGTCAGCTGGTAGGCGCCGATGATCCGGCGGGTCTCGCGGATGCCGATCTGCGGGGCGATGTCGACGATGTAGGAGTCCTCGAACCCGGGGGTGCGGTCCCGGATGAACGTGAACGCGTCGAGCGCCTGCTGCCGCCCGGCCAGCTCGCCCAGCGTGAGCTGGTCGACGTCGGTCCCGTCGATCGCGCCGCCGTCGGCGGTCCGCAGCTGGGTCAGGTTGGCCCGCCACTCGAGCGGGTTGCGCTGCGGCCGGACGATCGGCTTCTTCCGCGGGAACGTGTGCGTGCCGGCCCGCTCGGCCTCGTCCATCAGCCGCTCGACCGTCCGCCAGGGGGCCGGCCCGGCCCGCCCGACGTCGACCCCGTTGATCCGGAACATCAGCGACGGGTACATCATCCCGTCGATCGGCGGCGCCTTCTCCCACGGCACCCCCGCCCACGCGGCCAGGTCCCCGTCCCCCGACGCGTCAATGAAGAACCGCCCCCGCACCGCCTGCCGCCCCGACTTCGACTCGATGATCACCGCATCGATTTCCGCCCCCGTGCGCATGACAGCGCCGACCGCCATCGCGTGGAACAGGATCCGCGCGCCCGACCCCGTCACCAGCTCGTCGGCTGCGATCTTGTAGGCCGAGATGTCGAACGCCTGGGCCGCGATCCCGTCCGCGATCGTCAGGTGCGGCGCGTTCAGCCCGTCCAGCTTCGCCAGCCGGTCGAGCAGCTCGTCCGCCAGCCCCCGGATCACCCGCACGTCCGCCCCGTAGGTGCGGGCGTGCAGCCCGCAGAACGTGGACAGCCCGCCCGCCGTCCCGGCCCCGCCGAGGAACCCGTACCGCTCGATCAGCAGCGCCGACTGCCCGGCCCGGGCGGCGGCCGAGGCCGCCATGATCCCGGCCGGCCCGCCGCCGACCACGACCACGTCGAACTCGCCGTAGACCGGCACCGGCCGGCTCGGCTCGATGATCGTCTCGCCGCTCAAACAGGTCTCCTCATCGCTCTGCGGGGCTGATCGTGGACCGTTGTGTACACCCGGATGTACACAACGGTCCGTTATCCGGTGGAACCACGGTCCGTTCGATACTCCGGGTCTTGTCTTCGCTCTTCGACCTTGGCCACCGACGGCGGGCGGCCGACCGCGCCGAACGTCTCCACGACCGACGACACCCCCGCGTTGGGCGCGCCCGCGACGACAACCTGCACGTCATGGACCGAGCGGAGGATCGGCACCGGCGTGTCCAGGTCGGACGGCGCGGTCTGCGGCAGCGCGTCCGGGTGGTCGGCCGGCAGCCGCCAGCCGGTGCCCTTGGCGATCGCCTCCTTGCCCGACGCCGCCAGCTCCCGGTAGGTCCGCGACCCGCGCTCGACGATCGCCTCCCTCAGGTCCTGCTTGGTCCACCCGTGCTTATCGAGCAGCCGCGCGTGCTCGGGGTTGAGCACCACGTAGACCGACGCGAACGCCCGCACCATCGCCCCGGTCCGCCCGATCGAGTCGGCCAGGTCCGCCGCCAGCTGCTCGGGCACGATCGTGTGCCTGGCCTCGATGTGCAGCACCGAGCGGATGACGGTCGAGGTGCAGGCGCTGTCGGCGGCGGTCAGCCCGTTGTCCACGTGCAGCGGCGCCCACGGGGAGTCCTCCTCGTTCTCGGCGATGCAGCACGAGTACTTGGCCGGGGTGCCCTGGGTGGCCTGGTCGAGCACGTGCGGCCGGAGCCCGAACGCGTTCAGCGCGCCGAGCCGGATCGCCCGCCCGATCGTCGCGTTGGCCCGGAACCCGGAGCCGTATAGGTTGCCCCGCGAGTTCAGCCCGATCGCGGTCCGGACCGGCCCGTTCACCACCGTGAACGGCGCCGTCCCGGTCGTCGACTGCCAGATCGCCCGCGACACCCCGCCGTCGCCGAGGAACGAGTCCCAGGCCGCGAGCACGACCGGGAAGTACGCGGGCAGGCAGCCGGCCAGCGCCGCGTTGATCGCCGCCAGTCGCACGGTCAGCGCCCGGTTCAGGTGCGGCATCGGAAGGACCACGTCCGACGGCGCCCGTGCGGTGGCGGCCAGGAACTCGGCCAGGTACGACTCGGTCACCGGGACCACCGGCAGCCCGTCGGTCCAGCCGCGCGCGGAGTAGAACTCCATCGCCCGGCGGACCTCGGCCGGGTCGGCCAGCGGGGCGTCGTCGATCACCGGTGGCTCTTCCATCGCGTCGACCTCCTTCTCAGTCCGCTGGCCGGATCGTCAGGCCCGCGCCGAGCACCCGGATGATCTCCGGGAGGAAGTCGCGGGCGATTACGTCGATCTCCGCCTGGGTCCGGCTCGCGATCGGGTGCGGCACGGCCACGTACTGGTAGCCGGGGAACCCGAGCGAGCGCGCCATCGCTTCGGCGGTGATCCTGAAGGCATCGGTGCACAGGCTCACAGCGGGGATGCCAGCCCGCTCAAGCAAGATCCCGTCGGCCAAACTGGCCGCGCTGCACGAGCCTCAATCGCCGATCCCGGCGACCGCGAAGTCGCAGTTATGCAGCATCTGGTTGATCACCGACTCCTCGACCGGGGTGCCGAAGTAGCTCTTGGCGAACATCCGGACCTCCCGGACGCCGTACTGCTGCGCCAGCTCGCGCCCGACTGCCGCCAGGATCGTGGCCCCGTTGGGCTTGGTGTTGTCGAGCAGCCCGACGGTCAGCCCGCGCAGCGACTGCGGCCGGGGCTGGGCCAGCGTGGTGTTGGCGTCGCGCTCGCTGTCGCCGGTGGGATCGAGCAGCCGTTCCCTGATGCTCATCGCGCCTTCCTTCCCCTCACGCCTTGGCCAGCTTGCGCGCCCGGTCGACGACGTTGCCGACCGTCAGCCCGTAGTACTCGTACAGCTCGGCGGGCACGCCGACCTCGAGGTCCTGGTCCGGCAGCGCGACCTGGCCCAGCCGGACCGACAGCCCGGCCCGCGCGATCGCCTCGGCCGCCAGCGAGCCGAGACCGCCGACGACGGTGTGCTCCTCCACGGTGAGCACCCGGCCGGTCTTGCGGGCGCTCTCCAGCAGCGCCGCCTCGTCGTACGGCCGCAGGTAGGCGGCGTCGAGCACGTCCGCCTCGATGCTGTCGTGCTCGAATAGCAGCTCGGCCGCGGCCGCCACCAGCCCGAGGCCCAGGCCGTGGCCGATCAGCGTGATGTCGCCGCCGCCGCGCAGCCTCGGCCAGCGGCCGTAGGCGTACTCGGGCGCCTGGTCGTAGACCTTGCCGACGCCCTCGGCGATCCGGATGTAGACCGGGCCTTCGAGGTTGGCGGTCGAGCGCATGAGGCTGACGGTCGAAGCCGGGTCGCCGGGCGAGAGCACGGTCGTGTTGTTCATCGTGCGCGCGATCGCGATGTCCTCGACCGCGTAGTGGGAGGTGCCGAAGTAGCCCATCGCCAGGCCGGACAGCCGCCCGACGAGGCGGACCGGCAGGTGGTTGTAGTCCACGTCGGTGCGCCACTGCTCGGCCGTCTTGAGCATGCCGAACGGCGACATCGAGTAGATGTAGGGCCGCAGGCCGGCCGTCGCCAGCCCGGCCGCGACCGAGACCGAGTTGGTCTCGGCGATGCCGAGCTCGATGTACCGGTCGGGGAACTTGGCGATGAAGTCGGCCACCGTGTTCGACATGTCGGCCGCCATCGTGACGATCCGCTCGTCCTCGGCGCCCAGCTCGGCCACCGCGTAGCCGGCCGGGTTGACGGTCATCGCGGTCTCGCGGTCGACGTCGCTGAAGACGTCGACCATCTTCTTCTCGGTCGTCTCGCGCTCTTCTCGGGGGGCTCGGGGGGTCGTCCCCCCGGAGCGGTACGGCTCGGTCATCGAGCGCTCCCTTCAAGCAGGTCGATCCGGGCCGAGATCTCGGCCACCACGTCGGCGTACTGCTCGGCGTTGAGCAGGCCCAGGTGCCAGGCCTGCGGCTGCTTCTCCATGAACTCGACCCCGTGCCCCTTCCGGGTGCGGGCGATGATCACGACCGGCGCCTCGCTCGACGGGTCGGGCAGCTCGTCGAGGGTGGACCTGACCGCGGGGATGTCGTTCCCGTCGATCTCCCTGACCGTCCAGCCGAACGCCTCGAACCGCTTTCCCAGCGGCTCGATGTTGATCGCCTGCGAGGTCGGGCCGGCCCCGGAGAAGCCGTTCGCGTCCACGATCGCGACCAGGTTGCCCAGCTTGTAGTGGGACGCGGCCATCGCCGCCTCCCAGACCTGGCCCTCCTGCAGCTCGCCGTCGCCGGTGAGCACGAAGGTCCGGTAGTCCCGGCCGGTCAGCCGGGCCCCGAGGGCCATCCCGGTGCCGACCGACAGGTTGTGCCCGAGCGACCCGGACGAGAAGTCGATGCCGTGCGCGAGCTTCATGTTCGGGTGGTCGTTCAGCGGCGAGCCGACCTTGCCGAACTGCCTGAGCCAGTCCTGCGGGTAGAACCCGAGATCGGCCAGGACCGGCCACAGCCCGGTCGCCACGTGGCCCTTGCCGAGCAGGAACCGGTCCCGGTCCTCCCACCGCGGCTCCTGCGGGCGCAGTCGCAGCGTCCGGTAGTAGAGCGTGGCGACGAGCTCGGCGCAGGAGAAGGTGGACGAGTAATGGCCGAGCCCGGCCTGCCTGATCAGGTCGATGGTCTGCAGCCGAATCCAGTCCGCCCGGCGGAGGAGCTCGTTGTCGGTGACCGGTCGCCCCCGATCCAGCTGGGTGACGATGTCGTCGGGCATGGGCAGCTGCCTCTCGAGGGGTTCACGGTCACCGCGGCTCGGCGACGTCGCCTCAGCCTAAATTCGCCCCAACTTGTTGACAATATGCGCGCCGATCAGCATCGCGGCTGGCCGGCTGTGCCGGCCCACAACCTCCAGGGTCGTAATCGCGGCCATTTATGGTGCCCATCAGGGGCATGAATATTGTTATTCTTTGAATACTCGTTCGGTTTGCCGCGTGACAATGTGCCGTGGCGACAACATTCCGCGACGGCGAATGAGGGTCTGGCGATAGTCACCAGAACGAGACGCGATCACGACAGGGCGGCTGTTGACAATCTTGCCGGCCGGATCAAACCTGACACCAGACGTGGTCCGGTCAAATCCTGTGTGATATATGCGAGGGCGCATGAAACGCTTCAGGCCAGCTGACAGACATGACAGACCCCATCCCCGGGCGCTTCGGGTCGCGTTCGGGATAACGGCGGTCGGGGCGGCGCTGCTGCTGGCCGCCTGTTCGTCAAGCTCCAGTTCGAGCAGCCCGGCGGCGGCCAGTCCGGCCGCCTCCACCAGCGCCGGCGCGGGCGCAAGCTCCAGCGCGAGCTCGTCCGGCAGCGGCGGCGCGAACGTCGCCGCGCTCGCCAGCGACGTGAGCGCGGGCGCGGCGATTCCCAGCTTCAGCACCTACGCGGCCGGCTACCTGGGCAAGATCCCCAGCATCGCCAACCTGAGCGGCAAGAAGATCATGATCCTGCCGGGCGACAGCGAGCTGGCCGCCTGCACCGAGATCGCGCAGGCGGACGCGGCCATCGCCACCGCCGCGGGCATGGTGCCGACGATCTTCGCCAACCAGGGCACGGAAGCGCAGTACGACTCGGCCTTCGAGGACGCCATTCACGGCGGCTACGCGGCGATCGACGCGGGCTGCGACTTCGACCCGACCCTCGTCGCGCCGCAGATCGCGCAGGCCCAGAAGGCCGGCATCGTCGTCGCCGTCTACGGCGCGACCCCGCAGGAGGCGGCGCAGGCCAAGGTCACCTACAACACCGACGACCCCTACGCGCTGGACGGCAAGTACGCGGCCGAGCAGGCCGTCGCCCAGCACAACGGGCAGCCGTTCCAGGCCATCGCGATCACCTCGAACGCGGCCCCGGCCACCGCGATCATGCAGGCCGCGCTGAAGAGCGAGCTCGCCACCGCCTGCCCGTCGTGCACGGTGACGGACTACGACGTCGAGGTGCCGAACTGGACCACCGACATCGCCAGCACCGTGACCAGCGCGCTGCTCCAGCATCCGGGCGTGACCGTCCTGTTCCCCGACTACGCCGGGATGCTGACCTACATGATGACGGGCATCGAGGCCGCGCATAAGACCGCCGACGTGAAGGCCTACCTCGCGTTCGGCGGCGGCACCCCGTTCATCCAGCTGCAGACCGCCCAGCCGGGCGAGAGCGTGATCCAGAGCGACATCGGCGGCTACCCGCCGTGGACCGGCTACCTGCTGTTCCTGCAGACCGTCCGCGGGCTGGAGAAGCTGCCGCCGATCTCGTACACCGCCGCGATCGGCCCGGACCGGATCGCCACCCCGGGCAACGCCGTCAACGTCCTCGAGACCGGCGGCTGGGGAACGAGCTGGGTCAACGGCTTCCGCAACCTGCTCGGGCTGCCGTCGCTGTCGGGCAGCGCCCTGACCGCCGCGTCCACCCTCAGCGGGGCGATGACCGCCAAGCCCTGACCGACCGGTTCGCAAGGGCGGGCAGCGGCCCGGCGCGGATAGCTCCGCGCCGGGCTGCTGCCCCGCCCCATGGACATCCCCTGAGCAGGAAGGAGGCGCGGGTTGTCGGTCACGGGCGACGGAACGCCGAGCGCATCAGACGGGCTTAGCAGTTCGCGGGAAACTCCGGCGTCGGCGGTGCGGACGTCAGATCCGCCGGCGATCGAGTTGCGCAATATCTCCAAGGACTTCGGCAGCAACCAGGCGCTGGACGACGTGGACCTGCGGATCGGTCACGGCGAGGTGGTCGGGCTGGTCGGGCAGAACGGCTCGGGCAAGTCGACGCTGGTGAAGGTGCTGGCCGGAGTGCACGCGCCAGAACCCGGCGGTCGCATGTTCGTCAGCGGCGAGGAGGTGACGCTGCCGCTCGCGCCCGGCCAGGCGAGCGAGATCGGGCTCAGCTTCGTGTACCAGAACCTGGCCCTGGCGGCGGGGCTGACGGTGCTGGAGAACCTGACCCTCGGCCAGCGCGTGCACGGCGGCGGGTGGTCGCCCATCAACTGGATGTCGGAGCACCGCAGCGCCGCCGCCGTTCTCGGCCGCTACGGTGTCAGCCTCAACCTCGACCAGCTGGCGGGCGAACTGCAGCCGGTCGACCAGGCGCGGCTGGCGATCGTCCGGGCGGCCGAGGACCTCCGCCGGTACCGCACCCGCAGCGGCTACAAGCACTCGGTGCTCGTCCTCGATGAGCCGACCGTGTTCCTTCCGGCCGAGGAGGTCGATCACCTCTTCGACCTGATCAGGACCGTCGTCGCCGAGGGGGCGGCGGTGCTGTTCATCTCGCACGACCTGGCCGCGGTGCGCTCGATCACCGATCGGGTGGTCGTGCTCAGGGACGGCCGGGTCGTCGCCAACCTGCTCCCGGGCGA
>Ga0302229_10003708_pt1 | contig 10576 bp, 9 predicted proteins | sample II_Palsa_N1_3_FD_193518 | JGI IMG/M metagenome (GOLD analysis project Ga0302229, IMG submission 193518) | Peat permafrost microbial communities from Stordalen Mire near Abisko, Sweden - II_Palsa_N1_3 | ecosystem: Environmental > Terrestrial > Soil > Palsa > Peat permafrost | place: Sweden...
TGATGGACCTGGCCCCCGGCCGGAGCATGGTGGAGTACCTGGTCGGCCAGGGCATGCAGGTGTTCATGATCTCCTGGCGCAACCCGGACGCCCGGAACGCCAGCTGGGATATCGACACCTACGGTCAGGCCATCCTGGACGCCATGGACGCGGCCGGGCGGGTCACCGGGAGCGAGCAGACCGCGCTGGTCGGGACCTGTTCCGGCGGCATCATCGCGGCGATGGTGGCCGCGCACCTGGCGCAGACGGGCCAGCAGGACCGGCTCGCCGCGTTCACCCTGATGGTCACCGTGCTGGACCAGGCGCACGCGGGCCTGGCCAGCGCCGTCATCGACGAGCGGACCGCGCGGCTGGCCGAGGCCTCGTCCCGGGCCCGCGGCTACCTGGACGGCCGGTCGCTGGCCGAGGTGTTCGCCTGGCTGCGGCCGAACGACCTGATCTGGAACTACTGGGTCAACAACTACCTGCTCGGCAAGAAGCCGCCGCCGTTCGATATCCTGTTCTGGAACGCGGACACCACCCGGATGACCGCGGGCCTGCACCGGGACTTCCTCGAGCTGGGCGCGGCCAACTCGCTGGTCACGCCCGGCGCCGCGACCATGCTCGGCTCGCCGGTGGACCTGGCCGCGGTCGACCGGGACAGCTACATCGTCGCCGGGATCACCGACCACATCTGTCCCTGGCAGGCCTGCTACCGGACTACCCGGCTGCTGGGCGGCCGGCCCCGGTTCGTGCTGTCGACCAGCGGGCACGTGGCCGCGATGGTCAATCCGCCGGGCAGGGAGAAGGCCAGGTACCAGATGGCCAAGGAGTGCCCGGAAGATCCCCGGGAGTGGCTGCGCCGCGCGGAGACCTTGCACGGGTCCTGGTGGCCGGACTACGCGGGCTGGCTGGCCGAGCGCTGCGGTGAGGAGCAGGCCGCGCCCGCCGAGCTGGGCGGCGGCGGGCTGGCGCCGGCCGGCGCTGCGCCGGGAACGTATGTCTATGACCGCTGACCAGACCCGTCCCGGGCCGGCCGGAGAAGAAGCGTCCCGTCCCGGGCCGGCCGGAGAAGAAGACCGCGCGGGATCCGGCCTGGGCCGGGTCCTGGGCCGGCTGCGGCGGGCCGGCCCCCCCGGGCCGGCCGGGCCGGCCGAGCGGATGAGGGTCCTGGCGGTCGGCAGCCGTAGCATCCGGGTCTCGGTGCGGGAAGGGACCGCGGGCTGGCCGCCGCTGCTGCTGTGCAACGGCATCGGCGCGAGCCTGGAGCTGTTCCAGCCGTTCGTCGACGTGCTCGATCCGCGGCGGCCGGTCATCCGGTTCGACATGCCGGGCATCGGCGGCTCGCCGGCCCCGGTCGTCCCGTACCACCTGGCCATGCTGCCGTCGCTGCTGGCCGGGCTGCTCGACCAGCTCGGCTACGCCCAGGCCGATGTCCTGGGCATCTCCTGGGGCGGCGGGCTCGCGCAGCAGTTCGCGCTGAGCCGCCCGGACCGGGTGCGGCGCCTGGTGCTGGTGGCGACCGCGCCGGGCGCGCTCATGGTCCCCGGGCGTCCGTGGGTCCTGCTGCGGATGCTCTCGCCGCGACGCCACCGGGATCCGGGATACGCGGCCCGCGTGGCCGGCCAGCTGTACGGGGGCAGCGCGCGCAAAGACCCGATCGTGGCCCGTGACCTGCTGCACGCCACCACACGCCTGGGCCCGCCCCGGGGCTACTACTACCAGCTGATCTCGATGCTGGGCTGGACCAGCCTGCCGTGGCTGCCGAAGCTGCGGCCGCCCACCCTGATCCTGGCCGGCGACGACGACCCGATCATCCCGGTGGTCAACGCGCGGATCATGAACTGGCTGATACGGCGCAGCCGGCTGCACGTCTACCACGGCGGCCACCTCGAGCTGGCCGCGCACCCCGGACGCCTGGCCGCCTCGGTGGAGGAGTTCCTGGATGCCGGCCTCACCGCGGAGGGAAGCCCGCAATGACGCAGGTGACGAGCGCGCGCCTCGGGGAATCCCTCGGCACGGACTTCTTCTCCGTCCGCGAGCAGTTCACCGACGAGCAATGGGAGCACTTCATCACCGTCCGGCGGTTCGTCGACGAGGAGGTCGTGCCGGTCGTCGGCCCGTACTGGGAACGGGCCGAGATCTGCTGGCCGCTGGTCAAGCGGCTGCCCGAGCTCGGCATCGTCGGCGAGGACATCAAGGGCTACGGGTGCTCCGAGATGAGTCCGATGGCGTGCGGCCTGGTCACGATGGAACTGCACCGTGGCGACGGCAGCCTCGGCGTGTTCCTCGGCGTGCACGCGGGCCTGGCCATGCTGTCGATCGCAATGTGCGGCTCGGAGGAGCAGAAAGCCCGCTGGCTGCCTGACATGGCCCAGATGAACAAGCTGGGGGCCTTCGCGCTGACCGAGCCGAATCACGGCTCGGACTCGGTCGCCCTGGAGACCTCGGCCCGCCCGGACGGGGACAGCTGGGTGCTGACCGGCCGCAAACGGTGGATCGGCCTGGGCAGCGTGGCCGACCTGGTCGTCGTCTGGGCCCGCAACACCGAGGACGGCCAGGTCAACGGGTTCGTCGTGGAGAAAGGGTCGCCGGGCTACCAGGCCCGGGTCATCGAGGGCAAGGTGTCGCTGCGCTCGGTGTGGCAGGCCGAGATCACGCTGGATAACGTGCGGGTGCCGGCCGAGAACCGGCTGCCCGGGGCGCGCTCGTTCAAGGACACCACCAGGGTCCTGGCCACCACCCGGAGCACCTGCGCCTGGGCGGCGCTGGGCCACGCCACCGCGGCTTACGACGCCGCCTTGCGGTACGCCCAGGAGCGGCACCAGTTCGGCGAGTCGCTGGCCAGCTTCCAGATCATCCAGCAGCGGCTGGTATCGATGCTGGCGGACCTGACCGCGATGCAGCTGTACTGCCTGCAGATCGGCCGCCTGGCCGAGGCAGGCCGGCTGACCCCGACCGTGGCCGGGCTGGCCAAGATGCACAACACCCGCAAGGCCCGCGTGATCGCCGCCGACGCACGCGACATGCTGGGCGGCAACGGCATCCTGCTCGACTACCAGGTCATGCGGCACATGGTGGACCTGGAGGCGATCCACACCTTCGAAGGCACCGAGACCATGCAGACCCTCATCGTCGGCCGCGCCATCACCGGCATCGGAGCCTTCACGTAGATATCCCTCAATGACCGCAACATCCTCATCTGCGGTGAACCGGCAACACCAAGCGCGCAACACGCGCGCGTGCTGCTTACCAACCAGAGGGCAGGTTATTGCGGCATCTGGAGGCCCTTTCACGAATGCCCCGTCGTGCTGCTCGTACGTTTCTCTCGTCTGCCAGTTGGTGATTGTGCTATCGCGGGTCCATTTCACCTCAGGGCTCGGCTGATCGTATTGGATCTCCTGCGATACCAAAGGCGCACAACAGCTTGATAGTGATGGTTACGGGATCTTGATGAGGAACGGAAGAAATATCGCAGCGCACAAGATCATAAATAGGCTAACGGCGACTATGCCTAGGACGGCATAACGTGACTTTTGCCTAAGACACCGAATTTCGCACTATGTCGGTAGTCTTGATGCTGGGGGCTGAACGTATTAATGATCGACACTAAATTTCAATGTTTTTCTTGCAGGCCTGGATTCGCGGTGCTAACGTTCCGCCGAAAGGACTTTCAGGGCACGTATAGTGGCCGATTTCCAGGAGGGGAGCAAGAATGAGGCGGACCTTTAAGCGCCGCGGGCCTGCGGCTATCGCCGGGGTATTCGCACTGATGGGAGGGATGGCTGCCGGGTCGGGGGTGGCGGCGGCCGCACCGTCGGTTAGCTCGCAGCTGTTCGTTTCCCCCAGCGGGTCCATTGGTTCGCCGGACTTCTCCTGCCAGACCGCCGCCTACGACACGATCGGTGCAGCGGTGGCCGCAGCCCCCGGCGGGAGCAAGATCACCGTCTGCCCGGGAACCTACGACGAATCGGTAACCGTCACCGGCAAATCCCTCCAGCTCATCAGCCAGGGGGCCACGATCGGCGTCCCCGACACCCCCAACTCCCAAGGGGTCGTCTTCATGGGCCCGAAAACGGCCGGCTCGAGCCTGGCGGGCTTCACGGTCACCGGTGCTCAGGCCGAGGGTTTCTACGCCGACGGCACGTCCGATCTGACCATCTCGGGGAACCGGATCATCGGCAACGACCTGTCGTGCCAAAACGTAACGGCTGCCGCCGCGGGCAATGACTGCGGGGAGGGCCTCCATCTCGATGCCGTGACCAACTCCCGCATTACCGGCAACTACATGACCGGCAACACCGGCGGGATCCTGATGACCGACGGCGTCCCGCCCGGCTCCATTGGAGCCGGTCCTGGCGGCTTCGGGTTCACTACGCAGTACTCCGGGCCATCCTCCGGCAACTTGATCGCCGACAACCGAGCCATCGACAATCTCTGGGACTGCGGAATCACGCTGCCGTCGCACAACTCTTTCGCCGCCAACCCGGCGACCGGGGTGCCGGACCCGTCGGCAGGTGGCGTTTACGACAACACGGTCATCGACAACGTCTCAACCGGGAACGCCACTGCGGCCGGCAGCGGCGGCGGCGCCGGCATCCTGATCGCCGCCCCCTTCCCCGGGACGGCGTCATACGACAACGTGGTGAAAGACAACTCCGTTGAGGGGAACGGCTTGGCCGGGATCACGATCCACAGCCATGCGCCCGGCCAAGATGTGAACGGCAACCAGATCATCGGCAACATCGTCGGCAAGAACGCCCTCAACGGTAACTCCGCCGATGGCGGCCCCGGCGATTCCGATTTCAATGCCCTGGGCACGATAGGGATCCTCGTTGGTAGCGTCACCCCGGTCACGGGGACGGTCATCGCTGGCAATCAGATCTCGGACAACAGCACCGGCGTCTGGACGACCAACAACGTGAGCGGTGACTTCAGCCGCAATCTGTTCTTCGCGGACAACGTAGCGGTCTCGAACAACAACACCCCTTGACCTGCATCCACGAACGGTGGACATTCGGATGGGAGTCCTGCACCGCTCCCCGCGCGGAGGCGGGGAGCGGTGCACTTTGGGCATCAGAGTGCACTTTGGGCATCAGAGCAACCCGCTGCTATTCCTGGCCGACGGCCGGGAAGATCGATCCGGCCTCCATCGCGTTTTCCGCTGGGTTCTCCCACAGCGAGATGAGAAGTTCCTCCTCCGAGTGATCTCCTCGGCGAGCTTCCCCTGGGCGGATTCGTCGAGCAGACCTTCGGGACTGAGGCACTGGTCAATGGGCATGATTTTCTCCCTGAAGTCAGCGTCTTCGACCGTAAGTGCCGCCAGGCGCGCGTTTATCGTGAGCCGGGCACGAACAATCGGGCCGGATTCGTGTGCCCGGTACGATGCCCGGCCGACCGGCCGCTGCGACAGTGAGACACGTCGGACGCGCTTCCAACGGCAGGTGACATGCGGAAGATGCTCACGCCCCACGTGCGGGCCATCGGCCGGCCTGCGGGCCCGGCCCAGGACGATGCCGTCGACGCCGCCCGCGCCGACGGCGCCCCGGCCGCCCTCACGAGCGACCTGATCAAGCTGATAGGCCAGGACCAGGTGCTGCACGGGATTTCTGACCTGGTCCGCTACGCCTCCGACGCGAGTCCCTACCGGTACCTTCCGCAGGTCGTCGTCGCGCCCCGCACCGTCGAGGATGTGCCCGCGATCCTTGCTTCACGCCTAACGCCGCCGGGCACGCGGCCTACGGCAACCTGCACTTCACGCTAACCCCCAGCCTCGTCGACCAGGCCGACCGGGAGAGGTACTCGGCGTTCATGTCCGATCTCGTCGCGCTGGTCATCGACGAGTACGACGGCTCGCTCAAGGCCGAGCACGGCACCGGCATCAACATGGCGCCGTTCGTCCGCCATGAGTGGGGTGAGAAGGCCACGGACATGATGTGGCGTATCAAGAAGCTCGCCGACCCCGGCGGCATACTCGCGCCGAATGTCATTTTGACCCGCGACGACGGCATCAACCTGAAGTCGTTCAAGTCCTCGCCGCCGATTGAGGATGTGGCGGTGCACTGCATCGAATGCGGCTTCTGCGAAGCGGTGTGCCCGAGCCGCAACATCACCACCACCCCGCGGCAGCGGATCGTGCTGCGCCGGGAGATGGCCCGTCAGCCCGAAGGGTCGCCCCTATTGGCCCGGCTGCAGGACGAATACGAATACGACGGCATCGAGACCTGCGCCGTGGACGGTAGCTGCGCGATCCCGTGCCCGGTCCAGATCAACACCGGCGCGCTGGAAAAGAGTTTCCGCCTCGCCGAATCGACGTCCCGGAGGGAGAAAACCGCGCTGATGATTGCCCGCCGGTGGTCGACCGCGGAAAGACTCGCCCGGCTGTTCGTCAGCCACGACCTCATCCCGTCCGTCCCCGGCCCGATGCCGCGCGCCCAGCTGCGCAAGCTGCCCGCTACCACCCGGGAGGGCGCCGCCGCGGTGTACTTCCCCGCCTGCATCAACCGCATCTTCGGACGCGACCCGAGCCACGCGCGGCACCCGTCGCTGCCGCAGGCCCTGGTTGAGGTATCGGCGCGGGCCGGTAAGCCGCTGTGGATCCCCAGCGACGTCGCGGGCAAATGCCGCTCCACCCCGTGGAGCAGCAAGGGCTACCTCCGGGGACACAAATGGATGGCCGCCGCCACCTGCGATGCGCTGTGGGAATGGAGCAGGCACGGCACCGTGCCGGTGGTCATCGACGCGGCCGCTCCACCTGACCTGCTCCACCACCCACCTGGGGCTGACCAAGACCCTCGAGCGCCTGGCGGGCCGCCTCGCCGGCGACGTCCTGGTGCCGGTCGGCACGACCTGCTGCGGGACCGCCGGTGACCGCGGGCTGCTCCACCCCGAACTCGTCATCTCGGCCACCCGTGATGAGAAGGCCGGGCTAGCCGAGACGCCGGCGCAGGCGTACCTGTCGGCCAACCGCACCTGCGAGATGGGCTTGCGCCAGGCCACCGGCCACCCGTACGAGTCGTTCGTTTTCCTGCTGGAGGAACTGACCCGCCCGGCCTAAGCGAACGCCGATGGGCACGACGTCGACCCGGTAGACGGCCTCCGACTTCCGCTTCATGCCCGACTCGATGCCGTGGACCAGCGAATTGACCTGAGCGCCGGTGAGCCCATCGTCAATATCAGGGCGCGCGGTCACCCACACCCGGCCCGGACCCGTGAAGGTGACCAGGACCTCCGAATAGCGGTCACACCGGGGTAGCCGAGGAGGAAGGTGCGTATCCGGTCTTCGTCATCGGACCTGAGCGGCTGGGTGAAGTCATCGTCATCTCGCCTCGGCGACGTGGCCGACCTGGTGGTCGTCTGGGCCCGCAACACCGAGGCGGTCAGGTCAACGGGTTCGTCGTAGAGAAGGGATCGCCGGGCTACCAGTAGCTGGCCCGCACATCCGCGGAAACCCATTCAGGTGTCGGCCTTGACGTACTGCACGACGATGACGACCTGCCCGTCCGGACGCTCCGTGACCGTGTACCAGATGGTCAGACCGTCCCACGGAAGATGAAGGCGGTACGCACCTGGCAGCGGGTCTACGTCGGGAAACGGGTCGGCAAGTGTCGGGACTGGTTCTTCGAGCAGGTGAAAAATCGCCCTGTGAGCGGCGTTTCGAAGTGGTTGCGGCAGTCCCTCGAGCTCGTCCCAAGTCCGGTCCGGGAAGCGAAGAACCCGGTCACTCACTAATTCCCCACGCCTCCGCCAGTTCCTCGCGGGTGAAGGTACGGCCTTCCCCGGAATCCGACCGGATGCGCCTCAGCGCCTCAACATCCCCGGCTTCACGCCGCAGGCGCCGGTTCTCAGCCCGCAGCGCGTCCAGCTCTGCTCGCGGGATCGAAACCATATCTTCTGTGCCTGCGGTCATGTGAACTCCTCACCATCACGGGGGTTGTTCGGCACTGAGTTTACTCGCCATGGGGCTGCGGCACCGCCGGCTACCGCGGGCTGCTCCACCCGGAACTCGTCACCTCGGCCACCCGTGATGAGAAGGCCGGGCTGGACGAGACGCCGGCGTAGGCCTACCTGTCGGCCAACCGCACCTGCGAGATGGGCCTGCGCCAGGCCAAGGGCTACCCGTACGAGTCGTTCGTGTTCCTGCTGGAGGAACTGACGCGCCCGACCTAAGCCGACGCACCGCCGATGGGCACGATGTCGACCCGGTAGACGGCTTCCGACTCACGCTTCATACCCGACTCGATGCCGCGGACCAGCGCCTTTACCTGAGCGCCGGTGAGCCCGTCGTCGATGTCAAGGCGCGCGGTAATCCACACCCGGCCCGGACCGGTGAAGGTGACCAGGACCTCGCGGATGGCGGTCACCCCGGGGTAGTCGAGGAGGAAGGCTCGTACTCGCTGTTCATCAGTCAGCGTGAGTGGCTGGGTGGAGCTGTCATCATCGCGATCCCCGTGGGCCGTGGGGGTCAGCAGCCAGGCGCCGACCAGGAAGTCGTGGCTGCGCTTGATGAGCCGGAGGCTGACGCGGATAAGCACGAGCCCGATGAGCACCGCGGCTACGCCCTGGGGTATGGACGACCCGGTTATCTGATTAAGGGCCAGGGCGGCCAACGCGACCACGTCGCCCGAGACCGACACCGCGTCCTCGAGGAAGACGGCCCGCAGCGCGGGGTCAGAGGTGACCTTGGACTCGTCTATGAGCCCTCGGCTGTAACGGCGCCCCCGGAGGATCATCTGGCCCGCTGATTGGCGGAATGACACCAGGTCAAAAACGGCGGAGACGGCGAGAACGACGTAGGCGACGGCGAATGACGAGGTGGCGCTGGGGTGGATCAGCTCAGCGATGCCCTCGCGCAAGGAGAACGCCGCACCGGCGACGAACACGCCGAGAGCCGCGATCAGCGCCCAGAAGTAGGCTTCCCGGCCGTACCCCAGGGGATAACGGTCGTCGGGATGGCGGCTGCTGCGACGCTGGGCAATGAAGAGAAACAGGTCGTTGGCGGTATCAGAGAGTGAATGCGAAGCCTCCGCGGCCATAGCGGACGACCCGGTGAAGACCGCTGCGCCGACCTTGGCCAGCGCGACCCCGACGCCTGCTCCGAGGGCTACCAATACGGTCCGCATGCTGTCGTCCGGCATAACGCGACCTCCACTCTGGATAGCGACCGGCCGCTGCCTCTGACCGTAAACGCCGCCGTCCGCGCGTTCATCGTAAGCAGCGCACGAACCGTCAGCTCGGTTTCGTGTGCCCGGTACGATGCCCGGCCGGCCGGCCACTGAGACAGTACAAGCATGGCCGAGAATTCCACCGTCCGAAGTGTGACTTACGATTTGCTGCGGTCCCTCGGACTGACGACCGTCTTCGGTAATCCAGGTTCGACCGAGGAGACCTTCCTGCAGGAATTCCCCGACGATTTCCGCTATGTTCTGGCGCTGCAGGAGGCCTCCGCCATCGCGATGGCCGACGCGTTCGCTCAGGTCACCCGGCGCCCGGCCCTGGTCAACCTGCATTCCTCGGCGGGGGTGGGAAACGCCATGGGAAACTTGGTCGCGGCCTACCACGGAAACACCCCCCTGATCGTCACCTCGGGTCAGCAGCACCGGGAGCTGATGATCGGGGAGCCTTACCTGGGCAACCGCGAGGCCACCACGATGCCGAAGCCGTGGGTGAAGTGGTCTTATGAGCCGTACCGGGCGCAGGATGTGCCCGAGGCGTTCATGCGGGCCTACGCGATGGCGGTGCAGCCGCCGGCCGGACCGGTCTTCCTGTCGATACCGCTGGATGACTGGAACCAGCCGCTGGCCGACCCGGCCCGCGTCCGGACGGTGAGCAGCCGGGTGGCCCCCGACGCGGGGCGGCTGCGGCTGTTCGCCGACCGCATCTCCGCCAGCCGCCGTCCCGCGCTGGTCTTCGGACCCGATGTGGACCGCAGCGGCGGGTGGGACGCGGCCGTCGCCCTGGCGGAGAAGCTGCGCGCCGCCGTCTACGGGACACCGCTGCTTGACCGAGCCTCCTTCCCGGAGGACCACCCCTTGTTCCGCGGACCGCTCGGGATGTCGGTGAAGACGATCAGCGACCGGCTGGCCGGGCATGACCTGGCCGTCGTGATCGGCGCGGAGGTGTTCCGGTACTACCCCTATGTTCCCGGCGACGTTCTCCCCGAGGGCACCGAACTACTGCAGATCACCGCCAGCCCGGATGCGGCCGCGGCCGCGCGGGTGGGCGATGCTCTGCTGGCCGATCCCAAGATCGCGATCGAGCTGCTCCTGGACCTGGTGGCGGAGGGCTCCGCGCGGACCGCCCCGGAACCGATGGCGCGGCCGCGCGTGCTGCCGCAGGTGCCGAGCAGGCCGCTCACCCCGCCGGAGGTCTACGCCGTGCTGAGCCGGGTCAGGCCACCGGATTCGGTCATCGTCAACGAATCGACCTCCACCATGGCCCAGCAGGTCGAGTGGCTCCCGACGGTCCGGACCGGATCGTTCTTCGCCACGGCCAGCGGTGGTATCGGCTGGGCCGTGCCGGCCGCGGTCGGGGTGGCGCTGGCCGACCGGGACCTGGGCGTCAACCGGCCGGTTATCGGCCTGATCGGCGACGGCTC
>Ga0302229_10003711_pt1 | contig 10572 bp, 9 predicted proteins | sample II_Palsa_N1_3_FD_193518 | JGI IMG/M metagenome (GOLD analysis project Ga0302229, IMG submission 193518) | Peat permafrost microbial communities from Stordalen Mire near Abisko, Sweden - II_Palsa_N1_3 | ecosystem: Environmental > Terrestrial > Soil > Palsa > Peat permafrost | place: Sweden...
GCGGCCTGTCCCTGCTCGACGTCGTGCAGGAAGGGAACCTGGGCCTGATCCGTGCAGTCGAGAAGTTCGACTACACCAAGGGGTACAAGTTCTCCACCTACGCGATGTGGTGGATCAGGCAGGCGATCCAGCGCGGGTTCGCTGACTCCGCGCGGACGATCCGGCTGCCGGTGCACGTGCTCGAGATGCTCTCGAAGCTGTCGCGCGTCGAGCGTGACATGCACCAGAAGCTCGGGCGCGAGCCCACCCCGGAGGAGCTGGCGGTCGAGCTGGACCGGACCCCGGACCAGATCGAGGAGCTGCTGCGCACCTCGCGCCAGCCGATCAGCCTCGACTCCACCATCGGCGAGGACGGCGAGACGTCGATCGGCGACCTCATCGAGGACGTCGACGCGCCGGAGGCCTCCGAGCTGGTGGACCGGCAGCTGATGGCCGAGCAGCTTCGGTCGGCGCTTGACGCGCTCACCCCGCGCGAGGCGACGATCATGGCGATGCGGTTCGGTCTCTACGACGGCAACCCGCACACCCTCGACGAGATCGGCCGGGCTCTCGGCCTGACCCGCGAGCGGATCCGCCAGCTGGAGAAGCAGTCGCTCTCCAAGCTCCGGCACCCGTCCCGGGCGCAGCCGCTGCTCGACTTCGCGTCGTAAGCACCAGGTAAACGCGCCCAGTGCGCCGGACCCCGCCAGGTCCGGCCCACTGGGCGTTTTGCGTATTTAAATGCCCTTCGCGCGCGGCCGCGCCGTGCACTAGGCTTCCCACGCCGCCTAGATTTCGGCGAGCCGGGCACAACGACGCAACGCGCGCGGGAGGGGCATCATGGAGGACGACGGCCTGCTTGACGAGCTCCAGGAAGAGCTCGGCTCCGACTACTCGCCGCAGCTGCGGCTGGCGGCGGGGATGCTCAGCGGCGACCCGCAGGCGGCGCTGCCGTACCTGTTGTTCTCGATCGCCAAGTCGCTCGAGGACGTCTCGTTCCTGCTCGCCAACGACAGCATCAGCGTGGTCAACGAGGCCGACGAGGAATAGCGGCTAGGTCACCGGTTCCGCCAGGGCGGACGGCGTCGCCGCCTGCGCACCGGGATGCGGCCGCCGGTCGGTCGCGGCCACCGCCGCCACGACCACGACCGCGCAGGCCGCCAGCGCGATCTCCGGGATCACCGGCGCCAGCAGCGCGAGCAGCGCCAGCACCGCCGCGCCGGCCAGCCGGGTCCACGGGATCGTCCGCCACATCACGTACTTGAACGCGGCGTGCCCGGCCACGAACAGGGCCGGGCCGCCCAGGATCAGCCACGCGTCCGGCCCGTGCGCGGTCGACGACGGGTGGTCGAGCATCTGCTGGTCGCCGGCCGCGGCGACGATGATCCCGGCCACCATCACCGGGTGGATCATGTGATAGGCGCTGCGGCCCAGCCGGCCGGGATCGCTCGAGGACCTGACGACCTCGGTGCTGGCGTCGGCCGACCGGTCGAAGTACAGCCACCAGAGCGCGACCGAGCCCGCGAACGCGACGATGAACGCGGCGATCGCGATCGCGGTGGCGTGGCTCTCCTTGGTCAGGGTGGCGCCGATGATGACGATCGACTCCCCCAGCGCGATCAGGATGAACGCCTGGCAGCGCTCGGCGATGTGACTGCCCTCGATCGTCCAGTCGGCCGTGCGCGACCGGCCGAGACCGGGAGCGGCGAACCCGACGAGGCCGCCGAGCACGTCCACCAGCACCGCCAGCAGCCACAGCAGCTCGCGGGCGTGGCCGCCCGCCAGCCCGCCCGCCACCGCCAGCGCCCCGCTGACCGCGCACCAGACCAGAATCCGCTGGAAGTTATCGCGCAGCGAGCCGGCCGGCAGCGCGACCACCATGAAGATGGTCCGCCCGATCTGCATGAGCGCGTAGGCGCCGCCGACCCAGATCCCCCAGTCCGAGTACGCCCGGGGCAGCGCGGCCGACATCGCCAGGCTGACCAGCATCAGCAGCACCAGCAGCGACCGCACCGCCATCCGTTCGGGGTCGAGCCAGTTGGTCACCCAGGTCGTGTACATCCACGCCAGCCAGACCATCGCCAGCAGGATGGCGGTCCTGGCCGCGCCCCCGAACGTCGCCGCCCCGAGCAGGTAGCTCGAGAGCTGCGTGATCGCGAACACGTAGACCAGATCGAAGAACAGCTCGATGTTGGTGACCCGCTGGTTTCCCGACCGGTCGCGCAGCAGGCCGGGCGGGGCGTGAGCCTCCGTGCTCACCAGGCGTAATGCTCCGGCGCGGGCTTGAACCCGGGGAAGATCTCGTCCAGCCGGGCGAGGACGTCGGCCTCGAGCGTGATCTCCAGCGCGCGCTGGGCGCCGTCGAACTGCGCGTGCGTGCGCGGGCCGATGATCGGCGCGGTCACCCCGTCCTGGTGCAGCAGCCACGCGAGGGCGACGTCGGCCGGCTCCTCGCCCAGCTTCTCGCACAGGTCCTCGTAGGCGGCGAACTTGTCCCGGTTCGCCTCGATCGTCAGCTTCGCCCGGCCGGAGATGCGACGACGGCCCTCCCGCTCCGACTTCAGCACGCCGCCGAGGAGCCCGCCGCCGAGCGGCGACCACGGGATCAGGCCGACCCCGTAGGCCTTCGCGGCCGGCAGCACCTCAAGCTCGACGGTGCGGCTGACCAGGTTGTACAGCGACTGCTCGCTGACCGTGCCGCCGAATCCGCGGGCCTTGGCGGTCTCGTTGGCGCGGGCGATGTCCCAGCCCGCGAAGTTGGACGAGCCGACGTAGATGATCTTGCCCTGGGCGACCAGCACCTCCATCGCCTGCCAGATCTCGTCCCACGGGGTGTCGCGGTCGATGTGATGCATCTGGTACAGGTCGATGTAGTCGGTTCGCAGCCGCTTCAGCGAGGCGTCGCAGGCCCGGCGGATGTTCAGCGCCGACAGCTTGCCGTCGTTCGGCCACGAGCCCATGCTGCCGTAGAGCTTGGTCGCCAGCACGGTCCGCTCGCGGCGGCCGCCGCCCGCGGCGAACCAGTCGCCGATGATCTCCTCGGTCCAGCCGGCGTGCCCGGTCGGCTGGTCGGCCGCCTTGCCCGCCTCGCCGTCGGCGCTGCCGTAGCGGTTGGCGGTGTCGAAGAAGTTGATGCCGAGCTCGTGGGCGTGGTCCATGATCGCGTGCGCCTCGTCGGGCGGCGTCAGCGGCCCGAAGTTCATCGTGCCGAGGCAGAGGCGGCTCACCGAGAGGCCGGAACGGCCGAGATGCGTGTACTCCATGACGCTAGCTTTTCACAACCGGCGCTCGCGGCCGCGCCGGGCAAAGATCAAAGTCCTCCGCGTCCCGAACGGTCGCGTGACTTCGTGTTCGCCGGTTATGCTTGTTCTATGACTCGCGTCACGCTCCAGGGCTGGTGGCGTCCCGTACCGGGGCGGCTGCCGCGCTGAGCGCGACCTAAAACGACAACGGCCGTCCGCCGAGAGCGGGGACGGCCGTTTTTGCTTGCACGGGTCGTCCCCTGGCCGAGATGAGAAGACCCAGCCAAGGAGGCAGTTCATATGGCCCCGCCTAAAATGACAACCACGCTGACCGAATCGGTGTCCGGCACCCTCGCCGCCGCGTTGCGCCGATCGGCCGAGCTCGAGGCGATGATCGGGGCCGACGCCGGGAAGTTCCGGATCCTGACCGGCGACCGGCCGACCGGGCATCTGCACCTCGGGCACTACTTCGGCACGCTGCGGAACCGGGTGCGGCTGCAGGACGCCGGGGCCGAGGTGCTCGTGCTCATCGCCGACTACCAGGTGCTGACCGACCGGGATACCGCCGACCGCCTGGACGAGTACGTCGTCGGGCTGGTGCTCGACTACCTCGCGATCGGGATCGACCCCGGCCGCTCGGTCATTTTCGCGCACAGCGCGGTGCCGGAGCTGAACCAGCTCCTGCTGCCGTTCCTGTCGCTGGTCACGGTGCCCGAGCTGCAGCGGAACCCGACCGTGAAGGACGAGATCGCCAACTCCCGGCAGGCGTCGGTGAGTGGGCTGATGTTCACCTACCCGGCCCACCAGGCGGCCGACATCCTGTTCTGCAAGGCGAACCTGGTGCCGGTCGGGCAGGATCAGCTGCCGCACGTGGAGGTGACCCGGCTGATCGCGCGCCGGTTCAACGAGCGCTATCCGGGGGCAGGCGGCGCCGGCGTCTTCCCGGTGCCGGACGCGCTGCTGTCGGACGCGCCGCTGCTGCTCGGCACCGACGGCGGGAAGATGAGCAAGTCGCGCGGGAACGCGATCGAGCTGCGCGCCACCGCCGACGAGACGGCAGCCCTGATCAGGGGGGCGAAGACAGATTCGATCAGGCGCATCGGCTACGACCCGGCCACCCGGCCCGAGGTGTCCTCGCTGGTGCTGCTGGCGGCGCTCTGCCTCGACCGCGACCCGGTGTCGGTCGCCGACGAGATCGGCGACGGCGGCGCGGCGGCGCTCAAGCGGGTGGTCACCGAGGCCGTCAACGAGCGGTTCGCGCCGATCCGGGCGCGGCGGGCGGAGCTGGCGGCCGACCCCGGGTACGCGCGGCAGTCACTCCTCGACGGCTGCGCCCGGGCGCGCGCGATGGCCGAGGGGACCCTCTCCGAGGTCCGCACGGCGATGGGCATGCGCTACTAGGCCGCCGACCGCGATTGCCTGCGGGCGGTTGACGATCTGCGGCGTGTTCGATCGTCATCGTGGTGCAGCTGTCGCGATCGGCGCGACACTGGGATGGGAGGAACGACCATGCGTTACGCACTGCTGATGCACTACCGGGAGCCCGGCGAGGGAGAGATCAGCGAGGAGGCGATCGCGGAGGCCAAGGAGGCGTTCGGCGCCTACGGCCGCGCGCTGGAGTCGGCTGGGGTGCTGCTGGCGGCCGACGTGCTCCAGTCGTCCGCCGCGACGACGACCGTGACCTGCCGGGAGGGCGGCCTGCGGGTGCAGGACGGGCCCTTCGCGGAGACGAAGGAGGCGCTGGCCGGGATCTTCCTGCTCGACGTGCCCGACCTCGACGCGGCGCTCGGCTGGGCCGAGCAGTGCCCCGGCGCCCAGTGGGGGGTGATCGAGGTGCGGCCGACCGCGACCGCCTTCGTCGCCGGCGCGTGGACCAGCTGACGTCCGGACCTAGCCGGGAAGCCGGCCCTGGCCAGGGTGGGCCGGGGCCGGCCGTCCGCTCGGCCGAGCTCGCCGCCCGGGACAGCTACGGCCGGCTGCTGGCCCTGCTGGCCGCCTCCACCAGCGATCTCGCCGGGACCGAGGACGCGCTGGCCGATGCGTTCGAGCGGGCCCTGCGGACGTGGCCGTCGCAGGGAGTGCCTGCCAACCCCGACGGGTGGCTGCTGACCGTCGCCCGCAACCGGCTGCGCGACCAGTGGAAGTCAGCCCGGACGCGGCGGGCCGTGCCGCTCGAGGCCGACCGGGACGCGCCGGCGTATCTGGATGACATCGACCTCGACGCGATCCCTGACCGGCGACTTGAGCTGATGCTCGTGTGCGCGCACCCGGCGATCGGGCGCGCGGTGCGCACGCCGCTGATGCTCAACACCGTGCTCGGCTTCACCGCCGAGCAGGTCGGCCGGGCGTTCTCGGTGCCGTCCTCGACGATGGCGACCCGCCTGGTCCGGGCGAAGAAGCGCATCAAGGCGACCGGCATTCCGTTCCGCATCCCGGATCGGGCGGACCTCCCGGCCCGGATGAACTCGGTCCTGGAGGCGGTCTACGGCGCCTATGTCATCGACTGGGCGACCGGACCGCGGGCCCGGCGGCTGCCGTCGGAGGCGCTGCACCTGGCCGAGGTGCTCGCCACGCTCACGCCCGACGATCCGGAGGCGCGCGGCCTCGCCGCCTTCATCGAGCTCTCGGCCGCCCGAGAGCCTGCCCGCGCTGACGCGAACGGGCGTTTCGTCCCGCTTGCCGAGCAGGACCCGTCGTTGTGGAACCAGCATTTGATCAGCCGGGCCCGGGCTCACCTGCGGGCCGCGCACGCGCGCGGTCAGCTGGGGCGGTTCCAGCTCGAGGCGGCGATCCAGGCGGTGCACTGCGCCCGGGGAGCCGACGGCGCGACCGACTGGGCGACCCTGCTGACCCTGCATCGCATCTTGCACACGGTCGCGCCGTCGCTCGGCAGCGGTGTCGCCCTAGCCGCCGTGACCGCCGCGGTCGACGGGCCCGCGGCCGGGCTGGCCAGGCTCGATGCGCTGCTGGCGGAGGCCGGCCAGCACGCCCGCCGGTTCCAGCCGGCCAGAGCGACCCGCGCGCACCTGCTGGACCGGCTCGGACGGGCGGAGGAGGCCGTCGCGGCTTATCAGAGCGCGATCAGCCTGACCCACGACACGGCTGAGCGTCAGTACCTGGAACGCCGCCGCGACCGCGCCAGCCGATAGGATCGGCAACTTCCCGGCTGGCAATCTACGGCGCGCACGGCGCGCCTCCGCCGGTTTTCTGGGGGTTGATGGCTACTATCCCGGTTAGACGGACTTCCGGCCGCGCGGGGACAACGCCGGGAGAGATCGCCGCGGCGCGGCGGAGTCGTAAGGGGACGGTATGCGCATTCGCTGGACCACCAGGATCGCGACAGCGGCGGGCCTGCTCACGCTGATCGCCGGCATCGCCACCGGCGGGGGCCCGGCCCACGCGGCCGTCCGGCCGGCCGCGGCCTCTGCCGTCGCGACGACGGCCGGCCATTCCGGGCTGCTCGCACGGCCGACGCTGACCATGCGCTAACGTGCCGAGGGTAACGGCGGTCTGAGCTGAATCACATCACTGGCATACCGACACGAAGACGGCATCCAGCCGGTAATCCCCCGGGGCTTCCGTATCCATGCCAGCCTAGGACGTGAACCTGGGCGTCCTGCTGTCCGTGATACAGGACGTAGGGGATCCGATCCTGGGAGTGTCAGCATGAGCGAGTGGGACTTTGGCTACGGCCGTGAGCCGACCGAGCACCACGAGCAGCCGTACCCGCAGCAGCCTCCGTACCCGTACCCGTACCCGGAGCAGCAGGAGCCGGGGTACCAGGAGCCGGAGTACCAGGACGAGCCGGGATCGCAGGACCCCGGGTACGTCTACCCGCCGGAGCCGCAGTACCAGTACCCGGAGACGTTTCCGGAACTGCAGCGCCCGTCCGCCCAGGAGCCGCGGTACCCCTTCTCGCAGCAGGCGCGGTCGCAGGCACCGCCGTACCCGTACCCGTACCCGTACCTGCAGTCGCCGGAGGGACCAGGCGGGGCAGCCTACGTTCCTGACACTGCGGGGTGGTCGGGCGACGCGGGTTGGTCTGGCGACACTGGGTGGTCGGCCGACGCGAGCTCGTCGGGCAGCCCAGGCTGGTCCGGCGGCCCGGGCTGGTCCGGCGACGCGGATGGGTCCGACGTGGCGGGCTGGCCGGGGACCAACGGGTACCCAGGCGTCGACGAGGCCTATGACCCGCCGTCCGCCTACCCGATCACCTACGAACGCGACGAATTCGAGGGCCGCATGTCCCCGGCCGGCGCGCTCCCGCCCGGCGATTCTCCGCCAGGCGCTCCTGTCCCTGGCGCGATGCCCGGTGCTGCGCCGCGGTACTCGCCGTGGCCGGACGCCCCCGACCCCGACGACCGCTTCGGAACCGAGTCGCCTGCGCGCCCGTGGCGTCCCGCGCCCGCGGCCGGTGAACGGGGTGGCGCCGACCGCACGCAGGCGTGGTCCCCCGGCCGGCCGCAGTACCCCGACCGCCCCGGGTACCCCGGGCTGGGCCAGGCGGCCGACCCGCCGACACAGCCAGTTGCCGACTGGCCGCGCGGCGCTCCGCCCCCGCCGCAGACCGGCGGGTGGCGGCCGGCCGACGCCGGGCCATGGGAGAGCAGCGCGTCGTGGCCGGCCGACGCCAGGCCATGGCGGGAGCGCGGCGGGCCGTGGCCGCAAGGCGACGAGGAGGACTGGGGCCGCGGGCCGGCCAGCCGCGGCCGCTGGCTGATCCCGGTCGCCCTCGCGGTGGCGGGCGCCGCCGTCGGGGCCGCGATAGTGATGTACGCGCTCGGCCACTCCCGGTCCCCGGCCGGGCCGTCCTCGCCGACGACCGGGGCCGGCTCGTCGGCCGGGGTGACCGGCCCGGCTTCCGAGACGGGCGACGCCGACACGGCGCCGCTGACCCTGGCCGCCGCCCGGAGCGTGCTGTCCGCCTATACGACCGCGAACAACAGCGCCAACGCCCGGCGCAGCACCGCGACACTGGCCACGGTCGAGACCGGCGGCAGCTATGCGATCGACGCCGGCCTCTACACCGTCCAGGCGGCCGACGGGGCAGCCCCGTACCCGGCGTTCACCCCGGTCGCGGCGACGTACTACCTCCCCCGGGCCGAGGCGGCGGGCGAGACGCGCTGGTTCGTCGTGCAGGTCGCCAACGCGTTCTCGGCCAACCCGAAGAAGGTCACCTCAACCGAGTACCTGCTGTTCACCCAGGCCGCCTCCGGCGGCGCGTGGCAGAACGCGGTCGAGCCTTATCTGCTCGCCGGCGCGAACGCCCCGCAGGTCGCGGTCGGCGGCGACGGGCTCGCGACCGCGGTCAGCGCCACCGCGACGTCGCTCGCGATCGCGCCCGGGCAGCTGGCCGAGCGGACCGCCGCGGCGATCGACGGCACCGGGGCCGGCGTCACCGTCGCCGACCCGGGCGCGCTGGCTGATCGCTCCGACCAGACGTTCTGGCGCGGCAAGCTGCCGGCGGCGACCGTCACCGACGCGCACGCGACCGCGACCGGGGCCGCCGGGCAGACGTTCGCGCTGCTCACGACCAACGGCGGCGCGCTCGTCTTCTACACCGACGCCGCCGACCTGGAGATCACCCCGTCGGCCGGCTCGGTGCTTCACCTGACCGTCCCCGGTTTTTACTCCGACGCCCAGGGCCTGTCCCGGGCCGGGCTCAGCTACCTCGACCAGTTCGCCGCCGCCGACCCGCCGGCCGGCGCGGGCACCCCGCGCGTCGTCGCCGAGTACTCCGGTCTCACCGGCAAGAGCTAACCCCCGCCGCTACCCCCGCCAGCTAGTGCAGCGGGGCGTCGAGGGTGGGAGAGGTGAAGTCGCCGCCCAGGTACATGAAGGTCCGGTCGTCCGGATCGGGCTCGCCGTAGGTGGCGATCAGCTCGGGGGCGTAGTCCTCGGCGTTGTCCTGCGGCTCGTAGCCGAGCGCCCGCGCGCCGGCCAGCGAGACCCAGCCGCCCCGGGTGTTGGCGGAGACGCCGTAGATCACCTGGAAGCCGGGAGACGGGGCGGTCAGGCAGGCCTCGAACAGCCGGGCGCAGTCGTCCGGCGACAGCCAGGTCGCCAGCATCCGCGGGTGCTGGGGCGTTGGGAAGCAGGACAGGATCCTGATGCAGACGATGTCCAGCCCGTACCGGTTCACGTAGAGGGCGCCGAGCGCCTCGCCCGCCGCCTTGGACGCGCCGTAGTAGGTGTCCGGCGCGGGGAAGGCGAAGTCCGGGACGGGGAACCGCGACGGCGGCGTGAACCCGACCGCGTGGTTGGAGGACGCGAACACCACCCTCGGCACCCCCGCCCGGCGGGCGGCCTCGAAGACCGTGTAGGTGCCGTTGATGTTGACGTCGAGGATCCGCTCCCACGGCGCCTCGGACGGGATGCCGCCGAGGTGGATGACCGCGTCCGCGCCGGCGCAGGCGGCGGTCATCGCGGCCATGTCGGTCACCGACGCGGTCATCGCCTCCTCGCCCGGTTCAAACGGCGCGGCGACGGGGGTGACGTCAAGCAGGCGGAGCACCCGGCCGGGCGCGGCCAGCCGGGAACGGAGCATCGTCCCGATGCGGCCCGCGGCTCCAGTGATGAGAATGGTCGACACGACTCAAGAACTTAGCGCACAAAAAGTCGCAACACGAGGGCCAAACGCCCCACCCGTCACCCCGCCAGATTGAACCGGGCGCCCATCGGGTCGGCTGCCTCCGCGAGCCGCCCGAACGGGGTGTCGGCCGCCGCCCGCAGCACCGACCCGCCCAGTCGGACGATCCCTTCGAGGGCCGAGTCCACGTCAGCGACCCGGAAGAACACCTCCCAGCGGCCCGGTTCACCGGCCGCCAGGTCGCCGTCGGTTGCGGCCGCGATCCCGGCGAAGTCCTCCCCGTCCGCCGTCAAGACGGTGTCGCGGAACTCCGGTGTGTCGCTCTGCACCCGCGTCTGCCAGCCGAACACGTTCTCGTAGAACGGGACGGCTCCGGCGTAGTCGCTGGTCAGCAGCTGGAACCAGACCGCCCCGCCCGGCTGGTCGAACGTGGCGAGCCCCGGGAACTGGTTAGCCTGCCAGGCGCCGATCCGGACGCCGGCGCTGTCCGCGACGATCGCCTCGGTGCCGAGATCGGCGATGTCCATCGGGCCGACTCGGAGCGAGCCGCCGCTGGCGACGGCCTTCTCCACGGTGGCGTTGACGTCGGTCGACGACAGGTAGACGCCCCATTGGTTGGGCCCCTCCATGCCGGGCGCGCCCGTCGCGAACTGCATGCAGCCGGCCACCGGCACGCCTTCTTGCATGAACATGAAGTAGCCGCCGAACTGCTCGGACGCCTCCCCGGCGGACCAGCCGAGTATCTCGTTGTAAAAGTCCCGC